>Ga0208413_1001254_pt1 | contig 16582 bp, 15 predicted proteins | sample AntAceMetag02UKD_FD_184761 | JGI IMG/M metagenome (GOLD analysis project Ga0208413, IMG submission 184761) | Saline lake microbial communities from Ace Lake, Antarctica - Antarctic Ace Lake Metagenome 02UKD (SPAdes) (version 2) | ecosystem: Environmental > Aquatic > Non-marine Saline and... | reverse complement strand
GTTGCTAAGAAACAACAGTTGCTAAGAAACAACAGTTGCTAAGAAACAACAGTTGCTAAGAAACAACAGTTGCTAAGAAACAACAGTTGCTAAGAAACAACAGTTGCTAAGAAACAACAGTTGCTAAAAAACAGCAACAGCCGCTACGCTATTGTAGTCCGTAGGCTTGGCGTTGAGCGAAAAAAGCTTCGACATTGACCGCCATAACCAACAGATCATGGTAGGCGCCATCCAAGTCTTTCACATGGTCCTTCATAATGGCCTCGTTCTTAAAGCCAAGCTCTTCGAACAAGGCGCGGGCGCCTTTTTGATCTGGTGTCATGCTAGCTCTTACGATTTCTATTTCAAGAGTGACAGCTAATCGAAACGCCTCACGAACTAAGACACGACCTAAGCCGCTTTTACGCACGTCAGGGGACACCGAAACGCGTATGTCAGCGACATGGCTGGACCAGTCAAGCCCGCTAGTGTTTATAGAAGAATAACCGACGATTTTCTCGTCTTGGACTGCGACATAGGCAAAGGTATTACCGTTATCTAGAGCGCGAAACCATTTATCGATGCCTGCTTGAGTGCTTAGATTTCGCCGCATGTAGACGATGTCATGGCGGGGCAGGGTTTTGGCATAGCTCAGTAAGGCGTCGGCATCATCGGGCTCAATTCGGCGGATGGTAAATTCGCTTCCGTCTAGTTCTACCTTGACGGGCTGTTCTGATGCGTCTATTTCATTTGTTTGTGTCATGCTTCTCTCCAAGTTCTTTTCAGTCTGCTATTTCACTTAAGCCTTATGTTAACCGGCTCTTTCACTGATCCATTGATCAAGCTGAGGCCAGAGTCTGTATATAGCATTGCCTCCGGCAACCAAGCTCACATGACCACCTCGAACTATGATTTCTTTTTTGTCTTCTGATCCAACCATGCCGATCAGGTCCTTTGACGATGCTTCAGGAACTATATGATCGAACGAGGCGGCGACATGAAGAAATGGCACCGTTATATTAGAAAGATCTACGATAGTGCCATTGAGTTCTAGCTCTTTTTTAATAAGCTTATTGTCGCGGACAAAATCGATCATAAACTCCTTAGCGAGAGCTCCAGGGAAAGGCAATTGATCAACAGCCCAACGTTCAAAACGCAGATGTGCTTTAACGAATTCGTCGTTATCAACATTGTTAAGTAACTTTAGCTGATTGGCATTTTTGTGCAAAGGCCGCAAAGCCTGCATCGACATATTGATGATTTCAGTGGGTATCACCCCTAGTTCATCGACAAGCCTATCCATGTCAAAACTTCTAGATGTTAACCATTTTTTGTACAGCACCATGCCGTCACCGTTCACCGGAGTGGTAAAACACGCGAGGTTTTTTACAGGACTGTCAGGATGTGTAGCTTGATAGCAAACGCTGAGTAAGCCTCCCATGCAATAACCAACCAGGCTCACATCGGGCTCGCCAGAGTCGGCAACCACCTGATCGATACAATCGCCAAGCATATCGCAGGCGTAAGAACTTAGGCTCAGATCCTTATGTTTCTTTTGCGGAGCAGCCCAATCAATCATATAGACGTCATGACCGGCGTTCAGGAAATACTCGACCAAGGACTGACCCTTAGCCAAATCCATAATATACCCACGCGCAAGAGGGGACATCACGAGCAAAATTGGTACTCGATAGATCTCATCTACTTGTGGTGTGTAGTGGTAAAGGCGGGCAGTGTCCTGACTGTAGATCAACTCTTTGTCGCTAGTACCGACTTCAAGTTGTGCCTCAGTCTCCGGAAGGCTCGCAAGTCCGGGGATATTTCGTTGGATTGCTTTTTTGATGACTTCTGTAACACGAGCATCAATAGCTTTCTGAGAAATATCATCTTCAACGTGCTCAGCATTAGCACTCATGTAAATGGTATCCTTTGCTCAAGCGTCTTTTACGGGCGCTTTCTTAGTGCGTACAGGGTTTTTCTTTGGGGCAGCTGAAGTACCGGAAGCCGACTGTGCTCGCAATGCGCGCATTTCAACTAGGATAGAGTCTAAAGTCGCCTCTATGCTTGTTACCCTTTCTTTGATTTCTACAACTTCAGCTCGCGAAGGTAAGTTAAGATTTGCAAGGTATTGTCCCATCGCTTCGCCAAACATTTTCTGCATATGCAAAGTTTCTTGCATGTAGCGACCAGTAGTTTTTGAGAACCGCTCATCTCCCATAACTTCCGTCATCGCGTCACTGTACATTTGCTCAGATTTCACAAACCATTCACGCATCATTCGCATTGGATCTAGATCGTCTTTACCAGCCATATAACACCCCGAGAGCTTCATTTGTTTTTAGAATTGCGGATACTCCGCTATTGAACTTCGATTTTTTGTGAGAGTCGACTAGCAACTGCTCTGTATACCGAATGATTTACAATCATTCCTATGTGGGTACAACTGACCTGCGTGTTCATCTTCGCATCATCTTCGATACAAGATTCCCAATCGACAACCCCGTCAAGTTTTGAATATATAGCAAATTGTGGTGGAAGTACGGTGGCAGGCTGAAGAATACTTTGAACAAATCCACAGGTACAGAAGCCGGTTGCACATGATGGCTTAAGATTTGACCCTACAGTACCCATTTGATTAAGTTTGAGCGTCTCCCAGATACCGACAACAGTAGGGTGGGCTTTTACCAAAGACTGAAATGGGGACCCCATAGTGATCACTCTATCGATCAATTCAGGTTCTTGCTGAACTAAATATTTTGAAAGCATTCCACCAAGGCTGTGGCCGACCAACTTCACTTTCTGGCCAGTTTCACGGTGAATGCGCCTTACTCTGTCTAATAAGCGTGTGGCAGTGGCTTCCGGACAATCTGTGTTACTAAGTATTCCGGATAAGGAGGCGTTATAGCCTATCCTTTTGAGCCAGCGATGCATTTCCAACATTATAATGTCACCGGCCATGAATCCTGGCACTAGCAACACCGGCTCGCCGTTACCGTGAGGTACGTTAAAGCCATAAAAAATAGGGTCTACCCGCAGCCGAAGCCATTCAGTGGGCCACATCACTTCTCGCCATAGTGGCGTAAGCGTAAGCTCCACTCCAGGGTCATGATCGAACGCGTCCCTTAATTGCTCGAAGGAGTCGAACTCCCTGCCCTGGTTGAGGAAATCTGCCACTGGTATCCCTTTTAATTATGCGTCTGACCACAGACTACAGACTTATCGTAGTCGGGAAAACCAAAACCTACTCACCGTTTATTTAGTGGCAGGAACCCAATACTCAGCCATCTTCTTGTAAGGTGCTGTCCAATCGTAATTGGCATTTTTCAGGGGAGCGAAAAGCTTTCCCATGTTTTCTGAAACAGCGCTGCTGACTTCGCTTTGCTCTTTATAAACAGTTTTGCCTAGTTCTAAAGCACAAGCTTGACGTCGATTCATCGTATCAAGCATTGCCTGCATGTTTGCTCTGTAATCGGTAGGCTGTGTTGCAACAGTGCGGCCTAATTCGATAAAGTCTTTCTGGCCAGAGGTTACAGATTCAACGAACTGGTTCATGATGCGTGTGTTACGCTCACGAGTCTGCGCGAAGTTTTCAGCCATTTTCTCAGCACCTTTGTTCATTGTTTCAAAGTAGCTGTCTACAGAGTATTTTGATTCTGTGTTGTTAGTTTCAGCAGTTTCAGCAGTTTCAGTTTTGCTAGTTGCACTCTTTGTCATGGTCATTTCTCCAATTAGTTTACTAATTCAGTAGGTTATGATGTTTACGACAGTGCGCTGTGTAACTTTCGAGCACTGGTCTAATTCAACAGTTGCGACTATATGCAAAATGCACTTATATGTCAAACGTAATTAAGAACAAATGGAGAATAAGATGACAAAAAAGGAAAAAGCCTCATCAGATGGGCCAAAAGTGTCACCTTCCGGCGATATGCTGACCGCTCACTTACTAGCAATGCTAAACGGCTGGTCGGCCTATGGTTATGAATTGGCGCAGCGTTTAGAAGAGTCGGGCATAGGTAAATACAACAAGGGTTCTATTTATCGACTCCTGCGCCAGTTGGAGGATTCCGGCATGGTGTCCTCGAAATGGGATACAAGTAAGGACGGTCCAGCACGAAGAATTTATGATCTAACAGACGGAGGTTCTCTATTTCTTGAGAACTGGATGACGATGATAAAGATGCATCAAACTTTTATATCAGGATTGATGGAGCTGAATCCTTTAATGAAGTACGCCACCGGGTTGGGCAAAACAGGGAAATCTTCGGATAAAGCCAAGGCAGAAAGTGATGACGAGGCAGAGCGAGAGAAGGACGACTAGAAGCTTTGTGCCGCCGATTAGGCTTTCATTTTACGAAATGAAAGTCCGCTGGTCCCGCTCTTCTGACTAATATTATAGCATCGTCGCCGCCGACCGGCACTGTCCAAGCATGTTCAAGTGAGCCAGGTATTACAACATAGCTGCCTACCTCCAAAGCATGTGTTTCATCTCCAAGACGTATTTCCAAGCTTCCGGACACGACCACCGCATATTCATCATGGGTGTGCCAATGTAGGTCAAAATGAGATCCGGCTGGAAACAGGGCAAAGTAAGTAATGCCCCCAGACACCTCATCTAGTCCCTGCCGCGCAGTGCGCACGCCCACAGGGAATCCATCGCCTGTGCCTGGTGGGCCCCATTCAATCTCGCTGAGGTTTGCAACCAAGGCAGTGCTTGGCGCTGAGCTTTGTGAATAGCTTTTGAATGACAAAAGTAAAACGCTGACCAAAGCGCTAAAAATAAAGGCTGAGCTTTTGAATGCTAAGTTAAACTGCATGAAAGCCTCTTGGGTTTTGTTACCCTTATTCATTAGTTGAAAGAGTTAGAATCGACGATACAGCGACAGACCTTACCATCTAAGTTAATACAATTCAGTCTTATAGGAGCCTTCAAACAGCCAGTTTAAGCTTTAATTCATAGGGTATATTAGGCGTTTCTGGGGCGGCCGAAATTTCGGGCTCGAAAAATCATGTAAATCTACTATTTTTTAGAAGTCCTATTACAAATGAGAACCCTCGAAGATGGTGCTACTTATTTTCAGGCTGAAGAAAAGGGTATTACGCTAGATTTGACCACTGCGCCAGATTCCCCGGAGTATTTTTTGGGAGACAAGAGCCGTGCCAAACAAATTGTAATGAAGTTAACTGCCAACGCCATAATGTTTACAGCGAAGGGCTCCCTACGCGTCAGTGCTTCCTTCGAAAATAAGAGGTTACTTATGGTTGTTGAGCGCCCCGGTGCAGGTATTGCTAAGGAGCCTCTGGGCAAGTTATTTGAACCCTTTGCGCAAGAAAAATCTTCCGCTCGAAGTAATTGTAGAGGTTCAGGGCTGGGCCTTGCCATTGTAAAGAAAACGATAGCAGCGATGACAGGAAGAATTCAGTTGGAATTTGAACTTGGCATTGGCACTAGGGTATCAGTATATTTTCCTTACATTGAACCTAGTGCGCAAAGCGCAATGACGATAGAAAATAGCATGTTGGTGATAACAGAAATCCCGTCGATGAATTAATTAATTGCTGATGATAATGCGGTGTATCGTATGCTGTTAAGTAGACTTCTTGAGAATGACAATCAAACAGTGGTCTGTGTTGAGGACAGGCAGCAGATGTCGGACTATGTTAAAGCGCATTCGGTTGATGCTGTGCTGATGGATGTTCAAATGCGGTAATGACTGGCGAGGAAGCGGCCGCTGAAATTAGGCGCCTAGCAAAGCCGACAAATGAAGTGCCTATTATTGCGGTTACTGAATGCACGATGGCTTTCTAAGCAAGCCCTTTCGCCGTGAAGAACTGCTTTGTATTCTACAACATTCCTGTCTCGGCGGATCGACAGAGGGAAACAGGCTAAGGGAAGCAGGCAAAGGGAGTCGCAAGACACTATTGTCGGTTCTTAGCTAAAAATGGTTTTGAGCTGTTATTTTTGTTTCACTTCTTATTCTAGCCTCAATGTATGACTTCAGCGGTGGCGGCCTTAAGAGTAACGAGGTTTCAAATCTTGATGGTAATCGGGCTACGCCAATTCTCTGACGCCGAGGGTAATCACGCTGTCGCTATCCAATATGAAGCTGCAATTGCGGCCACGTTATCTTGGGGGACGATAACGTGGCTTAAAGCATGCGCAACGAATAGATCTTCGCCTTGATGTATTGCTCACTTAGGTAAAAGGAGGTTTGATCTGATCCTGATGAACGTGGATAATTCGCGCTTGCAAAGGTTTTCTCAAATCTTCTTCAGTACTTAATCGTGTGGTGATAATAGGGTGAATAGTAATCTAACCTCAAGTCGGTGGCAGGTCGCAGAAGCGACCCCTGAAGACGGCGTCAGTATTAGAGCGCTGTTTGAAAAAGTGTTTAAGCATGAAATGTCCTTAAGTCACTGGGATTGGAAATACAGACACGGACGAGGTGAGGGGGTAGTGGTAAGGCATGGCGATGAAGTCGTTGCTTTTTATGGCGCGGTTAAACGGCGCGTCATGTGCCGTGGCGAACTTACCAATACCTTGCAATGCGTTGATACTATGGTTGATACCAGCGAACGCGGTTCACTATCCAAGAAAGGTCCTTACTATTTAGCGGCCACTACATTTCTACGAAAGTTTATCGGTTACAATTTGCCCTATTTATTTGGTTTTGGTTTCCCTAACGCTAGGGTAATGCGCCTCGGAGAGATTTTGGGCGTGCAAGCTGATATAGGCGCGGTGGTCGAGTTGGAATGGCCAGCTCAAGCTAGCAATCTTGTCTTTGGAAATGAATTTCAGCTTAGCGCCAATTCTCATATGCCTCTAGTTGACGAAATGTGGCATGCGATGAGCGCCGATCTTGATGACCGTATCGTGATTGTTAGAGACATGGATTATTTGCTTTATCGATACAATGATAATCCCTCTCATCAATACCAATTTCATCTGGTTACTGAAGAATCAGGAAAACCACAAGGCGTATTAGTCAGTCGACATGCGGATGGCCGTCTTCTAATATTAGATTTGATAGGGCCTCTTGATAATTTTAAATCCGTCGTGGCATTTGCACAAAACTTAGCGGCGCAAGATGGGCTCAGTGCGGTAAGTACTTGGATAACCGAGCCCGATGCTTCAATTTTTACAGGCTCTATAAGCACGGCAGAACAAAGAACGGACTTGTCCGTTGCCGCACCAGCGCCAATTTCTGAATTAGCGCCTAAAGGAGTTGTGGTTAAAGATATTGGTGTCCGTATTCCAACCTCGGTATGTTCTCCTGGCCCATCACCGGAATCGCTGCAGGATGCTTGGTTTCTATTAGCAGGCGATACAGATTTTTTATAGACAATTTTGTCCTATTTTTAGGGAATTATAAATTCATGACTGAAATGCTCGGCGAGAATAGTGTTGTTCCCTACCATACGTCACCAATTCCAGAAGGACCTTGGCTGATTTTTGCGCCTCATGCAGATGATGAAACTTTTGGCATGGGCGGTAGTTTGCTGCTAGCGCGAAATCAAGGCATTGAAACGCATGTTGCCATAGTCACAGATGGGGCTTTGGGCGGAGATGGCGATCGCCAAGCATTGATAAACGAGCGCGCAGAAGAAGCCCGCCTTGCCTGTGCTGCACTTGGGGTAACACAGCTGTACTTCATGGAGGAACCTGATCGTGGGTTGAGAGTAACTGAACAAACACTGGCAAAAACTAAAGAGTTAATCCGATCGACAAAAGCGGCGAGTGTATTTTTCCCCACGCCACTTGAATATCACCCTGACCATCGTTCAACAGCCGATTTGGTTTGGACCGCTAGAAATGAACTCTCAGAGTTTGATGGCCAGATGTATTCTTATGAAATCACCACACAGGCGCCAATTAACTTTTTAATAGATACTTCCGAAGTAGCTCTGGAAAAATACAGTGTGGTAGATTTATATGCATCTCAATTAACGCAGTCAAAATATCTTGCGTTAACCCAGGCAATGGATACGGCCAGAACTTTTACTTTGCCTTTGGATAAAACAGCCGCGGAAGGTTTTTTTCATTTTGCTGATACATCGATCTCCTTACAAGCGCAGTTGCTTGGCAGCGTGGAGCGGTTCTTCCAAAAAGTGAGTGATTAACTATTGCCTATCAATAGCTATGGTCATTACTTGTTCGCGCCTGCAGAGAACAATCTTAAAGGAAAGCAGACGGCTACGTTGTGAGAATTATCTTCGTAGTTTCTGTCAATGCCTTATCATTGAACGATTAGGCATTGAACGATTAGGCACTGAACGATAAGGCAAGAGAGCGGGGGTCATGAATTTACGAGAGTCGTGCGGATCATATTTAATGATGTTTAGCCGTCATTTGGATTGTGAAGTATTCTAAATTTCGCGTTTAGCTTTCGGATCTAAAAAAGATTGGGCGCTGAGTTTTTTCTGAGCTATTTTTTAGGGCTATATTTTCAGCCTAAATTATTGAACTTAGGTCACTCGAATACCACTAAAGAGACGTTCTGTATGTTTTTTGCTTTAGAGAACCAGCCTGAAGTTCAGGATTTACAAGTTGTAATTTGCTCGCTTGTAGTCTTCTTTTCGAAAAATGATAAATGTCTGCTTATTATTTTGAGGGGCATGATGCAGCGAGCAAAGGCAGGGCACTAATGCCTTCGTCGATTTCTTAATCCTCGTTACTGTCGAATCTTGGCTTTGTCTAAGCCAACGGCTGAAGAATCCGAGCAATGGTATTTTCAGCGTTATATAAAAGAGCTGCCAAACCCTGGCAAAATAGTCTTCCTTGACAGAAGCTGGAATAACCGTGCGGTGGTAGCGCCCGTAATGGGGTTCTGCTCTACTCGCAGTATAATTTTTTTATAGAGCAAGTGGTGCTGCTTGCAAAAATGCTTAGAGAAGATAATTTTCGGGTCATTAAGTTCTGGTTCTCTATCGGTGCAGCAGAGCAAGTAAAAAGAATTGAAGAGCGCAAACCAATCCGTTAAAGCTGTGCAAGCTAGGTACTATTGATGCCTCGGTGCCAGCGAAATGGAATGAATACAAGCAGAATAACAGCGCGATGTTTAGAAAAACATCGACTAGACACTGTCCTTGGCTGGTGGTGCAGGGCAATGACACAGACAAGGCCTGTATGGCGGCGATACGCTATATACTTTTAAGGATGAAGTATGAGCCCAAAGGAGAAACGGGGAGTCGCTTAGAGCCAGCTCCCTAACATTGTGCAACTGCAACCAACGTTTAAGCTACCTCATATCAATTATGAAAACTCTGCCGACCTTGACGATTGAAACAAGGTTTCATTAAAAACTGTGATGCAGGCTTAGCTGTAACTGGCTTTTGTCGAGGGTGTTGGTAGATTGATGCATGTAACCGAATTGTAAACACAGATCGTCTCGCAAAGAATAACCGAGCGCAGCATAACTGCGATTGCGATCAAAGGTATCGACTGATCTATTATTGCCTATGCCATTTTCACCATGTATGACCAGTTCGTTATAAAAAGATAAATACAGTGCGCCTTGGCGCATGCCCTGTTGGTTTAACGGGATGGTTTAACGGGACATCCATAAACAAAGCGTATCTAAATCCGCTGCGCAAATCTTGGTTTTCCACCCAGCGTTGTTTAAGTCTAAAACGATGCCGCAGACACATCCGCGTTCCTATGCGCTGGGGAAGCAAAGCTTCTTGGTAAACGCAATCTTCAGAACTAGTTGAGCTGCTGAGGCCGAATTCCCCAGAGCTTATGTTGGCATAGCCAAATGTAAACATAACTTTGCTCGCTTGTGGCGTGTAACTAACACCCTTCTCTTATCAGAGGCTGCTCAAGGTTGCTAATGCTATCCCGGTTGCTGTGTTGCGCGCGCCCTTGTCGGCCCCGGCAATTTTGAAATTGATTGTTCCAGAAGTGTGTATGCCAAGCACCGAGTTGATCTTCATTGATTTGGGCAGGAAGAAGCTCGCGGTAGCCGCGAGAGTAAAAAATAATTGTCTGATTTTCAGTAGAGTTATCCTATGTTTCTATCTTGGGTGGCGGCGAATTATAAGCTTTATTGTGTATGGGCGATGTATACCTATAAATTCGACAAAAGCGATATAACGATCGGCTCGAATAGTTAGACTTTCTACACGCTATCTTTGACCCTAAGGTGAATTTTTCATTTTAAGGCCAGGTGCCGCTGAAATTGATTTTGGGGCTGTGATGAATAAGAAGTTGGTTTTGGTGGGTCCTGCGCTCTAACGAGGTACGATGCGGGAGCTGGCAGCTTGTATGATAGCGAATGGATTGTTGAGTTCGCTAAATACGGTTGCTCTCACTTACTCAAAATGCCGGTTTTCTAAGATATTTAAATAGAAAACCAAAAAAAGCATTGGATAGACTGGGCAATTAATAGTTACATAGATAGATATATAAAAGGAAAGAGGCATTCGTTAGTGCTAATCGACATTGTTTTTATATTGCTTGGACTCGTTTTACTCGTTGTAGGCGGGGATTTTTTGGTGCGCGGAGCCTCTTCTATAGCCACTGATTTCAATGTGCCGCCCGTGGTTATTGGTTTAACTATAGTGGCCTTTGGAACGAGTGCCCCTGAGCTGTCCGTTAATGTCCTAGCCGCAGTGCAAGGCAACACTGGTGTTTCATTTGGCAATGTAATTGGATCCAATATAGCCAATATCGGCTTGATATTGGGAATATGCGCAATCATAAAGCCTCTCGCAGTTCATGGCAGCATTATCGAGCGGGAAATCCCGATGCTGCTGCTAGCGTCATTTGCCGTGCTAATTCTTGCGTCAGACCAATTTTTGCGGGGCGAGCGCAGTGCCTTCGACCGATCTGATGGCTTAATTCTTCTTTTATTGTTTGGCCTGTTTATGTTCTATACCTTCGCCGACGTGATTAAAAGCAGGCGGTCTGACCCGTTGTTAAAACAGATTGAGGAAGAAGATGAACTAAGCGGGTCCAGCACAGGTCTTTATAATTTCGGCTTAGTCGTAGTTGGTTTGGTAATGCTAGTCGGAGGCGGGCAATTGGCCGTTGACTATTCAGTGTCGGTCGCCAGTGCGCTGGGTGTGCCAAGTGTCATTATTGGTCTCACAATAATTGCCATAGGAACTAGTTTGCCAGAGCTGGTTTCTTGCGGCCTAGCGACTTGGAAAGGTCATACTGATATAGCGATAGGAAGTATCATTGGTTCGAATATTTTTAATTTACTCCTGGTCAACGGGATTTGTTCGACTATTATCAAAATAGAAGTGCCGATGCCAGGAGGTGACACAGATCTCTTTATCATGGTGTTTCTGTCAGCGTTACTATTGCCTCTTAGCCTGTCGTTTAAGTCAAGGCTAGTTAGGGGAGAAGGGGTGGCTCTTTTTGCTATGTATTTTGCTTTTATGGGATGGCGAGTAATGTCGGTAGTCTAAAAAATTTTAAGCGAGGCCCGGCAGTAAGTTGCGCAGGCCGCCGGCGATAAATTCGATTGCCATTGCTGCTAGAATTAGCCCCATCACTCTTGTTGTCACGTTCATTGCTGTTTGGCTCATGTGGTTAGCAATCTCAGGTGCAAAGTGAAAAATGACCCAAATCAGAAGTGCAATGATTTGGCAGACTACAAAGAGACTAAGCTTGTCTAACCACTGTGAAGCTTGGTTGCCAAAAAGGATAACTGTGCTGATGGCTCCAGGCCCAGCTAAAAGGGGCATTGCCAGTGGCACGACGGCAACGTTCTCACTATCCACAGCCTCTTCGTCCTCTTCAGGGGTGTGACGAACCCGGCCCTGGCGAGCATTGAGCATGCTGAATGCGAGTACAATAAGCAGCATGCCGCCAGCTACGCGGAAAGCGTCTACGCTAATGTTAAAAAAGTTGAGAATTGACTGCCCCAAAAACATTGAGACGGTAAATATGATCGCAACGGCGATTGCAGTGTTGCGAGCGACAAGCGGCCTCTCTTTTTTAATATTCGAGGTAAAAGCTAGATAAAGCGGCACAACACTCAGTGGGCTGACGATTGCAAACAGCCCGACCAGCATCTGCAAGGCTTCGTTGGTACTAAAATCATTCATAACTGGATCATTTGTAATAAGTTAAAAGTAGCAAAGTGAAAGATACGCCGAAACTAATCCGAAAGTACGTCCAAGTTACACTATGGGTGTTTCATCGCTAGGGGTGTCATCTGTCGCCGGGTCCATTTCATATTGAAACCCTTCTATACTTTCCGCCATGCTGTCGGTGTCTTTAAATCTAGCTATGTGAAACAGGGCTTCCCCTTCATTGACAAGAGGTATGTTGGTTCGGCCGATTATTAAGCCGTCATTGGGAGCGGTTACAACCTCGTCTGACTCTCCAAAAGGGTCGGAGACGGTAGCAAGTATCTCATCCTTGGTGACGGGGTCTCCCAATTTTTTCTCGCTGCGTAATATCCCACTTTTTGGTGCTCGGACCCACAGACTGGAGCGCGCGTAATGGGACGCGATCTTAGGGGTTTTAGACCGAGATTTCACGAGGAGACCAAGCTCGCGCAGAGTTGAAATCACGCCGCGAACGCCCGCTCTTATCGAGACTTCGTCAAAGCGCAGTGCCTCGCCGGCTTCGTAGACAATGATTGGCACGCCAAGCTCGGCACCTGCGTGGCGTAGCGAACCCACTAACAAGCCTGTATTGACAATTATAGGTGCGGCAAAGGCTTCGGCCATACGCTTGGTTTCCGGGTCGCCAAGTACCGCACGAACTTGAGGAAAGTTGTCGCGATGCACCGCGGCGGTATGAAGGTCAATGCCATGAGTGCATCTTTTTACGATTTCATTAAGAAAAAGATGAGCTGTGCGTCCAGCAAGTGAGCCTTTTTCTGAGCCGGGGAAGCTTCTGTTTAAATCGCGTCGGTCAGGCAGATATCGGGTCTTGGCAATGAAGCCGAAGACGTTAACAACGGGAACTGCGATAAGAGTGCCTTTGAGATTTCTAATCGATCGTATCTGGAGCACCCTGCGAATTATCTCAACCCCGTTAATCTCATCGCCATGAATAGCGCCCGAGATAAATACCGTTGGCCCGGGCTGTCGGCCATGTATCACTTGTACTCGGCAGTACATTGGATTATTGGTGTATAGATCAGGAATACGCAGATCTATAAAAGCTTTTTGACCTGGTTTTACTGTAACGCCGCCCAGCGTAAATGATTCTCGCTTCACTTATTTTCTTCCTTGAATCTGTGCTTTAGTAGGTTTCATGCTTTTTTCTTCGCTGATTAGTGGGGGTGTCTAAGGCAGTTAGGCGCTATCGAATAGGCTGTCGATTCTCGAATTGCGTTAGGATTTGACACCAAATAACGGCGCAGTATAGCACGTTACCGGGGGCTTTTTTTTGGCAGAAGCTAGGCCCTGTTTAAAGCTGATATCGTAGTTTAAAGCCAAGACAAAAAATCGTTAGTATTTGAAAGTGTAGCTCGTGATTTATTTGGAAGGGTGATTGGGCTTGAAACTGAGTTTGAAAGGTTTTGGGGTTAGCGAAGTAGTTTGATTAGTGATGGGCTAAATAACATGGCCATGAAATATTAGGGCCCATAGGTGTTCTAAGAGAAATGCCATGGTGGGTTAAATAGCGGTACCGGTTAATGAAAGAGGGCTAACGCCGCTTAACTCTCCTTACTCTCTTTTACCTTGTTAGATTGAGGTGAATCTTGGTTTCGGCTCTGCTTGCACCTTTGCGAGCAATAACGGACTTGATCCCAGTCTCTAGACCATTTCTTGCGCCAGCTAAACGGTCGATCGCATTTTAGACAGACCTTGTCAGGCAGATTGAGTTTTTTATGTGTCATTTTTGATTGATTGGGCCTAAGCCAAGCCAAGTATAATAATAGATAATTAGGCTATACGAAAAAAAAGCAAGCGCAGACCAAGGCAGATCTTTACGCTGACACGCTACTTACTTTATTCCATATAATAGCCGATCGAATAAATCTGCACCGGTTAGAATGCGTTGCTTCTCTGTCCAGACTAGGACTACGTCGTGTTCGATAACGCCGAGATTGCCGGTTTTGCTTCTCTTCATCATTCGCATTACCGATCCGAGGTTAGTTTTATTGGATTTGATGATTATGGGTCTATGGCAGTATTTGTAAGGATCAGCGGGCTTTTCATTGAGCAGAGCGTCGCGAAGGAAGCCGTCTGCATCAAGTATAAGCTGAGGATCATTGTGCTCATCTGTCAAGACTACCCACTTTTTTCCAGATGCATTTATCTTGCGCAGGAAAGGGTCATCTAGGTTAGGGCTAAATTTTGGAAGCTGTGGTAAATCGATGTTGGTAGGAAAGGCAAGAACACTGCTAGGATCAAGCTCTGAACCTTCGGTGTTTGCGGTAAAGTCGTCAATTTCCAGAAAATTTAGGGCGCCAATTCCCTCCACGTCATCGACATCGCTGCTGTGATGCTCTACATGCTTAAGCAGCATGTCACGGATAACCTGTTCGCGGAAAAACTCCGGTGACTCTTTACCTAGCCATGCATCGAGACAGCGGGCGGCAGGTTTTGCAACAGGATAAAGAACAAACTGATAAAAGCGCAGTACTGGGCTAAGCAACGACGCCATTTTTAAGGCGTTTCGGGAAAAGTAAGCCTGTGGAATAATTTCGCCTAAAAAGGTGATAACAACGGTAGAAAATACAAACGCTGCCGCGCCTGCTAGGACAGAGTTAGAGAGCAAGGTCAAAAGCACGTTGATGCCAACATTTCCCCAGAGAATTGTGGTCAGAAGAAAGTTTGAGTCCTCGCGCATTTTAAGGACTTTTTTCGCTTTCGGATTGGTTTGTGCTTCAACCTCCAATTGCAGGCGGGATAGTCCAAAAAAAGCGAGATTAAGACCAGAGAACATCGCCGATTGAGACACGCAAAAAAGTATGCCAAGCCAAATCATCTCTATTCCTTATAGAATATTTTTTGTAGTCGGGTTTCTAAAGCTGCGGACACTACTCATGCAGAGGACTAATTGTATGCTCAATAGCGCGAACGGTAATAGTCAAATATAGGGGTATGAAGCTTGGCGCCACTAAAACTTGCTATTAATACCCCGATTCAACTACTTAGCCCTGTACTGGGTAAACTAATCAATAGCTGTCAGCTGCTAGCAACTTTGTGTCATTGGCAAGGGATTTGGTTATAATTGCCTAAATACAGAATTCGTTCAGGGAATTTTTTTGGATACATTATCAAAATTGATCAGTGAGGCGCTGACTAGCAGTCAAACCTATATTCAGCTGTTCATAATCATTATCTCCTATACATTGGCTCTGCTGCTTGCCAAATTTGTTGGCTCAAAATTCAACGTTTTTATTGATAAACCAGAACTTGGAAACGCGCGCCCTAGGCAGATCCTTCTTTATCGAATTGGACGTTTAATTTTCCCACTCATCGGGTTGTTGCTACTAAGACTTTCTTCCGAGTTAATTCCCAAATTAGATCAAGGAAACTGGCTGGTAACTATCGCCATCGCTATTGCTCTAGTTTGCGTTTATGTCTCTTTCATTAAGGAATTCGTAACAACTCCACTAGTCGCCAAAGCGATGCTGCTTATTGGCATTCCACTTCTTTCGCTGCAAGCCATAGGTGTTCTTCCATACGTCAACGAAGTGCTGGAAACGGTCTCTGTTGAAATTGGAAATATCAATGTTTCACTTGCGGGCGTGTTCCGAGTTGCGGTCTTTGGGTCGTTTGTATTTTGGCTGGGCCGGGTTTCCAATAACACGGGTCAGGCACTGATCCGCAACCAAGAGAAGATCGATTTTAGAACGAGAGAAGTTGCTGCAAAGCTATTTGAGATCGGTGTTTTTGTCATAGTATTTTTGCTGCTGATGCAAATAATGGGTATCAACTTAACTGCTCTTGCAGTGTTTGGTGGCGCAGTGGGTGTCGGATTAGGCTTTGGGCTGCAAGCGATTGCTTCTAACTTTATCTCTGGGCTAATCATTTTGTTGGACCGCTCACTCTCGATAGGCGACTTCGTTGAGCTTGATGACGGCCGCTCAGGATTTGTAACCGCGTTGAATATGCGCTCGACAACATTGGCAACCTTTGATGGCAAAGACATCATGGTACCTAACGAGGTGTTCATAACATCAACCTTTGTTAACTGGACCCATAAGGATTTCAAACAGCGTTACCGAGTTGATTTTTCGGTGGCCTACGAGACTGATATCAGGACATTAGTTGAGGTGATCAAGGCAGCAGTAGCCACCCATCCTCAAGTGTTAAGTGGCGAAAAATATCCAATCCAAGAGCGCCCCGACTGCGAGATAGACAGCTTCGGTGATTCTGGTGTCAATATGTTTGTTGAGTTTTGGATAGAAGCTATTGATGACGGCAAGAATCGTGTGGGTGGTGACTTGTTACTGCTTATCTTTGAAGCGATGCGCGAAAACGGATTCTCTATTCCATTCCCTCAGCGAGAAATTCGGATACTGGATTCAGAATCAAAACCAGCATTCAAACGCACAGGTTAGCAGGTTAGCAGGTTAACAAGTTAACTCGGGTTTTAGAGTTAACAAGTTAACTCGGGTTTTAGAGTTAACAAGTTAACTCGGGTTTTAGAGTTAACAAGTTAACTCGGGTTTTAGAGTTAACA
>Ga0208413_1001252_pt1 | contig 16597 bp, 11 predicted proteins | sample AntAceMetag02UKD_FD_184761 | JGI IMG/M metagenome (GOLD analysis project Ga0208413, IMG submission 184761) | Saline lake microbial communities from Ace Lake, Antarctica - Antarctic Ace Lake Metagenome 02UKD (SPAdes) (version 2) | ecosystem: Environmental > Aquatic > Non-marine Saline and... | reverse complement strand
GTATCCGTCCGGTCTGACCGCCCTGCCTGCGTGATAGAGTGGGTGATAGTGTCCACCATCGATAGTGGACATCTTGAGGTTAGTTATGGCGGGGAAGAAGGGTCTGAAGAAGCGGGTCTGGTCTGACGACGAGAAGCGGTTGATTTGTGAACAAACGCTGACGCCGCGTGTTTCGGTGGCACAGGTTGCGCGACGGTATTCGATGAATGCTAACCTGATTTTCAAATGGCTGAAGGATCCTCGATTTGCGCCGCCGGGCAGCGTGCCAGCGCCTGAGGACGCAGCCCTTGAGGGTGTTTTTCTTCCGGTTGAGATTGCTGCATCCCCGATGGAGGGTGTTGCTGTTACACCGTCGCACATGGCAGCGGCAGGTCTCGGCGCTGCGGTTTCAGCACAGCGCGTGGACATCACCCTGTCGGACGGTCGCCGGGTTCTTGTGGAAGGTCCAACGGCGCTGTCGGCAGTTCTGGGTCTTGTGCAGGGGCTGATGGCATGATCCCGGTTCAGAGCAACACGCGGGTTTGGCTGGCCGCTGGCGTGACGGACATGCGGCGCGGGTTTAACACGCTGGCGGCGCAAACCGAGCGGGTGCTGGCCGAGGATCCGTATTCGGGGCATCTGTTTGTCTTCCGTGGCCGTCGTGGTGATCTGCTGAAGATCATCTGGTGGGATGTGCAGGGAGCATGCCTTTTTATGAAGCGGCTTGAGCGGGGCCGGTTTGTCTGGCCTGCAGCGAGGGACGGCAAGGTGAGCGTGACCGCGGCACAGTTGGCGATGCTTCTGGAGGGGATAGATTGGCGCATGCCGCATAGGACCTGGCGTCCGCTGCAGGTGGGGTAAGTCAATAAAACATGGGATTTGGAGCATTTTTGTGTTCCGATCTTGGGGATATTCCAGTATATTTGGCGCATGCTGGACGCCCTCAAATCGCTACCTGATGACCCTTCAGAGCTGAAGGGATTGGTCTTCCAGATGGGTGAGCACATCAAGTCGCAGGCCTACCAGATCGAGAAGCTGAAGAAGGAACTGGCGGCACATCGGAAAGCCCGTTTCGGGGCCAAGTCCGAGAGTCTGGATCAGCTGGCTTTCGATCTGCAGGAAGACACCGAGATTGAAGCGGCCGCCGAGGCACAAAAGACAGCATCCAAAGATGAAGCGGATGAGACCACCCCAGCCAAGCGCTCCCACAATCGCGCTCCGCTGCCTGACCACCTTGAGCGCCAGGAAGAGATACTCTCGCCCGGCAACGCCTGCGGCAATTGCGGTGGTAAGCTCAAGCAACTCGGCGAAGATGTCACCGAAGAGTTGGAATACGTCCCCGGCCACTTCGTTGTGAAGCGGATCGTGCGCCCCCGCATGACCTGCACCTGCTGCGAGGCTTTCGCCCAGGCCGAGTTGCCTTCGCGCCCGATCACGCGTGGACGCCCCGGTCCTGGCCTGCTCGCCCATGTGCTGGTCAGCAAATATTGCGATCACCTGCCATTATATCGTCAGTCCGGGATCTATGCCCGGGACAAGGTTGATCTGCATCGTTCCACGCTGACCGATTGGGTGGGCCGTTCTACGGCGCTGATGGAACCCTTGGCCAACCACATCGGCAAACTGGCGCGGGCCGGACCAGCGCTGTTCGCCGACGACACGCCCGTTAAAATGCAAACCAAGGGCAAGACAAAAAAGACCCAAACCGCCCGGCTGTGGAGCTATGTGCGTGACGAACGCCCATGGCAGGGACAGGCACGGCCCTGCGCGTGGTATCAGTTCAGCGTGGATCGTAAGGGGGAACATCCGGTCAGCCATTTGTCTGGTTACAAAGGGGTCGTGCATGCGGACGGCTATACCGGCTTCAACGGTCTGTTCGGGGACGGCAAGGCCAGCGAGCAGGCCTGCATGGTTCATGTGCGCCGCAAATTTGTCGAGGTCTACGAGCGCGAAGGCTCTGCCATTGCCGAGGAAGCGATCAAACGGATCGCTGCCCTTTATGCAGTGGAAAAAGAGGCGCGCTACAAGCCTGCTGAAGAGCGCGTTGCCCTGCGGCTGGAAAAGGCAAAGCCGGTCTTCGACAATCTCGAAGTCTGGCTGCAGCTGCAATTGCCCAAGATCTCCGGCAAATCGTCGCTGGCCGAGGCTATCCGCTATGCGCTCGGTCGCATGCCCAAGGCCCGGGCCTATCTTGAAAACGGCCAGCTCGAGCTGGACAACAACATCTGTGAGCGATCAATTCGGCCGGTGACTCTCGGCCGCAAAAACTATCTCTTCATGGGATCAAAGGGCGGCGGTGAAGCTGCGGCCATAGCCTACACGCTCATCGAAACCGCCCGCATGAACAAGGTAGATCCCGAAGCCTGGCTTCGCTGGGTTCTCGAGCGCGTTGCAGACCACAAGATGACCCGCCTCGAAGAACTCATGCCATGGAACTGGGCTGCCGAATAAGTCAACACCAGTCAGACCGGACGGATACTGCCTGCCGAACTGTACCGCCAATCCTGCGGCGACTATCTCGATCAATGATGACAGACTTGCACGCTCAACTTGCTCCGTAGATATCCATGAGTAGGTCAGGGTTCGTTCCTTCACCGAACAATTCTGCCTTAAGGTCCTGCAGAATGGGTAAAATCTTGTCACGGCGTCTCTGGAGGTTGACACTCGGCCTACGCCGGTTCGCCATATCTGCTTCTACGTCCTCAATAATTGTCAAAAAATCAGCGGCCAGAGGATCAACGCCAGACACCAAGGCTGTTGGATTCTTGAGACGCCACCTCAGCAACCCTGCGAGCAAGAAGGGCGCGTAGTTGAACATGGTGTATTCTTCACCGATGTTGCGTCGGAAATCCGCAATCGCGCGCATCGCCAACCTTTCCACATCAGCACGAGATAAGAGAGTTGGTGCCATGTCCGATCGGGACAGCATAAACGCCATACAAGCACTCTGCCTGTTCCACACCCAGTTCTCAATGTCGGACGACAGGAGCATTTCCATGACCCGCCTCTCGGTATCATGGCCCCGCACAATCCGTCCCAGCCCTTGGTAGGCGAGCATCCAACTCGCTTGATGGCGCACGAATGGGTGGGAACGTTCTGACTTCTCGATACAATCCATTAGCCATGATGCCACTTCAGGTGGGCATCGCCGGAATTGCCAGGTTAGAAACTTGAGAGCCGCGTTGTCCTCAGTCCCCGGGCCCGTTCCACCTGCCAAACGGGTGCGAGTGACCTCCAGTGCTTTCTCAGTCAGGATATCGAGACGGTCGATATCCTCTTGACTGATATCTGCAGGAAAATGCCCATCACTAGAAATGCAGTATTGCCCAAATGGCCGCTGTGCCAATTTCAGCGCAAGTGTATCCCAATCCGGATTGCTGCGGAAAGGTTCCGTCTGGAGCATGCTGCGCAACCCTTCTGAGCGCGTGCTGTCTTCCCAGGGGTGAATCCCACATGGAAGAACCAAGCGCTGCGGAATTGAAACGTTTACTTTCAGGCTCTCGATAATCTCCTCCCACGATCGCGTATCGTCGTGTGCCTCGTCCCATTCAACCGTGAAGTTCCGTCCCAAACTGGGTGCTTCCATCACAATTCTCGCTCGGCCAGCCGCGGGTTTTTGTTCGACCCAAAGTGACACCGCCGCCTGTTCCTTCAAGGGTGTGCCGATCGCTACTATTGCCTTTCGTGGTGGAGGCGAGGCTTCCTTGCGCAAATACACCGAGATATTCTCTTGTCCGGCCGGAATGGCGAGAGAGGCGGGCTCAGGGCTACGATAGGTGCGCCCAGCTTCCAGCGTCTCCTCGGGTCGAATGAGGTCGAAGTTCGTTGGACCGTCGGGTCCATAGACGATTGTGGACAACCTAGGCAGGAAGTCGAAAAATATCGGCACTCCGTCTCCGGTCCGCTTCGCTGCGGTAAGTGCGCCGAGAGCGACAGCTTGCGCAGGCAGGGCCTGAACCGGCACGGGCGCCGCGTCCTCGATACTTGCTACGATATGATCCTTGAGCTTTCCTTCGGTCAGGGTTTCGAAAAGTACTACATCGCAACCGCTCAGATCAAGCTCGCCTTGAAAAACGACCACTGACGCCGCGGCGTCGTATCCGCAAAGGTCGATGATCTCCCAATCTCCATTCGGGATTCGGAGCATTTCGGACGAACACTTAAGGCCAAAAGCTGCCTTTCCGACCGAACGTGCAATGGCGCGATGGGCAGTCCTTGAGTTTAGGCCATCCGGACCAATTGCTGCGTAGCGCGCAGCACGCACGAGGCCTTCGTATCCAATATCACTTGGCGCATGCTTCGCGGCCTCGCACCGTTCAGGTGCCAGAACGCCGCCTGCACTCCTGATAAGGAGTTGCTGAATGGCAAGGCCCCGCCGATCTTGGCAAATTACTCCGACACGCTGTCCTTCCGACACGAGACCTTGCTCGATTGCATAGAGCGCAGCGAGAACAGGACGCCAGACGAGAGAGCCATTCCTAAGCTTGCCAACAGACAGCGCTTCGAGCAGGTGCTCCTGAGTGGCCTCGGCTCCGTCCGGACCCTCGTCAATAGACAAGATGTTATATGAGGCACCCTGTGCCGATCCGGCGAAACAGGAAGACAGCTTGCCGACATCATCGTCCCTCAGCTCCAAAAGCGTGCGCACTGAAACACGACGACCCACTACCCCAACATCACCCCAACCACCTCCGAGCCCATGAGGTGCGGTGTCAGCTTGGGCGCCACCAATCCATCGAGTCCTTTTGCCGTCTCCAACTCTAACAACTGAACTCAACGGGCCGCTTGGCACGATTTCGACAGGACCGATCTCTTCTTCTTCTCCCGGCACGGAGCGCCAATTCTTGGCAACGAAGTCGCGCCAGCCGTTCACGTCGAAGCCGCAGAATTTTCTAGCCGTCATTCCGAGGCCTCGTAGAGTTCGCTTCGCACAAAGTCACGCACCGCGTTGAAACCTTTCGCAAGATCATCACCAGCAGGACCAAGTGCTATGGCTTTTACCGTCACCCTGTTCTGGTTAGCACTGGCCTCCCCCGCTTGGCCCCGTGCAGGCGTCATTATCAATCCGTGTCGAAGGACCTCGCTCTGGGCAAGGGGTTGCATCTGGTGAAGAAGCGTAGCTGCCTCTTTGGCGCAATCCTCGAGAGCTATCCGACGCATCGCATGGGGCGTCCAAACCGCGACACGTCGAGGCAAATCCGTTCGGCTCGGGTCGTAGATCCGAAGCGCAACATGAGCGCGGGCGACGCTCAACCATGCTCCCGGTTTTTCGGGACGAGCCTGGACCTCGACGATACGGTTTGTGACGCGGAGCCAAAAGACTGCGATCGGCCTATCTTGATCAAACCAACGCCCTCCTACCGCTTCGGCATTCCAGGAGAGAGGAGACTGGGCAACCAGCTCCGCTTCGTCCAATTCATCGATGGCGAGGATGATCGCTAGGACCGCAAAATCTGTCCATGTTTCAGCCTGCCATGCCCACAAATCATCTTCGATCTTGCGTCGCAAAAGAAGCCTGAGCCAGCTCGCATGGACCTCTCGATAGCTGCGGTCCTGCATCAAAACGTAGTTGGGCGTAATCCCGGCGGGCGCGACCATTACCCCAAGATCTACGAGAGTTCGCGCCAACGTCTGGCAGAACTTCCGGAAGCCATCGACCTGTGCGTAACGAGCGCTGGACTTCGCCCGTGGGTGTTCCCGTATCCATTCGCGAGCCACATCGGTGGCAAGACGCGCATATGCATGAAGCACGCGGTTTTCTAAGGTGTCGAAGTTTTCGCGCCGCACGGTCGCGAGGATCCGCTGAGATGCTCCTGCCCGCTCCGAGATGTTCCGGCCGGGTTGTCGGCTTAGCCATACCATCGATGCGCGGTCCATTTCCTGAACTCGGTCAAGCGGGGTAAGCTCCCGCTGCCTGCGCAGCACCCGTCGCACCCGTTTTTCCAGATCACGTAGCACAGGCTGCATTCGTCGCGCTTGCCGGACGATTTCGGCCATCTTGGGGTTGGCTTCATCTTCGGCGCGCTTCCACGCTTCGCGCAGACGCTCCCAGGTGTTGCTTGGGTTTTCGAGCGCCTCCTCGAGCTCTTGGATCCTGGCGAGCACTTCGTTCATGTGCTGAAGAGCAGCTGCCCCCTCGTGTTCAGCTTCCGTCGCCGGGTCCTGACCGGGCCGAGGTCGCACCGGAAAGCCCGCGCGCTCGGGGGCAAAAGCATGATCGCGCTTTGGATAGGGAATGAGAGCCAAACCCGTGACCTTGTCCCTCACTGTTCCGCTGAGAAGAGTCGTATATTCAAAGCCGCGAGGGACAACTCCGTGAAATTCGCCAAGCAAACAATCCTCTGGCCCAAAAGCCCCACCTTCGGCCAAAGATCGCGATGACCAAGGGCGCGTTATCAAGCGCATCAACGCGTAACCCCACTCCAGACAAACTGACCAGTGGCCTCGGCAAGCGTCATGGACTCGCCGATCGCTTGTGCCAGAGCATCATCGCCGAGGTCGCGCTCAACGAAAGTCTTCAGCTTAGCGAATTGTGGACCCGCTGCATCGACTTCGACGCCGCGTAGCTTGGGAAGCAGGCGCATCTCGACTTGGTCCGCCAAGGCGTCGTCGATACCACGACCGCCCTCTACCACTGGATAGTTCGCCGCATAGGCCATGATCGCTCGTCCCAAGCGGTGACCGAAGGGCCGTTTGAAGTCGCGCATCAGGTCTAGCATTTGTTCAACCCGTCCCGTAATCCGAGCGTCCCCCTCGACCGAGGCGCTTGAGCGACCCCACCTGTTCCATGTTTCTTGCGACAGGGCTTTGGTGGGCTCGGTCTCACCATCAGCTTGACCGTCTTTGATCTTCTTCGGAGCTGCGAACCGGAGAATATTCGCCCGATCAACCACTTTATCAGATAGCGACTGCGTGCTTTCGTCCTCATTCATCGTGCCGGCAAACAGAAGATTGTAGCCAGGGAAGATCCGAGGCGCGTGCTCCATGTTCGGTATCTCGAGCTCAATTTCGGCGTCCTTGCGCTCGTTCGCATCGCCGACATCGCGTGGGCGCGGGCGGCTTTCTAGGCGGCTCAAGAAATCGGAGAAATAGTATTCGACACGTGCGAGGTTCATTTCGTCCAGAAGGATCATCATCATACGATCCTGCTCCGCGTCATCATTATTGAGCTCGTCCATTGCCCAAAGAGCGCGCGCCATGTCGGTGGGCCGGAACTTTCCTTCGATGTAATTGTAGAACCCCATAAGGTCCTGCGGGCTGTCCCAACGCGGCTGAACTGGCACCTGGAGGAAACCGATGCCCATGCCGGCGGCGTATTGCCGGGGCAGCTGGCTTTTTCCGGTGCCAGAGATGCCCGCCAGGACCGCCATCTGCGTCGTCTCGTTGACTTTCATTGCGGTATGGAAAGCGCGGAGTGTCCGCGCAGGGTAGTCAAGACCTTTCGCACGCAGTCGGCGCTCCACCCGCTTAATGGCCTCCGCCTCATTTTCGCGCGGCGCGGGGTCCCAAGATCTCATCGCCGCAATAACCGGAGGCGTTTCTTTGAGTCCGCGAAGCGGATCGGTTTCGCCGGTTTCGCCATCTACCGAACGCCCTTCCTTGCGCGCAATCTCGGCTTTCAGATAAGCTAGTCTCGCGTCCAGAGTGCTGCGCGTTTCTTTGAGTATTTCAATTTCGCCCGCGACCCGGCGGACGTCCTGCGCCTGTGCTGCAACCTCCGCACCGACACGACCGAGCTCGGTCTGCGTCTGTGCCAAAGCCTCGCGTTCAGTTGCAACCCTGGCGTTTAACTCAACAAGTTCGCTTTCTTGAGAAGATTTTTGCCCCTCTAGTCGAGCGTTGGTTGTCTCCAGTTCCTTAGCCCGAGCCTCTAGTCGTGAAATTCTACCCTCGGCCTCCTCCAGTTCCCTCTTCTTTTCACGTAGGTCGTCAACCTCGCGAGAAATCTTTTCGTGCTCGCTTTTCAAGGCTTCGATACGCACCACAAGCTCTTCGGCCTTTTCCAGCCTTTCCTTGATCGCGAGGTATTCCGCACGCAGCGGCACGAGCTCAGTTTCGAGTTGCTGGCGTTCTATAACGGCCGCCTCCGTCTCCTGCCGCACCGCCGCGATCTCGTTCCGCCGCTCTCGCAAGCTCTCCCATTCCGCGAGCAGTTCCTCTTTCTGACGCCGCAATCCATCCACCTCGGCTTGAAGATCGGCAACCACAGCCATGGCTTGGCGGCGTTTTTCAAGCTCGTCTTCAAGATCATGCATAAGCCGCTGCTTTTCCTCGAGACGCTTTTCATAAACAGCGAGTTCTTCGATGGGGCCAGCGGCTGTCACCGCGCGGTCATGGCGCGCAGCAAGAAAAAGTTGAACTAGGGCGAGCAATATAAGGACACCCGAAATTGCGAGCACCAGTATCGTATTGTTGGTCAGCATTATCGATTATCCCAATTATCAATTATTCGATTTATTGCGGCACTTCAGTGGGCTCAGAATCTGAGGCTTCATCCGCCGTTGCCGCATCAATTTGCTCTTGTAGGATGGCCAGACGCTCTTGCCCTTCGGAAAGCCGCTCATTCAAACGAGACAGGTCAGCATTTCGCGCTTGGAGGCGCGCGTCGATCTGACCCTGATCCGCGCGCAGTCTTCCTAGGATTGCCTGTGCTTCTTCGGTGGCTGCCTGCGCGGTCTCAGTCGCGACTTGGAAGTTATCGCGGCGCTCCTGCAACCGCTCGATGTCAGTTTCCAAGCTAGAGGCCCGCCCAGTTAGTGCCGCGACACGTTCAAGCGCCACATCTGCGTCGGCCCGTGTTGACGCCAATGTGGAGCGTGCCATGTCGACACTCGCTTCAAGATCCGGCAAGGCTTCTTCCAGTTCCAACTTTCGCGCTTGGAGGCGATCGACTTCGGCCTGAAACCTATTGAATTCAGAACGACGTTGGTTGAGATCGGCCAATTCTGTCTCTGCCGATGCGATCTGCGTTTCGCGTGTCATGAGCTGGGCACTAACTATCGAAAACTGCTCTTGTGCAAGGTTCAGCGCTTCCGTGGTCGCGGTGCGCTGTGCTTCGATCCGCGTCAATGTGCTCTGTGCGATCTCGGCTTCGTTCTGCAATTGAGAAAACCGCGCCTGAGCACCAGATATATCGGCGCCTAATCTAGATTTGCGTTCTTCGAGACCTTCGAGATCAGATGTGAGTTCTTGGAGACGTGCCTGGGCCGTTGTCAGTTCTTGTTGACTTCCGCTCAATTTTTGGGCGGTCGCATCAATCTGCTCCATTAAACCCATCTGTGTGGTCCGTGCATCATTCTCTCTAGCGGTAAGTTCGCCAATTCGATCTTCGAGACGCGATTCATCGTTCCGTAGTTGATCGACGCGCCTTTCCTGAGCTCGAAGGTTTTCGACTTCTGGCGCGATTGCATCTACTAAGCGCTGAAGCTCGTCACGCCGTCCTTCAAGTCTATCTATAGCTGTGTCGTCCTGCGCCGTCTGAGCAGCCAATTCCTGCTGCATTTCCTCAAGGCGCTTTACGTCGCTCTCAAGATTAGCCACCTGAGTCTCGAGATCATTCCTGCGGGCCAGCGCCAGCGCGTTCTCGCGTTCGAGACGCTGGGCTTCGGAAATAGTCTGTTGTGCTTCGACCAAGCGTTCCTGCACTGATGTAAGCTCGTCCTGTCGCGCTTCGAGCCTTGCCTGAGCGTCAGCCTCACGCTGGGCCGCGCTCTGGCGGCTACTCTCAGCGCTTGCAACTTCTGCCATTAGGTTCTGATTTCGATCGGACAGTTCACGAGTTTGCTCTCTCGCACGCTCCAACTGTTGCTGCGCGGATTGCAGCTCTTGCGTGTAGTAGCCCAAGTTCTCTTCAATGCGTCCATATCTGCGGTCGAGGGAATTGACTTGCAGAACAAGAAAGCCTGACGCGAGAATCGCTACCCCACCAAGAACCAAAGCGATCGAAGTATTTCTGGTCGACTTACGATAAGTCTTGTTCGACTCGGTCAAGGCACTTCTCCATATCTCTCGAAAGTTCGTCCACCCAGAACCGACGCACGCGCCAGCCGAGGGACTTCAATTGATGATCACGCCAGAGGTCCGACGTTTTTCGTCGGCCATCTGGGCTCTCGTGCCATTTTCGTCCGTCTACCTCGAGATCCAGCTTTACGCCGTTCGGTCCGAAAAGTGCGAAATCGAGGCGTCGTCCGGCGATCTCGTGTTGTGGATGCGGATCCAGTCCCCGTGCTTTCAGGGCATGGTAGACCTTGCGCTCCCAGTCACTGTCGAAAACCCCTTCCCCAATTTTTCTCCGTGGTTCAGTCGCCATGGCCGCCAATCGTCGCAGTGGCTTGGACTGCCCAGATCGCGCGAAATTCAAATCCCCGAAAACCATAGCAACAGCTCGTGCTCGTGAAATGGCGACATTGAGACGGCGAGTATCTCGCTGAAAGAAGGTCAGTCCTGACTGAGGACTGCGGGCCCCCACGCAGGGGGAAAACAGGATAATATCACGCTCTTGGCCTTGGAATCCGTCGACCGTTCCAACCTTCAAATCACAAGCGATCCGTTTTGGATCGTCGATCACTCTACCAATCGCATTTTCAAGGGCCAAAACCTGCGCACGAAACGGAGTGATCACGCCGACACTGCCACCATATTCATCTTCGACGAGGAGCTTTCGGAGATGTCGCACAATCGCAGAGACTTCGGCCTGATTAACATTTCCTGCTTGTGGCACCGCTGGCGCGGTAACATCCTCCCAAACAATCCCGGGTTTGACACCTTTCGGGACTACGAGCCCTCGGGGATCATAAGAGGTTTGCAGTTCGCCCCCGTAGAAATTCTCACTGATGTAATCGACAATTGGCCCGGCTGATCTGTACTGGTGGCGCAACGTGATCCTTCGGGCGTCAGAAGCACGCGATGCAAAGTCGAACAGTGATCTTCGACTTTGCGCGAAGCGCCCCATTTTAGGCACGGGCAGACCCTGGGCCTGCATGAGATTTCGATCCTGCGCTTGGCCCAGTTGCGCGATAAAGGAAAGCTGCCGCTCGTCCCCAACCACCACTGCCCTTTTTGCACGGGCGAAGAGCGGGATCGCCGTGGCGATATCGCACTGGCTTGCTTCATCAAAGATCACTAGGTCAAACAAGCCATCATCGAGAGGAATACGCCGAGGGGTTCCAAGGATCGACGCGAGCCACAGTGGCCGATAGGATATCAAAGCCTTCGACAAATCCAATGGAGGATGTTTCTTGCCGCTTTCGAACGTCCAATCGTCATAAATCTCAGATATTTCGCGCCGCTCATCTTGAGATAAATGGGTGCGTGCCGATAAGATCGCTGGCAGGAGACGAACCGTGACCTCTCGGATCCTGTCGCCGATCTCGATTGGATCGTCAGGATCGCCGAGCTTTTCTCTCGCCGCACGCAGGGTCGCCAACGACTTGTGAAGGTCTTCGAGGCTCATTCCGCGACGCTCTGCGACAACCGGTATTAAAAATTCCGTCCCCGAGGGACTTTTTCTGAACACCGAACGCAACCAAGAAAGCAGACGCCTCAAAATGCCAAGGGAAGCCTCTTCAGATGGCCTTCCAGGGCGCTCCTCACGGCCATGCGCCTCACGAACCTCAATTCGCTCAAGAATGTCTGATATTTCACATTCGAGTTCGTTAATTTGGTCGTTTGTATCAACTACGCCTTTGCGCCTTAGGGCTTCCTCGATCAGATTGGACAACGCGAATTCGTCAACGGACGTTGGACGCAATCCACTCTCATTCTCCAAGAGCTTTTTAAGCGCATCAGCAAAACCCGTATCTGTCTCGTCACTGGGGTTGAGGGTGCGAACCGAAAACGGCACGTCCGGTGCAAGAGAGCCAAGGCGCTCCTCCACTGCATCTAGAGCCTGATGGTTTTTGGATGCAACCAGGACACTGCCACCCGCCGCAAGGATCGAGGCTGCCATAGATACAATCGCTTGGCTTTTCCCGGTTCCGGGCGGACCGGTGACTACCGTAAGCGGCGCTTCGCAAGCGCCTCGGACGGCCCGCAGCTGCTCGTTGTTCAAAGGCACGGCATCAATGGCGGCGACCGGATCCGAACTATCTGAATTTTCAATACCGAGCACGGCAGCGAGTGCGGTTCGTGCAATCCTTTCTCGGGGCCAGGACGCAATCGCGTCGAGATCGCGCGCAGCCCCCGCAGTGAAGGAAGAGTCTGTCGGCAGAAAAATCGCTGCGCTGTCGTAAATGCCTTGAGCAGAGCCATCGAGCTGAGTTGCCAGGTCTTCACCTACCACGCGGCCGCGGATCTGGCTCGCAACGGCGACCCTGATCTTCTCCACGAAGTCATCCGAGCGCAGTCCAAGGCCATCATCCGCTGAGAATAGGTCAGCGAGATCGTCACGCTTCCAGCCGCTTGCGCGTGCGGCACTCTTCACCCAGTCCGGGTTAACAAGGACATCATCCGCATCTACCGTCAGGACGAGAGTTTCACCCGCCCGCTTCCACGCTGCGGCGAACATACCGACCGGCTGAAAGATGGGCACACCCCCGCTCCTATTCACCGCCATGGGCCAGCCGATCGCCAGAGCGTTCTCGTTCCCTTCTCGGCGAATGAGGGCCTCTTGGAAAGCCGGGGCAATGGTGGCTAGATCGATCGTGATCCGCAGGCACCCATCCTCTCCTGGGCTGACAGGACCCCGCCCCGATATGAGCGACCATTCGGTCCCATGCGTGTCGAGGACCTGGGTTGTTGCACCGCGCGGGTCGGCACGCAGTGCAGACCGCCAGTATCTCAGGAGCGCTTGAGGATCGAGGCGTTCGTCTCCGAGATCTTCCGTATCAAATTGCTGGTTCGCGAGCGGTTCCAAAGTGAAGGTTGCAGCGGCTGCGTAAATAACATCCTCAGATGCAGCGCCTCTTGGCAAATTTGTTTTCTCACCAATCCGTCCGACGTTCACCAGTAATTCGCGTTTGGCCCGCCAGCGCCCATCACGTCCCTTCTCCACAAGGCCATCTTGCAGGAGCTGGTCCAGCTCGGCGATAGCAGCGAGACGCTTGTCATGTGAAAAGCCGGCGCCAACGAGCACAAGCAATTCGTCGGTGCTCCGACCTCGAGGGAAAGCCCGCGCCATCTTCAAAATCAATGACACAAATTAACTCCCAATCTTAGAACAATAATTCCATTCGGGTAGCCAACAGCGGTCAGCTCGTCTCAAATACTTTTCAGGAGCTAACCACATGGTCAAATAAGGTCTAATTGTTCTTTTTGGCTTCAACGGACACACCCTGGATCTTGATTTTGATCACGTCGGCGCGGTCAAGGCCCGTGTAGCACCACCGATCTGGCAATCACCTGCGCACACTCTAACACCGCCCACGAGAACGAAAATCACTCTTCACAACTTTTATGGCGAACATAGCTCGCCCATACAAGCCTCGCGAGCGCTGTAATGCGACGATCCATTACGTGTCCGCCATCATAAGACAGCCCGAAGCCAGGTCGTCGGGATCAAATTCCAACAAGCGGACGATTACACTCGCGCGACCGTTTGCGCCAGCGAATCGATCACGCGGAAGAGCGCTAGGGGAAGAACAGCCTGGTCCAACGCACCGCGCTGAATGCACTAGCGCGGACAGGCTCATCTAACTTTTTATCAAAGTTACAGCTGTTCTGCCCCACTGCTGCTTCACCCCTTTTCGAACAGACGATCCTGTTCAGCTTTCGGAACACCGCCTTTCTAGATGACGTTATACTTGATCTTCTTCACCAAGTAATCGAGTTTCGATTGCTCTTTTGGCCAAGTGTCTACACGCTTGGCTTCAGCGATCGCCTTTACGGACTTGATGTTGCCGAGGGCCTTTGCTCCCTCGATGGCCTTGCGATCGCCGTCGTAGTAGTCGAACCAAGGCAGGCCAGCCTTGCTGTAAGCTTCTGCTGAAATCGGTGAAAGCGGCGGCTCTTCGCCAGTGATTGACATCCACTGCTCAGCATTCGCGAGCATTATGAAGCAGCGCTGGCTTTTCGTAAGGTCCCAGGCCTCCAAGCCATACTGGTCATCATAGACTTCTTGGCGCATTGAGCCGCCCATACCGAGCCCCATTTCCATAGAAGCAGACGATTCACAGGCCATCATCATGCTGAAGCCAAACCGCATTGAGGACACTTCCTCGCGCTTTGCCTTGAGTTCTTCGTAAGCTTCCTTCTTCATCGGGATAGCCTCGATCTGGATGCCGCCAACATCACTCTCAGGATCGATTTGCTCTTCGACCGTGTAGCCCTGCCCCAAGGGCATTGCGACGAATTGGCGGACCTTGCCCTTCGCCACATTAAACCCGTCGAGCCAAGGTTGCTCTGGGAGAACGACGTAATCCTGCGGATCCTTGGTTAGGCCATCCACCCACTTTTCACCGGAAACCGCGTTAATTTTCCCGGCGCCAATCTTCAGCGCGACAGGCAGCTCGGGCCGCCCATAGCCAAGGCTGCCAAAGTTAAGCCAAAGCGCATCCGTCTGAAACATCGGCATGATGATACCGCCACGCGCTTTGCGATGGTTGCTGACACCGAGGGCAAAATCTTCAATGTGGCGAAGCGGAAAACGCCCGAGCCCCGGCGGAAGGTGATAGTCGTGGCCATCGTCGGGCAGTCGAAGAGTCCGCTGAAAATCGATGCGAATACCTGCATCCTCATCAATATGCGGGAAACGAAATACCAACTGTTCATGCTGAAGTGTAATCATGCCGACCTCCTACCAGTCGCCGTCCGTAACATTCCGGACAATACTTAGAATTGCGTGATCGGGTTGCACCTTGAGCTGTCGAAGCAGCTCCCCAATCAATTGTGGGCGCTTGCGAATAATGGCCTGGAGGTCGCTAGAGACCTTCCCCGCCATAGCCAAAAGCAAGTCTGGGTCTTCTCCTAGCGCATCTGCGAGCGAGACTATTTTTGCCTCAGAGGGTGGTGACGCCACATCGCGCTCAATCTTGCTCAAGAAAGCCGGCTCAATTCCGATCCTTAAAGCCACCTGACGTAAAGACATTGATCTGTCTTCAGCGTTCAACGCTTCCCTGCGTTTTCGTACGTATGATCCAAAGCTTTGCATGTGTAGTGTGTAGTAAATACTACACAACTCGTCAAGACCTAGAGGCGTTGAGCGCTTGATGCATCTAAGGGCAGCCCTGTGGGGGATCACTGTATGACGCGTCATCTCAATCTCTCATTATAGATCTCCGACATCAACCGATCCTGCATTTCAGGAAAAAATACACTACGAACCCATCGTGCTCGCGCAATTTCCCAAAGCATAAAATCCTGTATCAAACCGGGTCGATAAAGTGCGTTCGGGATGAATGATGAATGCGCTGATACAGTGCCGCGAGCGGATCCTGTATCACGTGTGTGCCAGCACCCCAAGTTAGGCACTTCTGTCCATGCGCGCGCTTCGAAGAAGTTTAGGACGGCCACTCCACCATCTGATTGGTCAGCTACTTTGTGCGGAAGCTGTAATGTGATCAGTAGTCCGTTCCCTAATTGGGGGTGAGCTTGATTGGTCCAACATTGAATAAGAGCACTTTCATTCCCGAATGGCACCTCAGCTGTCAAACCTTTAGGGTCAGCATTAGCAACACAGCCCTCTGATTTCCCGAAAAACTGCGCAAATTCTGCAAATTCGTCGGAGCCCTGCCACTTCGAAAGTTGAGTGCCGGCAGGAACAAAAATTTGATCAGCTACTTCAAGAATTCCATCAAGCTGTTCGCTTTTATTTCCATCTTCGAACGCTGGTTGCCCTCCGCCTATCAACTCCGGCAGCATGTTCCCACGTAACTCTGCGTCTATTGGCTGCATTATTGCTGCCTGCGCCAAGAAATTTGGCAGCCAACCCACAAGGTTATTGTCGATGTAGATACTGGAAAACAGTTCAAGATCAAAAGGGCCTTCCGGTCCATTTACTGTGTCGAGGAGCGCTTGAGGCGGATAGACGAGCGAATAGGTGGAACTCGACATTGGCGTCATCAGGTCTAATAGTTTGACGGCCTTTGAATTGCTGATCGGAAAATCTGCAAGTAACCGGGTCGTAACACTTACTCGCACGCCATTTTCCCGCGGATCTGCACCACCGATGCCTTGCATCATGACATAACTAGGATCGCTTGTGTCAAACGGTACTGCGCGAACGCTGACCAAATAGCTTCCGGGAAGCCAGTCAAAACCTTTTGCTCCTCGTCCACGCAAATCTTTGGCATCGACTTGCCAGACATCCAGAATTTGCTCCAAGGCGCTTTCAATCAGTTCATCTTGAGTCACTAATCTACCCTTCTTTTCAAAAATCCCGAGCAGGCATCTCAAGATCCCCTATGAAATGAAAAGGACCCTAACTGCTCTGGCGTGATAGTACGCCAGATGCTTTGCCGGCTGACCCGCTGCCAAAGGAACTTTGGATGCGTTGCCAGGTATAACCGGTAACCTTTGCGACCAAGAGTTTGGCGGCGGTAGAGCGCGAGTGCATTCCCCTCCGTGCCAATAAGCGTGAGACAACCGAGTGGCTAAAGTTTACACTTGAGGGCGCAGGAGAACGAATAGATGGTCATGCCTTCACAGATGCCGGTTTCGCCGAATGCCGCGTCCGACAATATGA
>Ga0208413_1001245_pt1 | contig 16643 bp, 15 predicted proteins | sample AntAceMetag02UKD_FD_184761 | JGI IMG/M metagenome (GOLD analysis project Ga0208413, IMG submission 184761) | Saline lake microbial communities from Ace Lake, Antarctica - Antarctic Ace Lake Metagenome 02UKD (SPAdes) (version 2) | ecosystem: Environmental > Aquatic > Non-marine Saline and... | reverse complement strand
TGACGAAGGCGCAACGGCACTGGTAGGTGAGTCATCAATTGAGGTGTTCGAGGCACGCAAAGATTTGGAACAAGTGATGTCACAGTTGTCGCAAGCCCAGCGACAAGTCATTACGTTGGTGAAGTTGCAAGGCGAGTCTGTCGCGTACGCCGCGCAACATCTGGGGATGACGGAGTCCGCTGTCAAGGTGCATACGCACCGCGGGTTGCGCAAGTTGGCGAGTTTGCTTGGGGTAAAGCTATGAATACAAACGACCTCATCTCGGCATTGGCCAACAACGACGAGACACTGGGTGTTGACGTGCCGCCAGGCATGCTGTGGGTCCTGTTGGCTGGCACCGTTAGCAGCATGTTGCTGTGCTTGGTGTTTTGGGGTGTGTTGGCTGGACTGTTGTCGGTGATGCAAACGCCAGCATTTATGGGCAAGCTGGGTGTGGGCGTGCTGACAGCGGCGTTGGGCTTGCTGCTGTGGCCGCGCATGTTGCGCCCTGGCAGCCAAGCCAACAAGGCCATGCTGCTGGTGTGTGTCCCCGCTGTGGCTGTGTGGGTGTGGGCCTTGGCTGGCACCGATACGCCCATTGCGAGCCAAGCTTTTGGCGGTATGTGGACCACTTGCAGCATGAGTATTGCTGCCCTTGCTGGCCCTGCTTGGATGTGGCTGATGTGGCATGCCAAGCGCTGTGCGCCCACTGCATTGCGCCAGGCCGGTGCCCTGTCTGGTGCTATTGCTGGCGGTATCGGTGCGGCGGTTTACAGCTTGTATTGCCCAGTGTTTGACGCGGGTTATATTGCCGTTTGGTACGTGCTTGGTATTGCGTTGTGCGTGTTGTTTGGCGCTGTGGTTGGTCCGCGCGCATTGCGCTGGTAGCGTGAGCGTCAGCAACCAAACCCGCTGTGCTTTTATTTCCCGCTTCAGCCGCGATGACTGTTTTAGCGCAGGCCGCTTTTGCCCAGTTGGTGAGCCAACTCCACGGCTGAGGAGACGCCCATTTTGTCAAAAATATTGGCGCGGTGAAACTCAACAGTGCGCTGGGTAATGCCCAAACTATCAGCAATATTTTTGTTGTAGTGGCCTTGAATCAATTCGTCCAACACGTCGCGCTCTCTTGGGCTTAGTCGGGCGAATGCTGCGCGCAGACGCTGCGTGCGTTGGGCCTGTTCGCTGTTGGCCATGGCTGCGGTTAAAGCGGCTTCAACCTTGTCAACCAGTACATTGTTCTGAAATGGCTTTTCTAAAAAGTCCCACGCACCGCTTTTGACGGCTTCTACAGCCATACCCACATCGCCGTGGCCTGTTAAAAACAACACTGGCCATGGACAGGCCATGGCCTGCAGGGCCTCAAAAGTGGCCAAGCCCGATAGCGGCGTCATACGAATATCGAGCAGTACAACATCACTGGGCCACGGCGCGTCTAAACGCTGGTGCATAAGCGCGCACAGCGCGTCAACAAACACGTCGCCGCCTGACCAAGTTTTCACAGCGTGGCCACGTGAGTCTAACAACCAGCTCAAGCCGTCGCGAAAGTCGGCGTCGTCATCTACAACGTGCACCTGCCCTGCAGGCGCTGGGTGCTTAGGCTCAAGTGGTTTCGTCATGGCGGTTAATTGTGTGGGTGGTTGTCAAGTGGCAGCCACAGTGTGAATTGTGCGCCGCCTAAGGTGGGGTCCCGGGCAACGGTAATGTGGCCGTGATGCGCTTCTATGACGGATCTGCAAATGGCCAAGCCCATGCCCATTCCCTCAGGCTTGTTGGTATGAAAGGCGTTAAAAATAGTTGCCAGTTCACTGTCGGGCACGCCGGGTCCGTTGTCACCAATCACTATACCCACATGGGGTGATTCGTTCTGCGAGCCTATGTGCAATTGAACCCTAATTTGCGGGCTAAACTCGCCGCGCTGCGCCCAGTCCATGGCGTTGCGAGCGACGTTGCTGACGGCTTGTTCCAATAGCAGTGGGTCGGCTTCGATCCAAACACGGGGTGTGCCCAGTTGCATGCTCACTTTAATGTCTGAGCCAGCGCGCGTAGTGGCCAATGTGTCTTGCAAAAACTGATTGAGATCTAAGCGCTGGCGCGACATTTCCAAGCGCCTTGCAAAAGCATTGACACGCTGAATAATCCGCCCAGCCTTATCTGACAGCGCATCCATGCGCTCTACAACGGGCGCAATTTCATCAATGCTGATGCGCCCGTTTCGGATGCGGTTGAGCAAACCATTGGCAAACCCACTCAGTGCGCCCAGCGGTTGGTTGAGCTCATGGGCCAGCGTGGAGGCTACCTCACCCATTGCCACCAAGCGTCCTGATGCTTCCAAACGCTCTTGTTGTTTGGCGGCCATGGCTTGGTTGTGCTTGCGCTCTGAGATATCAATCACAGAGCTCATCCATCCCAGCTGTGCGTTGTGTGTGTCAAAAAGTGGCGCTTCATGAATAAGCACGTCGACCAGCCTACCGCTGCGGTGTTGAAATTGCACCTCTACACCGGCATCTTGTGTGCCTTGTGCGATCACATCACGGTGTACGGTGTTTAGCTCGTCGGTTTGCTCAGCAGGCCAATAGGGCAGTGGCGCGCTGCGACCGAGAAGCTCTGTGGCGGAAAACCCCACCAGCTGGCAAAACGCTTGGTTGACATACAAAATACGCCCGTTTAAATCCCAAGCGCGCAAGCCAATCGTGACCGCATTCTCCATGGCCCTGCGCAGCGCGACCTGCGCCCGCAGTTGCGCTTCTATGCGGTGGCGTTTTATGAGGTCGCGCCGCAGCGCCACCAACGAGGCAAACATACCCGCTAAAAACACCAGTGCCACCAGAAAAAATAAACGTGGCACGTTTGCGATTTGCGGCGCTAGCGAGCGCACATCCAATGCCATTTCAACGCCGGGCAAATTGAGCTGTGCCCAAAAGTGTGGCTGGCTGGCTGGTGGGTTGTTCAGTGGCGTGCCACTGGGTATGAGCATGCGTATGCTGTGGTTGGTCTTGAACCAGTTCGGCACTAGGCTGGTGATGGCGGCATTGATAGACAGCGCCACCATGTAGTCGCCTGCAAATACGCCTCGCTCGAACACTGGGACGGCAAGCCACACCACGTCACTAGCTGCGCCCTTGTCATCGAGCATGGGGCCTGCGTAGCTTGCGCGGCGTAAGCCTAAGGTGATGCGCTGTAGCGTCTCAAGTGCCCGCGCGTTGTCTGCGTTGCGTGTATCGACATGCCAACGGGCCAGGTTGTGTGGCCAGTTGTTTAGGGTTGCGCGTTGGTCGCTGGATAACCAACCTTGCGCAAGAATGACGCCAGGGCTTCGCAACAGCAGGCCTGTTGAGTCGGGCTGGGTGCTGTTGCCTGCGTTAGCCAAGTACAGATGGGCGAGCACGGACAGGTCAGTTTCTAGGCGGCGAAAATGAAACCGTGTACTTTGCTCTAGCCACTGCGCGTCTGCCATACGCCGTCTATCGGCCTCTTCTGCCTCAAACGTTTGAAGGTACAACACCAGCGCCACTGTTCCGGCGACCAACAGCACGGGTAAACCCAATAGCCATATCCACGTGGTGCGCGGGCGCTCGCTCGCGACCAACATAGGGCCTTGAAGCAAGTCAAAGTCAAACCCAGGTGCGGCCATGGCCGGGGTGCTCTGGGACGGCGCAGTCGGTTGTTTGGTGGACATGAATAAGCGTTGTAATGCCCGTTAGCATAGCGGGTATGTTGTACAAACTAAATATGTGGCGCGCTTTCTTGTGGGCCGTGGCGCTGGTGTCGCTCATGCCCAGTGCGCCGGCAGCGGCTGAGCCTTCTCTGCGTATCCGCTTTTCGCATGTGGTGGCAAACGACACGCCTAAAGGGATTGCTGTGCAGCGTTTCCAGCAATTGGTCCACACGCGTTCTGGCGGTGATGTGGCGGTGGTTATTTACCCGCGCGCGCAACTCTACGGCGATGTTGACGAGGTGCAGGCGCTGCAGCTTGGCGCGGTCGAGATGATTGCCCCGTCGCTGTCCAAGTTTGGCCGCATGGGTTTTCCTGAGTTTGAGTTGTTTGATCTGCCGTTCTTGTTTGCCTCTACCGCTGATGTGGCCACAGTGACCAAAGGCCCAGTCGGTCGCCAACTCTTGCGCCAACTTGAGCGCATCCAGTTGTTTGGCTTGGGTTATTTAGACAACGGTTTCAAGCATATGAGCGCCAACAAGGCATTGATAGCCCCCGGTGATTTTGTAGGCCTGCGTATGCGTGTGCAGTCATCACGGGTTATTGCCGCGCAAATGAAGGCCTTGGGTGCGCAGCCAGTGGCGCTGCCTTTTGGCGAAACCCAGCGTGCGCTGGCGGCAGGTGTTGTGGATGGAACCGAAAACCCTGTGTCTAACTTTTGGACGCAAGGCATGCACACGGTTCAAAGCCATTTAAGCCTCACCCAGCATGGTTATTTGGGCTATGCAGTCGTCACCAACCAACGTTTTTGGACGGGGCTGTCAGCTGCCCATCGCCAATTGATTGCCGGGGCTTTGGCCGATGCATTGGCCTATGGCAATGCCATTGCACAACAAGAAAACGACAAAGCGCTGCAAGCCTTACAACAAGCTGGCACAACAGTCATTGATCCCGTCAGCGATGAGCAACGCCAGGCTTTGCGACTCGCAGTGCAGCCCGCTTACGACGACTTAGAGCAGCGTATTGGCACGGTATGGCTAGAGCAAGTGAACAAGGTCTTGCGTCAGTACTAACTTTTTTATGGGTGCGCCAACAAACCTGCTTGGCGAACAAGCTCGCGTAGGTACTCTATTTGCTTCAGAACGTAGTCGTGATAAGCCTGTCCAGAAATAGAAAATTCAGACAGGCCTTTATCCGTTCGAATCAGAGCAAACTGGCCTGATCCATAAGCATTTTTAAATGCATTGGCATAAAAGTCATAGGCCTGCGCGCTCACGTTCTTACCCATGTAAAAACCCCGAAACGATGCCCAGCTCACATCCACGCCTTGCTCTTTCGCCGTAGGAAATCCTGACAACACACCGTCTAGTCGCACATCAGACAGCACCGCCAAGACCTTGAACTTATCAGAACGCAGGTGCGCACGCAGTTCAGAAATGTCGCCCGTATACACCTCAATGTTGCCGTTTTCTAAGCTGGCCAGAGCTTCGCCACCACCATCAAATGACACATAGCGCATAGCCTTCGGGTTGCCGCCAGCGGCCTTTAAAATCAATGCCGCTTTGACCCAGTCTTGGCTGCCAGCAGAGCCGCCCCCGCCAAACACCACGCGAGAGGCTTTGCCGCGCAGCTTGGTCATAAGCTCATCCAAGGTGTCTAGCTTGGATGAGCTGGCGACAACCACAGCACCATAGTCGGCGCCAGCAGACGCAACAAACCGCACGTCGTTGCCGTTGAGCAAACCAAACTTACCTGAAGCGATATTGAGCAATGAGCCCGATGAATGTGCCACCAAAGCGTTGTCATCCGTAGCCCGTTGTTTGGCAAACAACTGGTAGGCTGCAGCACCTATGCCACCCGGTAAGAAAGTGACTTGCATGGGTGTGCTCAGTTGGTCTTCAAGTGCGGCGGCTGCCAAGCGGCACGTTAAATCAAAGCCACCTCCTGGCTTGGCTGGGGCTATACACTCTGGTTTGTTGGGTTGGTACTCAAGCGCATGCGCAAACGCTACCGGCAAGAGCAACACGGTGAGCAAGCATAGGCTTGTTGCGATACGGTGGTTGCATGTGTGTGCTGTCATGGTGTGCCTAGGTACTTGGTCTTGTGATGGGCTTCAACCACGGACAAGCAAAAGCTAGCACGTAAACCTAGGCCGTTGCTGCAGGGCTCAAACGTTATGTTGCTGCCGGATTTTTCGAGTATCAACCTCACCACTGATAAGCCCAGTCCCATGCCCCATTTGCTGGCTTGGTCTGCCTTGTAAAAGCGCTCACCCATGTGGGCCAAGGTGTGTGCATCGATGGCATCGCCGTCATTTTCTACACAGAAACACAGTTGGTGCGGCGTGTTTTTTTGCTGCTGACCCGGTGGGGCGTGCGCCGTGATGTGAATGCTAACGTGACCGTTTGGTCTGCCATATTTAATGGCGTTATCTAGCAAGTTCTCAAGAACCTGTTGTAGCAAGTTGGCGTCAATCCATACGCAGGAGTCTGCGTTGATGCTGGGGTCACACACCAGCCCAGCGTCAATGCCCCGCTGTCTGGCCAAGGGCTGAATGGCCAGCAAGGCGTCACGCGCAGCCGCGACGCCTTGCGTTGCTTGGGCGGTAATGTTGATGGCACTCTCAATGCGTGCAAGTTGCAGCATTTGGTTGGCATGTTGTGTGGCTGTATCAACTTGAGCTTCAAATTTTGGCAGGAATGTATCAAGTGCTGTGTTGTCTTTGTGTTGTTCGCGCGCCCAAGCAATCTGAGTTTTTAAAACGGCCAGTGGCGTGCGCAACTGGTGCGACGCATTTTCTAAAAACTGCTGGTGCAACAGCTGTTGCTGTTGGCTACGTGTAATATGAAAATTCAGTGCTTCAACCAGCGGTCGTACCTCATCGGGCAGCGATGCAGTGATGGGCAAGGGCGTGATGTGGTTGTTTGGTTGGTCTTTAACAATGCGCGACCAGTCTTTCAGTGGCGCCAAGCCATTGCGAATCATCCATAACAAAATAAGCGAGGTAATGAGCAACAGCAAGCCATCACGCAAAGCGGTTTGTAGCGCAAAGCTGCGCAAATAATCCAAGCGTGGGGCCAGGTCTTCGGCCACTAAAAGTTCCACAAACAGCGCAGCTTGGTCGCCCTTGGCGGGCGCCAGTTCACGGCGCATGGCAGCCATGCGTAGGTGTTGGTCAAAGTACAAGCCCTCGTCCAGCACCACCTCATCCTTAGCCACATTCTTTGGCCAAGGAAACACCAGATCTGCAAAACCGGCTTCCATCAGACCATCGCTGGTTCGGACATGAAAAAATACTGTGCCGCGGGCGTTGCTTTGCACATAACTTAAAAGCTTAAAAGGCTTGTCAACAGAAAAGCCGGTCTCGTCGTAGCGTGTTGCCAGACTTAATGCCTGTACGGCACCCTGAAGGCTGCGGTCGTAGGCCTCGTCAATAGTTCGTTGTGCCAGCCTGTATGACAAGGTGAACTCGACCAATGTAATGACCACCAGCGCAGGCATGAGCAGCACCAGTAAGCGGGCGCGTAAAGAGCGTCTAGGTGGCAGAAAAGACGTGCGTGTGTCATCTTCACTCATGGCGAGTCATGGCTTTGAGGCTCTAAGAAAAAACCAATACCACGCACATTGCGAACGGCAACGCCAATGTCGTCCAAGCGTTTTCTCAGCCTGTACAACACCACATCCAATGCGTCGTTGGGGATGTCTTCGTCGGCAACAAAAACGCGATCTAGTAACTCTTGGCGCGACAAGGGAAGGCCTTGGGCTTGAACCAAGGCCAGCAATGCGTTGTGCTCACGCGGGCTGACGCTGATGACATACGCTGCGCTTGTAAAGCGTTTGGTATTGGCGTCAAAGGCCACGCCTGCCCATTGCAGCTTGGCACTGGCCGTGCCGCTGCGCCGGCGAATGAGCGCAAACAACCTGGCTTCCAGTTCGGCGCTGTCAAAGGGTTTGCTCAGATAGTCATCGGCACCCGCGTTGATGGCATCCACCTTGTCAATAGACTGATTGCGCGCTGACAAAATAAGCACAGGGATATCCGCTTGTTGTTCGCGCAACTTTGCCAAGACGCGCATACCGCTCATATCGGGAAGACCAAGATCTAATACCACCGCATCAAAGCGCCTAGCCTGCAAAGCTTGCAGGGCCATAGCGCCGTGGCTGACCCACTCAAGGTGGTGGCCTCTAGCCGTGAATAGGCCAACCAAACCTTCGGCCAATGAGGCTTCATCTTCAACCAGCAGCAAATACATGGGCGCTTATAAGTTGGCGACACGCTGTAAGGAGCGCGGCTTGTGGGTTGGTTAGCTTGCCCCCTCTGAGTGCTGGGTCTGCTCTTTCTTAAGGGCAGAGGCGCGCACAAAACGGCCAAGTATCATTGGCAATATAAACCCAATAATGGCCATGGACCACAAACCAATGGCCAAAGGCGATGACACCAAGGCGCTGAGTTCGCCGTCAGAGATGGTCATGGCACGCCGCAGATTTTTCTCCATTTGTGCGCCAAGAAGCAAACCCAAAATAACGGGTACCAGTGGTACATCTAGTTTGCGCAGTACCCAACCCAGTACGCCAAAACCAATCATGACCATCAAGTCAAAGATAGAGCCAGAAATGCCGTAGATGCCCACAAACGAAATCATGGCGACAGAAGGCATGAGGTACTTGCTAGGAATAGCCAACAAGCGCATGAACAAACCAACCATGGGAATGTTCATGGCCAACAGCATGACGTTGCCAATAAACAGGGCCGCAATAAGCCCCCAAACCACATCTGGATTCTTGGTAAACAACAATGGGCCAGGGGTGATGTCCAATGCCAATAGCATGGCGAGCAAGACCGCCGTGGTGCCAGAGCCCGGCACGCCCAATGCCAACATAGGGACCAAGGCGCCACCAGCGGCGGCGTTATTGCCTGCCTCTGGCGCGGCTACGCCGCGTGGATCACCTCGACCAAATGTGTCGTTTTTGTTGGATACTTTTTTCTCGACGGCGTAGGCAATAAACGAACCCAGCGAGGCGCCCGCGCCCGGTAGCACGCCGGCAATAAAACCAAGCACTGTGCCGCGCCCCATGGCGCCTGTGGTGTGCTTGAGCATGGCTACCGGTGGGGTTATGCGCCCAAGTTTGACGACCGTTGCGCCGTCGGAGCCCTGGCCGGTGCCGCGGTGCTCAATAAACACCAACACCTCGGATACTGCAAACAAGCCAACGATGGCCACTAAAAAGTCCACACCATCGTAAAAGTGAACCGTGTTGAAGGTAAAGCGAGGCACACCCGTTTGCCCGTCTACGCCAATCATGGCAATGGCGATGCCAATGGCGGCGGCAACAGCGGCCTTGGCTTGGTTCTTACTAGACAAACCGCCCAGCGTGGCAAACGCCAAAGCGAACAGCGCAAAGTACTCCGCTGGACCGAACAAGAGCGCTACTTTTACCAGTTGTGGCGCTAAAAAGACCAGACCCCACGTGGCTACAAAAGCACCCACAAAAGAAGCAATGCCAGAGATGGCCAGTGCTTCTCCAGCTTGCCCTTTTTGGGCCATAGGAAAGCCGTCTAGGGTAGTCATCATGGCGGGCTCATCGCCTGGAATATTGAGCAAAATAGAGGAAATCCGCCCGCCATACATGGCGCCGTAGTACACGCTTGTGAGCAATATAAGAGCAGGTGTTGCAGGCAAGCCTATGCTGAAAACCAGTGGAATAAGAATGGCTACGCCATTAGACGGGCCCAAGCCTGGCAGCGCGCCAATCATGGTGCCCAAGAAGCAGCCCAGCAGCGCGAGGCCCAGGTTTTGCCATGTCAGTGCGACGGCAAAACCATCGGCAAGTGAATACAGTGCATCCATGGTGTGTCTTTAATATGAGTAGCAGTTACGGAAAACGTGTAACAAATAGCAAATCAAGGCGGCCTTAAAACCCTAAGGGGCCGCGCGCCAACGACAAGCCGAGCACCAGATGGAATATGGCGTAAATACTGAATGAAATCAGCACGCCGGCAACTGAAGCCTGTTGAATGGTTGCGCCGAGCTGCCACGATAAAAAGGACGCGGCAATAGCGGTGGCGAAGACAAAACCTACGACTGGCAGAGCCTGTGCGTAGATCACCAAAACAGCAACGGCCCACAACAACTCAAGCAACTTGCGCGTGCCAGGCCACTGTGGTGCTTGGTCGGGCTTGAGCCACATGGCAATGCCGCATAGAGCCAGTACCAATGCGATCATGACAGGAAATGCCTTTGGTCCCAATGGGTCTTGAATAAAGCTCTCTTCGATGATGCTGGCACCCCACACCATAAAGGCTGCAAGGCCGAGGCAAACGGAGCCAAAAATGCGGTCACTCATGTTGGTGTGTAAGGTTTGAAAATAAGGGTGTTGCCGCCCATTTTTTGGGCGGCAACTGTTAACAAGCGTGTGCTCGGGAACTACTTAATCAAGCCAATCTCTTTGGAGATGTCTTGTATGTCTTGCACGGACTCTTTTACAAACGCACCAAACGCATCGCCGCGTAGGTTTAATGGTGCCAACCCGTTGGAAGCCATGGTGGCTTTCCATTGCGCGGAGTCGTAGGTGGCGCCTAACTGCTTGACCCAGTAGTTGTAAGCGTCGTCAGACATGTTGCCTGGTGCGTAAAAACCGCGCCAGTTAGCGCCCACTACTTTGACGCCTTGCTCTGTGGCCGTTGGAAACTTGGCGAAGTCGCCACTCAAACGCTCAGGTGAAAGAACAGCCAACACCTTGATGCTGCCTGCATCCACAAAGCCCTTGGCCTCTGATATGTCGCCAGTAAAAGCTTGAACTTTGCCAGCCAACAGCTGCGTGATTGCCTCGCCACCACCGTCAAAAGCCACGTATTTGATGGTGCGAACGTCGTTGATGCCACCTTTGCGTGCAGCCATCAAAACCTTTAAGTGGTCCCAGCCACCAACTGCTGAGCCGCCGGCGAAGGACACAGACTTGGCATCGGCCTTCATCTTGGTAAACAGTTCTGGCAAGGTGTTAATAGACGAGTCTTTGGACACGGCGATGATGCCGTAATCAGCGCCAACAGCGGCCAACCAGCGCACTTCGCTCATGTTGTTGCCAGGGTAGGCGCCTTGAGCCAGTCGTGTCGCGGTGGCAGACGAGGCGGCAACAATCAAGTTGTTGTCGCTGTTGCGCTTGTTCACCACTTCAGCAAATGCCACGCCGCCGCCGCCGCCCGCTTTGTTCACCACGCGCATGCTACCGGGAATAAGTTTTAAGTCTTGCAAGGCCTTGCCGACTTGGCGGCAAGTAAAGTCCCAGCCGCCACCAGCACCAGCAGGTGCAATGCACTCCGTGTTGTCTGCCTCAAACGCTTGGACGGGCATTGTGAAGGCGGCCAACGACAGGCCAACGGGGGCTACCCAACGCAGCAAGGAAAGCTTGTGTAAGCGGTTCATGTCTCTATCTCCATGTTGTAAATAAGTGTGGCGTTAGGCCACGCACAAAGTGATGAAGGAGACACCCAACAGTGTGATCGTGTGCCGCCTTCACGCCAACGCAGTCTAAAAATGACAACCTGTCAGTCGGGTGTCAATGGGCTTAAAAAGCCGTGTGAAGGAGTCAAATCTAGGGAAAACCCTGCTGTTGAACGCCACAGTAGCGGAGACCGGTGCGGGTAGATACAGTCGACTTCCGATACATCGATGTGCACGCAATGCAAACCTGTTCTTACCTATCCGAGAGATAAACCTATGAAATTGAAACTCATTCTGGCCAGCACATTGCTGGCATTTGGCGCAGCTGTCCATGCGGCCCCAATGGTCATCAAGTACAGCCATGTTGTGGCCGATATGACGCCTAAAGGCCAAGCCGCATTGAAGTTCAAAGAGCTGGTCGAGGCCAAGCTTGCTGGCAAAGTGGAGGTACAAGTCTTCGCCAACAGCCAGTTGTTTGGCGACGGCAAGGAGCTAGAGGCCCTGTTGCTAGGCGATGTGCAATTCATTGCGCCGTCATTGGCCAAGTTTGGAAAATACACCAAGCAGTTACAAATTTTTGACTTGCCATTTTTGTTTGATGACATCGCCGCCGTTGACCGCTTTCAAGCCAGCACAGCTGGTCAAAAGCTGCTGTCCTCAATGGAGAAAAAAGGCATTACTGGCTTAGGCTATTTGCACAATGGCATGAAGCAGTTGTCTGCCAACAAGCCTTTGAACGTGCCTTCAGATGCGGCTGGTTTGAAGTTCCGTATTCAGCCGTCAGACGTGTTAGAGGCACAATTCAAAGCCGTCGGTGGCAACCCACAAAAGCTGGCATTTGCTGAGGTGTACCAAGCCTTGCAAACAGGCGTTGTAGACGGCACCGAAAACCCATGGTCCAACATTTACTCTAAGAAGTTTTTTGAAGTGCAAAAGTACATCATGGACAGCAACCACGGCGTGTTGGACTACATGGTGATTACCAACACAGGCTGGTGGACTGGCTTGCCAGCGGACGTACGTGCAGGCTTGAAAGAGGCCATGAATGAGTCCATTGCTTACGGCAACAAGGTGGCGTTTATTGAGGCAGCCAATTACCGCGACAAAGTGCTGGCTGCTAAAAAAGCCGAGGTGTTGCCAATGAGCAAGGCTGACACTGCCAAGTGGCGCGCTGCCATGAAGCCAGTGTGGAAGCGGTTTGAAGATGAAATTGGCAAGGACTTGATTAAGGCTGCTCAAGGCGAGAACATGTAATTTGCTTGTGCCAAGCGGGGGCGCCCCCGTTTGTGACGACAAGCTTGCTTAATCAGTAAAGATGGCCTCGCCCGCACCATGTCGGCGGGGCTTTTTTGTGGAGGTGCGCCATGCGCGTAATCGATAAATTTGAAGAGTGGGTTATATCACTCATGTTGTTGTTAATGACTGGCCTTGCATTCACCCAAGTGGTGTTGCGCTACGTGTTTAATGGTGGCTTTACGTGGGCCTTAGAGCTCACCTCAGTGTTCTTTGCCATTATGATTTTTATTGGCATTTCTTATGGCGTGCGTGTTGGCGCGCACATTGGTGTGGATGCCTTGGTGAAGTTGCTCCCTTCGCAAACACGCAGGGTTGTGGCCATTGTCGCGGTGTTGTTGGTTATGGTTTACGTGGCTTTGGTGTTGGCAGGGTCCTATGAATACGTCAGCAAGATGGCCGCGGTTGGCATCGAGCTAGACGACATGCCCATTGAGCGGTGGAAGGTATTGGCCGTGATGCCGCTGGGCTACGCATTGGTTGGCCTGAGGTTTCTACAAATTTTGTACAAGCTCATCACAGGCGACATTGACGGCCTCAGCCTGGCCGACGAGGCCGCAGATGCCATGCATCTCAAAGCAGATGACAGCGCCTTTGACGCCAGTGGAGCGCGCTCATGAGCACCATCGTATTGTTTGTCATGTTGTTTAGCTTCATGGCTGTCGGTATTCCCGTGGCCATTAGCTTGGGTCTAACAAGTATGTTGACCATTGTGTTTTTCTCGCAAGACTCGCTGGCCTCCATGGCAATCAAACTGTTTGAAACCAGCGAGCATTACACCTTGTTGGCCATACCGTTTTTTGTGTTGGCAGGCAACCTCATGTCAACTGGCGGCGTAGCCAAGCGCATGGTCAGGTTTGCCATCGCTGCGGTTGGTCACATGCGTGGTGGCCTGGCCATTGCATCCATTTTGGCGTGTATGTTGTTCGCCGCGGTGTCAGGTTCTAGTCCAGCTACTGTGGTGGCCATTGGCTCGATTGTGATTGCCGGCATGGTGAGAAATGGGTACAGCAAAGAGTTTGCGGCTGGCGTGATTTGCAATGCAGGCACGCTGGGTATTTTGATACCACCGTCGATCGTAATGGTGGTGTACGCCGCTGTGACCGAGGTGTCGGTAGGGCGCTTGTTCATGGCCGGTGTGGTGCCTGGTTTGCTGTTGGGTTTCATGCTGATGGCGGCGGTGTGGTGGCGTGCAGGCAAACTCCAGTTGGCGCGTCCAGCTAAAGCATCAATTGGCGAGGTGCTCAAAGCGTTCGTAGATTCCTTTTGGGGCATTGCGCTGCTGGGCATCATCATGGGCGGTATTTACGGTGGTATTTTTACGCCAACCGAAGCGGCTGCTGTGTCAGCGGTCTATGCGTTGATCGTGGCGGTGTTTGTGTACCGCGACCTCACGTTTAAGCAATTGCCCGAGGTGTTTTTGCAAAGTGCCAAAACCACTGTTATGTTGATGTTTATTGTGGTGAACGCCTTGCTGTTCGCTCACGTTTTAACAACAGAGCGCATTCCGCAAACCATTGCCGAACACATCTTGGCTTTTGGTATGTCGCCATGGATGTTCTTGCTGGTAGTCAACATTATTTTGCTGATTGCTGGCAATTTTATGGAGCCCACAGGCATCATCTTGATTTTGGCGCCCATACTGTTTCCTATTGCCACCGAGTTGGGCATTGACCCGACTCACTTGGGCATCATCATGGTGGTGAATATGGAAATTGGCATGGTCACACCGCCGGTGGGTCTGAACCTGTTTGTCACAAGCCGGGTGACTGGTATGAGTTTGGTGCAAGTCACCAAGGCCGCGCTACCTTGGTTGTCAGTGCTGTTGGTGTTCTTGGTGTTAATCACCTACATACCGGCTATCAGCTTGGCACTGCCCAACTTTATGGGTATGTAAGTTGGTGGCCTAGACGCTTTAGATGTGTCATTGCGTCATAAAAAAAAGGGCCTGATGAATCAGGCCCTTTTTGGTTTGGTGTGTAAACGGCTATCGTTTTTTGCCTATTAAGGCCCACAAAATAACCGCACCAAAGGTGGCGGTTCCTATACCACCCAGTGCAAATTCACCAAACTTAACAGTGAAGTCGCCGGTGCCCAAGATGAGCGTGATGGCGGCCACAATCAAGTTGCGGTTGTCAGAAAAGTCTACCTTGTTGTCTACCCAAATCTTGGCGCCTGCAACGGCAATCAAACCAAACACCACAATACTCACGCCGCCCATTACGGGTAATGGAATGGCTTGTATGAGTGCGCCAAATTTTGGGCTAAAGCCCAGCACCACGGCCATGACCGCCGCCACTACAAACACCGCGGTAGAGTAAATCTTGGTCGCGGCCATCACGCCGATGTTTTCAGCGTAGGTGGTCACGCCTGTGCCCCCGCCACTGGCACTGATCATGGTGGCCACACCGTCGCCAATAAACGCTCGCCCCATATAAGGGTCTAGGTTGCGCCCAGTCATGGCGGTGACAGCCTTGATATGTCCCAAGTTTTCAGCCACCAAAATAACCGCAACGGGTGCAATCAGCAACATGGCGGGGCCTGTAAATACGGGCGCTGTAAAGCTAGGCGCACCCAACCAGGCAGCGCTGGCGATACCAGACAAGTCAATGGGCGAGCCCATGCCCAACACGTTGGTAAACACGGCATAAATAATGCTGGCCACAATTAAACCTACCAAAATCAACAGGCGTTGAACCATGCCGCTGGTGAACACGGCCACTGCTGCCACAGACAAAAACGTAACCGCCTGCATCCATGACTCAAAGTTGTTGGACGCCATGTTTTTAATCGGCACACCCGCCAGGTTCAAGCCAATCACGGCCACGACAGCGCCTGTGACGATGGGCGGCATAAAGCGCTCAATCCAGCCAGTGCCAATGGCTTGTACCAACATGCCAATGAGGGTGTAGAGCGCGCCACAGGCAATAATGCCGCCCAGCGCTACGCCAATATTGGCATTGGGCCCTGAGCCGCTGTAACCGCTGGCAGCAATCACCACACCAATAAATGCGAAACTGGAGCCCAAATAGCTGGGCACCTTACCGCCAGTGATGACAAAGAAAATCAGCGTGCCTATGCCGCTCATCAAAATGGCCACGTTGGGGTCAAAGCCCATCAAAATGGGGGCCAATACAGTGGCGCCAAACATGGCAATCAGGTGTTGTATGCCCATTACACCTGTGTGACCCCAAGGCAGGCGTTCGTCTGGGGCAATCACGCCGCCGTTGTCCAGCGCGCTGGCGGGTCTCTCTGTCCAATTAAACATGCTCATACGGTTTCCAATAGTAGAAATGTGATGGTGCATTGTGCACATGTTACGTGTGCTTTTGACGCTCGTTTGATGCAGTTTATGTCGCACCGCATCTGAACCAGCCGGCGATGCTATGGCGGGTTCGCAATGCAGGCAATACCTCGTGTGCGGTGCCTTCACTCAAAAACACCACCAATCTGCCCATCACTGGGGCGATATGGGTAGCGTCTTGATTGGGCTCTACGCCAACGTACAGCAGCAACGCACCGCCGCAATCTATATCGATAGGCCAGTCAGCATTGAGGTAATACACAGTGGAAATGAACCGGTTGGACTGGCCTTTGAAGGCGTCTACATGCCGGCCATAGAAAGCGCCTATGGTGTAGCGGGCGTAATGCGCCTCGTACGTTTTCAAGCCTAAGAACAAGTGACGGTTTAAATATGCCTGCAGTTGCGCCATGGCACCAAGCCACAGGTGGTCAGACACGTCAGAGGGGCTGTTGGGCTCAAGCCAAACGATGGTGTCGCGCCTCAGCGTGTCCAGCGTTTGGCGCTGTGCGGATCGGCCAACCCCTGCTCTGTGCAAGACGGCGTCTGGCAGGGCAATGGCGTGCGTTGCCAAGCGCTGCGCGGTGAGTTCGGGCAAGGCGAGGTCAATCACGCACCAGCCAGCGGTGTGCAGTTGTTCAGCAATGGTGTTGAGGGTGGCGCTGGAGAGCATTTACTGGCTATGGGGTTTGTTGTAATGTGTTGCGTTGGGGCGCGCCAAGCAATTATGGAGCGCATATCGCTCAGCTGTCGCCAGTGTGCGTGGTGGGTGTGTGATAGCTGTGAGAGCATAGCAAAAATCGCAACATGCACCACTTATTTCAATATGACAAGACCGCATCAACCAGCCCCCTATATTCCACAAATACGCTTGTACCAGGACTGGTTGTTTCGCCAGCAAGGCTTGCAGTTTGATAGTTATGAGGACTTGTGGCGTTGGTCTACTACAGACATTGAGGCGTTCTGGCAAAGCATG
>Ga0208413_1001237_pt1 | contig 16761 bp, 14 predicted proteins | sample AntAceMetag02UKD_FD_184761 | JGI IMG/M metagenome (GOLD analysis project Ga0208413, IMG submission 184761) | Saline lake microbial communities from Ace Lake, Antarctica - Antarctic Ace Lake Metagenome 02UKD (SPAdes) (version 2) | ecosystem: Environmental > Aquatic > Non-marine Saline and... | reverse complement strand
TCAACGTGGCTATCTCTATAATTCGATCTGTGTCCGGTACCAATCCTGTCATTTCAAGATCGATCCAGATGAGGTTGGTTTTTGTATCCATGGCTAATTCCGAACAAACGATTAAATCGAGCTCTTTATAAAACAAAATCTATTTGAGCGGCGCAGTGTAGCAAAGCTACAAGGGCTGTAATATGCCATAATCTAATTCAATTCGATTAGGCCTATTTGTAGCGCCTAATTTTCAACTGACCCTTAAGAACAATTAGCCTATGGCAAAGCGCAAACTCACTAAGCAGCAGCAAGTGAGAATCTCAGCCAATCAACTTACCGAATCGGCAGGCACGCCTGTTGACGGTGATGCAGCCCCTACATTGCAGGGCTTGGTTATCAGCCATTTTGGTCAACAGTTAGAGATCGAGCCGTTAGAGGGGAGCCTGAAAAATCAAACAGTGCGCTGCTTCCAGCGTGCCAACCTGCCAAGGCTGGTCACCGGCGACCGAGTTCGCTTTCAACTAGACAGTCAGGACACTGGAGTCATTTTATCGGCCCAGCCTCGCAATAATGTTTTCGCAAGACCCGGTTTCAAAGGGCTGATTAAGCCGGTCGCTGCCAATATCGACAAGGTGTTGGTCGTCATCGCCGTTTTACCCGAACCATTCATGAACCTTACCGATCGATATTTAGTGGCTATTGAGTCCCTCAACTTAGACCCAATTGTCGTGCTGAACAAATCCGACCTGGTAAGCGAGAAAAATAGAACCCATATCGACAACATGATGTCTATATACGAAAGTATTGGCTACAACACGCACCGAGTCTCTGCCAGCACAGGCGCTGGAATGGCGCAGCTAGAATCCGAACTTGCAGGGCTAACCACCGTGCTTGTGGGTCAGTCGGGCGTCGGAAAATCTTCCTTGGTCAATAGTCTAAGCCGTCAAGACAGCGCCGCCGTAGGCCGACTATCAATTGGTAAAGAGAAAGGCACGCACACAACGACAACGGCTAGATTGTTCCACCTCGGGTCTTTTGATCTTGTCGATTCACCGGGCATAAGAGAGTTCAATCTCGGTCACATCGAGCCAAATCAGCTCATAAACGGCTATCGAGAGCTACGCGCCTTAAAAGGCCTGTGTAAATTTCGCGACTGCGCCCACCAAAGTGAGCCTGAGTGCGCGATTCTGGCCGCGGTTGAAGATGGCCTTGTATCACCAGAAAGATTAGGTAATTACTTTCAAATTTTTCAGAGCATTGGAAATTGATTTATCCAATCACGCTCATAGCCTTTATACTGCTCTAAATTACGCAAGCTATTGAAAACTGATGACGACTGAATCCTTAACTAACCCCTTAGCTAATCCTTTAGCTACACCCTCAGCTTCGCACTTAGCTTTACCTGTAATAGTTCAGGCAGATCAATTGGCTGCGCAGCTAGACAATCCGAATCTTTTGATCATTGGCGTTTGCTCTAAAGCCGTATTTGACGCGGGTCATATTCCTGGCTCGAGGCTAATCCAACCTTCTGAGCTGATCTGTGGCATAAAGCCGGCGGTTGGCAAAATACCTAGCGAGAATGCGCTAACTGATTTGTTTTCCAGAGCCGGCTTGTCGGACTCCTCCCATGTTGTCGTCTATGACGATGAAGGAGGAGGCTGGGCGGGTAGGTTAATCTGGACGCTGGATGTGATTGGCCACAAAAATTATTCCTACCTCGATGGCGGATTAATCGCCTGGCGGGATTCTCACCTTTGTATAGAAACGATCACATTGCCTACGGTTGCCTCAGCGTTTAAAGCAGTAATTAATACATCCTTAATAGTTACCTTAGAGCAGGTCGTCGAGCAGATAGGCCGTGACGATGTTGTGGTCTGGGATGCGCGAGCCAAAGAAGAATATGACGGCGTTAAGATCACGGCGCTGAGAAATGGACATATACCCGGCGCAGTAAATTTAGATTGGTTAGAGTTGATGGACACAAACAATAGTCTGCGGCTGAAACCGTTAGAAAAAATTTCTAGCCAGCTGTTTAATCTCGGGATAGATGCAAGTAAAACCGTTATTACTCATTGCCAAACCCATCACCGGTCAGGCTTAACTTATCTTGTAGGCAAAGTACTAGGTTTAAATATCTCTGCCTATGATGGGTCGTGGTCTGAGTGGGGAAACCAGCCCGACATGCCCATAGACCGTTAAAGTAGAACCTTAAATTAAAACCTTACATTAGAAGCTCTCATGCCATCGCCATTTATAATCTTTCAGCACATTGCTCCCCAACACCTCTTTTCAAGAATTGTCGGCAGGGCGGCCGAAAGTAAGTTATTTCGAAAGCCCTTTATCAGTTGGTTTAAAAAACGCTACCAAGTGGATTTATCTGAAGCATTGATAGAAGACCCATTTGAGTTTGAAAACTTTAACGCGTTTTTTACCCGTGCTCTTAAACCTGAAGCGAGACCGGTATGTAAGGACCCTGGCGCTATTGTGAGTCCCGCGGATGGAGCGATTAGTCAGCTTGGCGCTATTGACGAGCTGTCAATTGTGCAAGCCAAAGGTCGGCACTATTCGGTTGAATCGCTGCTAGCCTGCAGTCCTGATGAAGCAAAAGACTTCGTCAATGGCAGCTTTGCAACCATCTACCTTTCACCACGAGACTACCACCGTGTTCATATGCCCATTGCCGGTAAACTCCGAAAAACGACCTATGTTCCGGGAAAGCTGTTTTCGGTTAATCAAAAAACGGCCGCGTCTGTAGCTAATTTGTTTGCTCGAAATGAACGTCTCGTATGCTATTTTGACACCGCTATTGGCCCGATGGCACTGGTTCTGGTCGGCGCTATGATTGTGGCAGGAATTGAAACAGCTTGGTCCGGAGCCGTTGCTCCAAATGCCAACAAAACAATTGTTAACGAAGAAGGTTTTAATTCTGTTCGTCTTAAAGTCGGTGAAGAGATGGGTAGATTTAGGCTAGGCTCTACAGCAATTTTGCTTTTTCAGAAAAACACGATCAGTCTTTCCCCGCAGTTGAAAGCTGGCAGTGCAATTAGAATGGGCGAGAGCATAGCGACACAAAAAATTGAGGAGATGAAAAATGACACAAGATGAGTTGAAAAGGCAAGTGGCACGCGCCGCATTTGAAATAGTTGAAAGCATGTTCGACGAGAAGATGATTATAGGAGTTGGTACTGGCTCAACTGCAAACTACTTTATTGATGAACTAGCTGCGCTTAGCACCGACATTAATGCAACTGTCGCAAGTTCACAAGAGTCTGCCAAACGCTTAAAAGCACATAATATACCGGTTATCGATCTGAACTCTGCCGGCGATGTTGCGGTCTATGTTGACGGTGCCGACGAAGCTAATCATCACCTGCAGTTAATCAAAGGAGGAGGGGCAGCTCTCACTCGAGAAAAAATTATTGCCGCCACGGCTAAAGAATTCATCTGTATTGCGGACGAATCAAAATTAGTTAAAACCTTAGGGGCATTCCCATTACCAGTTGAAGTTATTCCTTTAGCTAGAAGCCACGTTGGTAGAGAAATTGTAAAGCTTGGCGGAGACCCCGTTTACCGCGAGGGCTGCGTTACTGATAACGGGAATCACATTCTGGATATCTACAATTTGGAAATACTGGATCCAAGAAAGCTTGAGTCCGATTTAAATCAAATTACCGGCGTTGTCACGAATGGCTTATTTTCAGCGCGGCCTGCAGACCTGCTCATTCTTGGCACCCAAGACGGCGCTAAGAAAATTAAAGCTAAACTGGGGGAATAGATCTAGTGGGGCGGGCCTGACGCAGTAACTTTAACGTCACGTTGACATTTTAAAACACAAAAAAATAGGAGGCTCTGAATATTACAGAGTCTTCTTTGGATTAGCTTAGCTAGCCGCTTATCTATTTCCTATTTCCTATTTCCTAACCGCTTCCCTGTCGAGACTTTCAGCACCTGCTTTGAGCTATTGCCTCAAGAATACCCTTAACAAAATTTCTCTATGCAGACTTTTGGGGATGAACCCCTGCAGAGATATCTTTTAATAAAGATCTGCACCGACAGATCCCAGAACAACAGGTCTTAAACAGGGTTTACGTTTTCAGCTTGCGGACCTTTTTGGCCCTGAGCAACATCCATCGTTACCTTTTGGCCTTCTTGCAAGGTTTTTCTACCTGAACCGTTGATGGCGCTAAAGTGAACGAAAACATCTTTTCCACCTTCTTGCTCGATGAATCCAAAACCCTTCTCGTCGTTAAACCACTTAACCGTACCTTCTACTGACTCTGACATATTTTACTCGTGCTTATTAATAAAATTAATCAAATTACTTGACTAGTAAGATGTCGATCAGCTCCGATCGAAAAATTAGTGTACGCCGATAATATTTCAGATGGAAACAATTATTGTCGCAAATTGTAACTAATTTGACGGTTTTTACAGACTGTTCCTACTAGAAAACCGAGCTGAGTGAGTACTAACTTTATTGGCGGCTAATCAAATATTTTGCCAGGGTTCATAACATTTTTTGGATCGAATACTCGCTTTATCTGACGCATAAACTCCAGCTCTGCATCGGATCGCGAGTAGTGTAGATAAGGCTTCTTGAGCAAACCCACGCCATGTTCCGCGGACACGCTGCCATCATATTTTTTCACTATTTCGAACACCCAACTAGACACTTTGCCGCACTCTTCAAAGAATTCGGCTGCCGCCATAGGCTCAGGTTTTAGAATGTTCAGGTGAACATTGCCATCTCCGATATGCCCGAACCATATAATTTCGAAATCCGGGTAAGCTTTACTAACAAGCTCATCAACTTCGGCCAAGAACTCTGGAACCCTTGCAACTTTGACCGAGATATCATTTTTGTAGGGGGTGAACTGTGAAATGGTTTCAGAAATGTCCTCACGCAGGCGCCAAAGGCTTTTAGCCTGATTTAAATTTTGACTGATAGTGCCATCAAGCACCCAGCCTTCTTCCATGCTTTGCTCAAACAAGGTCATTGCTATCTCAAGATCTTTTTCTGTATTGTTTTCGAATTCGATTAGCACATAGAACTCTGTTTGGCTGTCAAAAGGCTTTTGCAGTCCTTTTTCCGCGATAACATGATTCAGTGCCTTGTTGGAGAAAAATTCAAAGGCTGTGAGACTGAGTTTGTCCCTAAATAATTGTAAAACCGGCATGGTCGACTGCATATCATTCACACCCAACAGTAAGACGCTCGGATCTTTTGTTTGGCTACACAGGCCGATTGTAGCTTCAACCACAAACCCTAAGGTTCCTTCGGAACCGACAAACAAGTGTCGAAAATCATAGCCGGTGGCGTTTTTTGCCAAGCCTTTATTTAGATCAAGAAGCTCACCAGAACCGGTAACAACCTTTAAGCCATCCACCCAATTTCTGGTCATACCATAGCGTATTACTTTAATACCACCAGCATTTGTGGCAATGTTACCGCCAATTTGACTAGACCCAGACGAAGAAAAATCAACCGGATAGAGCAGGCCCTTATCCTGCGCATACTGCTGAAGTTGTTCAGTGATAACCCCAGGCTGACACACCACCTGTCTATCACTGGCGCTATAATCCAGTATTTGGTTCATCCTATCAAAAGCCACGACGACTTCTTGATTCATGGCTACTGCTCCGCCGCTAAGCCCGGTACGGCCTCCAGAGGGCACCAGTGCGAATTCTTGTTGATTGGCTAATAGAACCAAAGATTGGACATCTTCTACCGTTTTTGGCAGCACGATAGCGATTGGGTCCGCCGCAAAGGCTTTAGTCCAGTCTTTGCCGTAATTCTGCTTGTCTGATTCACTGGTTTTAACCCAGTCGACTCCTACAATGTCAGTTAGTTTGGCTAACAGCTCCGTTTCCGAGCAATTCATAGTTAACGCGTTCCAGATCAATTAATGGGTAGGTTGCTGCAGCTTCTAGACATCCAGAATCCTGCCTTAAAGCCTGAATCAACCAATGGTGACTTTGAATATGTTACCATGCGCCAGCGTTTTGAGCAGGCCTTCACCAGCGGCAATTGCATTAGGGATACGCCTAACTGTTAATATTGTAGTGGCCGGCGCAATAGGCAAGAAAAAGCCACATAATTAACAACTAATCACCTACTCAATCACTGAATAATTTCCCAATGATAATGAACCCCACCTCCTTTGAAAAAAATAAGATAAAGATACTGCTCCTCGAAGGCGTGCACCCGAGCGCTCTTCGCAGTCTTGAAAAAGCCGGCTATACCAACGTGGAGAGTATAAAGACCTCTCTTGGTATTGAAGAGCTTAAACAAAAGATTGTCGGGGTCCATTTTGTTGGCATTAGATCTCGAACCCAGCTAACCGAAGAAATATTCCAAGCTGCTAATAAATTACTCGCGGTGGGCTGCTTTTGTATTGGCACTAATCAGGTCGACCTCAATGCCGCACTAATTCGGGGCATTCCGGTCTTTAATGCGCCTTTTTCCAATACCAGAAGTGTCGCCGAACTAGTCATCGGGCAATCTATACTGCTTTTGCGGGGCATCCCACAGAAAAATGCTCTTTTGCACAAGGGAGTCTGGCAAAAAGCGGCAAAAGGCTCATTTGAGACCCGTGGCAAAAAACTCGGAATTGTAGGGTACGGCAATATAGGCTCTCAATTGAGCGTCCTCGCTGAGGGCATGGGCATGAAAGTGTATTTATACGATGTGATGACTAAACTGCCACTGGGAAACGCCACTCAGCTAGATTCTTTGGAAGAATTAATGACCGAGTGCGACGTGATCAGCCTTCACGTACCCGAGACACCGCAAACACAGAATATGATAGCGGCTAAGCAAATCGCTTGGATGCGCCCGGAGGCCATACTTATCAATGCATCGCGAGGTACGGTGGTGGACATTGATGCGCTGGCAACGGCACTTGCAGATAAAAAGATAGCCGGTGCTGCAATTGATGTTTTCCCTGTTGAGCCAAAATCCAATGACGAAGAATTTGTCTCCAAACTGCGCGAATTCGACAACTGTATTTTGACGCCGCACGTTGGCGGCAGCACCATGGAAGCGCAGGAAAATATCGGGGTTGAGGTAAGCGAGAAGCTCGCAAAATACAGCGATAACGGATCAAGCGTGACCTCGGTTAATTTCCCGGAAGTCACCTTACCTGGCCACCCTGATAACCACCGCATACTTCATATTCATAAGAATGTGCCTGGTGTCCTAGCCGAAATCAACTCCATGTTTTCTGACACGGGAATCAATATCCGTTCGCAATTTCTGCAAACAAACGCAGAAGTAGGCTATGTGGTCATGGACATAGACCAGAAGTACAGTGAACTTGCACTTGAGAAGCTTAACCAAGTCTCGGGCACTATTCGCTGTCGTGTGCTTTTTTAGACAAAAACTACACTATTCCAAGCGCTCTATCTACAGCCGCAAATACCTGACCTCTATAGGCCTCGCTTTCATTAACTAGATGATGGCGAGCCCCGGGTATTTGCTCAATGAAGACATTTGGAAACTTTGCTTTAAACTTTTCTAAATTGTACTGCCAATCCACTGTGGTATCAGCGGTGCCTTGTATAATGTGAAGCGGTGTCTGGTTAATCTGCGCCAACGCGAATTGCCGCTGGTTTTTCATCATAGCCAGAATCCAATCCCTCATTAAACGTCTACTTTGCAGCGGATCTTCGAAGTTTAAAAAATCTAGAAATTGTCGGTCGTGGCTGTTTTCAGAAAACTTTCTCTTAGTTGAAGAAAGGAAAAGTCTGCTTAAAGAAAACAGAAATTTACTTGTTTGCCACGCATAGGGCCTTAGCAGGGGAGCTAGTGCGATAAATTTAGTGAGCGGAAATTGCTTAGAGAACCGGTTTTTAAGCAAGCAATCTATCATTACTGCCGCGCCAGTGCTTTGACCAAGTAAGTGCCAAGGACCGGGTAGCCCTGCATGTTCCATCGCGTCTAACAAACACAATAAGACCTTACAGTACACCTCAAACGATTCAATGCTTGCGACTTCTCCGCTAGACAGGCCATGTCCTGGCATGTCAAATACGACAACGCCTAAGCCCTGATCCAAACAGTGTTTAATAACATGCTGATAGATTCCGGCGTGATCGAAATAACCGTGCAGTAGAACAACAGTGCCCCGACTCCTTTTATCGGTCGCTTTAAAATACTGAGTAAGCACATCAAAGCCTGCCGCATGAATAATGCCAGCGGTATGACTCGACTGCGCCCCAATAACACTTGGCGCGAATTTGTAAAACTTAAAATAAGCATCAAACGCTGAACTTGACGGCTCAGCGTTTGAGCTTGTGAAATCTAGTCCGCCAAGGCCGCGGCGAATTTCTGCCGCATCAGCGCGTGTAAACATTCGATTCGACTCGACTATTGTTTAGCATCTATTTCACAGCCTATATTCGAGTGTTAGCCGCAATTTATAAACCGTCAATATAGCGCTGTGACATTTCATCCAAGGTATAAATCTTCTTGATGTTGGATGTTTGTCCCCCGCAGCCGAAAGATTCTAGTCTCTCAATAACAATATTTCTCATTGCTGTAGTTGATGCAATAAGGAATTTTCGCGGATCGAATTCTGATTTATTTTCACCTAAAAATTTTCGTACGGCACCAGTTGATGCAAGTCTTAGATCAGTATCAATGTTTACCTTACGAACCCCGTGCTTGATTCCTTCCTGAATTTCTTCGACGGGCACGCCATAGGTCTCGGGGATTTCACCACCAAATAGATTAATCACTTCCAGCCATTCTTGCGGCACCGAAGAAGAGCCGTGCATCACTAGGTGAGTGTTAGGTATTTTGGCGTGAATTTCTTTTATCCGCTGTATCGCTAAAATATCGCCCGTTGGTGGGCGACTAAACTTGTATGCGCCGTGACTTGTACCAACTGCAATCGCTAAGGCGTCAACCCCAGTTGCTGCCACAAAATCAGAGGCCTCCTGAGGGTCAGTTAAAAGCTGAGACATCGAAAGCACACCCTCTGCGCCGCTACCATCTTCTTCGCCGGCCATGCCTGTTTCCAATGACCCAAGGCAGCCGATTTCACCTTCTACAGAAACGCCGCAGGCATGCGCCATTGCTACCGTCGTCTTAGTGACATCAACGTTATAGTCAAAGTCAGCCGGAGTCTTGCCGTCCTCTCCTAGCGAGCCATCCATCATCACCGATGAAAAGCCAAGTTGAATTGAACGCTGACATACAGCAGGTGAGAATCCGTGGTCCTGATGCATAACTATTGGCACGTGTGGGTATTCTTCGATAGCAGCCTGAATCAGATGCTTGAGAAAATTCGCACCAGCATACTTTCTGGCGCCAGCGGATGCTTGCAGAATTACTGGACTGTTAACCTGATTAGCACCCTCCATGATCGCTTGAACTTGCTCTAAATTATTCACGTTAAATGCAGGCACGCCGTATTGATGCTCTGCGGCATGATCAAGTAACTGTCTTAAGCTAATAAGTGCCATGACTAATCCTCTAATAATTTTCCAAAATTGAATGTCTAATTAAATGTCTAATTGCTTTTCTAGTAAATAATCTGAAAAATTATTTACTAGAAAAGCATAGTGAATCTTGATACGTAAAGTTGGCTAAAAGCTAACAACCTCGTTCATTTAGTATTTTCACCGCAGGCAGTTCATCACCCTGCACATACTCCAAAAATGCGCCACCGCCGGTTGAAATATAAGAGATGGAATCTGTGACTTTGAACTGATCAATCGCCGCAACAGTCTCGCCACCCCCGGCGATCGAAAAACCTTTATTATTTGCGACCGCTGTCGCAACTGCTTTAGTGCCATTAGCAAAAGCCGGAAACTCAAACACACCAACCGGCCCGTTCCATATTATGGTTTTCATGTGACTGATGATTTCGCTTAAGGCGGCGGAACTTTCTGGCCCAATGTCTAAAATCAAATCATCATCGACAATTTCTGATACATTTTTAATAGTGGCCTTCGCCGTCTCCGAAAACTGTTTGGCGCACACAACATCTATCGGCAACGGTATTTGGGTTTGCTCCATTAACTTGGCAGCGACCTCGACAAGATCGGGCTCATACAATGACTTTCCTACATTAAAACCACTAGCCGCTAAGAAGGTATTTGCTATGCCACCACCGACTATCAGCTGATCAACCTTTGTCGCTAAGCTTTTTAACACTTCCAATTTGCTGGATACTTTTGCGCCACCCACAATCGCGAGCATCGGCCGCTCAGGATTTCTGAGCGACTTCTCTAATGCATCTAACTCTTTTGCGAGTAACGGGCCGGCACATGCGGTCGCCGCAAACTTTGCCACGCCATAAGTGCTAGCCTGCGCTCTATGGGCAGTTCCGAAGGCATCCATAACAAAAACGTCGCATAAAGATGCGTAGTATTTTGCTAATTCATCACTGTTAGACTTTTCGCCAAGGTTAGCTCGCACGTTTTCTAGAACAACAACATCTGCTTTAGCGCTGGTTATTTTGAGTGGAGAATCTAGATAGTCCTCCACCAGCACCACTGAACAATTCAGCAACCGCTTAAGATGCGCCGCTACCGGGGCGAGTGAGAATTCACTTTGCTTAGAGATCGCCAACCCTTCACTAGGTCGCCCTAAATGGCTCATAACAATGACTTGAGCACCGGCTTGCATCGCTGCTTTTATAGAGGGGACAGCCGCACGAATTCTACTATCGTTTACTATTTTGCCATTCTTGATGGGCACATTTAGATCTTCTCGAATCAGTACTGTTTTTCGATCTAGTTCAAGCTGCTCCATTCTTAGGAATGTCATCGTCTTAGCCCTGTTGTTCTGCTGCTTGTATTAACTTTAAAATGAAAACTAATGTGTTTAGCCTAACCTGCACATATGTTGAGCTACATCTAACATTCTATTTGCGTAAGCCCATTCATTGTCAAACCACACCAAGAGCTTGATCAGCCGGCGATTAATCACCTTGGTTTGATTTAAATCAACAATCGCAGATCTTGGGTCGTGGTTAAAATCACAAGAGGCTAGCGGCTCTTCGGTAACCCCAAGAATATTGATCGGCAGCGCTTTACTTGCATTTTTTATCGCCGTTATAACTTCAGCAATCGAGGTATCTCTAGAGACGTTAATTGACAGGTCCATAGCCGACACGTTTACCGTCGGCACTCTAATAGCCTGAGCCTCTAGTTTACCGGCAAGGTTCGGCAGAATTCGCTCTATTCCCTTTGCCAAAGCAGTCTCGACAGGAATGATCGATTGCATCGCACCGCGAGTCTTGCGTAAATCCTTGTCATGATAGCTATCAATCACCGGCTGATCGTTCATCGCCGAATGTATTGTAGTGATCGCACCAGAGTCGATACCAAAGTTATCGTCCAGTACTTTTAGCACCGGAACAATACAGTTAGTTGTGCAAGATGCATTGGATACCACCGTGTCATTGGCAGTCAATGACTCGTGGTTTATACCGTAAATGATAGTGGCATCGACATCGTTTTCAGCTGGCTGAGAAAAAAGCATTTTTTTCGCGCCTTGAGAAAGATGTTTCTCAGCGGTACTACGATCGGTAAACACGCCACTGCATTCTAAAACCAGGTCTACGTCTTGTTCTAACCAAGGCAGGCCCAAAATGTCGGCCGAGCGGTAAAGCTGTATTTGGTCGCCATCAATATCAAGTGCATCGCCGTTTACTTCGACTTTGCCAAGAAATCGGCCATGAGTACTGTCGTAGCGAGTCAAATGAGCAAGCGTCTTTGGATCAGCAATATCATTTAGCGCGACTATTCGCAGATCCAAATAATTATTTGACTCATAAAGCGCGCGCAAAACGCAGCGCCCGATTCGACCGTACCCATTGATGGCTATCCTAAATGCCATAGCAGTTCCTAATAGTAAAAAATTGAGGCGCTATAGCAAATCTTTGGCTTTAGCGATCACGTTTTCGGCAGAAAAACCGAAGTGTTCCATGAGCACAGCCCCGGGTGCTGATTCTCCGAAGCTTTTCATACCAACAACATCGCCGTCCAAGCCAACAAATTTGCGCCAATAGTCAACGCCTGCAGCTTCCACCGCTAAGCGAGCTCGAACAGAGTTGGGAAGAACTGATTCTTGGTATTCACTATCTTGCTTCTCAAAGTAATCGACGCTTGGCATAGAAACCAGCCTTGCAGCGACTCCCTGCTCATTCAGTGTCTCAACGGCTAGACGGCAAATCTCAACCTCCGACCCAGTCGCAATGATAATAACGGCCGGTTCACCAGAGCAGTCTTTGAGGATATAGCCGCCGCGAGCAATATTGCTTAATTGGTCCGCACTTCTGGCTTGATGAGCTAAGTTCTGCCGAGAAAAGACTAACGCCGTCGGGCCGCTGTGATTTTCTAAGCTGGCTTTCCAAGCGACCGCAGATTCAACATTGTCACAGGGACGCCAAACTGACATGTTTGGAGTACTGCGAAGATTTGCCAATTGCTCTATTGGTTGATGGGTAGGCCCATCTTCGCCTTGACCAACCGAGTCATGAGTGTAGACAAAAATACTTTGCTGACCCATAAGTGCAGCCATTCGTACTGCGTTGCGGGCGTATTCCATAAAGATTAGGAAAGTTGCCGTATAGGGAATAAACCCTCCGTGCAATGCTATACCGGACGCAATCGCTGTCATACCAAACTCGCGTACGCCATAGTAGATATAATTGCCATCAGCCTCCTGGGTGATAGGCCTAGACCCTGACCAATTGGTTAAGTTAGACCCGGTTAAATCTGCACTACCGCCAATAAGTTCTGGCAGTAATGAAGCATAGGCTTCGATAGTGTTCTGAGATGCCTTACGACTTGAAATATTGTCGTTAGAGGCTTGGCAGCTAGCAATGAATTCGTCGGCTTTGTCTCGAAAATAGCCAGGCAACTGACCTTTAAAACGCCTTACAAGTTCCATTGCAAGTTCTGGATACTCTTCTTCATACCTGACCAGTTTTTCTTTCCAAGCTGTTTCAGCCGCGAATCCTTTTTCGGTCGCATCCCAAGCTTGCTTAATATCTTCTGGCACAACAAACGGGCCATGTGGCCAATCAAGGTTAATTCGCGTTGCCGCCACTTCCTCATCCCCAAGCGGTGCGCCGTGAGTTGCTGCGGTGCCTTCCTTACCGGGCGAGCCAAAACCAATGATTGTCTTGCAGCAAATTATGCTCGGTTTAGAAGATTCAGCTTGAGCGGCTTCAATTGCCTGTTTAAGTCGCTCAGGGTCGTGACCGTCAACACTCAACACCTGCCAGCCATAGGCTTCGAAACGTTTGCTGGTGTCGTCAGAAAACCACTCATCGACCTCACCATCAATTGAGATACCGTTATCGTCGTAAAAAACGACCAGCTTACCCAGCTTCAAGGTTCCCGCCAGCGAGCAAACTTCATGGGAAATGCCTTCCATCAGGCAGCCATCTCCTGCAAAAACGTAGGTAAAGTGATCAATAAGCTCGTGATTTTTCCTATTAAATTGAGCAGCAAGGGTCTTTTCGGCAACGGCCATACCAACCCCATTTGCAAGACCCTGACCTAGCGGGCCTGTTGTGGTTTCTACCCCTGGGGTATAGCCATATTCCGGATGACCTGGCGTCTTAGAGTCAAATTGACGAAACTGCTGAATATCTTCGATTGAGAGATCGTATCCGGACAGATGCAATAAAGAGTACATCAGCATCGAGCCGTGCCCGTTGGACAACACAAATCTATCTCTATTAAACCACTGAGGATTAGAAGGGCTATGTTGATAGTAGTCATTCCACAGTACCTCAGCTATGTCCGCCATGCCCATCGGAGCGCCTGGGTGCCCACTTTTAGCCTTCTGTACGGCATCCATGCTCAATGCTCTGATGGCATTGGCACATTGTTTTCTAGACACAGCGTTGTCCGCCATTCTGTTATCTCTCCTGATTTAATGTCATTTGGGCAAACCGTCTCAAACTATGCTTGCTGAGACGCCGGCTTTATATTCTGATCGGTTTAAAGCGCCGTATTTTCCCGCACCTAGGACGAATATGCTACCTGTACTTAAGGGCTGTACTTAAGGCCTATCGTTTTGATCTAAAGTTTTGATCTAAAGTTAATACTTAAGGCTTCCAGCTGTTCACACCCCTGGTTATTAGCAACGCAGTGTAGACGCTAAGAAATACCCCGCTTCTCCTTTTCTCTGACCTACTTTCTCATAAGCTAATAACCAAGCAATATCGACGCCAAGCTGTTGTCCTGTTGTGCCTATCTTGCTATCCCGCATGGCATTAGCGCGATACGCACTATTTTCGTGCGTGGCGATAGAAATTCAGCGTTAGGTTAAGCCATGATAACCAGCCTCAAATCTATATCAATATATATTGATATAGATTTGAAAAGAGCCCCTCAAACTGATAAAATCCTTCTCCTTACTGACCTCAGAGCGAAAAGTATTGACAAGTACGGCCTCCGTTAACCCAATTAGCGAACACCCGACGCTGCAGCATGATCATTGCGAAGTTGAGCAATCTCTTCCTCTGTACAAGGCTCTAGCCGACGGTTTGCGCCTGCAAATTCTGAGATTATTGAAGAATGAGTCTTTTGGGGTTTTGGAGCTATGCAAAATTCTCGATACGCGCCAATCCGCTCTAAGCCACCATTTAAAAATTCTGGCCAATGCCAATCTTGTCTCTACTCGTCGAGAGGGCAATTCGATTTTTTACCGTCGTGCCTTCATCGCTGAAGAAGACGTCTTTAAAGAAATTAAGAAAGGCGCCTATGAAGACATGGATAAAACTGAATTGGTGTCCAGCCAACTAGACAGGGTTCATCAAATTCAGCTGGAACGCTCTCAGCTGTCAGTAAACTTTTTCAATAAAAATGCTGATAAATTTCGTGAGCAGCAAGGTTTGATTGTTAAGCATGATGATTATGCCGGTTCGCTGCATGACGTAATTAACAGCATAGGTTTGGCCCATGATGCCAACGTAATGGAAGTAGGGCCGGGAGAAGGTCTTTTTCTTTTAGAACTTGCTCAAAAATATCAGAACCTCACCGGACTAGATAATTCGGCCGATATGTTGGAGAGATCACGGCAGACTCTCAATAATGACAACGTGGACAGCGTTAGCTTAATTTTGGGTAACACCGCGCTCGCTAAAAGTCTTAAATCCAAGTACGACCTTATTCTCTTTGACATGGTCCTGCATCACATTCCCTCTCCAGCAGAAACCTTTGTTGATTGCTCCGAACTGCTCAATTGTGATGGCTACTTGTTAATAGCCGATTTATCGACACATGATCAAGATTGGGTACGCAAGTCATGCGGTGACCTTTGGTTGGGGTTCGATGGCAGCGATTTAGTCACTTGGGCTAATCGAGCCGGCTTGGCCGAAGGCGAGAGCGCCTTCCTAGGGTTAAGAAATGGTTTTCAAATTCAAATTCGTGTGTTCAGAAAAGGAACACTGATTAACAACTAAGCGTGTAAATAATTTAAGCGTGTAAAAAGGATAAATCTATGTCAGAAACTTCTCTTTTCACTTCAGAGTCTGTATCCGAAGGCCACCCGGACAAAATGGCTGACCAAATATCAGATGCGATTCTTGATGCCTTGCTTACCGAAGACAAAGCCGCACGCGTCGCCTGCGAGACGATGGTTAAAACCGGCATGGTGTTAGTAGCCGGTGAGATAACTACAGACGCCTACGTTGATGTTGAAAAAATCGTCCGTCAGGTAGTTAATGAAATAGGCTATAACAATTCAGAAAGCGGTTTTGACAGCAACACCTGCTCGGTTCTTAATGCCATCGGCCAACAGTCCGCAGACATTGCCATGGGCGTTGACCACTCTGACGACCACGAACAGGGCGCTGGCGATCAAGGTCTAATGTTTGGCTTCGCAACCAATGAGACCGATGTCTTAATGCCTGCACCTATTACTTATTCTCATCGTCTGGTGAAGCGCCAAGCAGAGGTTCGTAAAAATGGCACCTTGCCTTGGTTGCAGCCAGATGCAAAAAGCCAGATTACTTTTCGCTATGAAGAAGGCAAACCAATCGCTATTGATGCGGTTGTGTTATCGACTCAGCACAAAGAAGAAGTCAGCCTAAAAGATTTAAAAGAAGCGGTGATGGAAGAAATCATAAAGCCGGTGCTACCGGAAGAATGGATAGATGGTAATACCAAATTCTTCATTAATCCTACCGGCCGATTTGTTATTGGTGGGCCTCACGGAGACTGCGGTCTAACCGGACGCAAAATTATTGTAGATACTTACGGCGGCATGGCCAGACATGGCGGTGGTGCGTTCTCTGGCAAAGATCCATCCAAAGTCGACCGGTCAGCAGCTTACGTGGCGCGCTATGTCGCCAAAAACATTGTCGCTGCTGGCATTGCAGATCGCTGCGAAATTCAGCTTTCTTATGCCATCGGTGTCGCAGAGCCCACATCAATTAGTGTAGAAACTTTTGGTACTGGAAAAATCAGCAACAGCAAGATTGTGACACTTATTCGAGAGCATTTTGAACTTAGACCTCGCGGTCTGATAGAAATGCTAGATCTTATCAAACCTATTTATCGCGCAACGGCGGCTTATGGCCATTTCGGCAGAGAAGATCTTGATCTCAGCTGGGAAAAAACGGACAGAGCCGACGCCTTAAAATCAGACGCGGGCCTTTAAGTAAGCAGCAAACAAGTACACAACAAACAAAATTAATTTCGGAGCAAAACCATGAACGATTTAGCTATCAAGAAAGATGAAGCAAGTTTAGAAGATTATAAAGTAGCCGACATCAGCCTCGCTGCTTTTGGCCGCAGGGAAATAAC
>Ga0208413_1001220_pt1 | contig 16945 bp, 9 predicted proteins | sample AntAceMetag02UKD_FD_184761 | JGI IMG/M metagenome (GOLD analysis project Ga0208413, IMG submission 184761) | Saline lake microbial communities from Ace Lake, Antarctica - Antarctic Ace Lake Metagenome 02UKD (SPAdes) (version 2) | ecosystem: Environmental > Aquatic > Non-marine Saline and Alkaline... | reverse complement strand
TTCTTCCTCGCGGTCGGATTCTACAAACCCCATCTGCTTTTCGTCGCGCCCCAGCGCTACTGGGATCTCTCCCCCCCCGAAGTCCATCAAGCTGCCCGAAAACTATAAACTCCCCGAAGACGCCCCCACCGAATCCGCCCACACTTGGGGCGAACTACGCGCCTACGAAGGCATCCCGAAGAAAGGCCCCATCGACGACGCCACCGCCCTTAATCTGATCCGCGGTTACTACGCCTGCGTAAGCTACACCGACGCCCAAATCGGTAAAGTGCTCGCCGAACTCGACCGTCTCGGACTTGCGGAAAATACCATCGTCGTCCTCTGGGGCGATCACGGTTGGAATCTCGGCGACCACACCTACTGGAACAAACACAGCACCTTTGAATCCTCCATGCGTATCCCCTTGATGGTCCGTGCGCCCGGCATCACCGGCGGCACGCACACCGCCGGCCTCACCGAATCGATCGACCTCTATCCGAGCCTTTGCGAACTCACTGGCCTACCCATTCCTGCCACCGCCGAAGGCAAGAGTTTCGTGCCCCTATTGCGCTTCCCCGATCGCCCTTGGGCCGATGCCGCCGTAGGGCGATTCGTTCACGGCGACACCATCCGCACCGATCGCTACCGCTACACCGAATACCGCGACAACCGCGGCGCCGGCCTCCGCCAATCCGACATGCTCTACGACCACGACACGGATGCACTGGAGAACCACAACATCTCCCACCAACCCGCGCTCGCCGAGACGGTGAAAGCCCTCAACCAAGCCCTCCAGGCCACCAAAAACTCCACCATCACTCCCTAATCAGATCGACTAGGGGCATCGTGCCCGACTTCTCTCCCCCCCCTCCTTCGTATATCGCTTTAAGAGGCTCATGTCCTGTTTGGTAGGCTCTGGCCGGTCCTTTCCGTTCTCGCGAGTGAAGCCGATGAGTAAGTCTACCGTATTCCCGATACTCGACGATAGGAATATCCCGGAGTACTCTGGACCCGCATCGGCTTCCGGGACTGGCGGTTCCATGGTCCCGTCCCCCTCCTGCGCTCCACCGACCCGACGAGCCTAAGCCCATACGTTGGTGGGCCGTATTTCTTTGGCGAAGCCTCGATCCATTAAGCTGAAAATCCAACTCCACCCGCCTCCCGCGCAACCACCCGTAAAGGTGATCGGTCATCGGGTCAAATATCACCCTAACCGGCTAATTTGTATCGCCCCCCGCGGATAACGGCCGGTCGATTAAACGGACCCTGCGGTAAACCCCTCCCCACCTCCCGTCAGACTAAGACTCAATTTTCTATCAGAAATAGCGCCAAAAAGTGGTGTGGTAATGTATCTGGGTGGAGCTGATGGTGATGGTTCTGATCTTACCGGGAAGCGATGAGTTCGCAAAGGTAACTGGCTTTAATTTGACCGAGTTTTGGATCGGGACCCCGGTCGGACCTCCCTTCTGTCTGAAGTGAGCTCGCCTCATCAAACTCTCGTTTATAAAACAGGCGACCGTGGTGATCGCGGCCGTGGTAACCGGAACTTAAGGGGGAATCGTAAACGTGGATGCGCACGTCACCCTCCCCCTTCCCATCATCACGTTTTTCGTATTTGCATTTTTCGGCGGTTACAGTGCCGGAATGAAAAAAGCGAATTCATCCCCCAGAGGATTCTGGTTCTGGACCAACGTGCCTCTGATCACCGGTCTGGCCATGGGACTGACCGCCTACGAAGTCGCGACTCCGCTGTTTTTTGAGCACGACTGCTGCCAACATCCGTGGTCGAACGCACCCTATTTCGCAGTGCCGGTTGCCTTGATCGCATTCACCCGACTCGGGGGATTCAGTGGTTTTGGGAATTGGGCCCGGCTCCGGAAACTGATCGCTCGAGGTCAGCTGCTTCGAGACACGAAGGCCTTTCACGATCACCCCGCGCGCCTTAATCTGCTCCAAAAAGTGGGGCCGGATTAACGGTTCGTTCACTTGCGGTGACTCGAGCACCTAGCGGATCACCATCGCTCAGCGAAATCATCATTCACTCCACCTTCGGCAGGGTAATCGCACGCAAGCGCCACCCCGTCGCAAAGAACATCTGATCGCCGACAATCGGGCCCACGATGTCGATGGAGTCAGGCGACAAGGATGTCATCCAAACACCCAGCCGTGGCTCGGGCTCATCGACCTGCCAAATTCGCTCCACTTCACAGGTGCCGGGCAGAATGCGGAAAATCGTGTAGGCCGTGGCCCCATAGACCTGACCATCGGGAGCCACGCGCAGGGCATGATGCCCGTGCCATGACAGGGCCCCAAATTCCTCCGGTAACCACGCGATGGCAACCAACTCGCGCTTCCGGGGATCGATCAATGCCAAACGCGGCGCAATCGGCGGCGCCCCGGCTGTCAGCAAATGATCCCCTCGCCCGATCAGCGCGTAGACCAAACCATCACCCGCCGGCGCCAGTGACGTCACGTCAGCCATGTCTTCAACGCCAAGATCGCCCCACCACGCCAACTCATCCGCCACCGGATCCCAGAGGGCCCAGCCCGCGTCAAAGCGCTGCACCTCCGCTCCCGTGCCCACTTCAATACTCAGCCCCACCAGCACCTGCTCGAGATCGTCCAGCCAAAGCAATGACGTCGGCGAAAGATCCGGCACGATGGCACGATGGGATCGCGATTCCCCCGTCGCCGGATCATACCAAGCCAGCGTGCCTCCCACCAAACCATAGTCCGGCCCCGACCCCAGCCACAGCCGTCCGTTGGCATCCGCCACCAAACCGTTAGGCCGAAAACCGACCTTGTCCAACCGACCGAGATCTCGCGGGTTGTCCGTCGCTTCGAGTCCGAATCGGATCCGCTCTCCCGGATCATAAACTGAAAGACGACTTCCTGGGTAGGAGGCCAAGTAGACCTTTTCTCCCACCATCGCCGCCGAATACGCCTGCCCGCTGGAGAGACTGAAGGAACCCAAATCCTCTGCGACCTGCCCGTCCAACGACGCGCGATACAAATGATTAGGCAGGTAGCTGGAACCGTAGAGATAACCATCTGGCCCCAGCTCAATCACGTGCAGATTGGAACCGCCCCCTTCCCAGTCCAGGCGTAGGCGCTTGGTCGGGATCCGCGGATCGGTATTGGTGACGAGTAAGCCGCGCGGCGTGCCCGATCCCGGATTCACTAGATTCACCTGCCACCCACCCGGCATCGTGTAAGGCGCCTGGTAACGATGCTCCCCCGCAGCGTGCACTCCGGCGACTCGCTCAGGGAGGGAGTCCACCGGCTGAATGGTAAGATCCCGCACCAAGAAATCACCGGTGTGACTCGAGGCATAGAGCCGCCGATCCGTGCCTTTAAAGAATTTTAAGAACTGCGACTCATCGGTCGTATCCGTAATCTCGAGCCCCACCTCGCGCGACTCTCCGGTCGTCGGATCAATCACGACCAAGTGCGGCCGCACCACCCGCACCAACGCGGCGATCGTGCCGTCGTCACCGGCGAGCGGATAGAGGTAGTTTTCCGCTTCGTTCACACTACCGAAATAGGTAAATTCGCCCGTGCCTGGTTCATATTTGATCAACTCCGCCTTCGGATAGGTGCCGATCCACAGTGACCCATCCGGTGCCTCCGCGATGCCGGTCGGAAACGTAGCCCCCGCCCCCAATGAACCCAAGACCTCCACGCCGCGTTCGGGGTGAGCGGGATCAAACCGATGCAGCCGCGCATCCCAAGCGGAGCCGATGTAGAGGATACCCGTCCTCGGACTGCGCAGCGTCGCCGTCGAGAAGGTCGAGCCTTTCGGCGTCGATACCGGAAACTGCTGGCACTGTCCCGTCTCCAGATCCACATCGAGCACAAAAAATCCCCCGTTGTTCTGGCTCATCGTCATCAACAGCGAGGCCTCCCCCGCAGCCGTCTCGCCCGCATGCAGCCGCACCCAACTCACGCCCTTAACCGGCACCCCTAAATCGCGGGCTTCCGGCATCGGGTTGGCCGCCACTCCGGCGACGGCCACCAACACGCCAACCAAAAACAGTTTCAGGAAACGGAATATCATTCCAAAATTTAAACTAAATTTCACCCCTTCGCAATGCCTATATGCACGCGATTCCTCCTGCCGCGGGTCGCCTCAGGAGGGTCAGGTCGCCCCATAGCAGGGTTAAGGCCGGGTTTTGTAGGTTCCGGCCGGCTTTAAGACGAGGTCGATAGCCTCAATTTCCCCATGTGCGTCGCCTGCCTCCCTTGCCCCGAAACCTTGCCCTCCATCCGCCGGCTCGGTCGCAAGTAAAACCGCTCCCCTCCGGCTCTTCACTGTCTCAAGTCATGCGCATTTACCCCTCCTTCATTTTGGCCATCGCAACGCTCCTGGGGAATAGAGGCTGGGCGGCGGAACCCACCAATACCCCCGTGGTGTGGCAAGAGATCCCCGTGCCCGACGCCCTGCTTCAAATCACCGAAATTGACGGCCAACCTCTCACTTTCGGCGGCGACATCCGCATCGGTGATCTCGACGGGGATGGGGAAATCGTCGTTCTGCGCTCCACCGATAACGCGATGAAGCCGTGCTTCCTCGGCGCGTTTGATCTCGATGGGAATGTGCTTTGGCAAATCGGGTCCGGCGGCGATCAACCCGCGCGTCCCGGACCAGTCACCCTCTATGATTTCAACGGCGACGGCGCAGACGAGGTGCATCAACGCCCGCTCATCGCCAACTTTCGCGGCACCGCTCGCGCCCGGGATTTCGTCGTGAAACTGGGCGAACGGGTCATCGCCTTTGACGATTCCCTGCATCCACTCTGGCACGACGCGATTCCGTGGAACGAATGCTCCCAATGCTCCGCCTACATTCCCGCGATCGGTGACATCGACCACGATGGTCGCGATGAGGTCACGGGCGGATATTACCTCCTCGACGACAACGGCGATGTGATGTGGGCGCGACAACTCGGCCCCAACATGGACTCCGTTTCCATCGCACCATGGGATCATGGCCAGCCTCGCGTAATCGCCTCCGGCGGTGGCGACGTGCTCGATGCCGCCGGCGGGCCAATCATTCACCTCGGCTCCGAAATCGTGCCCCATGGCCAAGAGGTGCGGGTCGGCGATTTCGACCCGACGAGTCCCGGTCTCGAAATGATCATTCGCTGGAACGGCCACCGCCCCGACGCCATCACCGTTTCACAGTCTAGCGAGATCCTGCATCGCTTCACCCTCAACGACTCGCCCAATCACACCGGCATGGAAACCGTGTTCTGGCATGGCCGCACGCCCGCCCCCCTACTCTACAACGGCGGGATGCGTTGGAACGGCCAAGGCGAGCGCATTGCCGATCTCCCCGGCCTGCCGCCCCCGGTGGGTCCGAAAAAAATGGGTGGGTATCACGCCATCCCCGCTGACCTGCTCGGCGACAACAAAGAGGAACTCGTCATCTACAATCCGTAGGAACCTGTTATCCGCATTTACCGAGCAGACTCCACCGAGCCTGCCGACCGAAAGCCCTACCGACCCACGCCGCGCCAATACCATGCGCGACTCATGGACTAGCGCCGATCGGCGCTACGCTACGATCATCGATCCGATGCGCTAAAGAACCCAAACGGGGCCTCACCCAAACCTCACCGCAGACCGCGAAGACATCCCACCCGCCAGTGAATCCGTCTCGACATCAAGTCCGATTCAGCCCGTTTCACTCTGTAATTTCCGGGCCCAACTCCGTGGCCTGGGTGACCTATTTCTTCCTCAGGGTCTCGCGTTAGCTCGACCAACGTCTCCCTTGTTGTCGAACTCCGACAATAAAGAGCTTGCTTGTTGTCGAAGTGCGACACTAAGGATTTGTCCCATGGAAAAGGTCCGCAAAGAACTGCTTCAGGGCACGCTCGACCTCCTCATCCTCAAGGCCCTCTCCACCGGTTCTCTCCACGGCTGGGATATTTCCAAACGTATCGCCGTCGTTTCCAAAGACCGACTGTCCCTCAAGCAGGGCTCCCTCTACCCCGCCCTGCACCGCCTCGAAGGCTGGGCCTGGATCGCCGCCGAATGGGGCGTGTCCGACGCCGGTCGCAGCGCCAAATTCTATCGTCTCACCAACCCCGGTCGCACCCAACTCGAAGCCGAAAAGGAACACTGGCTCTCCTTCGCTTCTGCCATGGCCAACGTGCTTAATATGGAGGAAGCATTGTGAGCTCCGACCACCTCAATTGGCTTCGCGTCAAATTCCGCCGCCTGCTCCGGCGCGGTCAACAAGAGACCGAACTCGACACCGAGATGCAGTTCCATTTCGACCAGCTCACCGAGGAATACCGCGCCTCCGGCCTGTCCGAACATGATGCTCGCCTCGCCGCCCGTCGCGACTTCGGTGCGACCGACGCCTACCGCGAAGAAACCCGCGACACCTGGCGCCCCGCCGCCCTCGCCGATCTCTGGCGCAGCATCCTGTTCGCCATCCGCTCCCTCGCCCGCAGCCCCGGTTTCACTTTCGTCGCGATCATCACCCTCACCCTTGGTATCGGTGCCAATACTTCGATGTTCAGCATCGTCAATGGCATCATGCTCAAGCCGCTACCTTATGCCGACAGCCATAAAATGGATCGGATCTACCGCGCCACTGCGGCCGATCCCACCGGAGGGGTCGCTCCCGCTGACCTGTCTCACCTTAAATCCGAATTAGCCAGCTACGGCGAAATAGCCTCCTATGTCTACAGCGACATGAGTTTGTCCGAACCCGGTCAGCCCGCACAGATGGCCGACGCCCTTCGTGTCTCGTCAAATTTTTTTAGTGTTTTCGCCACCCAGCCCCATCTCGGTCGCGCGTTTCAGCCTACCGAAGAAATCGAAGGTAACCACCGTGTCCTCGTCATCAGCAATCGCATGTGGCGAAACCGTTTCGGCTCCCGTGACGACATCATCGGCCACACCGTGCGTATCAACGGCGAACCCAACGAAATCGTCGGCGTCATGCCCGAGTCGTTCAACGACTGGCGTTACATGGGCTGGGTCGATGTGTTTCGTCCCCTCGGCCTCTCCCCTGCGGAAATCACCGATCAAGAGCGCAAAATAATGAATCTAGTCGGCCGGCGTGCGCCCGATGTAACTGCCGACGAAGGCGCTCAACTTATCGCCGGTTTCGGGATCCGTCTCGCCCAGGATTTTCCGGCGTCCAACTCCGAGAGCAGCTGGCGCCAGGTCTCTCTCGACGTCCTAAAAGCCGGCGAACGTTCCCATCTCATTCTCGCTATGTTGGTCGGACTTTCCGGTTTCGTTCTACTCATCGCCTGCTCAAATCTCGCCAATCTTCTGCTCGCTCGCACCATGGCTCGCGCTCGTGAGTTTGCCGTCCGCGCCGCCCTCGGCGCCTCTCGCAGTCAGCTCATCCGTCCACTCATGATCGAGGCGACCCTCCTCGCTCTCGTCGGCGGAGTCGGCGCGGTGATGGTCGCTCTCGCGGCCCATCAATGGCTCGCCACTCGCAGCACCGGCGACAATGGCGAACAAGTCGTCTTCATTCTCGATTGGACAGTCATGGCGTGGGCCAGCCTCGCGTCACTCGCCACCGCCATCGCCTTTGGCATCGCTCCCGCGCTGTTCGCCATGCGGTTGGACTTAAATCAAACTTTGAAAAGTGGATCCCGCGGAACCACCGGAAATCGCGGACAACAAAAGCTCCGCAATCTGCTCATCATCGGCCAATTCGCTCTGGCCATGGTCCTGCTCACGGGGGCGACGCTCTTCATTCGCGGACTCGACGATCTCAACAACCGCCGCTCCGGCTGGGAGTCGGATCAACTCGTCACCGGCACCTTCCTCCTGCCCGAAGCCAACTACGGCGACACCGAGAAAATCACCGCGTTTCAACGCCTCACGCTCGAACGGCTTCAAGCCCTTCCCGGCGTGGACTCCGCCAGCGTCGCGCATCACCAACCATTTTTGCATTGGCCCTCTACGCGTCGTCTCTGGATCGAAGGCCACGACCTTCCCGCAGCTGGCCACGAGCCAGCCGCCCTGCTCAACGGGGTGAGTCCTGCCTATTTCGAGACCGTCGAAACGTCGCTCCTCACCGGCCGAGCGTTCAAAGAAAGCGACACCGCCAAATCCACCGCCGTTTACATCATCAACGAAAGTATGGCTCGCGGACTCTTCGGCGACGAAAGCCCCATTGGGCGCCGCCTTGCATCCGCCGTTGGCGACATTCCCGCTTGGGGTGAAATCGTCGGCGTTGCTGCCGATGTTAAATCTATTTTCCCCGAAGCGACCCCGGTCACCTTTCAGATCTACCGCCCCATGACGCAATCGGCGCAGCACCTCAACCAACTTGCCGTGCGCACCTCAGGTATCGCCCCCTCCGCGGTCGTCGAAAGCATCCGCAGCGTAATGACGGAACTCGACCCTGACTTACCGCTTAATCAGCTCCAACCGGCCAACACGACGATTGCTCGCGCCAACTACCAACTGGGCGTGCTACGCGATATGCTGTCTTCCTTCGCCGTCCTCGGACTCGCGCTCGCCGCCCTGGGGATCTATGGCGTGATCGCCCGCACCGTCGCGCTCCGCACCTCCGAGTTCGGCATCCGTCTCGCGCTCGGAGCTCAGGTCAATGATATCATCCGGCTAGTGCTTTCTTCCGGCACGCGCCTCGCGCTTTACGGCGCCGCCCTCGGCCTCGTCGGTGCTTTTGGTATTTCCAAGCTCCTCGGCACCGCGTTCCCCAACATGGCCATTGAGCGCGGTCCCGTCCTCCTCACCACCACCGTCGTCCTGATCGCGGTCGCCCTGCTCGCCTCCTATTTGCCCGCCCGCAAAGCCGCTAAGATCTCGCCGACCGAGGCGCTCCGCGCTGAATAAAGCCCGATCGCGAAAATAACTGTAACCTCTACTGCCTCCTCGGGGTGTCACGGAGAACAGACCATGTTCAATCGACGTCACTTCCTTTTCCCCCGCCAACTCCTCGCCTTCGCCGCATTAAGCCTCAGCGTCTCGGCCGACACTGAGTTGCCAACCGTCGACACCGGCGCCCCCTCGGACTTCTCACCCGCGATCACCCTCGCGCCTTTCGTGGTCGAGGGTGAAGACCTCTCCATTTCGATCCACGCTCGCTCGAACTCCGATCGACGCTACGCCGAAAAATTTGCCGGCGACGCCGTTTCCGTTGCCTACGATACCATCGACAAATCGACCGGCCGTGGTCTCGTCATCGTCGGCGCCAAAAAGGAACCGCACCCTCTCTACATTTTTCGCAAATTCATCGCCATGGCCGATGCCGGGCAACTTCAGCCTGAGGTCGCCGCCCTTGCTCCCGAGGTCACTAAGATTCTTACCGAGTGGGAAAAGGACGTGAGTTTCGAAGAGGATGACGACGATTTGCCCATTACTTTCGAAATGGTCGTTAATGCCCTGCCCCTGCCCCTCAAAGGCATTGGATCTCGTCTCTACCAAATCGCTTGGAGCGAGGGCTTCGACGTGGAAAAAGTGGAAATCAAATTCCACTACCTCACCCTCGCTGACTTTGAGAGTGATCAACTTGCGCGCTTTGACTGGGTGTTCTACCTGCCACCCAAAAGCGCCTTCGATCAAGTCCTCAAAGACGTGCTGCCGCTCATCTTAGAAAGCGAAGACGTCGGTTTCTTCGGCCGCACCGCCATCCGCGGAGCAATGCTCGCCTTCAAACCCGTGATCCGCAAAGCCGTCGAGGGCGCCCGCAAAGGCATGCTCTATCTGACGGTGATGGAAGCTCGTTCCGACTACGGAGAAGACGACATCATGGCCCTCACCGGAGCTTATATCGAAGTCCTCATGCCCGACTTTAAGTTCAACGGCTCCACCGAGCACGCTCGGGCCCTCGCCGCCATCGAAAAACAAAAAATCAAGAACGCTGAATACGCCAAAGATCCGTTTGTGGAACTCGAACGACTGACCACCTTCGACCCCTCCCACTACGCCGCCTTCGCCGGCGACTTTACCGATGACGAGGATGAGAAAGAGCCGGAAACAACCCACCGTTTCCGAGTCGAAGACGGGACCTTCCATTGGATCTACCAGGAGAAGGAGCCCCTCATTTTCTTCCCCGCTGGCGACAACACGCTCGTGAAAGAAGACGGCAAGATGACCATCGAGTTTCTCCTCGACGATTCAGGCCAAATCACCGGCGTCGAAGAACGGTGGCACCGTCGCCGGCAGATCGTCACCCCCCATTCATAGGCTCACCGCCCGCCACCGCCTAATCCGCATCGAGGAACTTGAGGTCTGGCCGATAGCGGAACCCCATTCGCGCCACATAAGCCCGGTCCATCCCGTTGCCCCCCTTGGGACCAGGATCAGTTTTTATGATCAGCCGTGAGCCCGGCTCCATCGGTGGAAGACGGATCTTGGCTTTCTGCCGACCACGATCCTCCACCTTCTCAGCGGGATTCAGGTGCCGACTCCACCGTAATTCCGCCTCCCCGTTCGGATGCTCCACCGCCACAGAAAACAAGGTGCCATTCCCCCGTCCGGATAAAGCGTAAGACTTCGGATCATGCCCGAATTCGAGCACCATCAATCGTTCCGTTCCAATTAAGGGCCAAAAAATTCTTTCGGGCGGTTCCATCATCGCCACCTGAAGTCCCTCGACCATGCGCAACGGGCGCAATTCGGTGAACGAAAACTCCGGAGCAGCATCTCCATTCCACGGGTCATCAACCCACTTCGCCGCCGCCCGTGCAAACGCCGCCACGATCTTAGCCTTATCTGCCATCCGATCTTTTCTCAGGTAAAGACGTTCGCGATGAAAGTCCGCCACGAGCACGTAGTTCTCGCCCAAATACTCCGCTAACTGCGGAAACGTCTCGTGCCCCGCATCCCCTCGCAAAAAATAGTGCCATGCCCCATGGCCAACCGAATCGATGAAGAAAGCCGGTCGGTCTTCCATCAAATCCATCAAATAACGCGGCCGATAATACGAATCCCGCTGCGGCCCCGCCTCCACTTGTCGCTGCGTATGCGCCTCTCGGGTCGCTTGGGGTAATCCCGTCTGCACATGAAGATCCGACGCCCACCCCCACACCGCCAACGAGTCACCAGGTTCCTTCAACATTCGCACCACCTCGGCAACTTCGCTGCGAGGCTGCTGCCAACTCCACGCGAAACGACCAAACATATCCGGCCCCGGTTGCAGCAGCCTTCCCCCTACTTGTAAGGCCACCGCGACGAACGCTACCCCCACGAGCGCACGCACTCGATTAGTCGACCGACCACCCCTATCTCCCAGCGATCGCATCGCGGCACCACTCCACCACGAAATCGGAAACACGAGGAATAAAAAGTAGTGCAAGAATCCCCGGCCCGGCAAAATAACGATAATGAACGCCGTCGCCGTCGCCACTATCCCCAACGTAAATCCGAGCCCCGGTCGCATACGTTGCTTTAACGCGACCAGTCCGCCCACCACCAGCAAGCCCAGTTGGATGCCCAGAAATATCGGAATACTTCCAGTCTGTTTCGCATGATGAATCATCAATTTGATCCCGATGCCCACGCGGTGTTGCTGAGTATAGCCCACATTGCTCTCCACATACGAAGCCAAAAAATGCGCTCCTTGTCCCGCGATGACGTAGAGCCCCACCAGGAAAATCGTCGGCGTCAGCACCGCCACCGCCAGCACCCCGCAACGGATCAATTGCGCCCGCCCCGATTCGGCAAGTCCCAATATCACCCAACCACAAGCCCATGCGCTCAGCATCGCAGCCAACGGACCGGCCTGCAGCTTAGCCCACGGCAAGAGCCCGATGACAAAACCACCCCACCACCAACTCCATCCCCGAAACTTCCGATCTCCCGCCACCGCCAACAACCAGACCCCTACACACGACAAGGCGACCGACAAATGCTCCGAGCTATAATGCAAAATGTCGCCTTCCGTGACGACGCCTAAAAACACCACGGCGGGCAGCAAAGCCGTGAAAGCGACCACCGCTCCTACCCAGCGCCGCAACAACCCAAAACTCGCCGCCCACGCCACCCACATCAGCAAGAGCCCCGTCAGGCGCGCGTTGAAATAATCTTGCGGCACGCCCAGCCAATGCGTCGGCAATAACCCCAACGCATTCAGTGGTCCCGACGTCGTGCCATCCAACGAACGCCAAAAATCCGGCTTATGCTCGACCGTAATCGCACCGGCAATGAGTTGCGACTCGTCGGGATTAAATTGATTCGGATCCAATAAGAACGGCCAACGCCAGGCCAATAACACCAGAAAAACCACCACCCCCGACCGCCAATCAATGCGCCCAGGCTGCGCCTCCGCATCGCCTCTCCGACCGGACCATCGAGCCAACTGCCAAAATCGCCCCAACAGCAGGACCAATGATGCCCCCGCCAGCAGCGGATACATCACCGGATGCCCGTCAAACCATTGGAAAAGCGGATTTAATATTCGGACGGATGAAGCAACCGATAAGCCGACGACGTCTCTCACGGTGCCGTATCATACCCGTCGATCGAGTCTGCTTTGATCCGGTAAGCTCCCGTTCTAGCCGTCCCCGTTCGCGTGTTGTAGAGCTCGATTATTCGCAGCAATTCCGATAACGAGATCTGCGCATTCGCATCGAAATCTGCTGAGTGATAATCGGGCAAGTGTGCCGGCGCGTCTCCCGCAATCCCCCCATCGGTTGCATAGCGGTCGGCCGTTTCTTCATTAGTCTGGTAGCGTCCCGTTCGAGTGGACCCATGGCGTGTATTGTATATTTCGATCACCCGCAGCAGTTCCGACAACGAGAATTTTTCATCATGGTTAGCGTCCGCCGAGTGATGCCACGGCACGCTTGGCACCATCATCGGATCAGGATTCAACAACGCTGTAATCTCTTGGTTTGACTTCGTTCCTATCACCAGTCCGGCGAATGCTTGATCGCCTTCGGTGCCTTCCGGCACCGCCACGACGTAGCTGAATCCAATCGGAGAATCTGGCGGAGTAATCCACGCCCATTCAAGTAAGCCTGTTTGCCCCGTAACTGGCGCCACATCCGCATCGATACCATCCGTCGATACCAGTGACCAACCTTCTGGGAGCAGGACTTGCCACCCCAAGCTTGTGGTTCGGCCGACGTATTCTATCCGGTTACCGATGCCAACTTCTTCGCCCGCTCGGTAACCGTGTCGTTTGTAACTATGCGCTCCCGTGATCACCACCGGCACCGAAGTCACCGCCAGAGTATAGCTTGGCTGAGTATAGGTTCCTTGCGTATTCGTCGCGACGAGATCGTAGACGCCCGCGTCTTCTAAATCTAGATTAGCGATGAAATACACCGAATCCGTCGCTCCCGGAATCGCCACCCGACCCTTACGCCATTGGAGCGTCGGAAACGGGTAGCCATACGCATTGAAACTCAACGCGAAAGACTGTCCTTCCGACCGAGCCCCGGAGCCATTAGAACCATAACCACTCGGCGCAGAAAGGTTCGGCACATTGACTGAGGAAACCCCAGAATAACCCGAAGCTCGATCGGCTCGATGCGCCTGTAAACGGTAGTAATAGGTCGTCCCCGGCTGGATGGCCGAACGATCAAGAAACTCTCCCGCCGTCGGGGCGTCTAATTCCGCTATCTGCGTATATTCACCATAATAAGAAAGTCCTTTTTCAATCGTGATTCGGTCAATCGACGAAGCCTCCGACCACTGTATTCGGATCACATCATCCGCCCCAAAATCAATCCGCGTTAATTGAGGTACCGCCGGCGGATTCTCCAAAGTCTTCACCTTGAGCACCGTGCTCCAAGCCGAAGAGGCATCCGCACTGTTCGCGCGTGCTCGGTATTCGTAAGACGTCAACGGCGGCAGATTCTGGTGAACCACTTCAGACGTATTCGCCGTGACTGAGGGAAAGTCCGTCCAGTCCTCAACGCCATCGAGTCGATACTGCACGGTAAACGAAATCTCGAGTGATCGATCTAGCCAATTTAGGCGCACGGAATTTTCCGTCACATCGACCAAATTTAATACCAGGATCTCCAGTTTCGCCCCTTCCGTCAGGTCGTAAAACCCGAATCCAACGTTCTGCTGCACGATGAGTTTTTCACTGGTAGAATTGAAGGCACTCACCCTAGTGCTAGTCGGCATCGTGAACGCGAGTTCTCGATCTTCGATGTTATAGATCTGATCCTTCGCAAACCCCAAAGATCCATCCGCATTCGTGGAAAAAACCTCATCCGAAATCGTCCAAAGTTCGTTCAGCAACGGATCAAAAACTGACCCATTCCAAAAGATCCGTTGGCCATCCTCCGAAGCGACCACAGTTCGGCTTCCATAATAACCCGCGCTCGAAACGCGAATCTGGCCCAAATCAGTGAACGTATCGCTCAGGGTATCGAAGCGATGCAATGACGCGTTGGATATATTGCTATCCCCGTGGTAGTAATAGCGCCCGTCGGGCGAAGTCGCCCCGCCGCCCTCCCGTCCATATCCCTCCGCGATGATCTCGCCCTTTACCGTATCATACAGGTAAATGTCGATCCACTGGTCTTCCTCCTCCACGATAATTCTACCCGGTCCTCCCGCCGCGACCCGAAACGGATCACCCTCTCCATAACCCGTGCTCGTAAACGGCTTGAAAGCGTAGGTGCGGTCTACCGTCAGCGTATCAACATTCACCGCCAGAATTTTGCCCGGCCTCCAGTTGGTCACATAGACGCGCCGATCCGCAGAATGATAAGCCAGATCGGTAACCGATTCCCCCACCGGTACCGTGCGCAGAATCGTCTCCGTCGTCGAATCTAACTCCAGTAAATATGCCCGCGGGACCAGCTGACTCGAGTCTTCACTGACCGCATAAACTGTCGCACTGTCCGGGGCCGACTCGAAGTGCGTCACCACCAGAGCATCCACCGTTAAATAAACCGGCAGTGAAAATGATCCCGCATCGTGAGTCACCGTCACCGCCCCTTCGTGATTCGCTGCCTCGAGCAGGGAAGCATCGAGGTGAACCCTGAGTTGACCCGGCGCGGTGCCGGTGTCCGCCGAAAAAGAAATCCAATCCTGCTCGGAACTCGTCGTCCACGATGCCCCCGCCGTCACGCTCGTTAGATCAACCGATACCTCATAGTCACGATGCCCCTGCACCGTGGCTACATCAATCCGCGTCAACGAAGGCGCGACCGTCGAGGTCTTAAAATGCCTAACTCGCCCCGCAATGACCTCGTGCGCCGTCACCGCGTCGATTCGCCAGTAATAACTTTCTTCTGTCTCCAACGGCGTCGTGAAAGTAAACCCAGCATCGGAAACTTCTCCCAAATAGTGAGGGGAGGCACTGGTGGCTTCTCGCACTCCCGCCTCGGTGGTGGCCACATAAACTCGATAACTTGTTACGCCCGGTAGTCCGTTCCAGCGCAGTTCCCCCGGCGGCGTGATCACGGAATTATCCAACGGCGTATCAACGCCTCCTCCCAATCCCAATTTCCAAATTGAATCCAACAGCTCAACCGTTCCCAGTTTCCGTGAAGTGGAATCAAAATAGACCAACGTGGAATAGTCCGACGAGATCGATTGCACCCGAGAAGTCACCGGCAATTCTATAATCTGATTCCCGGTTTGAAAATCATAGACGGCCGATTCCGTCGCCACAAATTCCGCATAGGGACTCGCCGCGTAAACTGGCCCGGCAAAACTCATGATGGGTTGTTCCAAGTCATCCGGCCGAAAAGCGTGTTGCTTCAGAATCACCACGGAACCGTCGCGACTAACTATCGCCGGTGTGCTTAACGGATTCCGCCGCATATCAATCGAAGCACCGCCACTATTGTTATCCCCTTCTCGCGCGCCCAATTGACCCGCCGAATCAAGGGTGAACCTGATCGGATATGAATTGGATGAACCCGCCGTCCAACCATATCGATACCATCCCACCATCGCCGATTCATCGGGCAACATCACGAGGTCCCCGACGCCCCCCACCAGGGTCTGTCGCACGGTCTTCGAACTCCGATCATACACCCGCAAATTCGATTCCCAATTTCCATCGGAATAGTAGATTAAACTACCCGGGCCCACCGCGATCCTCGCCGCCGAGTCATTGATTCCCCACTCGTCGTAATTCGGAAGTGAAAAGGTCTCTTTTATCTGCCGCGTAACCAAATCGATCACCGCCACATCTTGGCTGGCACTGCTGATCACCAATAACTCCTGCGCATCCGCCGTGATCGCGAGATCGGATGGTTTATCACCCACGGAAATGAAGCCCAGAGCTTCGCCGGTTGATTGGTCAATCAACAGCACAGCGCCTTGGGCTACCCCATCCTGCTGCACCGCGTAAGTGATTCGCCGTAAAGGATCACTTTCCATTGCCACCAAGTTAAGCAGTGACGTCGTCGCTTGCACCGCGATCTGGGCTTCGTGGTCACCCCCGCTCAGCAAAATTGTGGCCGAAGACGTTTTGGTGATCAGAGACTGCGAGGCGAAGGAAACTAAGATCCCCTGCTTGTCTGCCGTGAGCTCCCCCGATACCCAAGATGCATCTGAGGAGATCGTGATCGTATTTACATCGAAACCCGACTCCAAGGTCAGCGGAATCGTGATCGGTAAATGATTCGCAATCGGATTCACGACCACTTCCAACCGACCTGTCGACGGACTGAATGGCATCGCCGGAAGTTGCGTGGCCGCGGCGAGCATCAGAGCGCTCAAAAAAGACTTTATAACCAACATAGCATAAAAAACGGGGGCACGCTTCCGCGAAAAATTAGCGGTGTAAACAACTTGAAAAGATTCTAATAAACGAGAAGACTTTTTGAAGATGAGTGGCTCTAACGGCGAGACCCAATCGCGTTTCTAGGGTTAACACCCTAGGCTGCCACCCACTCAATCAGCGAACGCATTCAAGCCGCCCTGATTTGCCTACCTGTCGGGCGAAAAATTCCGTCAGTCCCGTCGGAACAAACGACCGCGGAGGCGAAAAATCATCAATCCCGACCGACCAAAACTCCCCCCCCCCCCCCCCCCCCCCCCC
>Ga0208413_1001215_pt1 | contig 16975 bp, 15 predicted proteins | sample AntAceMetag02UKD_FD_184761 | JGI IMG/M metagenome (GOLD analysis project Ga0208413, IMG submission 184761) | Saline lake microbial communities from Ace Lake, Antarctica - Antarctic Ace Lake Metagenome 02UKD (SPAdes) (version 2) | ecosystem: Environmental > Aquatic > Non-marine Saline and... | reverse complement strand
AAGCAAACCTATGCTGAACTCCAAGCTGCAGAGTTTTCTGACTTGCTTGAATTTCAACGGACCAATGTTAAAGACCGATCTAAGCTCATATCCATAGTCGGAGATCTATCCATTATCGATGTCGCGGAACTAGAGCAATTCGGCACGGTCAAACAACTCCAAGTGGATGATTTGTTTGTTGATTAATTAGAAATCAATAGTACAGTGCTGCCATCTGAAAATGCTATGATTGGGTTTAGATGGCAGTTATCGATCTTGTGAGTTTTATCTTTTGTTTGAGGCAGGACTCCAGACGTTGAGTTGAACCATGGTCCACAGTTCAAAGAATCTTGCCCTGAGCGCAAGCAATTTATGCAAAAGTTATGGCGACCATAGCGTCCTCAACAACCTTCAATTAAACGTTGAAAGCGGTGCTATTCACGGCTTGGTTGGGCTCAATGGATCAGGTAAAACTACTACTTTAGAATGCATACTGGGACTCCGGCCCTTCGCTGATGGAGACATAAGCTTACTCGGTTACGCGCCCACTAAGTTACACGAAGCAGGAGGCAGAATTGTTTCCATCTTCGACTCTCCAAGCCTCAACCCTCAGCTCACAGTTCGTCAAACTCTAGAACACGCGGCGCTTCTCTGCCAAAAACCTGTTCGCAAACCAGCCGAGCTAGAAACACTTTTAGGAATCGAGCGATTCACAGATTTCAAGATTAAGAATCTTTCTCTCGGTAATAAGCGTCGGGCATCTATTGCTCAAGCACTACTCGGTAAGCCTGAACTAATTTTGTTGGACGAACCATTCAACGGCCTTGATGCAGGTGGTGTTGATGATGTGTTGGCGCTTATCAAACAGCTTAATGAAAATGAAGGTACTAGCTTCCTATTGTCTTCCCATCAGCTGCCTTATTTGGAGCAGATTTGTAGTCATCTATCAATTCTTCACCAAGGCAAAATCGTCATTAGTGACACAGTTGAAAAACTATTATCTGGACATCTTCCGGTTGCGCTGGTGCGCTGCACGAAAGTGGACGAGGCAATAGACGCCATCAAAGTCATGGCGGGGGTTAATTACCAAAAGACCGATCAAGATGGATTTATTCACGTCGAATTACTCGCGCTAGATTCAGCTGAACTGAACAGAAACCTAATTCAACAAGGAATACCGGTTGGGGAATTGCGAATAAATCGAGCCTCCTTGTCGACGTTGTTTAGAACGGTTACCAGTGAGTCTGCGTCATGAATAAAATTGTCCTCGCGACCAGATTAGAGGCCTATATCGGTCTTCGAAGTTTCAGCAGCAAATTACTGATCGTGACCCCCTCTCTGGTGGCCGCATTGCAGCTATTACTTGCCAAAATTACCGAAACCGGACAAGAATCTAGAGATAATTTGCTTGGCCGCAGCAATGCACTTGATGAATTCACGGTCAACGCTTATGGATACTTTGTCGATGGGCTGTCCACTGGACTGATAATTCTTGGACTGTTGCTGGTTTCATTTGCAGCCTATAGTTTTAGTTACGACCGGGATATTGGCTCGGTTAGGCACCTCATTATTAGAGGCATAAGCCGAACAACCGTTATTATTGGTAAGCTGATTTATATTCACCTATTGGCGTTGGCCTCGATCATAGCCTTGGTTCTGAGTAGCTACTTTTTAAGTGGAAATCTTTGGAATTTTGGCCCTATTGTAGAAGATGGCTTCGAGCTTATTAGTGAAGCTGAAATTTGGTCCGAAATCGAACTTGGTTTAAGACTCGCTTTGCTGCCATTGCCTGCAGCCATAGGCTTTGGCGTATTAATCTCAGTATTAACTCAGTCGGCAACTCAAGCGCTGAGCACGGCCATCGGTTTAACCTTGACAATTGATGTGTTCAAATCGACACTTGGCGATCTAGCTTATTATCACTATGCCAACTTTCAACCGTCCTTACTTAATCAGTCTTATCTTAAAGACGTCAGTCGGCTTGTCCGAGGCTACTCCGATATTTTAGTGAATGAACGCTTTCTCGACTTCAATTTATGGGTTCCCCTGCCCACAGCATTGCTTTTTGTTGTCCTGACATTAATTGCGGCGCAAAGGATAAAGTTATGAAATTGAAATTTATCGGCCTATTTTGCATGCTCGCCCTACAGCACTGTGTGAGCTATGAGCCTTTAATGCTAGCCCCTGCAATTACTCTGTCACCTGAGCGGATGTCTCTAAGCTCGAACGACGGCAATGCTGACAGGATTGATTTTGGTTTCGAGGTAGGCGTCAACGAATCAGAGTCACTGTTTAATATCGAGGCTCTACCGGGCGTTAGAGTAAGAAACATAGAGCCAAGCGGCCCCGCTAATTCAGCTGGGCTAAAAGTAGGCGATATCATTCTCAGTATTGGCAACACCATCACCGATCACCCCGATACTGTTACGGCCTTACAACAAAGTGGAGATAATGACCTTAACTTTGAGCTAAAAGTAAGACGTGGCACTGTTGTGTTTCAAGCTGGCATGTTGGCTAGAGCATTAAGCCCATCGATTGCCCCCCTCGAACTCTATCGAGCTGACCCGATCGCAACTAAAGCAGGCTATCAGACCGAACTTGTTCAAATTGCTGGAAGGCCGAATTTAGCAGCCGCCAAAATTGTCGAATTTTTCCCCAATAGTCCGCTTCCAAAAGCGGGTCTTATTGAGGGCGACATCGTCATCGCGCTGAACGGGGTCGAACTTAATTCAGCTCAAGACCTTATTAACCGATTGATTCAAGATCACGAACTTGGCAGCTCGGTAGAATTCACTGTCTTTAGTAATGGCAATATACGCGCAGCAACTGTCCAGCTGTGGAATCCTGGGCGGCGTATCAGCAAGTTAAGCTTCTCTCCATTGCTAAACTACGAAACAGGATTTAACCCTCAGACAACCAAATTCACTTTGCTTAATCTCTGGTTGTTTTCACTCTATTCCTTCAACCAGGTTGAAGAAGAGAAATCCCATAGCATCCTCGGTCTGATCAATTATTCTTCAGACTTAGGTGAACTTAATGAAGAATAAATGTGAAGACCTTAACCCGACATACCGCTTTGCAGTGCATACGTTTGTGCCTCTTGTTATCGCTAGGCGTTGCCTTTGCCGGGGCCGCGGTAGCACAAAGCAACTATAAAGCCTTTGAGCTCAATCGAGAAAGTAACTGGGACAGTCTCGCCACTGAGGATATGAATGGCGATGGTTTAAAGGATCTCGTGTTCTCCCATTTTGATCAAAGCAGCGGTAGAGAAATTCACATCCATCATCAAACCAGTAACGGCGGTTTCTCGGCACTGCCTCAGCGGATCGAAGTAAAAACTGAAATTATTGCGGTTGGATTCGCCGATCTGCGCAGTGACCCAGGAACTGAATTACTACTGTTTGCAAATGCCGGTGTGTTTAGTTTGTCATCCATGATTGAAGGCTATGCTGGAAATTTAAAGCCTTTGCTAGAGTGGGAGCTTATTGCCACCGCCCCCGATCTGGAACGAGTCTCCTTTCTACTCTCAAACACCGACATCAATAATGACGGCTATGTTGATTTACTGCTTCCTGGACGCGACAGCTACGGCGTATTCATGGGCCGGGCCAATGAGACATTCGAATTACAGTCACGAATCAGCACCGCTAATGAGCAAAACAATTCTGCCATTAGAAGAGAACGGGGCATCTCTACAAACCTAGGAATTAGCTCCGAAGAAGGCGTGAGCATAAAGCTCACGATAGAGACCAAAACACCCTATCAGGACTTCATCGAGCAATGGGACAAATCTGCCGAGGATACTGAGACTTTGCTAAGAACTGAAAACTGGATCCCAAACGCAGTTTTATCAAAATTAAACGACGATGAAATGCTTGATATTCTCTATCTGAATGAGGGCCCAAATGGTTTAGGTCAATTAAATATTCACTACCAAAATGCGAGCAGCGGCTTCAATGAGATAGCTGACTGGACCGGTTCAATAGATGCCAAAGGCGAAATTGAACTGGCTGATGTTAACGGCGATAAACTCACCGACATTATCCGAGTTTCCAACGATGGCAATGAAGCGGATGCAAGGTTCTATATCAATGAAGGCGGGCAATTTAATCTTGAAAAGCCTTCTCAAGTAATGCGCTTTTCTGGCTATGATGTGCGCTTGGATTTTGTCAAATTAACCGAGGATGCTCTGCCGATCTTAAGTGTGAACTATTATACTATTCCGGTGGTCGGTGCTATTCGCAATGCCAGTCTGAATCGGGTTCAGCTATTGTTTAATCACAACCTTGAGGATCCTGACCAAGTTTTCAATCGAAGGCCCGATGCCCGTATCGAAGAAACTTTTTCCGCTGCCAATGTTAAGGGTCTAAGTGAACAACTCTCTCTGCGCCACGATGTCGATGGAGATGGGCGCAACGACGGCTTATATATTACAGAGAATGGCTACATCGCCGCGAAGAAAATGGACGCGAACCTACTTATTGCCGATGAGGCTTTCTGGGAATACGTAGCTCCAAAAAGCGTGTTTGAGTTTAAAATTGTTAAGCTAAATGAAGATGACCTTCCTGACCTGATTTTAACTCACGGCAATAGCAGCACTGTTCTGGTGGCACTTCCATGAGCATCTTAGGCAAACTAACTTTATTAGTACTGAGCCTAACGGCTTATTCATCCTTCGCCGCTTTACCGCAATTTACAGAACAAAGCTTTTCATTCCCCCCCACCGCTGAGAAATTACTGGTAGCAGATTTCAACGGCGATCAGCTAAATGATCTTTTGGTGGTCACTGACGTTAGTCTGCGTATTTACTTTCAGCGCAGCACTGGTTTTGATTTTGAAAATGGGTTTAGCGAAATTGATTTTGCAGGTCGCGCCGTCGGTTGGGATTTATCAAACAATTACCAAGGCGATGGTGGTCTCAGCCTCATAGCTGTTGTCGATGGTAATCAAGTACTGGCTTGGCATGTCGAAGCAGAGCAAATAATAGGGCCCAATACAGTCACGAGCGATATCGATGGCTATCTTAGCAAAGGTCTCAACCGCCTCCATTTCTCCCGCGACATAAACGGCGACGGCTTAGAGGACTTGATTATTCCTGGTCCAGGTCAACTGAAAATTCACATGAATGCAGGCAACGGGGGTTATCAGACTCCTCTGGCCATTCAGTCTGACTTTAGAATAAGAACCAATCTCGACTCCAGCCGATTAGAGAGGCGCATTGGTCAAGCCGTTCGAATCCCGCTGATGGAGCTGCGCGATGTGAATTCTGACGGAGCCGATGACCTTATTTCTCGGACTGAAGAGTTACTTGATGTTTTTTTGGCCAACGCAGCAGGGCCAACCTATTTCTCAGCAACGCCGAGTTATTCGGTAAATATTGCTGAAATTGAAGCACGTCTTGGCGATATTGATATCGACAACCTGGATTTCTCCAACTTGACTGGGGTCCTCGCGCTCGCGCATGAAGAACTGCTCGAAGATGTCGACGGCGATGGCATTGACGATTTGTTGCTTAGAGAAGGCGGCAAAGTCTCCCTTTTTGGCGGCACCATCGACGGGATGACGATGGAGCAACCTAGACAGGTTCTTCGCTCTAGTGGCAATATCCTCAGCGCGTTCCTGTATGATGAAAACAATGATGAACTGAAAGATCTTTGGCTTTGGCGAGTTGAGCCTATCTCCGTTAGCGACATCTTTGTATGGTTAGCACTGTCCGGTAGCATTGCCATAGAAGCCTTCATCTATCCAAACGAAGGTGAGCGCTTTGCCCGCCGCCCAGTCCGAAAGTTAACCGTTAGCCTTAAGTTCCCCTCAGTGATCCGACTTGCAAGCAGTGTCAGAGGAATCGAAGAGCAAGTGTCGGCTACTGACACCGGCGAGTACCTTGTTAGTACGACAGGTAACTTTAATGATGAGCCCGCTAGGGCTGACCTGTTAGCGCTAATTGATAATCAGTTAGCGCTCTTTTTAAACAGCATAGAGCCAGAAAGTGAAGAAACTGAGTTCCTTGGCGCGCTAGGTTATAGCCGTGATCAAGACAGTTATGAAATTGATATTAGAGAAATCGTCGACAATGCTCTGGAAAACCTTAATCAAAGACGATCGAGCATCGAGTCGCTCAGCCCTAACCTGACAATCCCCCTATCGTTAAACACCTCCGTGAACGACATTATCACGGTTAAAATAAATGCCGATGACACTGACGATATCTTTGTTTTCGAAGCTGGGATAAGTGGTCAGATCGGTGGTTTACTGCTACTCTCGGGCAAATAGTAGGGACAATAGAAAAGCTCGCCGTTCCCCACAAATTTACAGATAATTTTAAGGTAGGTGGCCCAATGAAAAAAACCGTATGGACTTCGTTCGGAGTAGCATTAGTCCTTGTCTTTGCTGTTTCAGAGGTGGGCTATTACTTTACCGGCATTTATGTTGACGTCCTGCTGCGTGTCGCACTGGTTTTTGGCGTTACCATGAGCGCCACCATTTTCGCCACATCCATTGATCTCATCCAAAACCTGGAAAAAGAAAAACCCCTTTCCGGCAGTGTTAGAGACACATTAGGGCCAGATCGCCGCAAAGATTAGCCATAAGCTGAATTATTGTGATTTCAAAGTAAGTGTGGTTTCATCTAGCCGCCTAAGTCGAGCAACTTTCTAAGTTGTATCAGACACATAGCACCAATAATAATTACAACGTAGACAGCTATCTAAGCATCTTTTCAGACTTAAGCTTAAGCAGCTACAAGGAATATGGCAGTGTGCTGTTACGAATCAAATTTGCCACCTTCGATATCTAAGCCACTTTCGATTAATAAGCCACTTTCGATTAATAAGCCACTTTCGATTAATAAGCCACTATGGTTTCTAAGACACGATGATTTCTAAGACACTATGACCTCTAAACTCAAAAATTTACTGCTTTATACGGCTCTCACATTGGCCATTGCTGGCTGTACCGATGGGCTAAACCGCTCCAGACCCTACATTTTGACCACAGCGACAACCGGCGGCACCTACTACCCCGTTGGCGTTGCTCTGGCCACCATCGCCCATGCCCAGCTAAATGAAACAAAGGGGATCTCCCTCACAGCAATCAGTTCTGCAGGCTCACTAGAAAACGTAAAGCTGCTGCGAGATAACCAAGCGCAGTTCGCATTGTTGCAAGGTCCTTTTGGCGCCTGGTCTTGGAATGGTGAAGGCCCCGTGAGCAAGCCCCAGACACATGTTCGAAGCGTAAGTGCGATGTGGCAGAACGTTGAGCACTTTGTCTTGCTTTCAGAACTAGCTAAAACCGGCGAGATCATGGATCTGGCCGACCTTGATGGCGAGCGATTTGTTCTCGGCGCAAGAAACTCAGGCGCCGAACAGACTGGCCGCTTCATTCTCGATACTCTAGGCATTGATTACGAAAATAAATTCAATCTAGCCTATATGGGCTATGGCCCGACCACTAGCGCAATTCAAGATGGCAATATCGTCGGCATGAATATTCCGGCAGGGGCTCCAGTTAGCTCAATAACGCAGGCCTATGCAATGCTAGGTGATCGCCTGACAATATTAAATTGGACGCAGGAAACACTAGATAAACTTAACGCAAAGTATCCTTTGTGGGACTGGTACGATTTTCCGCCGGGCACCTACCCAAACCAAACGAAATTGATACGCACAATAGGTTCACCTAATGTGCTTGTTACACGCAGCGATATTCCCGAAGACGTGGTCTATAACGTGACAAAAGTAATCTGGGAGAATTTGGCTACTCTGCAGGAGATTCATGGCGCAACAAAAGACATGCGCCTTGAAATCGCAATTGATGGATTAGGTGCGCCTCTACACCCTGGTGCCATACGTTACTACCGTGAAGTTGGCTTAGAGATTCCTGAGCGACTCATTCTGCAATCGGACTTCGAAGAGCCAGCTCTTGATGAAGTAATCAGTTTATAGAGAAAAATAAAAATGAAATCTCCTACCTTGCGCTGGGCAGCGTTTTTCTTCGCCCTATTCCACATTTACTGCAACGTGTTTGCGAGTATTTCAGAACTCTGGTTGTCGGCCATTCACTTTGGTGGTTTCTGCGCTATTTGCGCGCTAATGGCCAACGAAGCTGAAGACGTTACCGTTAAATCGGCTAGCTATTGGATTAACATAGCGCTCGCCGGTCTTGCCGTGGCAACGACTGCTTATTTAATCCTCTTCGAGGACGCACTTTACGCGCGAGAAACCGAATATATCCTCAGTGACTATGTGTTCTCACTAATTGCTATAGGGCTTGCCATCGAGTTTACGCGGCGCACCACAGGCTGGTTTATGCCTGCTTTGATATTGATCAGTTTGTCATATATTTTATTTTTAGGCAGGTATATTGGCGGCGTGTTCTCGTTTCCGGGCCTAAGTCTTGAAACCGTTCTATACCGGAGCTTTTTTACCAGCGAAGGTATGTTTGGACTCACCGCCAACATCTCTTCCACTTTCGTTTTCATGTTTATCATTTTCGGCTCTTTCCTCCTGCGCTCTGGCGCTGGCGATTTCATCGTCCGGTTAGCTCAGTGCCTAGCCGGACGCTACACCGGTGGGGCCGGGTTGGTCGCAGTAATAGGTTCTGGCCTAATGGGATCGGTTTCAGGTTCTGCTGTAGCCAATACTGTTTCTACCGGAGTCATTACTATTCCGATGATGAAACAATCGGGGTTCGAAGCACGCTTCTCGGCAGGGGTGGTGGCCGCCGCTTCCACCGGTGGCGCCTTAATGCCTCCGGTAATGGGAGCAGGTGCATTTGTTCTTGCCAGCTACACACAAATTCCCTATCTAACAATTATCGCGGCTTCTGCACTGCCCGCTATCTTGTATTTTTTAACGGTTTGCTACTTTGTCCGTATTGAAGCCAAGCGCTTGGGGCTTGACCCCACTCACGTTAACGGCACTGAGAAGGTATCCGCTGTACTCAAAGAAGGCTGGCACTTTGTCATCCCGATGGTTGTTCTGGTTGCCCTGCTAGTGATGGGGCGTACGCCCACCAGCTCAGCTGCATTCGCAATCATTAGTGTCATAGCAGCCTCGTGGCTATCCTCAACACCTATGCGCCTTCCGGACATTTTTGATGCCGTTGTATCCGGCGTACAAACCATGGTTTCAACCGCTCTATTGTTGGTGGCCGTCGGCATCATTATTAATGTGGTGACCACTACCGGCGTTGGTAATGCCTTTTCACTAATGATCGTGGAGTGGGCTCAAGGCAGCTTGTTAATCACACTCGTTCTGGTCGCGCTGGCATCCCTTGTTCTTGGCATGGGACTTCCAGTGACCGCGTCCTATATCGTTCTGGCAACGCTATCTGCTCCCCTAATTTTTGATCTGATCAGCCAGTCACAGTTGCTGATTGCACTGCAAGCTACTGACTTGCCCAGCAGCGTAACCGCCACCATTGGCCTGTTCGGGGGCGACCCGCTTATTGCACTGCAAGAAATGCCTCTGGAAATGAAACAGATTATTAGAAAGGAACTGCTGGAGCCGGAATTACTAACTGGCATGCTGCTAAGCGCTCACTTGATTATTTTTTGGCTGTCGCAAGATAGCAATGTGACACCACCGGTGTGCTTAGCATCGTTTGCAGCTGCTGGCATCGCCGGCACAAATCCTATGGCAACCGGCCTCACCAGTTGGAAAGTCGCCAAGGGCTTATATTTAGTCCCTGTACTTTTTGCCTATTCGCCCTTAATCGCGGGCACTTGGCCGGAGCGCATTGAAGTGTTTATCTGGTCCTGCATGGGCCTGTATGCAATGGCTGGGGTTCTGCAGTGGCATCTAGAGACTCGCTTAAACTTAGGCAGTGCTGCTGGGCTTCTGCTCAGTGCCGCCCTGCTGATGTGGGCGCCGTTTCCGATCTATCTTCATCTTATCGGCGCCGCGATTCTCGTCGCTATAGTCGTCATGCAAAAAAAAGAATCTAGCGTAGCAGTGCTCGCTAAATAAAACGAAAATAGCCTACAGAGAGAATACTCATGAGCAACACAGTAGCGCGACAAGTTCACCTTTTAAACCGCCCCAAGGGCATGCCAAAAGCCGAAGATTTTACGATTGTTGAAGCTCAGCTCCCTGATCTAAAAGATGGTGAAGTCTTAGTACAAAATCACTACATGTCAGTGGACCCTTATATGCGCGGGCGAATGCGTGCGGAAGGTGTTTATGCAGAGCCTTATAAGCTTAATGCCCCTATGTGGGGAGGAGCTCTTGGCGAAATAATAGAATCTAAAGATCCCAATCTCAAGCCTGGAGACAAAGTTCAAAACGGCGGTGCTTGGCAGGACAAGTTTGTTGCAGATGGCAATACGGTAGGCAAATTTACACCTTTTGACGATGATCAAATGTCACTCTATCTCGGCACCCTGGGCATGCCAGGCCTAACAGCTTATGTTGGACTGTTTAAATTCGGCGAACCAAAAGCCGGAGAAACCGTTTTTGTGTCAGCTGCATCTGGCGCCGTTGGCGCCAACGTTTGTCAGATTGCGAAACTTAAAGGTTGCAGAGTTGTCGGCAGTGCCGGCAGCGATGAAAAAGCGCAGTGGCTGTTAGACGAGTGCGGTGTTGATGCCGCTATAAATTACAAAACCTGCGGTGACTTAACCGCAGCCTTAGCCGCTGCTGCCCCCAATGGTATTGATGTTTATTTTGAAAACGTAGGCGGTGATCACCTGCAAGCTGCTCTTGTCGTCATGAACCCTTTTGGCCGCATTGCAGCCTGCGGAATGATCGCAAGCTACAACGATGCAGAACCTGTGCCTGGCCCTAACAATTTGATGTTGATCGTCGGTAAGAAAATTCGTATTACCGGTTTCATCGTATCGGATCACGGGGATATGAAAGATGAGTTCCTGGCAGAGATGATCCCTTGGATTCAAGCAGGCAAAATCAAAAGCCGTGAAACAATGGTGACTGGCTTAGACAATGCGGCTGCGGCATTTCTTGGACTTTTTAGTGGTCAGAACTTTGGCAAGATGGTCGTTAAGATTTAGAGTTTCCTCCTCAGAGACTGAAAACGAAATCACCGGCTTGCCCGCCATCGCACTAAAAATGGTAGTGGCCAAGCAGGTTCCCGCCTTACTTGGCAAGCACTAGACGACTGCAGCGCCCGCCCACCTACACAACCGAGTCACATAGTGTGTCATTGCTCATATCAACCTGACAGACAGCGCCGAATTCTCTCAATACGGACATTCTGACCCTTTTAGAGCCACTTCTGCTCTCGACCCACAGCAAAGAGTCAATCGACTGGGTCAAACATTGCCTTAACTTATCTGAACAGCCAAAACTTCGACATAAATAAATACGGCACATCCTCTTATATCAATCTGCTATATGGTCAATATATAAATTTAGAAACACTATTTAATAATGCTGACGAACTATACATAAAGGTGATTTCATTTTGGCGTTCAATTTTTTCTGGCCCTAGCCATATCCGCAGCCATTAGCGCACATTTTCCTTTGATTTTTTAATGATACGGTATATCATATCTAAACCATGAAGCCCGTTGAGAATTAAAGAAATGAAAGATATTTTGGGAGCCTCCTGTTCCGGACTTTGCCTGGCTCACTGCCTGGCCTTGCCAATTTTGGCAGCCACGGGCACCTCGCTTACCGGGTTGGCATTCCTATCTGGGGAGTCAACCCACCTCTGGCTAAGTGCCGCAATGGTGGGCATTGCACTGTGGACTTTCCCATCCGGTTGGCGCACGCACAAACAACTGATGCCTGGACTACTCGGATTTATAGGGGCCATGTTGATGACCTTAGCTTTGACAGCACCAGAGCCCATTGAGGTCTACTGGACAGTTGCTTCTGGTGTGACCTTTATTAGTGGTCACCTAATGAATCGCCATCTATTGATCATGAGGAATATCCAATGACGTTACCTTTACCCAATTCCACAAAATTTAGCTCGGTTAATCGGTCATCACGTTTACCTGTCACGGTGCTATCGGGCTTTTTAGGAGCAGGTAAAACCACGGTACTCAATCACATTTTACACAACCGCGAGAATAGACGCGTAGCGGTCATCGTGAATGACATGAGCGAAGTGAACATCGACGCTGCCACGGTGCGGAATGAAATCACCCTGAATCGCAGCGAAGAAAAACTTGTTCAAATGAGCAACGGTTGCATTTGCTGCACCTTGCGCGAAGATTTATTAATTGAGGTGCGCAAACTGGCCGAACAGGGTCGCTTTGATTACGTGCTGATTGAATCCACGGGTATTTCTGAGCCTTTACCCGTCGCCGAGACCTTTACCTTTGCCGACGAGAACGGTCAGTGCCTAGCGGATGTAGCCGAGCTAGATACGATGGTGACTGTCGTCGATGCTGCAAATTTTCTTACCGATTATAATCAAGCCGATTATTTGCAAGATGGCGCCGAGCATCTAGGGGAAGACGACGAACGCACGGTGGCTGATTTACTGGTTGATCAAATTGAATTTGCCAATGTGATTTTGGTAAGTAAGACTGATTTGGTGAGTAAAGCGCATACAAGAAAAGTCTTAGCTGTGATTCGCTGTCTTAATACCGAGGCCACGATTTTACCCATCAGTGAAGGGTCTATTGATTTAGGTGAGGTGCTGGGTACCGGCAAATTTAGTTTTGAGAAAGCGCAGCAGTCGCCGGGCTGGCTAAAAGAAATGCGCGGTGAGCATGTACCTGAAACTGAAGAGTACGGCATCAGCAGTTTTGTGTACCGCGCGCGCAAACCCTTCCACCCGCAAAAGTTTTTTAACTTTCTCCACAGCAAAAACCTCGAAGGTAAATTGATTCGCTCTAAAGGCTATTTTTGGTTAGCTACTCGCCCAGAGTTCGCAGGACAATGGAATCAGGCTGGCGGCATTGCCCGTTACGGGTTTGCCGGTATGTTCTGGAAGGCTGTAGCTAAAGATCGCTGGCCAGAGGATCCAGAATACCTTGCGTCTATCAAAAAAGATTGGATCGAACCCTTTGGTGATATGCGTCAAGAGTTGGTATTTATTGGCCAAAATCTCAATCAGCCGCAAGTTATTCAAGCACTGGATGAATGCTTGCTAACCGATGAACAGTTGTTGGCGGGTGAGTATTATTGGCAAACATTAGATGATCCTTTCCCTGCCTGGGAAGAGGACTCAAGCGATGAAGAGTCTGCACCTAAAGACCATTAGGAGTTTTGAAGCATGAGTACAGTACATTCCATGGCGGCCAATTTTCACCCAAGTGCGCTGGCAGATATCTATCAACCAGACATTGCCATCGCCATTTGGCAACGCAGCTTAAGATCAACTATTACACACTACGCACAGCACCTGATGACAGTGTCCCCGAATTGGCAAACACGTTTTATTCAACATCCACAAAACGTAGCGGAACAATTGGAGCGTGAACTGCCATTATTGGATAGTCGACAAGCGTTTATTGAAGACGTCACGCAAGTAGCAGACATGTTTAGCTGCCTATTTGAATTAGATTACGTGGGTTTACGCATGGCTGTATTAAGCACTGCTATGTGCCCTAAGTTTCATGTGGACCGCATACCCTGTCGTTTGATCTGCACCTATGCCGGAGCAACAACCCAATGGCACCCATCAGAAAATATAGAACGTTTAGAAAACGGCGCCATGAACCCGCGGCCGGATGCAACACCTAAAAGCCTGAAGCTTGGCGATGTTGCTTTATTAAAAGGCGAAGCTTGGGAAGGTAATGAAGGTCGGGGGTTAGTGCACTGCTCCCCGTCTGCGAGTAATATCGCACCACGTTTAGTACTTACGCTAGATTTTGTTTAACGTCCTTGATTTTTAAAACTTAGTATTAAAAAAAATCGATTAACCACTAGAGTCAACAATCAAGTACAAACTATTAACTGCAGCCGTTGCACGGGCCTACATAAATACGCCTGCTATGACTACTAGGCTGGGCATTGCTTAAGTGTAGGATCACTAAGGCTAAATTCACCTCTTCTGCTCCACAGGTTGTTTGCGCAAGCTTAGCTTCCACGTTTTTTAATTAAAAAGCATTTGTGAGTCTTTGATGCCTATATTTCTGCGTTTGTTAATAGTCGGACTTTGCTTTTATTGCCGTCAAGGGATAGCGCAAAGTCACCAAAATCCTGTTGCCCACACGCATGGTTTAGCGCGAATGACAGTCCTGTATGAGGCAGGACAATTGCTTATTGAATTGGAAACACCTGCGGCCAATATGCTTGGCTTTCAACATAGCCCTCAAAATACTGAGCAGTGGCGTCAGCTTAGCCAGCTTAAAAAAAGCCTAAACGCACCAGAGAACATTATTGGCCTAAAACCGAGCTGTATGGTTCAGAGGGTTGACGTCCGGCTGCCTTTTCAAGAGAGAGAAGAAGCAAAAATAATATCAGTGCAGCCTACCGCCGAAAAGCCTGCACACCACGAACAACCTGAAGATGCTCATAAAGGCTACAATGACGCCAAATCCCGTTACAATGAAACCTCTCAAGACGTGCATCAGGATATTTATGTAAGTTACGCTTGGCATTGTATTGGCCCCACGCCCCCAATAATACAAGTGCATTTATTCAGCCTTCATCCTAGTTTCGAGAAGATACAGGCGCAATGGGTAGGGATAAGCAAACAAGGCACCAAAACACTCTATAAAAACCATGCGGCGTTGGAGATAAAACCGTGCAAAAGCAAAGATTAAATACCATTATGGGCAAGGCACAAGATATTTGCTCGCACTCCGGTGGCCGCCTAACGGAGAAACGAAAACGCATTTTAGAGCTTCTCTTGGTATCCAAAACTCCCTTATCGGCCTATGAAGTCGCCGATGGCTACAACCGCAGTGCGGAAACCTCGATGCCGGCAATGTCGGTTTACCGCATACTTGAGTTCCTTGAGTCTGAACAGCTCGTGCATAAACTTAGCTCTGCTAATAAATATATGGCGTGTTCGCATATCGCCTGTAACCATGCCCATGGGGTGCCGCAGTTTCTGATTTGTGGCAAGTGTCAAACCGTGAAAGAGATTGCCATCGCCAAGCGCATTATTGAAGAGTTGGACCAGCAAGTTGCGGAAGCCGGCTATCAACTCATGAATTCGCAATTGGAACTACAGTGCCTATGCGATAACTGCATGGCGAGCGCCGCCTGATTACGCAAAACGCCTTTTAATACACTCTGGAAAACATTCTTGGGGATGGTATTTAATTCCTATGATCGCAAAGTGTTGCCAAAGTGGGTGCGTGTTGATGCAAGCCTAAATGAATCAAGCGGCTATAAATACAACCCTAGGATAAGACGAATGACCTGTTGGTGGCCTATCCGCAACGATTTTTAGTAAAACGTAAAACTAATAGTCACTTTAATTAGCTAGTTAGTATGCGTTTTGATTCCGATGGCGTTTCCGTTTTATGCCCAGTTGAGCAAGCGGGTCGTACAAGTCGTTTTTACTTACCCGCCGATGCCGACGTCGATAGTCATTATGTCATCCTCCAGGAAGTTACCAATGAAATCTAAACCAGATCCAATTCATGCCGTCCCGACCAATATCATTACGGGGTTTTTAGGAGTAGGAAAGACCACCGCTATTTTACATCTGTTGAAATCCAAACCAAACAATGAACGCTGGGCCGTGCTGGTGAACGAGTTCGGAGAAATCGGTGTGGATGGCAGTTTTTTTCAAGGTCAGCATTCCCAAAGGAGCGGTGTATTTATTCGTGAAGTGGCTGGCGGCTGTATGTGCTGTGTGGCCGGCTTGCCCATGCAGATTGCACTGAATCAGTTGTTAGCGCGAGCGAAACCACAGCGGTTGATAATTGAACCCACCGGGCTTGGTCACCCAAAAGAAGTACTGGAAGTATTGAGCGCTAACCATTATCAAGATGTATTGAATATCCAAAAGTGCGTAACGCTGATTGATGCTAGAAAATTATGCGATCCGCACTACACAGAGCACGACATCTTCAACCAGCAGATAGATGTTGCAGATGTGATTGTTGGGAATAAACAAGACCTTTATCAAATAGGTGATCAAACGTACTTAGAAAATTACGTTTACGAACGTAAACAGCAAAAGATACCGATTTTATTTTCGAGCCATGGCCAATTCGATCCAACGATTTTGCAAGGTCCGTCAGAAACAGCAAAAGCAATACGTCGACATCATCCTCATCATTATGAACAGCGCCCCAGTATTAACGATGCACCTTTTCCTGAACGTGGATTTCTCAAAATTGAAAATTCGGGCGAAGGCTTTCAATCCATTGGCTGGCGGTTCTCACCCAGTAAAATATTCGATAGGAAATCGTTATTATCTTATTTAAGCGGCATTAAAGCTGAACGTATGAAAGCGGTATTTATCACTCACGATGGTATTTTTGGCTACAACGCCACAGCGGATTCGCTAACAGAATTTGAGTTGGACGATTGCTTTGAAAGCCGCATTGAATTTATTACTTTGGATCTCGACGGCATAAGCGAGTTAGGGTTATTAAAATGCTTGGCTTAACTTCAATAGCTTAGTTTGCGACTTAAACAACTTGAATTATGGCACTTCATCAATAGCGGCCTCCGAGCCTGCGGCGTAGGGTTCAATTAATCTTACCTCCGGTGTTTTTCAAGATAGTTGGCACTCTTTTTTGCTTTAAGCAGCCGATAATTCCCGCTGTAAACTTTCCAACGTTCCGGAGTAAATTGTTTTGCTTGTTCCAGAACCTTCTTTCTTCGAGTCAATATTTCCGTGTCCTGGCCAGTATGTCGCTCGTGCGGTGTCACGAACCTCAGCTTGCTATGCTTGTGCTCACGGTTCTACCACTTAACGAAGCGATCAACCCATTTGCGGGCTTCATCAATGCTCGTAAATCCTGAAGAAAGCCACTGAGTACGGAAGGGGACATATATGGACGTTCCGTTAAATGCAAGCCAAGTTTAAGCGTGGCAGTTGTTTTTTGCCTGTTTAACTTTTGCTGCAACCTGCATATCAACAACTCAACAGTCTAAAAGAATACGGCAGTACC
>Ga0208413_1001212_pt1 | contig 17030 bp, 13 predicted proteins | sample AntAceMetag02UKD_FD_184761 | JGI IMG/M metagenome (GOLD analysis project Ga0208413, IMG submission 184761) | Saline lake microbial communities from Ace Lake, Antarctica - Antarctic Ace Lake Metagenome 02UKD (SPAdes) (version 2) | ecosystem: Environmental > Aquatic > Non-marine Saline and... | reverse complement strand
CGTTCTTGCCTGCCAGAGCAAATTCGACAGCCGCTTTTCCAACTGCATAAGCTTGCTCCACATCAGTTTTCGAGGCTATATGCCGGGCTGATCTTTGGAGGTAATCAGCAACAGCCCAATGGTATTTATAGCCCAATTCGTCCTTGATCATATTCGCAACAAAGGGGGCCACTCCGCCAAGTTGAACATGACCAAAGGCATCAGTCCCGCCGGTGTCGGCTAGAAAGCTACCATCTTTATTTTGAGCGCCTTCGGAAACCACAATTGCGCAATAGCCGAATTTCTTGACACAGCTTTTAACTTTTCTCAAAAATTTGGCTTTATCGAAGGCAATTTCTGGGAACAAGATAATATGGGGTGCGTCACCTTCTTGTTCGCAGGCTAAGCCTGCCGCTCCAGCAATCCAGCCGGCATGACGTCCCATCACCTCCATCACAAAGACTTTGGTTGAACTCTCACACATCGAGGCGACATCTAATCCCGCTTCGCGAATCGAGACGGCAACATATTTTGCGACCGAACCAAAGCCAGGGCAGTTATCGGTAATGGGAAGGTCGTTGTCCACTGTTTTTGGGACACCAATACAGGTTATCGGATAGCCTTTAGCGAGGCTTAATTGTGATATTTTATTGGCGGTATCCTGAGAGTCGCCACCACCGTTGTAGAGGAAGTAACGAATATCATGAGCTTTGAACACATCCATGAGCCGTTCATATTCGACTTTGTTTTCGTCATAGGATTTGAGCTTATAGCGGCAGGAGCCAAATGCGCCGGCGGGCGTATGTCTTAAAGCGGCGATTGCAGAGGTGGATTCTTTGCCGGTGTCGATCAGCTCTTCGTTTAGGGCTCCTATAATGCCATTTTTACCGGCGTATACTTTGCCTATCCTGTCTTTATTTAGTCTTGCGGTTTCGATAACGCCGCAGGCGCTAGCATTGATTACCGAGGTGACACCGCCAGATTGGGCGTAGAATAAATTTGCCTTGCTCATAAGTTTTATTGCCGCTGCTGTTTAAAGAGATAGTTTATAGCGTTGCATATTACTAGCTGCGCCAATTCCTTGCTAGTCATGAGAAATTGATGCCACAATCGGCCTTTAGACTAATTTTCTAGGTAGCACGTTATGCAGCTAATTATCGGTATTTCAGGAGCCAGCGGAGTGATCTACGGTATCCGTTTACTTGAGGTTCTCAAAGACATGCCAGATGTTGAAACTCACCTGGTTATGTCAGATTCTGCCAAACTTAATATCGGTATCGAAACTGACTGGGCAACAGCTGATGTTAAAGCTCTCGCTGATCATGTTCATTCCAACAAAGACATCGCTGCCAATATTGCCAGCGGTTCATTTCAGACCGCCGGAATGATAGTAGCTCCCTGTGCAATGAAAACCTTGTCGGCTATCGCTAATTCATACGCTGACTCGTTGATTGTGCGTGCGGCAGATGTGGTGCTTAAGGAGCGTCGCCGGCTAGTGTTGGTGCCCAGAGAAACACCACTGCATACCGGCCACTGTGAATTGCTATTAAAGGCCAGCCAAATTGGTGCAATTATCGCGCCTCCCATGCCGGCGCTCTATACCAAGCCACAATCTATCGACGACATAATTAACCACCATGTGGGCCGCCTGCTCGATCTGTTTGATTTAGATGCAGACATTGTTAAACGCTGGCAAGGGTCTCGCCAGGGCAATTAATCATTGCTTGAATCATGGGACTTCAGCGCAGCAGGGCCTCTAACTATTGCTGCACGTGAGACATAACTTAAACTATGTAGGGTATCTATTATGCGTATCATTGCCGCTTGCGTTTGTTTGCTCATCGCCACCAATACCTTTGCCCAAAACAGTGAGCCCGATTGGGAGTCAATTGAAGAGGAAACTCTTGCGCATTTTAGAGCGCTGCTGCAGTTTGATACCAGTGACCCACCGGGGCGAGAGCTTCCTGCGGCAGAATACATTCGTGATGTTTTAGAGGCTGAAGGTATTGCTGTTGAGATGCTGGCAACGGACTCTGAAAGACCAAATGTATTAGCGAGGCTTAAGGGCAATGGCAGTAAGCAACCATTGTTATTAATGGCCCACACTGATGTGGTCAATGTAGACCCAGAAAAATGGACGTTCCCGCCTTTTAGTGCGACCGTTGACGATGGCTATGTGTACGGTCGAGGCGCGGTGGATGATAAAGACAATCTTGCTGCTGCCTTGGTTGTTATGCTGGAACTGAAGCGACAAAACATTGCGCTTGATCGTGATGTTATTTTCCTTGCTGAATCTGGCGAGGAGGGCGCTACGCAGTTCGGCATTGAGTACATAGTTAACAATCATTTCGAGAAAATAGAATCAGAATTCTGTTTGGCCGAAGGGGGCTCGGTCGCAAGAGTTAATCGCGAAGTGCAGTATGCAGGCGTGCAAACTGTGGAAAAGATTCCCTATCGGGTAGAGCTTGTTGCTACGGGTGTGGCCGGCCATGGTTCGGTGCCGCTGCAGACCAACTCAGTCGTGCGGTTAGCAAAAGCTATTGCTGCCATTGCTGATTGGCGCTCGCCAGTTCGGTTGAATGAAACCACAGCAGCCTATTTTGAACGTCTAGCTTCGATTTCTCCGGCAGCGGCGGCCGAGCGCTACCTTAATGTGCTTGATCCGGGCATGGTAAATGAGTCAGATGAATATTTTCTAGCTAACGAGCCTCGCCATGCTTCTATGCTGCGCTCCTCACTATCACCTACTATTTTCGACGCAGGCTATAGAATAAATGTTATTCCTTCCGAGGCTAAGGCGAGTGTGGACTTTAGGGCGTTGCCTGATGAGGATATTCCTGCCTTCTTGCAGGCAATCAGGCAACAGATAAACGACCCGACTGTTGAAGTTAGGCTAGGAGATCGAAATACTCGGCCTCCAGGTCAATCGGGTCTGCACAGCGCTGCATTTTCTGCGATCGAGGCCAACATAAGCAAGCATTATGGCGTGATCACCTTGCCAACCATGAGCACCGGCGCTACTGATATGGCGTATCTGCGAAATAAGGGAATTGAATGTTATGGCATAGGGCCAGCTATTGACCGAGAAGACGCAGCGTTGGGTTTTGGGGCTCACAGCGATCAAGAGCGGATACTCGTTAGCGAGCTAAACCGCTTTGTTCAATTTAATTGGGACGTGGTTATCGATTTAGCTGCTTCAAAATAAGCTGGTAAAAACAGCCTCCGAAGTGCATATAACTATTGTGCTTAGGGTAAAATCAAGGGTAGATGCTTACCCTAAGCCGACGTGAGTGGTTTCTACAGCTTGTTTAACAACAAACCCCATGGAGGGTGCCTAGCTTTCTAAAGGCGCAGGCTTTGCAAGGTTTTCACGAGGCCTTTGCTGGGTCATTTCATTGATCTGGCCTGCTTCGGTGGTTCTTTCCTTCACTGGGGAAAGCGGCAATTCCACAATTAATGGACTTATTTGGCTTGCTGGAGCTATAGCTTTTACAGCATCCGTTCTATTTTTTGGCAGAGGTGGTGAGGTCAGTAACAGTGCGCACAGCTGCAAACAAACGGTGTAGGCAAAGTTCAGCCAGCCGCAGCTGCATCGATCACCAGTGCAAGCGTAGTCCTCAGTTTAGAGCTGTCGGCGACCTTCATTTGGTTTATTAGTTCAAGAACATTCTGCTCTATCGCCTTTTTTGGGCTGATTCTTGCCCCTGAGTCTGGCTGACCCAAGACGATCTTCTCGAGCACAGATTGCTGATGCTTCTCAGCGCTTAGCTCAACGGTTTTGATCTCTCTTCGCACTTCTTGAAAACCTAATTGTTGATTCTGATCGCTTGGCATGTTCGATTTCATCCAAACACGGGTTTGTCTAAGTGGTTTAACGACCTGCTCTGCCCACTGTCTTGAATAGGCGATAGATTGGCTTAGGGATGTTTCAGATAGCTCTGCGCCCCGCGCCCCGCACCAGCAGCACAGCAGCAGTAAATTAACATCGATGTCATGTTGGTTCTGTAAATCCAAGCATGCAGCTGAAACCCCGGAGGAACTATAGAGCTGTCCGGAGAATTCCCAAAAATTTTGTAATGAGTTTGACATTTGCGGCCGATGTTAATTGTTATCTTGTTAATCCTACTGAATTTCTGTGATATAAACACTTGAATTCAATATCAATTTGAGGCGGAACCCACACACATGCATGTCCACATTCTAGGTATTTGCGGGACTTTTATGGGCAGTTTAGCTGTATTAGCTAAAGCGCTGGGTCATCGCGTGAGCGGCAGTGATGCAAATGTTTACCCTCCTATGAGCACCCAATTGCAAGAACAGGGTATTGAGTTAATGGAGGGTTATAGCGCAGATCATCTTCATCGTAGGCCGGACCTAGTGGTGATTGGCAATGCGCTGTCTCGAGGTAATCCGGCCGTCGAATACATATTAAATGAAGGGATCAGCTATACGTCCGGCCCGCAGTGGCTTGCCCAGTATGTTTTGCGAGATAAGTGGGTGCTTGGAGTTGCCGGTACGCACGGTAAAACCACCACCAGCGCAATGCTTACATGGATATTAGAGTACGCAGGTTTGAGTCCCGGCTATCTTATTGGTGGCGTCACTAATAATTTCCCTACCTCGGCGCGCCTTGGAGAATCTGATTTTTTTGTTGTCGAGGCTGATGAATACGATACGGCTTTTTTCGACAAGCGGTCTAAGTTTGTTCATTACTCGCCGCGCACGGCCATCCTAAATAATTTGGAGTTCGATCATGCTGACATCTTTGATGACCTAGGCGACATCCAGAAACAGTTCCATCACTTAGTGCGCACGATACCTGGCACCGGTCAGATTATTTACCCCTATGGCGAGCCCTCGTTGGAAGGGGTTCTTGCCAAGGGTTGTTGGAGTAAGTGTCAACAATTTGGAATTTCGGTTTCTGATGAGATTTGCAAAAAGCGTGCTGCCAACGGAGGGTTTTTTTGGAATGCCCACCTGCTGGACGATTATGGCGGTGAATTTGAGCTTGTTAAGTATGGGCAAGGGTCAACCGGTGAGGTGGTCAGTCGCTCGATTGTAAAATGGGAGCTGACGGGACTGCACAATGTAAAGAATGCCATGGCAGCCGTTGCGGCGGCCCATCATGTTGGGGTTGATGTGACGTTCGCTAGAGATGCACTGTTGCAGTTCAAAGGTGTGAAGCGGCGGATGGAGCTGCGTGGAGTTGTCGCTGGGGTCAGTGTATTTGATGATTTCGCGCATCATCCCACTGCTATTGAGTCAACGCTTGTAGGCCTTGCTGGCAAGTTGCCTAGTCAGTATCAGCACTCGAGACTAATCGCTATTATTGAGCCGCGTTCGAATACGATGAAACTGGGAATCCACCAAAAGGCGCTAGTTGCAGCAAGCCAAGCCGCCGATATGGTAATTTGGCAAGAGCCGGAAAGCTCTGGGCTAAATATGGATTCTATGATTAAAGACAGCAAAACCCCTGCTTATAGTTTTTCAGAAGTCGATGAGATAGTGGCGTTTATTGTAGAAAATAAGCAAATTGGAGATCATATCGTTGTGATGAGTAATGGTGGGTTTGGAGGCATTCACGAAAAGCTGCTTAAAGCCTTGGCCACTACATCTAATTAGATACATTAAGCCTGGCACTTAAATTTTGCTTAGAATCGGTATTTTAGGATGAAATAGTTCCTAATTGATTTACACTAGAGCCAATGTCTGAGAAAAAAGAAATAGCCCTGTTTCCTCTTCGTATTGTTGCCTTTCCAGGTAGCAGAATCGATCTGCAAATATTTGAGCGCCGCTATATAGATTTAGTTACCCAGTCCATGAAAAGTGACACTGGATTTGGTATTTGTTTGCTAAAACAAGGTGATGAGGTGGTGACCAGTGAAGCTAGACAAGCTATTCATCGTACTGGAACTTGTGTAAAAATTGCTGATTGGGACCAACTGGAAAGTGGTTTGCTTGGGATCACTGTCGAAGGAATCAATAAATTTGTCATCGAAGATTGTTGGCAAGCAGACTCTGGGTTACTGCATGCCAAAGTCGAGTTTAGTATGACCGATGTCGTTGGTAGTCAGGAAATACCCTTGCAGGATCAGCATAGAGGTCTAGCGGACTTGCTTGAGAGTCTTGAAAATCATCCGCTGGTGGAGCAAAAAAACCTGATCATAAACTATGACAACCTTTGGGATCTAGGTTGGAGGCTAAGTGATTTGATGCCTTTGGATGCCGAGCAAAAACAAGAATTGCTAGAGCTTGATGACCCTTGGCAGCGCATTGAAAAAATCGAAGAAATCGTGTCCCACTTGGCAAACGAAGCTTAAGTTAGATTTGACCCTGATCGAAAAAAACACCCCCCACTGAGGCCATTAGATGCTTAGTAGTCTTGTCGATACATCTACCTGGTCTCACGAGCAGTGGCTTGCTGCAATTATATTAGCGTTTATTGTGGTTACTGTCCTGGTCGTTTTAAAGAGGCTTTTGGGTCTATTTAATTATTCTAAAAAAGAGCGGTACAAACCAAATTTGCGGCCTTTGCGTCGGACTAGCCATAGACGGTCAAAAGAAAGGAAGTAAGATCGTGAGAAAGGCTCGCTCTCATTCAATGCAAAAACTCGTGCTACTTTTTACGGCATTGGCGGGCGCGTTAAGCCTTGGCTTTTCTAGCCACGCCATCATCGTTCGGCACGATGTTCGGGCAGACAGTTATGAAGTTAACGTTGTCACATATCCGGCAGTTTTTTATCTCGAGCAGCAAGGCGTGCGCCGGGTTTGCGCGGCGACTGTTATTCATCCGCGCTGGGCTATTAGTGCAGCGCATTGTGTAGAAGAAACCAGTCTAGCGAGCACTGTTGAAAACCGGCGCCGTTTTGCAGTGAAAGTCGCGGGTAAAACCCGTGAGATTGACGCGGCTATAATTCACCCAGACTTCGATATGACTGCAAAGTCCGATGTTGATCTAGTGCTTCTGCGCTTTAGAGAAGCCTCATCATTCCCCGTGCCCTATCCATTGCAGCAAGACCCTGACGAACTCGGTGCTACCGTGCGGCTTGTCGGATGGGGCTACTTCGGCTTGGGCACTAACGGTCGACAGTTTGATGACGGTAAATTAAGAATGGCGAAAAATGTGATTGAGCAGGCGGGTTCTCGTTTGCAGCTAAAGTTTGATGACCCGAGGCGGGCAGGCGACAGCCCGCTGGCCTTGGAAGGCATGCCTAGTCTCGGAGATAGCGGTGGGCCAGCACTCATAGAAACGGGTTCTGGCTTGGTGCTTGCCGGGGTCGCGGTCGGCGAAATAATGGGGCCAGATTACTCTGAGGAAACTCAGGGTAAATACGGCTCAGTTGCAGTTTACGAACGCTTGTCTCTCCATATAGGCTGGATTGAAACAGTGATTGGCAGCAAGCTGCCGTTCGATAGTTAGAGGCAAGTTAAATTGATAAAAAAATTATTGCTTTCGTTAGCGTTGGCTGTGGCTCTTTTGTTTGCAGCGGCATTTTTTTTCCTAGACTCGATAGTCAAAAACGGTATTGAAGCGGTGGGAAGTGACGTCTTAGGGACGGGAGTCTCAGTTTCTTCAGTGTCAATCTCGCCATTCAGTGGCTCGGGAACTATTCGTGGCGTGACCATTGAGAACCCAGAAGGATTTACTGAAGACAATATAATACAGCTTGGGGAAGTGACAGTTTCGTTAAACCTCTCGTCACTGCTCGGTGATATCATTGAAATCTACGAGGTTTCAGTCATCGAGCCGGTCATCACTTATGAGACTAAAATCACTACTGATAACATACGCGCTCTGTTAGTCAATTTGCCAAGTACGCCAGGCGCTGCCAATGAAGATGTGGCCGTTGATGCAGGTAAGGGGCTTATAATTAAAGAGTTCAATTTAAGAGAAGCGCAAGTAAATTTAATCGCTTCAATTATCGAGCAATCGGTTGTACTAGGCGATATTCAGCTTCTTGACATAGGTACTGAAAATCAAGCGGCAACAGTCTCGCAAGCACTTGAGAAAATCGTTGGTGCTGTCAGCGAAAGGATACTAAATGCCGAAATGCCAAGCCTGAATGCTCTACGAGAAGCTGTGCAAGGGCGTCTCCAGGAAGGAACTCAGCAGGCTGAGGAAGCACTCGGACAAAGCGTTGAAGAAATTAGCAGTCGCCTTCGTAATATTTTAAATTAACTAGCGCACGGGCTAGGGAACTCAAGCGCAGTCATAGAGGCTCGGTTAGTGGATGCAGTGCTACGTGGTTAGTATGGCAGCCACTGCTAAGCTTTATTACTGGGCTGTTCCTGTCCTAGGTTCTAGTTAAAGGGCTATCTGTAAAAAGTTACCGGCTAAACGCGGCTGTGCAGAGTTACTGTTAAAGAGTTAGTCCACAGAAGGAATCTGAGCTCGGTAATAGCTGGCTGCTGTGGCCTAGAGCTCTATAGGCAATCAAGCCAAGCCATTCTCGCATTGCCAGTGTGAGTAGGCTCAAGTTCTCTGCGAAGTCGATATTCAATCTTAACAGTTCGCCAGTCCTTGACCGATGATCCACTGGATAAGGGGTGATTTTCCAGCCTTGTTGGCAGAAACTACCGACGGCTCTGGGCATGTGGAAGGCGGAGGTAATTAAAATCCAATTTTCACCTGCTGCTGTGTTCACTAAGGCTTTGCTGTTTTTGACATTTTCAATAGTGTTGCGCGAATCACTTTCGAAAAGTATTGCTCTGTCATTTAATCCTAGCTGCTCGAAAAACACTTGTGCAGTGTCGGCCTCTTTATACTGCTGCTCAGAGATCGCTCCACTGCCGCCACTGAATACCAACTGTGCATCCGGATACAGGTTCGCTAAATAATAGAAGTTAGTGAGTCGCTCCACGGCCTCGTTTAACTCCGTCTGCCCCCACGCATTGGACAACGCTGGCGAAGTAGCACCTCCTAGGACGATCACACCCTGACTGCTGGCAGGCAAAGCTACGTTAGCAGGAAACCGGTTTTCTAAAGGGGCTATCAGCCATTCGCCCAGCGGCAGAAATCCAATCATGATTAGGCTGAAGGCAAGCATAGAGCCCAGGCGTCTGGATAACCCTACTCTGCCTAGCACGGAGGCGAACCAAGCGCCTACCCCCAGCATTACAAGGAGGCTATCGGGTGAGGCAAATGCCCATAGTAATTTAGATGTGATAAAGAAAAATGTATCCATTGTTGCCACTTTTACATAAACCTACTATGGCCCTATTCAACCTCAGCACAACCCTTGGGTAAAGCTGCAATCTACCTAAACCTAAGTATTGACAGTTTAGCTAGGCTTTTAGAGACCTGGTTAGGCCTGCTTGGGATTAGTGAGGTAGATTGTGAATGTGAATTTGGTACACTAGGCGTTTGTATAGTTCAAATCCTAGGAGTAAGTGAAATGACGATTAAAGTGGGCGATAAAGTACCAGCGTTAAGCTTTTCTGTAATGACAGGAGAGGGGCCTAAGCCAATGAGCAGCGAAGAAGTTTTTTCTGGTAAAAAGGTCGTCTTTTTTGCGGTACCTGGTGCTTTTACGCCAGGCTGCTCGTTAACCCATTTGCCTGGTTTTGTAGTCGATGCCGATGCAATCAAGGCTAAAGGCGTAGACACTATCGCCTGCATGTCGGTGAACGATGCCTTTGTGATGGGAGCATGGGGAAGCGCCCAGAATGCAAATGAAATTGTGATGTTGGCTGACGGCAACGCGGATTTTACAAAGGCACTGGGTCTAGAACTTGATGCTTCTGGCTTTGGTATGGGTTTGCGTGCGCAAAGATTTGGGATGATTGTCGAAGACGCAACAGTGACCTATCTTGGTGTTGAAGCGCCAGGCGAAATTAAGGTTAGTTCTTCTGAGGCTATGCTAGCTCAGCTGTGAGTTATTGCTGATTTGTGCTCGTCCGATTAATACTGCGCGGCGGGCACGAATGCTAGTGGTAAAAATTCTGAAAGCCGAGGGCCAATAACCCAAAATTTAGCGCAGTTTTGTGAACAAGTCCTTGTGCAAAGTAATGAACATAGCGTGGTCTGACTGATGTGGCCAGCGTTTAAGTAAGTGGGTAAGCAGACAAACAAATAAAAACTGATAAGGGCTCATGATGACTACTTCTGTGAAACTTCCCGAGGCAAAACTAGCGCCACCGGGCGAGGAGTCTGGCTCTTTGCGCCCGCGCATTGGCCTTTGGTTAGGGCCTCTGGCTTTTCTTGGTATTCTTCTTTTTCTAGACCTTGACCCTCAAAACCCTGCTGCGACTCGAATGGTCGCTATTGTTGCTCTTATGGCTATCTGGTGGATTACCGAGGCGATTCCTTTAGCGGCAACAGCATTATTGCCCATCGTCTTGTTTCCCCTGATGGGAATAATGCGAGGGCGCGAGTTGCCAGCCGCAAATAAAATAGACTTAAGCACAGCGTCGTTTAACGGCGATTTTAGCGCCGCTGATTTCGACATCATATTTCCTAATGTGGCCAATCAATATATGGATTGGATCATACTGCTGTTTATGGGCGGGTTTATCATCGCCATCGCCGTTGAGAAATGGAACTTGCATAAGCGTATTGCATTGCATATTTTGAAGGTCATTGGTGGTCAGCCTCACCGCTTAGTTTTAGGCTTTATGGTAGCTACTGGATTTTTATCTATGTGGCTATCAAACACGGCAACAGCGCTTATGATGATGCCCATGGGCATGTCTTTGATTCTTTTGTATGAAGAGCTAAATGAGAAGACGATTGCCGAAGGCGGGACTGTCAGTGATCGAGCGCCAAATTTTGCATTAACCTTGTTATTGGGGATTGCTTACTCTGCTTCGATTGGCGGATTTGCAACGCTTATTGGTACGCCCCCCAATGGCGTTCTTATCACCCAAATGTCGCAATTATTTCCAGATGCTCCAGAGATAACTTTCTCCAGTTGGATGCTTTTTGCATTGCCAATGAGTGCAGTTTTCATGGTGTTGGCTTGGCTGGTTTTGACGCGCTTTGTGTTTCCGTTGCCGGCAACAACGCCCTTCAGTGGCAAGGACTTTATTAAGGGTGAAATTGAAAAGCTAGGGCCCATGGCGGTTGAAGAAAAACGAGTTGGGAGTGTCTTTGCCTTAGCTGCGATTCTCTGGATGACCCGCAAAGACAGACTTTTTGGGGCAGAGGTCGATGTGTTTGGCTGGAGTCATTATCTTGATCAGCTACTGCTGAGTACGGGCTCAAGCCCGGTTGGCTATCTTATTGATGATGGCACGGTGTCTATTGCAATGGCGTTGCTATTGTTTATTCTTCCTGCTGGTAAGCAAATTGGTGGCAGGTTGCTGGATTGGGAGGACACAAAGAAGGTTCCATGGGGGATTTTGCTTTTATTCGGTGGTGGTCTCGCCTTAGCTAAAGGGTTCAGCACTTCAGGTCTGTCTTTTTATATTGCATCGCAGCTGCAAACAGTCCTTGGAGACGCCAGCCCGCTGGCGATTGTTATAGGCACCTCTGGTGTTGTTACGGGTTTGACCGAGGTGATGTCTAATACCGCCACAATTTCTTTAGCCGTGCCAATAATGGCCAGTATGGCCCAAGCAATAGGCGTACACCCGCTATTACTGTTGATTCCTTCTACCCTGGCGGCGTCCTGTGCCTTCATGTTGCCGGTATCTACCCCACCCAACGCCATTGTTTATGGATCTGGGCGTGTGCCAATCATGAAAATGGTTATTGCAGGGTTTTGGTTGGACCTGTTGTCGATAGTGTTGCTCACAGTGTTTGTCTACACCCTAGGCCACTTAACATTCGGTGTGCTGGGGGAATTCCCTGATTGGGCGATGCCCTAGCCTTATTTAGGATGGCCTTGACTCCAATTATCCCAAATTATGGCCTTGGGTGTTTTTGCCAGCCAGTGTTTTATGCTAATGTTAAGTATTCTGATAGTGTAGTACTGGGCGAACCTTAGGATACATTGCGGTTTCTGCGTAAGATATTTGAAGAAAAGGTGATTTTTGCTTTGCTGATTGAGTTGATCTAGCCATAGGCTTTATCCAAAATAAAAAGAATAGGATTAGTGCTAGAAGTGACGTCAATCTCGCAAAACGACACTGTCACTTTGAGTCCGGCAACGCAGTATGAATGGTTCACAAAAAATGAAGACTAAACTAGTTCCTTGTCCAGCAGGTGATGACAAGTGTACAAATTTGTCGGAAGTAACGCGGTTGCGCGAGGAGGTGCGACAGCTTTCTGATATGGTTCGTACTGACGAACTCACCGGGCTATTTAACTTTCGCTATTTTAATCAGGCTTTAAGCTTGGAAATGGAACGAACCAGGCGATCGGGCCAGCCAACCTGTCTCATCATGTTTGATCTTGACCATTTTAAAGCCGTGAACGACGTGCATGGTCATGAGGTGGGAAATCTTGTATTGAAGCATACGGCTGCACTAGCCAGGAAGACAGTGCGTCGTTTGGATATTCCCTGTCGCTATGGTGGGGAAGAATTTACTATTGTTCTGCCTGATACAACTCTGCGCCAAGGCGTAAGGTTTGCCAACCGATTGCGACTTATTATTGAAAATTCGCCGGTTAAAGCGAGTGTTTCAATGTTGGGTATTGAAGCAAGTTTCGGAGTTGATGTTTATAGCCGTGGCGACACTATCGCCGAAAAAGAGTTTGTCGAAAAGGTGGATGGCTTTTTGTATTTGGCTAAGCTGCAGGGCCGAAATCAAGTTTGCCATGAAAAGTACGAGCTAGACGATGGCGTTTCTCTAAATGAAAAATCTGCGCTGTCGAGCAGCTTCCAAGACGAAGATAGTTAGCTTTATAAAGTCGTGTCTTGTTAATTCTTTTTCTACCTCTACCTCTACCTCTACCTCTACCTCTACCTCTTCGGATTCAGCTTTGAATCTGACTACGAATGCGTCCGTCTAACTTGCTGTGCCAGATGATAAAGAATGGCCGCAGTGGCTCCCCAGATTCGGTATTTTTCAAAAATGACCTCTAGGATAACTCTTTCCTCGCCATTGAATTCCATGGTGGTCTTTATATAGGCTTCAGGATTGAGTAATAGCTCTAACGGAGCATGGAAGATGTCAGCAACCTCGTTAGGTGAGGCGACAAACTGTAGCCCACTGTCTATCAAGCCTACAAAAGGAGTAATGCGGAATCCGGACGGCAGTGCCATGTCGCCTAATTTTCCCAGCACTTGAACTTGGTTCGCTAAAAGCCCAATTTCCTCCTCGCTTTCTCGAAGGGCTGTGGTTTGAAAATCTGGGTCTCGATCCTCCTTGACTCCCCCTGGCAAACTAATTTGTCCGCCATGACTTTTTAAATGCGCTGCTCGAACGGTCAGCACTATTTCGCTTTTGTTAGTCTCGCTGTTCCGCGTAACAGGAATAAGTACGGCTGCTGCTCTATAGCTTTTAATATCCCGCATTGCCTCCAGATTCACCATTTCATCAGGGTGGGCGATTGGTGGGGGGTTGTCGGAACGAGGTCCAGCAAAAAAATTAAGCAAACCTTCATAAGCGATTGTTGAAGCTGTTGATTGAGGTTTAAACATAGCTATCGAATTTACCTTGGGCGTTAATAAAACAAAAGCGAAATGTACAAAGTTGTCAGATCATTTAGGAGTAATAAAAATGCCGGCATTAGCCGGCATTTTTATTCTTATCCAACGGCGGTAGATCTTTCTAGAACTATTGTCCAAACGCTATTTTCCAATGGCTATTGTCGCCTAAGCATGTCTCTGGATTAACGAAATTTCCAGTTTATCGCAAAGAAAGCTCTAGCCGGCTCACCTGGAAAATAACGATCACCTGTAAATGTGGTCCAGTCTGCACGCTCTGCATACTTCTCATCGGTGATGTTCATAACGTTGACAGACAAGTTAATAGCTTCGTTTAGTTCATACTGAACGCGTAAGTTGGCTATGTCGTGACCTTCATAATCTGCCGTATTCTCAGGATTTGTGTAGTACTCACCCATGTTCACCCACTCTAACTCGGCTCTAATATCGGACGTTGGGCGCCAGCTAAGTCTGAAGTTTCCGAACATGTTAGGTGCCGTATCGACGTCATTTCCTTGAATATTTATGCCACCTGAAAGCTGTGAATTTTCGTAGGTGTGAGAGGCTAAGTTATAGACGCCGTTGAAAGAAAGCGTTTCGGTTATGTCTATGCCTAAAGCGAATTCAAGACCTCTGTGCTGAGTGTGATTGTCATTTAGATTCTCACGAGCACTGTTGGTTAGAATCTCATTTTGTTTATCCATAAAATAAACAGTCGCTGAGTAGTTCCAAGAATCACCTGCACCTTTGAAAGCCAGCTCGTAGCTATCGAGTTCTACTGAGTCTAATTCCGTAACGGTTTGGGCATTTTGTAGCCGGTACAACTCGGTAGCCTGTGGCGCTCGGAATCCGCGCTGAGCTCTAAACTGCAGATCATGCTCGTCATTTAAGGCATAGCTCAGGCCTAGCTTAGGCGAAAGATTGGTAAAGCTATCATCGCGATCGGCAGGTCGGCTGTAGCGACAGCCAAATCGGCATGCCGCCCCTAGCTCATTAGTGCGGCCATTGATCATGTTGTTTTCATAATCGTACGTCGTGTTCTCTAAGCGCAGACCAAGAGACACGCCCCAGCCATTGTCATACGTTTGCTCATAGTTTACGAAAGCGGCTAGTTGGCGAGCATCTACGTCATAGTCATAGTGCTTGCCCTGAGGAATAGAGTTGCGAAGAAAGAAAGAGCCTTCTGTAGGATTGGGTTGAAATTGCTTTAGGCTGCCTTGGGTATCTTCAATATCAAAACCAATAGCCAATTGGGCGCCGTTGTCTAGCTCCTTGTAACCGGCAACTTGAGTGCCTAGGCTGCGGTGCTCAGTATCTTCAATAGGCTGGCCTGGTAAAAAGTGTTGCATGAAAGTCATGTTCACTTCGCGCCAGTATGGGGTGATAACAAGATCCCAATCTTCAACGCGGCGACTAATCGATGTCCATACACGGCTATTAACTGAGTCTCTGAATGCTTCTGGATTTGGGTTGGTACCTCGAAGGTTGCTGTCCTCAAAGGCATTAGTGCCAGCGACAAATCCTGCGGTTTCTTGATTTAGGTTGATGATGGTAAAGCCGCCGTCAAACTCAGTGGCGCCGTCGCTAGTGTAATTGTAAAGCCATGAAAGCTTTTGCTGATCAACACCGCTATCATCTCGATAGCCTTCTTCATCTTGGCCGGTGAATAAAATCGTCTGCTTAAAATTGCCGTAATCCTGGCCGAAGGCGCCTTTGATTCGTCTTGAACCTCGCGGGCCTTGCTCTATCGTTATCTCGGCTGCGTCTCCTGGCTCTGGTAGTACTACGTTCACAAGTCCATGAACCGCATTTGAACCCCAAAAGGCGCTGCCAGGTCCGCGTACGACTTCAATGCTTGCTGCATTTTCGGTGTGGGTGTCGAACATCTCATTGACGTTGCAAAACCCCTGTGAGCGTACAGGGATACCGTTTTCCGCAATCAAAAATGATCCACAGGCACCGGCACCGGTAAGAACTGGAGAGCGAATCGCCATTAAACTTTCTTGGCCATTGTTGCGGTGAATTGCAACGCCAGGTAACCGGTTCAGGGCTTCTTGATAGTGGCTAGATTTGATTAAGTTAAGCTCGTCTTGGCTTATTATGGAAACCGATGAATTTACATCGGCAAGTCCTACCGAGCGTCGATTAGTCGAAGTGACTTGAATTTCTTCAATGGCTTGCGAGCCATTGAGTGACTGACCTAGAACTGGAACTGCATTAAGCGCGGTCGCTATAGCAATACCTGCGGCAAGTAGCTTTGGTGACATTGATCTCTCCCTAAATTTTCATCAGCTATTAAACGAATGCTCTGAGGCATTTTTGATATCGTTTAGTTAAGCTTCATATATCGTGTCGCTCGACATTGACTTGTTAAGCCTATTGTCGAGCCATTCATTAATGCCGTGAAGGCGTTGCGGGCAGCGAATATAGCATAAATATCTGTCCAATTCATACGACTTTGCACCACTGCGATGAACCACGTAAACTGTCTGGCCAACTGAATATCAAGCACTAAAAAAGGCTTTTTTTCTCAGGTTTATTCTAGTTTCGGCCTGCGCTAAGCGATGCAATATAGTGAGTGTGGATTATTAGAAAAAGTCAAAAATAGTGGCCTCAATGGAGTGTTTCTAGATGAAGACAAGAGTTACCGAAATGCTTGGTATCAAGCACCCCATTGTGCAGGGCGGCATGCAATGGGTTGGCTTGGCAGAACTGGCTTCTGCGGTCTCTAATGCTGGAGGTTTAGGGATTATTACGGCTCTTACTCAGCCGACACCAGATGCTTTAGTTAAAGAAATCGAAAGGTGCCGTCAGATGACTGACAAACCTTTCGGTGTAAATCTTACTATTCTTCCAACAATCAAACCTGTGCCCTATGAGGAATATGCCCAAGCGATAGCAGATTCTGGAATAAAAATCGTAGAAACTGCTGGTCGAAATCCTGAGCCATTTTTACCACTATTTAAAAAGGTGGGCATCAAGGTTGTTCATAAGTGCACATCTATTCGCCATGCTCTTAAAGCAGAGACAATAGGCTGCGACATGGTAAGCATCGATGGCTTTGAATGTGCAGGCCATCCGGGCGAAGATGATGTTACCAATTTAATATTGTTGCCTTTAGCAGCGAGAAGATTAAAAATTCCTTTTCTCGCATCTGGTGGTTTTGGTGACGGTCGCGGCTTGGCCGCCGCGTTGTCGATGGGGGCAGATGGTATTAATATGGGTACGCGGTTTATGGTGACAAAAGAAGCGCCTATTCACGAAAATGTAAAGCAGAGTATGGTTGAGGCTAGTGAACTCGATACAGCGTTGATCTATCGCAGCCTTAGCAACACTGCGAGAGTATTTAAGAATAGTATTGCTAAAAAAGTTGTCGAAATTGAATCTCGCTCGGGTGAAACTAAATTTGAAGACATTCAGCCATTAGTCGCTGGAGTAAAAGGCCGAGCTTTGTTTAAAGACGGTGATTTGGATAGTGGGATTTGGTCAGCGGGAATGATAGTAGGTCTTATTGATGAT
>Ga0208413_1001210_pt1 | contig 17069 bp, 15 predicted proteins | sample AntAceMetag02UKD_FD_184761 | JGI IMG/M metagenome (GOLD analysis project Ga0208413, IMG submission 184761) | Saline lake microbial communities from Ace Lake, Antarctica - Antarctic Ace Lake Metagenome 02UKD (SPAdes) (version 2) | ecosystem: Environmental > Aquatic > Non-marine Saline and... | reverse complement strand
AGGTCAAAAGTGTTCCCATCGCTGGTAACAGAGACCCCTTCGCGCGCCGTTTCCTGTGACAAGTAGTCGGCAACATCGCTGTGGAATTTTTCTTTGGCACCACTTAATTCGATGCGGTCTTGAGGTCTGCGGGGCCCAGCAATACTCGGCACCACAGTAGAAAGATCCAGTTCCATGAACTCGGAATATCGCGGCTCAATAGCGGGGTTGTGCCAGAGACCTTGGGTCTTGGAATACGCTTCCACGAGAGCAATCTGCTCGGGCGAGCGACCGGTCAACTCCAGATAGTCCAGGGTGACCTGATCGATGGGGAACATGGCAGCAGTCGAGCCAAACTCGGGGCTCATGTTTCCGATGGTGGCCCGATTTGCGAGTGGCACCTGAGTGACACCGGAGCCATAAAATTCCACAAACTTTCCGACCACACCGTGCTCACGCAGCATCTGCGTGATGGTCAGGACGACGTCGGTCGCGGTCACACCCGTGGGGATAGCGCCGGTCAGTTTGAACCCGACTACGCGAGGAATCAGCATGGAGACGGGTTGGCCCAGCATGGCGGCTTCCGCTTCGATGCCGCCCACTCCCCAGCCCAAAACTCCCAAGCCATTCACCATGGTGGTGTGAGAATCGGTTCCTACACAGGTGTCCGGGAATGCTTGTGTCGTATCTCCCACAGTCTTTGTGTACGTAACTTTGGCCAAATTCTCGAGGTTTACCTGGTGCACAATCCCGGTTCCCGGGGGAACAACTTTGAAGTTATCGAAAGCTTCCTGTCCCCACCGGAGGAACTGGTACCGCTCGCCGTTTCGGCCATATTCAATCTCAACGTTGCGCTCAAACGAATCCGGCTTGCCAAACAAGTCAGCAATCACGGAATGGTCAATGACGAGTTCCGCGGGGGACAAAGGGTTAACTTTGTTGGGGTCGCCCCCAAGATCCACAATGGCTTCTCGCATCGTGGCCAAGTCGACAATGCAGGGGACCCCGGTGAAGTCCTGCAACACGACGCGAGCGGGCGTGAACTGGATTTCCGTGGAAGGCTCGGCTTTCTCATCCCAGCTCCCAAGCGCAGAGATCTGTTCACGCGTGATGTTGGCGCCATCTTCTGTCCGCAACAAGTTCTCCAGCAGCACTTTCAAGCTGAACGGGAGTGTCTCGTGGCCTTCGACCGCATCCAAACGGAAAATTTCGAAGGTTGAGTCCCCAACCTTCAGATCGGCACGGGACTGGAAACTATTAAGCGAACTCACGGCTGACTCCTTACCGGGCATGGCCCAGATATCTTTATGTCGAGATAAATCTTATCACTGCACCACAGACTCACCCTTTGAGGCCACGTTGCGAAACAGCAACCAGGTAAACCATAAACCCGCAGCGTAAAGCGGGACCCCTAAGCCCAATTTCGCTATTGCCAGAGCGCTGACCTCCCCCGCAAGGTAGAGCGGAATTTGAATCGTGAGCCGAAGCCCAAAGATGATGACCCACATCCACGTCGCGACAACGGCAACCCGAAACATCACCATGTTTTTACGCCAGGTGGGGTCCCCCCGCAACACAGAAACAACCCAACCCGCAAGTGGCCGGCGAAGAATCAGAGAAACTAATAACGCGGCAATCCAGAGAGCGTTAACCACAAAACCCAGAAGAAAATTATCTTCCGCTCGACCACTCAATATGGCAACCGATGCGGATGCGGTGATCCCGATGAGACCCGCCACTGCCGGCATGACCTGTGTGCGGGTGAGCAAACGCGCCGCAATGAACCCGATGGCCACCATGACAGGAGCCATAACGGACAGAAGCACATCCGCGGTGAGCGCGTAAACGCCCAAAAAACCGAGTCCCGGCGTGAGAGACTCCATCACGCCTCGGCTTTTTCCCACCGCCGTCCACAAGGCCGCCCCGGTGGGAGCACCTTCTTCGGTTAGAGCGGTGAGCCGGGAACTTTTGACAGCCCGCGTGGCGGCATCAGCAGCGGGGACATCCCCATCGTCCTTCACCATGCGGTGTACAACATCTCATTCAGCATTCTCGGGTGTTTCTGGAACCCGAAGGGGAAGCAGGTCACGCGGGGGCAGTGGGGTTTCCCCGCGCACCACCACGACGCTTCTAATCATTTGGTGGATTACCTCCGCCGCCTCAGCGTTACTGGCGGCGTCCCCACCAATTACGGCGCGGAGAAACCATCGGGGCCCATCAATCCCCACGAAACGGACTTTTCTGGTGCCAAACTGCCCCTCGGCTTGAACCGGAACCACGGCGACCAGTTCGGGGCCAAAAGGACCCTCAGCTTCTGTCGCGGAACCACCCTGGGAGGTTATCTGCTGCTGAATTTGCGCTCGGATACCGTGCCACAGGCCCGAGGATCGCGGTGCCGCAAAGGGTTGAAGTTGGAGGGTTGAGCCCTGATGTTCGAGGGTAACGGCGATTGCGCGGTTGTTGGTTTTGTCGACTTCTATCCGCAATTGCATGCCACGGCGAGGCTCAATCCGTAGGCTCCCCAAGTCAACAGAGGGCTTGATTGCCCCGGCTTCATTCTCGTCTAATGGACCATCTGTGGCGCGATTGGGGGGAGCAGACTTTTCATACTCATCATCACCGGTTGACGCACTCGTTGGAATATCAGTCACGGACATACCCTAGTGGGCGTGAACACCGGTGGAGCCAAAACCCCCATCGGAACGTCCGCTACCGGGCAAAGTGTCCACAGAGTGAAACCGCGCTTTCGCTACTTCCTGAAGCACCAGTTGCGCGATCCGGTCACCAGGGCTCACGGTAAAGGTTTCGTGCGGGTCATGATTAATCATGATGACTCGAATCTCACCGCGATACCCAGCGTCGATGACGCCCGGTGAATTAACCAGAGAAATCCCGTGCTTCAACGCTAACCCGCTGCGAGGCATCACCAGTGCGACAAACCCCTCAGGGAGCGCCAAAGATACGCCAGTGCTGACAAGGGCCCTCTCCCCTGGTTTTAGCGTGTGTCCGGTTGTGGCGCTGAGGTCTGCTCCGGCATCCCCAGCCCTTGCGTAGCTCGGAATAGATCCTGTTACCAGGACATCAACAACGGTAATGGTCACTTTCTAAGGGTATACGTGGTGCAATAGAAGCATGCTGTATTACCGTGAAAAATTGGCACCCGCTGCATGGCTTGTGGTGGCGATAGGCCTGGTAATACCGGCAACCTCCCTAATTTTCCTCCCGCTCAATCTTTTTTTGGGCGTCGCTGTCGGTGTTGGCCTGTGGGCAGGAGCAGTAGGTCTCCTGTGGTGGCGCTCCCCTACACTTACGGTGGATTCGGGGCACTTCCGAGCTGGCGAGGCCACCCTAGAGCTTCGATACATCAAGGCAGTAACCCCGTTTCAGCAGGAAGAAGCCCGAGCCCAGCGAGGTGTTTCGCTGGACGCGCGAGCTTGGCTTGTCATCCGAGGGTGGATTGACCCGGTCGTGAAAATCGAACTGAACGACCCCTTGGACCCTGCACCGTACTGGCTTGTCTCAACAAAACAACCGGAGGCGCTGATTGAAGCCCTCAGGTCCGCAGGGGCAACTACTTAGAGCACTCCTGGCAAACCGAGCCGAGCTTCGTTTCGTGGTCACGCTGTGAGCGGTGCTTCACGAGAAAACACTCCACACAGGTAAATTCGTCTGCCTGAGGCGGCAACACCACGACGTCTAATTCAATGTTGGCCAGGTCCTGGCCAGCCAGCTCCAGGGAACCAAGGTTGTCTGCGTCGTCAGAGTCCACAACACCAGAGAGCTTGTCGGGGACCCGCTCCTGCAGCGCTTGAATGGACTCGGTGTCCTCTTCGGTCTTCCGAGGGGCGTCGTAGTCAGTGGCCATCGTGAGCTCACTCCCTGTGTCAAATGTCGGTCTAAAGTCGGCGCTAGTTTGCCGGATGAACCTGGTAAAACGCAAACCAGACATCTGTAGCGGGGTACAGAGTAGCGCCCAGAGCTGACGTTGGGGTACGCCACACCCAAAATATCGCCAAAACTCTGCGAGAAGCGTGCCAAGCTAATCGTGGGTGAAGAAAAAGGTGGTCCCATGAAAGTGCTGAGCGTTGTAGGAACCGAGATGGAATATCTCATTGTGGTCTCGGAAGATGGAGAACGGTTCCATATTCCACTAAACGCAGCCCTCACCGACGCCGTTCGCAAACAGGTTCCACCGGCCATCACGGCGAGACACGCGAGTCCCCGTGTTATCCAAGCCCACATTCGACGCGGTCTCACCGCCACTCAGGTAGCGGACCTCACCGGCGAAGAGGTTGACTATGTCCAAAAATATGAGGGCGCAGTTGTTGCAGAACGGGCCTTCATTGCCAGCCAAGCTTTGGCGGTCGGTGTCACCACCCGCGACGGATCTGACACCACCTTTGGTAACTCGGTGCGTGCCAGGTTACGAGAACTCAGTGCAACCGAAAACAACTGGAGCGCATGGAAAGAAGAATCAGGCTGGCAGCTGGAGCTCACCTTCACTGACGGCGAGGTTGAACACAAGGCCCGTTGGACTTTCGAACCGCGAAAGCACCTTCTGGAGGCTTTGAATGAGGATGCAAAGGTGCTCTCTCGCCACGACCCCATGCCCACCACCCTGATTCCTGCTCTCTCCGCGGTGCGGAGGGAGCCAGAAGCAGAACCCGATCGTTTCGATTCAGAAATCTTTGATTCTTCAGACTTGGGCGAGACAGGCCCCCTGCTCGAGCCGGTCCCCTACGGTCGCACCCCCCAGAGCGAGGGTCGAATGGCAGACACCGCAGACTTGTTGGAAGTTCTCCGGAAGCGGAGAGGTGAGCGGGAGCCCATGCCAGAAAGCCCCGCTGACGAAAATAGGGGTGAACACCCGGCAACCGGTGGCATCCATCTTGTGGAAGACCAAGGGCATGACGCCTCGGTCACTCCCATCGGGTCCCGGGGCGAAAACGATGGCGATGACGACCCCGAACCTCCCTCTGGCGGCAAGAAAAAACGCCCGGAAATGCCCAGTTGGGATGACATTGTGTTTGGCGCCCGCGGCGACGACGATTCAGCCTAAGCCCACGCCCCCCAAGGAATAACAGGAACTTCCCGCTCACGCGGGGTGATGGAACCGTGTTGCCCCACCATCGCCTGTGAGGCTTTCCCTGCCGTAGGAGCGTGATACACGGCGAGCGAACCTTCGCACACAATGAGGACATCACCGATTCGCTCGGAGACCCCCTCCGCGAGTGGCCCCAGTACTCCAGAATCCAACAGTTCAGCCTTAGTCACGACCTGGGCCCGGTCACCCACCTCTGCCTGCCAAACAGCAGCCACCGCGGAAGCCTTCACACCGGGTTCAAGATAGAGCTGTGGCACCCGGGGTTCACCCGCCCACACGGCTACCCCCTTCAGAAGCGGAGAGGGCTCATCGACAATAATTTTGTCCTCGTGTGGCACGTCCACTATGCCGTGGTCCGCAGTGATGATCAGTCCGGTTTCAGGGCCTAACAGTCCGACACAATCCGCCAGTATGGCGTCTAACTCTTCCAACCGGTGTAGCCAAGAGTCTGACTCCCACCCGCTGCCGTGACCCGTTCGGTCGAGCGCGGGCCAATAGAGGTACGCCAAACCGGTGTCGTTTTCTTCGGCAAAAGACCGAGCGTTCGCAAACTGCTCACTCAGGGATTGCGCCCCCATAAACGTTGCCCCTCGCCACACCGCTTGTGTGAAGTCGCTCTTCGCAAAACGGGGCTCACCTTGAGATAGCGAGGGAATACCCTCCGCCAGAGCCCGTTCGAAAAGTGTCGGCGATTTTTGCCAGTCCCTCGGATTCACCTGGGGCTCCCAGTCTTTGAGGTGATTGATAATTCCACCCCCCAGAGGCTCCCTCAGCGCATATCCCACAATTCCGTGCTCTCCCGCCTGCACACCCGTGGTGAGGGTGGTGAGGGCGCTCGCTGTTGTGGAGGGGAACCCCACATCAGCACTGAGATTTCGCCCCTGCCATGACTTCATGAGCCATCTGGCGTGACCCGCGCGGTCTCTCAAGTTGGCAGCGCCAAGGCCATCTACGAGAAGTACAGCGGCGTGCTTCACAGGACTGAGACCCAAAGGATTGTCCACACCCTGGACTGCTTGGAGGCAACTCGCGAAGACATCGGCAAGCCTCAACGCGGGAATCGGCGGGACCAGTAGCATAAGCGCCATCCTATGACTGCGCCGATTTCTCCTTCCGATACTGCCAACACTGAACGCATTGTTGACGTCGAGCTCACGGACGAGATGGAAGGGTCATTCCTCGAGTACGCCTATTCCGTGATTTATTCCCGAGCGCTCCCCGATGCTCGAGACGGCCTCAAACCCGTTCAGCGGCGAATTATCTACCAAATGGCACAAATGGGATTGCTTCCCCAAAAAGGACACGTCAAGTCTGCCCGGGTGGTGGGTGATGTGATGGGTAAATTGCACCCCCACGGTGATACCGCGATTTATGACGCGCTCGTCCGGATGGCCCAGTCGTGGTCGATGCGTATCCCCATGGTGGATGGTCACGGAAATTTTGGTTCCCTCGATGACGGTCCTGCCGCCGCGCGTTACACCGAGGCACGGTTGCGCCCAGAAGCGCTCGCCATGGTTCAGGATCTCGACGAGGACGTGGTGGACTTCGTCCCCAACTATGACAACCAACTGACCCAACCGAGCGTGTTACCTGCCGCCATTCCACATCTGCTTGTCAATGGCGCCAGTGGTATTGCGGTGGGAATGGCTACAAACATGGCGCCCCACAATCTCGGTGAAGTTATTGGTGCCGCGCGTTTTCTGTTGGAAAACCCGGACTCCAGTCTCGAAGATTTGCGGAAATTTATTCCCGGCCCTGACCTGCCAAGCGGCGGAACGATTATGGGTACCGAGGGAATAGCCGACGCCTACCTGACCGGCAGGGGGAGCTTCAAAACCCGCGCCACGGTGAGTATCGAAAACATTGGGCCCCGCAAAACTGGACTCGTTGTGACCGAACTCCCCTACCTTGTGGGCCCTGAACGTGTGATTGACAAAATAAAGGACGCGGTAGGGAGCAAGAAGCTCACCGGAATCAGTGACGTCACCGACCTGACAGATCGGCACCACGGTCTGCGGTTGGTGATCGGTATCAAGGGTGGGTTTGACCCTGAGGCTGTTCTCTCAGAGTTGTATCGCCTGACCCCTCTTGAGGAAAGTTTTTCCATCAACTCGGTTGCCCTGGTGGAAGGTCAACCCATGACTCTCGGACTCCGCGATCTCCTTCAGGTGTATCTCGATCACCGTGTTCAGGTAGTCACCAGAAGATCTCAGCACCGCCTCGCTCAGCGCACCAAGCGGTTGCACCTGGTGGAGGGCCTCCTCGTTGCCATCACCGATATTGACGAGGTCATACAGGTGATTCGCGCCTCTGACGACCCTGCCGGTGCGAGAGAGAAGCTCAAAGAGGTTTTTGCGCTCTCCGAAGAACAAGCGGAATACATCCTGGAGCTGCGGCTCCGCAGGCTCACAAAATTTTCCCGGCTTGAGCTGGAAACAGAACGTGACGCACTCGTCGCAGAAATTTCAGCGCTCACGTCCCTTCTGGCAAGCACAGACCGCATCAAGGAAACTGTGTCTAGTGAATTGGCAGACATGGCGGAACAGTTTGGTACCCCCCGGCGGAGTGTCATTTCTGGACACACGGCCCCACCCCCACCCAAATCGTCCGCCCCCCTGAAAGATCTCGCCATCGCTGACACACCCTGTGTCGTCGTCGTATCGGCGCTCGGAAAAGCAAGCCGGGCTGCTTCCTTAGACCCCTCTCGATTGTCCGAGAAAAGAAGTGCTCACGACTCTTTCCTTGCCCACATCGACACCAGCACTCGCGGCCGGCTCGGCGCGGTGACATCGACAGGCGTCGTGCATGTTTTCCACCCCTCCGATCTCCCCGAACTGGACCCACTCAAACCTCGATGGAATGAGGGAATAGCGCTGTCGGACTACCTCGGACTCGGGACCGCGGACGGACCGATTCTCGGTGTCTTTGCGCTAGATTCGGACGTTCCTGTGATGCTCGGAACGGCACACGGTGTGGTGAAAAGAATGTCATTGAAGGATTTCAGTGAGAAACCCCACCAGTCCATCATCACCCTGAAGGACGGCGACCGGGTGGTGGGTTCTGCGCTTGCCCCAGATTCCCGCCACATCGTGCTTGTCACATCTCATGGCCAGCTCCTCAACTTTTCTGCGGCCGAGGTGCGCGCCCAGGGCCACAGCGCCTCCGGTGTCGCCGGGATTTCCCTGAGTCCCGATACCCGGGTCATTTTTGCCGGAGCAGTGGAGCGGGCTGCTGCGACAGTAGTAACAGTGTCCGGATCAAGCGCTGTACTGCCGGGGACCGAATCTGCGCGGGCAAAGAAAACTCCGTTGAACGAATTCCCCACCAAAGGTCGCGCCACCTCCGGGGTGCGGGCTCACGCCTTCCTGAAAGGCGAGGACATGTTGATCGCCGCCTATGCGGGGATTAGGCCATCAGCCCTCAGCTCCCGCGGGCAAGCTGTGGATCTTCCCGAAGAATTTACCAAGCGCGATGGTTCGGGAACAGTTCTCGAAACTCCGCTCGCAGCTCTCGGCGAGCGTCTCAGCTAAGCGTCAATACGTTCTCTGGAAACACCGGGACCCGAGACGATGAAGTCTCTCCGAGGAGCCACCTCATTGCCCATGAGGAGCTCAAAGACGGTAGAAGCGGCCTCGGCATCACTAACCCTTACCCTGCGAAGGGTGCGCCGTTGCCGACTCATAGTGGTTTCCGCTAACTGGTCAGCATCCATTTCGCCCAGGCCTTTGTAGCGCTGAATAGGCTCACGATAGGTTTTTCCAAAATCTTTGAGCGTCTTGAGCAAAGCGTTTAGTTCATCTTCGGAATACGTATAGATGGTTTCTGAGGGTGCTTTGCCGCGCGCGTTGACCACCACTCGGTGCAACGGGGGTACGGCAGCGTAAACACGGCCCTGCTCCACCAGTGGCCGCATGTAGCGAAAGAACAGCGTCAACAGGAGCGTTCGAATGTGAGCACCGTCGACATCCGCGTCCGACATGATGATGATTTTCCCATACCGCGCCTGACTTACATCAAACGTCCGACCAGACCCAGCCCCAATGACCTGAATGATTGCCGCACATTCGGCGTTGTCCAGCATGTCCTGAACCGACGCTTTTTGAGTGTTCAGAATTTTTCCACGGATCGGCAACAACGCCTGGTGTTCACTCTCCCGTGCCAACTTGGCAGTGCCGAGCGCCGAATCGCCCTCAACAATGAAAAGTTCACTGCCTTCGGTCTCTTTGCTGCGACAGTCCACCAGCTTCGTGGGAAGAGTGGAGCTCTCCAACGCGTTCTTGCGCCGCTGGGTTTCCTTGAGAGTCCTCGCGGAAACGCGAGTTTTCATTTCGGCAACAATTTTCTCCAGCAGCAACCCGGAGAAAACTTTGTCTTCGCGCTTTGTCGACGAAAATTTTGCAGAAAGTTGGGTAGCAACAACATTTTGGACGATGGACTTGATACCGGGAGTACCGAGTACCTCTTTTGTTTGACCCTCAAACTGTGGCTCAGGCACCCGCACCGCGATGATCGCCGTCATACCGGCGATCATGTCGTCTTTTTCAACTTTGTCTTTACCCACCTTCAATTTCCGGGCATTTTTTTCGATTTCCTGCCGGATGGTCTTCATCAGTCCTGCATCAAAACCTTGTTGGTGGGTTCCGCCTTTGGGGGTCTGGATGATGTTCACAAAGCTTTTTGACACAGTGTCATACCCAGTGCCCCACTGCAGGACAATGTCAACCTGAACCTGACGGAGGACATCCTGGGAGAGCAACTTTCCTGTGTCATCCAGGACAGGGACAGTCTCCTCAAACTCGCCTTGACCCGAGAAATGCCACGGGCCAACCACGGGCTCGTCAGGGGCCAGAAAGCTAAGGAAGTCAGCAAGCCCTCCCGCGGCGGAAAAAGTTGTCTGCTGCGGCTCGCTCCCGGTGTGGTCGTCGAGATGAATCGAGAGTCCCGGCACAAGAAAAGCTGTTTGGCGGGCTCGACCGGTCAACTCCTCCGGGGCGAAGGTGGCGCCTTTTCCAAAAATTTGTGGGTCTGGCCAGAACCTTACGCGTGTCCCGGTAACACCTTTCCCCACCTTGCCAATGACGCGAAGGACGCTTTCCTTCACGAAAGGGGTGAAGGTGGAGTTCGGCGAAGGTTCATCGGAGTCGGCAAACTCTCCTGGCTCACCACGATGAAACGACATCGCCCAGGTTTTACCCTCACGGTCCACTTCAACATCGAGCCGTTCAGAAAGAGCGTTCACCACGGAGGCCCCAACCCCGTGCAAACCACCAGAGGCCGCGTAGGACCCTGCGCCAAACTTTCCCCCGGCATGGAGCTTCGTGAACACCAGCTCGACACCCGACAGACCCGTCCGAGGCTCTTTATCCACGGGAACACCGCGCCCCTCATCACTGACCGAAACACTGCCATCAGCGTGGAGAATGAGAGAAATATCTAGCCCGTGCCCCGCCACAGCTTCATCGACAGAATTGTCGATGACCTCCCACAGGCAATGCATGAGACCCCGTGAATCGGTGGAGCCGATATACATTCCAGGCCGCTTGCGTACCGCTTCAAGTCCCTCTAAAACGGTGAGGTGTCTGGCAGAGTAATCAGTCGTGGGCACAAATAATCCTTTAGTGTGGTGATTCCAGTCACGAGCATAGGCAACCCCCACCCACCACAGCTTCCCCCCTCGCCGAAGCTGTGGATACGCGGTGGGCGAAACTGGGAGCGTCAAGACCACAATTCCCGGATTCCCGTGATGGAATTACAGTATTCGTCACGCGACACCAAAGAGGAGACACGATGACATACGCCACACCAGAAACCACTGAGGCCCCCAGCACACTGGCAAGCCTCGGCTTCGCTGACCTGTGCGACAGTTGCGGTGCCCAAGCGTATGTTCGCGTCACCCTGGAATCCGGTGAGCTTTTGTTCTGCGGACACCACGCGGCAAAGCACCGTGAAACTTTGGGAGCAAAAATTGTCGCCTGGCACGACGAGACCGACCGCCTACGCTCTGAACATTCTCACTAAGAGAGACTCCGATGCGCCGGGCGCGGATTCACACTCAGGCGCTCACGGAGCACCTCGCGTCGTTGTGCGCTGAAAACCCCACCATCGATTTGCGGGCCAACGCCTACGGTGTAGGAATTGAGAAGTGCTCCCAGATTGCCCGGGATGCAGGGTTTATTGCCGCCGTGGTCTCCAAGGACTCATCCGAGGGCTGTGTTCTTAGTGTCACCGAACTCTCCCCCACCACTGTCACACAGTGGTGGGATAACACGGCACTGCTGAGCTTTGAAGCGGACATCATTTCACTGAAACGGGTGGGAGCAAACACTTCCGTCTCCTACGGTTACGAATACACCACAACCGCGGAAACAACGCTCGCTCTGGTGGGGGCTGGATTCTCTGACGGTGTTCCCCGCACTGCATCCCCCGGGGCCCAAATGTCCGTCACCGGCGAAGTGTTTCCGATAGCAGGTCGAATTGCGATGGACCAGTGCGTTCTCGACGTGGGCGATGCAGCCCTGAGCGTGGGCGATATTGCCACAATCTGGGGTGCGAATCCTTCACTGGTGGAGTGGGCGGCCTGGTCGTCACGACCGACAGGGGCTTTAATGTCCCATCTGGCACCGCGGGTGGAGCGACAATGGAGCTAACTCCCCCGTGCTGGGTGGATATTGCACTCCCCAGCTTCGCCCGCAACATTGCTCACGCCTGCGCCACATTAGCCCAGGATGCTCGGCTGATGGTGGCCGTCAAATCAGACGCCTACGGTCACGGCGAGAGAGAAATTGCGGCCACGGCGCTGAAATCGGGGGCCCACTCGCTCGCCGTTCTCGACATTGACACCGGTGTGCGGCTGCGCCCACACGTCGGGGAGGCCATGATGTTGGCGTGGCTTTTGTCGCCGCAGGACGATTTCGCCGCGGCCGAGAAATCCCGGATCGACCTGGGGATTTCCGGGATGTGGCAACTGGAAAAAATTGAACGGGACGTCGCTTCAGGGCCGCTAGCAATCCACCTCAAAATCGATACCGGCCTTCACCGCAACGGTGCGTTGCCAGCGGACTGGTTGGCGCTCTGCGAAGCGGCAAAAAACCTTGAAGGTAAGGGTGTCGTCCACATCCGAGGCATATGGTCACATCTCTCGGACACTTCGCTAGAAGAAAACGTCGAATCGTTGCGACGCTTCCACGCCGCTGTGGCCGAAGCGCGGTCTGTTGGAGTGAATCCTGAACTGCTCCACATTGCGGCTTCCGCCGCTGCGACGGATCTCCCCGAATCACGTCTTGACCTGGTGAGAGTCGGAATCAGTGTCTATGGCGTTAGCCCCTTTGATGACCGCTCCGCACAATCTATGGGTTTTCACCCCGTCATGAGCCCCAAAGCTTTCATCACCCAGGTAGACAGCGAGGCCCAAACTGCGCGGTGCGGGATGGGATACGGCGAAGGTCTGCTCACACTCCCCCAGGACACCGGGTGGGTGTCACTTCATGGCACTGCCGTGCCCCTCCACCACGTTGATGTCGATCATTGCGTTCTGAGGATTCCAGAGGGAACCGTGGTAGCGGTGGGAGATGTCGTCACACTCTGGGGTGACCCGGACAACGGAAGCCCGTCCGCCGAAGACTGGGCTTTGTGGGCGGGAACCATTGGGGATGAAGTCGTATCTTCCCTTAGTGCCCGGGTCGAGCGTCGCGTTATCCGCGACTAATCCCCAGACGGGACTCAATGAGCACGCGAGCTTTTTGCGCAGCATTCTCAATTCGGTCATGGAAAGCGGTCCGCACGAGCGTCACACCCTGAGCCGTGGCGAGGCCCTCGGCAATATCACCACACCAATGGGGATTCAGGGCGAGCGCTGGTCCGCCAAGCCGTGTGGCAAAAAGCCCCTCGGCAATGCATCCTTCGTTTCGAGGGTAGCCCGACTCCGGAGCATCAATTGCCACCAAAGGTGCACCACCACCCAAATCCACCTCGCCCACGTGATTCACATATCCAACGCTCGGGCGGCCACGGTAATCCACGCCCGCCACTTCACCCGAAAATCGTGCCGTGCGATGATCGGCTCGGGAGGAGAAAATTCCAGCACCGGGGAGGGTGTCGCCGTCAGGTGTGGTCACAGAGTGCCCCAAAAGGTCCCAACCGGTTCCCATTGCCACCACCCAGGCGCCATGTTCGCGCCACAGTTTAAGAAAGCGCACCAGCGGGATGAGTGCGGAGGCTGCCGGGCGGAGACTAGAAGCAGACCCACTCCCCACACATACCGCGTCAACCCGCAGCGGTGCCGTTTCTAGCGAATGAACATCGATGATTGTGACTTCGTGACCGGCATGTTTCAAATAGCTGGCAATCAGGGAAGCATTTTGGGAAGAACCGTTAAGCCCCAAAATCTCTGGCACGAGGCGTGCAATGGTGAAACTCATCGTGTGCCCTCAAGCTCTTTGTATCCCGCAATCCGGCGAATTCGCATCATTTGTTCGTAATTCACGATGGCGTGCAAGGGTAAATCCGAATCGGGTGCCGTCGACACGAAGGCGTCGAACGCTGCTTTGGTGTCCTCAATCACCGAATGGTAGGGAATACCTCGGTGCTCCAAGAGGAGTGCCCACTGCCACGCCTTGGAGCCGCTGAGATACGACACCGAGTTCAAGGAACGGGTATCCACATCAAAAATCCACGAGGGATCTGGCGTCCCCTCATCCACCGCAATCCACACGTTGTTCAGCGGCCGAGGGAAAGCGTCAAGGTTTGCCTGAAGACTTGGCAAATTTTTCATCATGGTCAACGAAACGTCGCGCCCCCGATAGCGAATGATTTCGCCGCGCCCGTAAACCGGAGTGGCTTTTTCAAGCGCCATCGCGGCCCTCTCGAGGGATAAATCTGGGAGGACCACCGACGCCATGGTGAGGGCTAGCGCTGCGTCCACGGCGTAGTGGAGACCCAGTGAGGGCAACGACACGGCGACATCTGTGTCCCCCACCGTCATGGACACCTGAGCACCTTCGACCGAATTCACCACGACAATGGGAGCGTTGGGGAGTTGGGCGGGCGACTCAAAAAATAGCGGTGCCGCTACCAGACCGTGGGCGGCGGCAGCCTGCGCTATGGCAGAAACTTCCGTATGCAAGACCTGCGCTCCCTCCTGATGGACCAGAGCGCCCAGTGCGCGGGTATTGGGGTCGCCCCCGTTAACAACAACTCCTTTTGTGGCCTCCTGGCACAGCGTGTGGAGCATCTGAAACACGGCCTCGGGGTCCCCAAAACGATTCAACTGATCCAGCTGAATGTTGGTCACTAAAACCCAGTCCGGGGTGACACGGCGGGCAATCTGTGGCCCGTAAGCTTCATCCACTTCGAGAACAGCAATATCTGCCTCTACGACGCCCCTCAGGCTCGCCTCCCCCACCAACGCTGACGCGAGACCCTGCGGTAAATTCCCTCCCGCGGGATTAGTAAAAACACGGAGACCTTGCGCCCTGAAGATACTCACCAGCATTGCCGTGGTCGTTGACTTGCCGTTGGAACCAGTGACGAAAATCACACCTTGAGAAAGTTGGCCCAGAGACTTCCGGAGAACCTCGGGCACAAATCGCAGAAGCACAAAACCGGGAAGGGCAGAGCCACCACCCCGAAGTCGGGTCACAAACCGCACGAATTTGGCGATCGCAAAGCCCGTGACAAGCCTCATTGGCTTACTCGAGGTAGTCGCGGAGAGCCTGGGACCTGGACGGGTGGCGAAGTTTCGCCATCGTCTTTGACTCTATTTGGCGAATGCGCTCACGGGTGACGCCAAACGTGTCGCCAATCTGGTCCAAAGTCTTAGGCATTCCATCGCCCAGCCCAAAACGCATCCGGATTACGCCCGCTTCCCGCTCGGACAGCGATTCGAGAAGACCCTCAAGCTGGCGCTGCAACATGGTGAATCCCACAGCATCCGCCGGCACCACAGCTTCGGTGTCCTCGATCAGGTCACCGAACTCACTATCGCCATCTTCACCCAGCGGGGTGTGGAGCGAAATTGGCTCGCGCCCATACTTCTGAACCTCCACCACCTTCTCCGGTGTCATGTCGAGCTCGCGTGCGAGCTCTTCCGGAGTTGGTTCGCGACCCAAATCTTGCAGCATTTGACGCTGCACACGGGCTAATTTGTTAATAACCTCCACCATGTGCACCGGGATTCGGATGGTTCGAGCCTGGTCCGCCATAGCGCGAGTGATGGCCTGACGAATCCACCAGGTTGCATACGTTGAGAACTTAAAACCTTTGGTGTAGTCAAACTTCTCCACCGCACGAATGAGACCCAAGTTTCCCTCTTGAATCAGATCGAGGAACTGCATCCCTCGACCGGTGTAACGCTTGGCTAGGGACACCACAAGCCGCAAGTTGGCACCCAAAAGGTGGTTTTTAGCACGCTGGCCATCTTTGGCAATTTCGTGCAGTTCACGGGACAGCTTCGTTGTTTTCTGGGCGGTCGTCATTGCTGACATTTTTTCTTCCGCAAAAAGACCGGCTTCGATGCGCAACGCGAGCGAAACTTCTTGCTCTGCGTTGAGGAGCGCGACTTTACCAATTTGCTTCAGGTAGTCCTTGACCGGGTCAGCAGTGGCCCCCGTGATGGTCGAGGAGATGACCGGTGCATCATCGTCATCCGAACTCGAGAGGACAAGGGCACCAAACGGCAAAGCTACCGCGGGTTGATCATCATCGTCTTCGTCACCGATGTCCACAGCACCGGAGATGATGTCCGCCCCGAGCTTCTCGGCAACGTCATCTTTGACCGTTTCAACCAAGTCCGATGCGGGTACGCTGTCGTCAGTTTCGCCAGCGGGCTTCGCTTTTGGCGCCGCCTTCACGGGGGCCTTCTTGGCCGGCGACTTTGATGCTGCGCCTTGCGCTGGTGCTGCCTTCCCAGCGGCAGCCTTGACAGCAGGCTTCTTAGCCGAAGTGGCGGTGGTGCTCTTCTGCGTCACGGCAGCCTTGGCAGGCACCTTCTTCGAAGATGCCGGTGCGGCAGTGGCCTTACTCGAGGACACCACTGGCTTTTTCGCGACGGACTTCTTCTCCACAGGCTTCTTCTCTGCTGGCTTTTTTGCGACGGGCTTCTTCGCAGCAGGGGTCGCCTTGGGGGCGGCCGCAGGAGTTTTTACCGCAGTGGTTTTTGCCGGTGTTTTCTTTGCGGGGGCTGTGGCTTTAGAAGCAGAGGGGGAAGTCTTTTTTGCGGGAGGGGTCACAGGCGTGATGGATGCTTTCTGGGGTTCGGGATTTGGTCGTGACGCGCGTTTCGTCAATCGGTCAAAGAAACCAGGCTTCTTTGACGACGGTTCTTCGGTTGATCGTGCCATGCTTCACCTGCTCCACTCCTGATGACGGGCAGTAAGAAAACCCTTGTCAAGTCCTGGGGGGCCTTACCCGCAGAACCCCACAGGGCTTTCCACCATTATGGCACGGCCTTGCTGGTCTGCTGTTCAGCGGGTCCAGGCGTGGCTCGCTAGCTCTCCTGGCTCCCTGACGTATCGGGTTGACGTTTTGCCAGGAAGTCTTGCAATTCGGAAGCGATCGAGTCAGCACTCGGGACTTCGCCATCAGCATCCATCAACGGCGATGGGACCGCGTTGTCCTCCATATAAGAATCGTGGCGCTTTTCCAAAGACGCAATCAGCTTCTCCAGCTCGTGATTGTCCTCGACCTGCTTGCCAATGCCGTTAAGAAACTCTCGACCTGCTTCTCGCAGCGTATCGGTGGGGAAAATCAGCCCCGTTGCTTTTGTCACACTCTGCAGTGCGGTCACAGCGGCATCAGGAAATTCTGTGTCCGCCAGATAGTGAGGCACCAAGACCACAAACCCTGCGGTGGGGTGATCCTGTTCCTGAAGTCGGTACTCAATGAGGTGCATCAAGGTTCCCGGAACACCTGTGGTGGGGCGCCACACGGAGAGCGCATCGGTTATTTCGTCTCGGTTCCCACTCACCGTGACTCCCAAGCTTCGAGTGTG
>Ga0208413_1001208_pt1 | contig 17071 bp, 18 predicted proteins | sample AntAceMetag02UKD_FD_184761 | JGI IMG/M metagenome (GOLD analysis project Ga0208413, IMG submission 184761) | Saline lake microbial communities from Ace Lake, Antarctica - Antarctic Ace Lake Metagenome 02UKD (SPAdes) (version 2) | ecosystem: Environmental > Aquatic > Non-marine Saline and... | reverse complement strand
TCCTGCTGCCAAAGAATTTGATACCGTTGAAGCTGCGATCCAAGAAATCGCCGCCGGCAAACTTGTGATCGTCACCGATGACGAGGATCGGGAAAACGAGGGTGACCTAGTAATGGCGGCCTCGAAAGCGACGCCGGAGACCGTTAATATGATGATCCGCTACGGCAGCGGTATCGTCTGTGTGCCCACGGTGGAGCCCCAACTCCTGCGACTTGGACTCGGGCCCATGGTCGCCCGTAATCGCGAGTCTCAGCGCACCGATTACACCGTCAGCGTCGACGCGGCTGATGGCGTCACGACGGGAATCAGCGCCTACGACCGCGCGGTGACCATCAAGCTGTTGAGCAACGACCAGACCACTTCCGACCAGTTGGTGCAGCCGGGTCACGTGTTTCCGCTGCGCGCTCGTGCGGGGGGCGTGCTGGAGCGGGCGGGGCACACCGAAGCGGCGGTCGATTTAGCGGTATTGGCCGGGCAGCACCCGAGCGGGGTGATCTGCGAATTGGTCAATGAAGACGGTTCCATGCAACGCCTGCCGCAGCTGATGGAGTTCAAGGAGAAGTTTGGCCTCAAAATCATTTCCATTGCCCAACTGATTGAATACCGGGCGCGCACGGAACAGTTGGTCCGCGAGATTTGCCGGGAACCATTTCATTCTGAGTTTGGCGATTTCACGGCTCACGTTTTCAAAAGCCGACTCGACGGTCGCCAACACGTGGCCCTCGTTTGTGGTGAGTTGACCGCCGCACCGACCCTGGTGCGGGTGCACAGTCACAACCCGCTGACCGACGTGTTTCGAGCCAAGGGCGCGCGCGGGTTGGATTCGATGAGCGCATCATTGCAACTGGTGAAGCAGGCGGGGTGTGGGGTCGTGCTTTACATGGAGCCCGCCAACGCATCGGCGTTGCTCGTCGATCGCCTTAAAGCGGGGGCGGAGGCGGACGGCGTGAGAATGAGTTTCCGCGATTACGGCTTAGGTGCCCAGATTCTCCGGCTCCTCGGCCTGCAACAGATCCGCCTGCTGTCCAACAGCCAGCGGAAGGTGATCGGTCTCGATGGCTACGGCTTGGAGATTGTGGAGCAGGTCGCTCTCTGATCCCGCGAGGATTTCGGGTTGCGCAATTTCGTTTGCTCGTTGTGCGTAGGCGCTCGTCCTCGACCCTCGTTCTTCGACTATGAGTTTAGATTCTCCTAACGTCCTTTCTTTTGACGGCACCGGTTTACGGGTGGGAATCGTTGCTGCGCGATTTAACCAGCGCTACGTCGACGGACTAATCCGCCACGTGACGGATACGTTGCGGGCAAGTGGGGTCGCCGAGTCGGACCTCCGAACCGTGCGGGTGCCGGGCAGCGGTGAGTTGCCCTCGGCGGTGCAATGGCTGCTCCGGGGCGGCGCATTCGATGTGGTCATCGCGCTAGGCGTCGTCATCAAAGGCGGCACGTTACATGACCAGCTAGTTGCGGAAGCAGCGCAGACGGGATTGCTGCGGGTGTCGTTGGACGCCGGTATTCCGGTGATCGCCGGAGTCGTCACCGCCAATGACACAGCGCAGGCCGAGGCGCGGTGTTGGGGTGAGATCAATCGGGGCGCGGAGTTCGCTCGCGGTGCCCTCGAGATGGCGATCCTTCAAAAGGAACTTTCTTCATGAGCAAAGCAATTTTCGCCCAGCGCCGCGACGGCCGCGTCGCTGCGGTCCAATTTCTCTACGCGTGGAGTCTCAATTCCCCGCGTAACCTAGCCGAAGACATCCGCATCTTTTTTGAGGAGATGACGTCGACGGAAAAACCGCGCGAGCACTACCACTACGCGGAGGAACTGATCGGGGGCGCGATCACCCAACAAGCGGAGATCGATGCGCGGATTCGGCAGCTCGCGCAAAACTGGGAATTCGACCGCATCGCGCGGATCGATTTGGCGATTCTGCGCATGGCGATTTATGAGATGCTCTACCGCAAAGACATCCCGCCGATTGTCTCGATCAACGAAGCCATTGATCTTTCTAAAGAATTCTCCACCGCTGATTCAAAACGTTTCGTGAATGGCATTCTGGATCGCCTCAAAGATCAACTCGGTCGCGACGCGCGCAAAGCGGAGTGAACGGCAACCAGCGAGTAGTGAGCTTGGCGCAGCGAGGATAATGGGGAGCAGGCATGTTCGGCGTATTCAAAAAATTTAAGGACGGGTTTTCGAAGACAGTCTCTGCGATTTCGCGGACGACTCATGGACTCTTTGGCGGCAAGAAAATCGACGCCTCTTCAATCGAAGAGTTAGAGGAAGCGCTCTACACCGCCGACTTCGGCGTCGAGACCACGGAGGAGATTCTCGAGGAGATTAAACGGGCCTACCGCCAAGACCCGGATTTGAAGGGTCAGGATGCGGCCGCAATTGGGGCCGCGGTTTTGGAGCGCGTGCTCGAGGGCAGCGAAGGCAAATTTCCGGCGGTGGCCGAAGGCCCTGACTCCGGACCGGGCTCAGCGAGCCCGGCTACAAAAAACCCGACAGTGGTGGCGTTGATCGGAGTTAATGGTTCCGGCAAGACCACGACGGCGGCCAAGCTGGGGCACCTGCTTAAGCGCGGTGGCCAGAATGTGATGCTGGCGGCGTGCGATACCTTTCGGGCGGCGGCGGTGGAGCAATTGAAGTCCTGGGCGACACGTTTGGACCTACCGATCGTCGCGAGTCATACCGGGGCCGATTCCGCGGCCGTGGCGTTTGACGCCTGGCAAGCCGCCAAATCACGCGGGTCCGATACGCTCTTGGTGGATACGGCGGGCCGACTGCACACCAAGTCCAACTTGATGGATGAGTTAGCAAAAATTCGGCGCGTATTGCAGAAGCATGACGCGGCGGCTCCGCATCATTCGTGGTTGGTGGTAGATGGTTCTTTGGGCTCCAACTCTATCGAGCAAGCCAAGGCGTTTCACCAGAAGTTCGGCCTGACCGGCTTGGTAGTGACCAAGCTCGATGGCACGTCTCGCGGCGGCGCGATTGTCGGCATTTGGCGCGAACTCAAAATCCCCATCTATTTCCTCGGTCTCGGTGAACAACCGGATGATTTGCAGCCCTTCAACGCCCGCAGCTACGCCCGGGCGATCTTCGGCTTGGAAGATTAAGTGACGGCACCGACTCCCGAACTGAACGATCAATTAGATTCATCGTGATGTCGGATTAGGGGCGGACTAGGTTGAGGCTTCCATGCCATCACCTGCTACCGCTCCCACTGTCACCGAAATCGCACGAATGATCGATCATTCGCTCCTGCATCCGACGCTCACGCCGGCGCAGTTGCAGGCAGGCTACGAGGTGGCCGTGAAATACGGGTGCGCGACCGTGTGTGTGCAGCCGATGTCGGTCGTCGCGGCCAAAGCGGCGCTGGCCGGTAGCCCCACCGCGGTGTGCGCCGTGGCGGGATTCCCGCAGGGCGCAAACTGTTTGGAAACCAAGGTCATGGAGGCCGAGCGTTCGATCAGCGAGGGGGCCACTGAGATCGATGTCGTCATCAACGCGGGCCTGACCCTCGGCGGACATTGGGACATCATTAAGCGGGAGGTCGAAGTGATGAACGCCACCTGCGTGCGCGATAACGCGATCCTCAAGGTCATCTTTGAAAACGATTTTCTCCAAGATGAACATATTATCAAACTGTGTGAAATCTGCACCGCGGCGGAAGTGGCGTTTGTGAAAACGTCCACGGGCTACGGCATGGTGAAGCAACCCGACGGCTCGCACAATTACAAAGGAGCGACGCACGCGCATCTCAAACTGATGCGTCAGCACAGTGGCCCGAACGTGCAAATCAAAGCCGCCGGCGGCGTGCGCACCCTCGATGATACGCTCGCCGTGCGCGCCCTCGGCGTAACACGTATCGGCGCAACCGCTACAGCCGCGATCGTGCAAGCCGCCATCGACCGCGGGATGCCGGGACCAATCCCCGTGGGATTATCGGATGGTTCCAGTGCGTCGCCTACCAACGAAGCAACGCCAGGCTACTGAGCCGAGGTAACGAAGTCCTCGCACGGTCGGTGAAAACAAGATGGCGGGTAGGGCGCGCTCGCCGCAGCGCGCCGAACGCGCCGAACGCGGCGGCGTGGTCCGGTGGAGTCGGAACGGTCCGCCTACCCAGCAGGTTGAAACGGCGTCCTCCCTCCTTCGCTAAAGCTCCGGCGGGCGCAGCGGCGAGGATCGCCCTACCGGCTGGTGGTAGGGACGTTACTTGCCCGTTTGCCGCCCTCGGGTCTCTGGGTTCCGTCATCGAAGTTGCCGGTGCGAAGATCGGCATTTCTGAAAGCTCTGCCGTGAGCGGCTACGCGAGCGGTATGGTAAAAGGCGGCTACTCAGATTGGGAAGATACCCACCTGAGCGTGCCTTTCGATTCCTACGAGGGAACCCGGTTCGCAACTTTGCCGGTGCTCACGGTTCGACTCGATCCTGAGGCTGGGGTATTGGACCGCACTATTCGTCCCCCACTGGAATTTCTCCGGCTCAGTTGCGCGCTCAACCTTATTTCGATTCATTCTTAGAGCGGGAACTCACGAGCTCCAACGACTCCTTGGCTTCGGCAAAAGCCAGTGAGCCCCATGTGCTCTATGACCTGCGTGCTCGAGCCATCCCGGCCATGTCGTTCGCGACAGCGGCAAACGAAATCAAAGGGTTAGCAGTCGGACGAAACTTTAATATGGAAAATGTCGGACGCAATGGAACAGATTGGCCTACTGAAGGTCATGGTTTGTCCGCAGATGAAAATAGATGGCTGCACAGTGATTTCAAAAATGTAGCATTTCCCTATGTCTACCTGTTATTTAAGAAATTCAAAGAAGAAGGAGGCTTACAATGAAACTTCACCTTTCTGGGATTTTGCTTCTCACTGCCGTCTGGGCTCATGCATCAACTGTTGATATAAACGTAAAAGATGAAGTGGGCAATCCCGTGCCTAATGCTAGTATTAGAGTCGGGTTCGCTAATTTCCAAGGCAAGGAGAAAACAGTAGAGGGCATAAGTGATGCTCGGGGCCACTTTCACGCACGTGGCAGCCCAAACCATTCAATACATATATGGGCGTCAAAAAATGGTCACTACCCCGCGGTGTTGAGAAAACTTGATCCGAACGTAGACCATGAGCTGGTTATTGTCCTGCCGCAGATTCTCGACCCACGGGCACTCTATCATGTATTACGGAAGTATGATGGATTTCCGATACTCCCGTCATTCGATACTTGGTATGATTTTGATATGCAGGTAGCAGATTGGGTCGCTCCGCACGGAAAAGGTAAAGCGGCAGATTTTAGAGCTAGACTGACGCGCCAGTTTATAGACTACTATACCTCTGAACGAAACATTCAGGAAGCACGCCGACGGTTTCCTAACTATGATGAAGATGATTTAAGGCGCATTTGGGGAGACTGGGAATTGACCTTTGAGATAGAGTTTATAGGTCGAGGCGCTGGGGTAGTGGAGTGGGCTTCATTCCATGAATACACTGAAATGCCACTGCCCTACAACGCGCCCGAATCCGGTTATCAAGCAACTTGGAGTTTTAACTACTCGAATCGAGCTAGCGGAGAAAAACGGGACAATGTGGGGCATTTTGGGAAGACTAGAGTTATTTACGACGAAGACGGAAATGAAGTGTCAGCAAACTTCGCAAAGTTTATTAGTGATCCATGGGTTGGGACCCAGGGAGAGATGCTGTTCGAGTATTATTTCAATCCCGACCCGAACGATCGGAATCTGGAGTACAATGGAACCAATTTGACTGAAACTCAGAAATGAGTTTCGAGCAGTCGTATCATGAATACTAAAATTAATCCGCTGCGCTTCATCGCGACCTTCGTATTAGGCGCTCTATGTTCGGCTTCTTTATTAGGTCAGGTCGAACATTCCAGCAGATCTCCACTCGGCCTAACCCGACTCGAAATTGGCACAGCCGACACGGATTCTAAGATGGCTCATTTCCAAGAGGACGGGCTGGTTGTAACCGGCGTGCCGGGCGCGACGAAGTCTCGCAAAGGAAAGCAGGATGCTGTGGTTCTCGCGGAATTCCAGCAATGACATTCGCCGCTGCCGCAAATAAAATCCCCCTGCTGGACACTAAAAATATTGATATGGAGGAAAATGGAGTTGGGCGAAATGGAACAATTTGGCCTTCTCAGGGTCACACTGATCCTGCATCTCAAGGTAGATGGCTGCATGGTGATTTAAAGAATGTGGCGTTGCCCTATGTTTATCCACTATATGCAAAATTTATTGAACTTGGAGGTCTACAATGAGAACTAGGGTAACTTTCGCGTTTTTTATAGTTTCATTCTGCGTAAATGCTGCATTGGTTGAGATTACGGTCGTAGATAACCATGGTGAGCCCGTAGAGGACGCGAAGTCTGAAGTGGCCTTTGCTACATATAGAAAAAACGGAGAGAAGATCGTGCGGGGACTCACGACGAAAGACGGTAAGTTTAAAGCGAGGGGCTCTTCCAATCACTCAACTTTTGTGACGGTTGAAAAAGATGGCCACTACCGCTCCCGTATCGAAAAGTTGAAAGCCAACACTGACTACGATCTGACCGTGGTTTTGCCTCGGATACGAAATCCCCGACCGCTTGTTACAAATGTCAGCACCGTGCTGCAAGAATTCCCAGAACTACCCTTGTTTGATACATGGATTGGATTTGATTTGGAAAAAGCCGATTGGGTGGCCCCTCACGGAAAAGGAAGCGTCGTTGACTTTAATATATACACTTCTAAAGAATTTCTTGGTTTTGCCGTTACCGAGAGACGTATGGTAGCAATTCGTGAACGATATACTGAATTCTCCGAAGATGAGTTTCGGTTATATTGGGGAATTTGGGAAGTTAGTTTGCGGCTCACGTTCCCTGAATCGAGGTCAGGAATTTTTGAGTCGCCAGAGTATTTTGGCTACAGCGAGATGCCCATGCCTCATCAAGCTCCGAATACTGTTTATCGATCGGAGTGGGGGTGGGATCACAATAGAATAATGATTTCCGATGGGCGTAACGCGGGTAAGGGTTATTTCATGAAAACAAGGGTGGAGATTGATGATGAAGGAGATGAGATATCAGCCAATTATTCGAAATTTTTAGGAATCCCTTGGTTCGATATAGGAGGCACCATAAGATGGGAGTATTACTTCAACCCTGATCCTAACGACCGGAATCTGGAATATGACGGCACCAATTTGGCAGAAACTCAAAAATAGTAGCGAGGGAATCGTACCATGACTACTCACTCATACCCACAGCGCTGTTTTGCGACATTAGCTCTAGCTGTTCTTTGTTCAGCTACATCATTCACCCAAGTTGAACAAAGAAGCAGAGCTCCACTCGGATTAGCTCGACTTGAGATAAACTCATCGGATGTAGATTCGAAAGTAGATCTGTTTCTGGAGGATGTGCTGGTTGTAACCGGCGTGCCGGGCGCGACGAAGTCTCGCAAAGGAAAGCAGGATGTTGTGGTTCTCGCCGGTGAAGCGACCTACGCCCGACCGTTGCGGGCTAAGAAAGGTGAATACGGCTTCGTCTCGTTTGGAGCTCTGGCTTCCTTGGGCTCCGTTATCGAGATTGCCGGTGCGAAGATTGGCATTTCTGAAAGCTCCGCCGTGAGCGGCTACGCGAGCGTTATGGTAAAGGGCGGCCACTCAGACTGGGAAGATACCCACCTGAGCGTGCCCTTCGATTCCTATGAGGGAATCCGGTTCGCAACTTTGCCGGTGCTCACGGTTCGACTCGACCCAGAGACGGCTGAATTCGACGTCTATGCGAGTTCCCGATTGTTGGTTGAAGGTATTCCACTGGAATCCCGTCCGAATGACCGAAAGTTCCGTATCACGGCAGGATCAGAAGGCGCTTGGCTCATGGGCCTCGTGCAATCCGATATTAACCCACTGTATATCGACGAGAATGAGAACGGCGTGGATGATGATTTTGAGTTGGCTTCAACGGGCGAACTCCAGAGTCGCGGAGCCTCAAAGCAGCAGCGTAAGGATCTCATCAAGGCATGGCGAGAAACCGGACGCCTAGCGCCTCCCCCAGCATTATTTGTTAATCGCCCCCGACCGGATGGCCGCTAAAGCAGGGAATCTGCCTAGCAGCACATCCGTTAGGTAATTGCTTTAGAAATTCATCCTTAGGCTGAGGCTGATATTCCGGCCGGGGAGCGGGGCGATGTCCTTGAGGAACGACGTGTGTACGCGGGCCTCGCTGTCGGTCAGGTTTTGGCCGCGCAGCATCAGATCCCAACTTTGATTGCCCGCGAGAAATCGATAGCTGGCGTAGGCCGATATCATGGTGAAGTCGTCCGTGCGTGTCTCGCCTGGGGCGAGTCGATCCTGACCCATAGTGTGGACGAGCTCGGTGCCGAGGCGCAGCTGCCGGTGCGCCCAGTCCAAGCCCGTGCGCAAACGCACAGGAGTGATCCGGGGCAGGTAAGTATCGTCGGTCGTATTGGTCGCATTCACCATATCACCTCCGAGGGTCCAATCGAGGTGGCCGTGCTCGTTTTGTAACACGTGAACCGTGGCGGTCGCTTCGGCCCCGTAGAATCGGGCATCGCGTTGCTCAAACTGATAGACCGGCAGTCCCTCTGCTTCGGCCCCAGTCGGGTTCTCGAAAATGAACCCGTTGAAGTCGTTCACGAATGCAGTTAAAGTCCCCGAAAGGATGTCGCCTTCACGACGCAAGCTGAGGTCGAGGCCGTAAGAGATTTCGTTGCTCAGATTCGGATCCCCGATTTCGTAGGCACTCGTGCCGATGTGAGGTCCATCGGCAAACAGCTCCTGCGTGATCGGCAGCCGTTCCGTGATCGAGATGGAGGTGGCGAACGTCCACTGGTCGTCGATGTCGCTTACCCAACCAGCCGAACCCGCCCACGCGGCACCGTCGTTGGTGCGACCCGAACCGTCTTGGACGTTGATCGATTGCCAATCGGAACGGACCCCGAATTGCCAGAGGCCTTGTTCGAGTTCGAGTTCCTCAAAGAGCATCAGCGCAAAATTCTGCGTCTCCGACGGCGGTAAAAATGCTTCGGCCCCGACGGCGTCGAAATCGGAATAGGAAAGCTCCAACCCGATCGCCCCGGTTAGCTCACCCCAGGGTTGATGCAAAGCGTCGATGCGCAGGTCGAAGCCTTCGTTGGTGAAAACCGTGCCGATCTCGTCGCCTTCAAATTCCGTGTGCTGGTAGTCGGCGTAAGCGGCATTCCAGCGGATCGCGCGGAGGCCGGCGAAGGGCTCGCGTTGTTCGCCTTGGAGTTCGAACCGGTGTTGTTGCAGATCGATGGAGACGAGTTCCTCCCCGGGTTCGTCATGGTCTTCAGCATGGTCATGCGCTTCCTCGTCATGATGATCTCCGTCGGGTTCGTCGTGGTGTTCTTCCTCTTCGCCGTGGGCGTGGTTGTGCGCGCCGGGAGGCACGCCGTAGCGGGTTTCAAACACGCTGAAGGCGCCGCCGAAGAATCCGGTTTCGGTGATCCAACTCAGGCCCAGCGAGCCGCCCTGTGATTCCACAAAAGAGTTAGGCAGCGTGCCAAACGCTTCCTGGTCTTCGTCGTGTTCATCGTCGTGGTCCTCATCATGCTCGGCGGCCTCCTCGACGCGGCGGTATTTGCTTTCGGCGTAGCCGGGGATGTCGATGTCGTTCGTCTCGCGATAAAAGGAATCTACGTGCCAGGCGAGGGCACCGGCGGCTCCTTCGACTACCAGCGCGCCCGACCGCTCGTCATTAGCGCTGCTGACGCGGCCTTCCGTCCGACCATGGAGTTGCGCGTCTGGCAGGGTCGTGTGGATCCGGTGAGTCACGACGTTCACGGCCCCACCCAGCGATGATCCGCCTTGCAGTAAGGCGGCGGGCCCGCGCGTGATTTCGATCCGCTCTATCAGTAGCGGATCAATCGACACTGCGTGATCGGGACTGATCACCGACGCGTCGATCGTATCGTTGCCGTTCTGCAGCACCGCGACGCGGGGCCCGCCGAGGGCGCGAATGATGGGGCGACCTGCCCCGGGGCCAAAATAGGTCGAGGTCACGCCGGGTTGGTTGGCCAGCATGTCCCCTAGGGTCATGGCCTGATTTCGATCTACCGCGTCGAGACCCATCACTTGGGTGGGCTGAGCGATCTCGCTTTGATTGCGGGCGTAGGGATGAGTGGTGACCTCGAAATTGGTCAGGTGCACCGCTTCATCCTCTGTGGTATGGGCGGGTTCAGTCTGAGCTGCGGCGAATATGCCGGAGCTGATAAAAATAAGAAAAGAAAGTGGTTTCATGATACGTTGATTCAACCCGGGCAGGCGCAGTGGCTTGGTTGGGTTCCAGTCGGTAGGAGTCGCGCACAGTGATGTAGCTCCCGCCGAGGAGCGCGCGAATTAGGGCCGCCGAAGCGGTGAATCAATCCCAGGGTGGTGCTCGTCCCGGAGGGGTGAGCCAATCGTCGCTCGCATAGACGGCAAGCGGTAGGACGAAATTCGTGGTCGCCAGCAACTCACGACGAGCACTGATCGCGACCCGCAGGTCGCCGACCAATATTCCGTCAGCGAAGACCTCAACGACACAGTGATGATCGGCTTCGCCAGCGTGGTCATGGACGGCAGCGTGTGCCGCCGGGGCATGACTCAGACCACCGATCCAGACGATCGCCGCCACCAATGCGGCAGCGATCCCGCGATGGCGGGTGCTTTGGCGACGGCGGTGGAACCAAAGGATCATTGGCGGAGGAACCCGACGCCCAAAACGGTCGGTGTCAACTCCCGTCGGAAATAATTCTGATCCGAAACAGCCACCACTTGGGGTCATCATCGCGACGCTCCAGGCGCCCGGTGATGGTCTGGCCGGGCTCCACGGCTTCGAGCACGCGGGGGTCGACTTGGAACGCCATGGTCATCGCCGCCATGACGCCGGGAATCTCTTCGTGGTCGACGAGAAGGGCACTCCGCTCGGGCAGCAGTGAGACGATGCGACCGCGCACGGGATAGCCGCGCAGGGCGGCTTCAGCGGGACTGCACCCACAATCGTCGATCGTAGGCTCCCCGTCATACGGCAGGGTGGCGATCTCGGTGACGACCCGGCCACCCCGACTTTGCACGATCAAGAGCTGGGCGGCCTGATCAGAACGATTGTGCAGGATCCGCATATGTGGACGACCTTCCGAGGGGCCGGCATGACGGTAGATTATGCCCACCGCACCGTTGCCGTGCAGGGCACGGAAGGCGAGATGGCCGTTGGTCTCCAGCCAGGAGACCCAATGCGTGCCATCGCGCAGCACGACGACCTTGGGGGAGCCGCTCGTCGGTTGATCGGGATCGTCGATCCGAGTCGCGGCGGTCCAGGTGCGGCCCAAGTTGTTGGACCGCGCTACCAGCACGCGGGGGTTGTCATCGGCGGCTGTGAACCACGTCGCCGCGACGTGGCCGCTGCGACGGCTGAGGTGTGGACCGTTGACTGGACAACCTTCGATGACCCAACCATCCGCGTTGGGCGCTGACGTCTCACGCCAATCGCCGCGGCGGTAGGCGCGGTAGGCAATATCCCGGACTTCCGTTTCGGATCGATCGCGGTAAGCCGTAAGCACGACTCCGTTGGGCAACACGAGCAGACTGAGCGGACAGCAATCGCAAACCTGTTCGTCGACCAAGGTATCCGTTTCGTCGTGACCGACCACGCGGCTGCGCAGTTGAGTGGCGGTGGCTTCGCGACCATCGAGCCAGATGGCTAGCCAGTTGCCATTGAGCAACGCCGCGAGTTGCACAAATTCCTGCCGTTCGCTTTCGGTCGTAATCCGCGCCGGCGCGGACCACGAAGCCCCGTAATCCTCCGAGTCACTGAATCGCGCATGGTAACCGCCGGCGGGGTTTTCCGCATACCAAATCGCGGCCACGCGACCGCGTAGGCCGGCGGTGATGGTCGGGGTATCCCGATCGTTAATGAACCAGTCGGCACCGGTGGCGATGGTCACCGGGCTGAACCACGCGTTGGTCTCACGGTCGAAGCGCGCCACGCGCAGCGCCGTCGCGCCTTCGCCGGTGGGTTCGGTCCAAGATACGAACAGATTACCATCTTGGGCACTCGTCAGGGCAGGGGTACGAGAGGTCGCGGCCGCCGCCAAAGGCAGCTGTTGGAATTTGATCGCGCTAGCGGAAGCCAACGCCGCGCTCCCGGCGAGGAGTGCGATTCGAATTAAGGCAGCGGCAGCGGCCAAGAATTTCATGGATCAATCACCTGCACGTCCTCGAGCAGCCAAGTACCGGCGTCGGAACGTTGCATGGTAGCGGTAATGGTGTCGCCTGCTTTTACGGGGGGCAACCGTTCCGGATTGATCTGAAACATCATGGTCATCGCCTGCATGAATCCAGGAATTTCTTCGTGTTTGACCAGCAGTGCCTGTCTTTCCGGAAGTTCGCTTTGGATGATACCGCGCAACGTATACGTCTTGCCGGCTTCGGTGGGTTTAACGACGCAGCAACTGCATCCGGCGGGTGCTGGCGCGTCGGCTGACTGCTTGGCCGGGTCTGCGGCCGCAAGGCTCAAGGGGAGGGTGAGGGCACCTAGCAGAGGTAGGAAGCGGTAAGAACGGGGAAGTGTTTTCATAATGATCTAAAAATTCGAAGGAAAGACGGGCGAAAGGGTAAGTCAGGAGGGATCAGTAGCGAAAGTCACATTTGATCCACGCAAATCGACCCGGTTCATTGACCCGCGTCGTCTGCACGAAGCCTGCGACGCTGGAACCCGCCCGGCTGATATGCTCGGCGAACGTGCGATCAAACAGGTTATCTATCCCTGCTGAGATGCGAACAGCGTTGGTGGGGGCCCAGCTGGCGTTGAGGGAAAACACGTCAAAGGCTGGCGAGGGACCGATGTCTTGACCGACAATGTTGCCTTGATCCACCGCGACGCGATCTTGGGCAGCGGCGACTCGCCAGAGCACGCCCGCCGACCAAGTGGGCCGCGCATAAGTCAAACCCAACCGGCCCTCGAGAGGCGGCATCTGCGCCAGGGCCAGGTCGTCCGTGGGGTTGGTGCCTCGCACGGCCGCGATGCTCGCCTCGCTGCGCCACGTCTCGCTGAAGCGATACCCGAGACTGATTTCGCCCCCGAAACTTTCGGCTTCGATGTTGCGGGTCACGGTGGCGGCTCGCGTGCGATTCATCATCCCGGTCGGTTTCGCGACGTTACGTTCGATCAAGATATAGTCGTCGATCTGAGTGGCAAAGGCAGACACCGACCAATCGAATCCATCGCGTCGGTGCAGCCAACCGATGTCCAGTTGAGTCACTTTTTCGGGCGCGGTGGTGAAGGCGCTGAGACCAGTCAGCGTCTCGTTAGACACCAACTCCCAGTAGTCGGGAAAACGTTGGGTATATCCGACGCCGACAAAAGCGGTCGACGCCGCGCCGAGATCAAACTCCAGCCGACCGAAGGCGGCGGGGAGGGTGGCCGTGCGTTCCAGCTCAGCCGTGGGATTGGGCGCAGTCATGCCCATCATCCCGATGCGAACAGTGGATCGCTGATCGGTGGCGGTCCAGTGATCGGCCCGGGCTCCCGCGTAGGCGCGGATGTCATCAGAAAACGAATACGCAGTTTCGATGAACGCCCCGGTCTGATGAAACGTCGCATCCGGCCCGCGCGGTATCGTGGTGAATGACATCTGGTCCTCGTTGCGCGTGGAACGGACGCGATGCTGGTTACTCTGATGGTCGATGCCGACGTCCAGACTCAGCGGGGCAGCGAGATCGAGTTTAAAGGCCAACCGTCCACCGTAGGTTAGCCGGTCGGGGTTCGATACGGTCTTGCCGGGCATCATCATGTTGGGCCGAAATTCTCGCTGGGAGAAGTTGTCCATCACGTGGTCGACGGCGTTCACGTAGAGCTGAAATTCGGTGCGGCTGATCCAATCCGTGAGCCCGAGATGTTGCAGGCGCAAACCGGCGTTTTGCCGATCAAAACGAGCGCCGTCCATCATCCGATCCGCGTAGGCGGCTTCGCCATCACTGAGGGCGGCGGTGAGTTCGATGAAGGTATCGTCCGAGGGCGTCCAAGCGACGGATCCATTGGTGCTCCAGCGCTGGTAGGCCGCATGGACTTCCTGGCCATCGCCGTCGGTATAATTGTCCATCGCGGCATCGGTGGCGGCGAGGCGACCTTGTAGGGTGGGGGTGCCGCCGCGCAAATCGATCACGCCCTCGCGCCGATCGAAGTCGCCGAGCGTTACGCTGGCGAATGCCGTGGCCCCGCGGTCATCCCGTCGCTCGAAGTCGCGCTCGAAACGCACGGCCCCAGCGGGACTCATCGGGCCGAAGCGGACCGCTTGGGGGCCTTTGATGACGGTGATGCGATCATAAGCTGCGGGGAAGATGTAGGCGGTGGGCGGGTCCATCCGCTGGCCACAACCACCGAGGACGCTTTCGCCCTCGACGAGGATACCGAGGCGAGAGCCGGCCATGCCCCGCAACATGGGATCGCCGTCGGTGCCGCCTTTGCGGATGACGGCGAAGCCCGGAATGTTTTTGAGCACGTCGGCGCCATCGTGCGCGGGTATGGGTTGCGCAGCCGCTTTGGGGTCAGTCTGGATGACCAACGGTTCGATGGTTCGCGCGGTGGTGACGACGATGGGATCGAGGGAAATCACCGGGGTTTGAGCAAAAGCGCTAGTAGCGAGCACGACCAAACTGACCGCGCTACGAAGATAAATCGTTTTCATGATAGAGTGAAATAGAGACTTTGAGGATAACTCAGAACGCCCATTGCCAACCGATCGTGAGAGTGTTGTCGGGGCCGAGTTGGGGGTCATCGAGATCGCGATCAATCACGGTGCCGTATTCGATGGCGATTGCGGTTAACGTGATCGGCGCCGCAAAGAGAGATCTGAACATAGTAAGATTGAGGGAAAAAAGGTGAAGTCGCGCGTGGCCGCATCCGCGCGGAGTGACGTCCCTCCTTCGGAAGCGAAGGCGATGGGACGAAAAATTGAGCGGCCGAATAAACCGAGAACTGCCCTTAGGCGCGGGGCGGTGGAGTCGGCGGGGCGCTGCCCAAAATCTCGGGCAGCGCGAGGTCGCTAAGCGACCACTGGTGGGGATCGAGGCGGGGCACGATCACGGGGTTGAGCTGGCCGAGCGCGAGTTGGATCTCGCGCGTGCCAGACTTCGCGGGAGCGGAGTCGTCGTCGGCATCCTGCGAGACGTCGGCGACAAACTCGCAGACGCCGCAAAAATTATCCGGGCTGAAAGTCATGCGCGCCGCATCGGTGTAGGACATCGTCTGCGAATACGTCGCGAACATTTTTCCCCAAGCAAAGGTCTGCACCAAATCCCAATGACTGCCGGTGGCCACGAGCCACGCAGCGAGCGTCATGATGAGAGCGAGTTTTTGGCGCATACCCGGACTAAACATCCGAGGCCGCAGTGACGGAGCAAGCCGAATTAGGGGCTATTAGAAAAGGCAATGGGAATGTTGCCAGATCGGATATTGTCAGGCGGGAGGCAGCCTCTACCGTGAGCGCTTCGCATGCCCGATCAGCCCAAAGATTTCCCGGTGACGGAACCGAATGAAGATGAAGAGATTCTCGAAGCTTCCTTCGAGGAATTGAACACGTTTTCAGCCGAGCGTTTGGAGGAAGCCTCCGACGTCGTGTTGGCGCGCGCCCTGTCCCGCTTCGAGATCGACGAGCGACGGAGCATCCTGCGGCAAGTGAGTGAAGCCAAGGCTTCGGACATCCTCGCCGAGATGGATGAGGAGGATGCCGCCGAAGTGCTCGGTGCGATGCGCGAGAGTCGGGCGGTCAAGATGATCGAAAGATTCGATCCCGATGATGCGGCGGATATGGTGGCGGAACTCGAAGACGAGGATCGCACGCGTTTGATGGGAGCGCTGGAGCCGGAAACGGCGGAGGATATCAACCTGTTACTCTCCTACGATCCGGAGACGGCGGGCGGCGTGATGACCACGGATTTCGGGGTGGTGCGCGTTAATCACACCATCGAGCAGGCGATCAGTGACCTCCGGCACCAAGGCGAAGAACTCGACAACATTTACTATATTTACGTCGTCGATGCCGTGGGCCACTTGCAAGGGGTGGTCTCCATTCGCGAGATGCTGTTGGCCCGGCCTGGTGCCCACATTCGCGATATTATGCACGATGACCTCGAGGGCGTGTGTGCGCCGGAGGATGACCGGGAATTGGTCGCGAGTCGCACGGCGGAGTTTAATCTCGCGGCTCTGCCAGTGGTGGATGCCGCGGGCAAACTAATCGGTATCGTCACCCATGATGACGTGCTCGACATTATCCAAGACGAGGCCACCGAAGATTTCCAGAAGATGGTCGGTGCGGGTGGTGACGAGAGCATTCTAGACTCGGTGGGGGAAAGTCTGCGCAAACGGAACCCGTGGCTCGTGGTGAACCTGCTGACCATCAGCGTCGCGGCGGCGGTGATCACTTTTTACGAAGATCAAATTAAGAGCATGGCCATCCTCGCGGTGATGATGCCGGTGATCGCAAACCTCGGCGGCAATACCGGAGCGCAGACCTTGGCGGTGCTGATTCGTAGTCTGGCGGTGGGCGAAATTCAGCCGCGCGACTCGTTCGCGATTTGTGGCCGGGAGGCAATGAAGGGGCTGCTCAATGGCGTGATCATCGGATTGATTACCGCCGGGACGGTGGGCCTGTTTACGCAGGACGTCATGGTGGCGATAGTCGTCTTCCTCGCGATGGTATGCACGATGACATTCTCGGGATTTGTGGGTGCCACGATTCCGCTGACCCTTAAACGGCTCAAGTTTGATCCGGCGCAGAGCTCATCGATTTTTGTGACTGGGATTGTCGATATGGTCGGGTTTTTGGTTTTTCTTCAATTGGCCACGTGGCTCCTTTTTTAGATGGCGGCTGGCGATCCTCTTTCCCCGCTGCCAGTGGAACCTCTGCCCGGCCGCTACCGTCATTACAAAGGCGGGGAGTATAACGTCATCGGCCTGTGCCGACATTCGGAATCCTTGGAGCCGATGGTCGTCTACCGCGCGCTCTACGGCGAGCTGGGACTTTGGGTGCGACCCGCCGCGATGTGGAATGAGCTCGTGG
>Ga0208413_1001205_pt1 | contig 17079 bp, 16 predicted proteins | sample AntAceMetag02UKD_FD_184761 | JGI IMG/M metagenome (GOLD analysis project Ga0208413, IMG submission 184761) | Saline lake microbial communities from Ace Lake, Antarctica - Antarctic Ace Lake Metagenome 02UKD (SPAdes) (version 2) | ecosystem: Environmental > Aquatic > Non-marine Saline and... | reverse complement strand
CAAACAAGGCAACAACAGTTACCTGCTTAGGCAGGCCGCTAACAATACCTTCAATCTGATTTACAGATATAGCTCGCGAGCTAGGCGGATAAAATACCAGCCCAATAGCATCTGCACCCAACTCACCGGCCGCTAAAGCGTCCCTGTGCTGAGTGATCCCACATATTTTAATCCAAGTTTTAGACAAGGTAAGTTACAAACTAAGTATCGGTATAAGAATCGGTATACGTATCGGTATACGTGCCGCATTAGCGCACGGTTAACATTAACTTAAGTTTACCAAATTAGAGTGAGTTAGCCTAATTATGTGATGCTAAAACCGGAGGTTTTACAAATCTCGCAGGACTTAATATATTCTCAGGATAACCAACCTCAACAAGGTATAGCCCCTGCGGGGGCGCTGTTATAGCAGCTTGGGTTCTATCTTTTGCCGCTAGCAAACTTTCAATCCATTCGGGGCTTTTATCACTGCTGCCTACCGCCAGCATGGAACCCATAATATTTCGAACCATGTGCTGCAGGAAGGCGTTCGCGCAGATAGAAAACACTAAAAACTCACCATACTCGGAAAAGGAAGCCTCAATAATGCAGCGATTAGCGGTCTTTGACTGGCATCCAGCTGCTCGAAACGAAGTAAAATCATGTTCACCCAGCAGAAATTGCGCCCCTGAGTTCATCGCATCAACGTCTAAATTTCTGCGCTGAGTAGTCACCAGATCAGCGACTAAGGCAGACGCTATTGATCTGGTATGCAGAATGTAATTATAACGGCGGTAAACTGCACTAAAACGCGCATGAAATTTGTCGTCGACCACAAGCGCCTTAGTTACTCGTATTGTTGGCGGCAGTAGACTGTTGACACCCAACTCCCAAGCCTTAACCCCGCGATCGATTGGGGTATCAAAGTGGACGATCTGCGAAGTTGCATGAACCCCTGAGTCAGTTCGTCCGGCACAAATGACCACTATGGTCGAATCAGCGACCTTACTAAGCGCGACTTCAAGTGCACCTTGGACCGTTGCCAGTGATGGGGATTTTTGTTTTTGCCAACCTGAAAACTTTGCCCCATTGTATTCGACACGCAGTGCAATCCTAGTGGTAGCTGGGGAACTGTCGCCGCCAGCTTGCGTTGGCTTCGATTGGTCGGAAGTATCTAGGTTAGTCATTGTGGCTGGTGATCAAGTTAGAGGCGGTTGCAAAATAGCAGCTTCAGTCTGAACTGGACTTCAAGGTTTTCATTAGTTTCCGAGCTTCCCTGATTTGAGCTTCGGTACCCCCTGTTATGACTGCCCGCAAAATTTCTTGCGCGCCCTCTGCATCACCCATCTTTTGATAGGCGTAAGCTAACTCCAGCTTAGTGGCAGCCTCATCTTCATCGGAGAGGCTTTCTGGGTCACCCTCAAAGTCTGCCCCCTCAAAAGCAATATCATCTTCAGATAAAACTTCTAAGTCGTCGCCAGAAGCTTTGGCCGACTCCACCACGGCATCTGCCTTGGTCTGTGAATCGTCAACCTTACCATCAAAACCAAACGTTCCATCATCAGTTGAGCCGAGACTAACGTTTAGCTTCGCTGAGCTTTTATCACTGCCTACGCCACTCTCCGCTTCGTTGTCCAAATCCAAATCCAAGAAATCATCGTCCGCTAGCTCGATTCCTACATCACTAACATCAATATCGTCTGCGTCGATTTCTAGCTCATTCAGATCAAAATTAAAATCATCTTCGATCGCGGCTGGATCATTGACTGGAGGGGTATTGTCAGACTCTTTGGCATCGCCAAAATCAAAACTAATTTCATTTCCCGATCCTTCTGGACCTTTTGGTTTCTCGACAACGGTGGCGGTGGAATCGTCGCCTAAGTCAAGGTCAAAAGCACCGTGATCAACTATCTCCTCTGGCTCGTCTTCGACGTCCGCGCTATCGAAATTAAAATCCAACAATCTGTCATCGTCTTGCGCATCACTAACTGGCTCGTCGCTATTCACAGAAGCTGGAGGCAGGTCAAATGAGAAGATTTCTAAATCTAACTCTTCTTCTAACGCCGCAGGCACTTCTTCAGCCGCCTCGGCAACATCAAATTCTAATGTGTCAATTTCTAAATCTTCTGGATCTTTGCTGTCGCCCCTGGCAAATTCTAATTCAATGGCCTGAGTAAACTCCAAGGATTCAAAATCATCTTCGCCTTCAACCGGCATCGTTTTCAATTCAGGTTCACCGAGGCCAAAATCTGCCTGATTTGCTGCAGCGCGTTTCTCTTTCTCTTCAGATGTTTCCACCGTCGGCGCTGAAGTATGCGGCTCCAACTCAGTTCCCAGATCGAACATCAAGTCAATGGCATCTGGCTCAGTCTCCTCAGGCATATCATCCAAAGAAACTTCGGAAAGTTTTGAGGTTTGTGTCTCTTCAACAGGGTCATCGGTGAGAGAAAAGGCATTATCTTCGAAAGAATCTAAATCGATTCCTAAGTCGTCTAAGAAAGATGCAGTCTCCGCTTTTTGGCGCAGTGTTTCAGCCTCATTATCTGCAATGTCTTGAAGCGGTGGCTCAACAATAGTTTTGGTCGCTAGATCTTTTCGCAGGCTATATATCTTTCCATTAATAGCTGGATCGTTCTCTTTTCGTAGTATCTCAGCCTGCATATCGAAGGCAGACAAGTCTCCGCGTGCAGCGATAACTGCTAACCTTTTCAACAATAATTGAGAATCATCAGGACTGTTCTTAAGCGCCTGCGCTAATAATAAATCCGCCTGCTCTAACTGGTCATTCTTAATTAACAGATCAACTTCTTTATAATCATGAAACTCTGACCCCATCGCGACGTTACTGCTGCCGTTATCTTGCGTAACATCTTTGGCATCTGTTACGCCCTTAAACTCATCTTTTTTAATGGCATCGATATCTTCTTCATCGAGCTGTTTGGTCTTATTGCGCATCACCAAGAACCCAGCGAGTAACAAAATAACAGCAACGACGGCTGCAATAAGCGCGATGGAGTTCCCCATCAACGTTCTCAGCAAGCTATCCACGAATCCGGTAGGCTGCGTTTCAGCGGCTATTTCCGCTGGAATAACAGCCGCGCTTTGTAGCTCTTGTGCCTGACGTTCTGACTCTGCGGCGGCATCCGCTAGAGATTGCTGAAGCTGAGCTAATTGCAAGTCACGTAATCTGATAATCTCTTGTGCGGCCGCAATCTGTTCGTCAAGCTCGGCAAGTCTCGACTCTAATTCTTGCCTTTCTACGCGAGCGCGATCTGCCCCTTCTTCACGCAGCACCAATTGGTTTTCCAATTCGGAAATACGGCCATCAAGCACAATGTCATCAGCATCTTCCAAGACACCAGCATCGCCAGCGCGATCTGCATCGATGTCTGAAGTAACAACACTAAGCTGCCCACTCGCTTCTTCGTCTTGCGCAGGCTCAGCAGTTGGTGGTGCCGCCAAAGGCTGAATATCAGTTTTAGCTTGTTGATTTTGCCTGCTTACCTCAGCAACTGCTTTACGCTGTCCAATTGCTTGAATATCTTTGATGGACGGTACTCGAAGTACTTCGCCACTGCTTAGCCTGTTGATGTTGCCACCAGCGAAAGCATTAGGGTTGAGTTCTTGAATCGCGAGCATAGTTTGTTGAATACTCACGCTATTGTCTGGGCGAGCTCGCAAAGCGATGTCTGAAAGATTATCCGAAAACCCCGTCATTATGGTTTCAGGGGTGGACGTAACTGCGTCTGCTTGTTCTGCGTCGACGGCCTGTTCGGAAACTGTGTCGCCGGAAGCATCAACTAAACCATCGTTAGCTGACTCATCTGTGATTTCAGACTCGGCTACTAATTCTTCAGAATTGTTATCGATTATGTCTTCAGATGTTTCGTCTAGCTGCGCTAAGGGCTCTGATTCACCCACTGCTTCGACAGCCTGCTCTTCTTCAGCTGGCTCTTCCTCAACTGCCTGTGAGTTAGGTTCGTCGGCTACATTTTGTGTCATAGCAGTAGGCGCGTCGTCAATAGAGTTATCAGCTTGGTTTGAGGAGTCAGCTGCCGAGGATGGCGTGGTGTCCTCTGCTGAAGTTTCTTCTACTGATACGTCTTCTGTTGAAGTGTCTTCTGCGCTTGGCGCAGCGATGACCTCTGGCTGAATTATTGGTTGAACAGAGGGGGCTGAACTAGTCGGTGCCAGCGCAGATGGCTCAGCAATCTGAGGCGCCGAGCGTGGAGCCAATACCGTGCTTATTGGCCGCCTTACAGCCGCTTCTACTAATGCCTTGTCCTCGTAAACAGGCAAATCTAGCAGTATCGTATGCTCACTTAGCAGACGGCCATTAGCCCAGCTTGTCTCCAAAATTAAGCTTAAGTAAGGCTCTCCAACTATCTGATTTGTGGTGAGAATTACAAAATTACCCTGAGGGCCTACATCGGTATCAAAGCGGATATTGTTTAAAAATGTCGCTCGCTCGATGTTAAAACGCTTGAAGTCTTCAGGAGAGGCAACTTGAATGTTGACATTTTCAAGCCGAGCATCACCTAACTGCAAAATTTCGATACGCACTCTAAGCGGCTGATTTAGCGAAGATTCAACACTAACTCTACCCAGCCCTAAAGCTACAGCGTCAGCTGTGATGAATGATAAAAACACAGACAGTATGGCAACGGACTTACGTAGCATGACTTAAGATTCTCTTAGTTCGCTCAAAAACGGCCCAGTATTACAAGTTTATATTCTTGCGTGTTTATTCTTAGGTCTCTTTAAAAAAACCATCGGTGGTGCTGCACTGTCGTCATAAAAGGTAATGACGACTCCACATCGGGCCTGTTTTCTATTGATACTATTTCTTCGCTAATGCTTGCAAGTATTCATTATAAATAGCTTTTTATCAACTCTTCAGCTATTTGAACTGAGTTTAAGGCCGCACCCTTACGAACGTTATCGGCAACAACCCAAAGGCTTAAACCGTTCGAAAGTGAAATATCCTGCCGGATTCTGCCTACAAAAACTGCGTCCTGTCCCGCAGATTCTGAAACAGCCGTTGGATAAGCCCCGTCTTTGTGTTCATCTATCACAGTCACACCGCGGGCATTTTCCAATAATTCACGCGCATCTTTGACGTCTAGATGAGTCTGCGTCTCTATTTGAATCGCTTCTGAATGACCGAAAAACACCGGCACACGTACGCATGTCGCGCTAACCCGTATACTTTCATCACCGAATATTTTTTGTGTCTCCCACACCATTTTCATTTCTTCTTTGGTGTAGCCGTTGTCCATAAATTTGTCGATCTGAGGCAACACATTGAAAGCAATTTGCTTAGGGAAAACCTCAGCAACAGCGTCTCGGCCATTTAATAGCTCAGCTGTTTGCTTCGCCAATTCGTTGATCGCCGATTTTCCGCCGCCTGAAACCGCTTGATAAGTAGACACACAAATACGTTTGATGCCCACTGCAGAATGAATTGGCTTCAGTGCCACAAGCATCTGGATTGTCGAGCAGTTTGGATTGGCGATAATGTTTCGATTAGTGTAGTCGGCAACCCGCTCAGGATTCACCTCTGGAACAACCAAAGGAATATCGTCGTCGTAACGAAAGTGAGAAGTGTTGTCTATCACAACACAGCCCGCAGCAGCTGCTTTAGGGGCATATTCAGCGGAGACACTGCCTCCCGCAGAAAACAGCGCAATCTGCGCTTGAGAAAAATCAAACTCAGCTAAGTCGGTAACCATCACCGACTTGTTCTTAAACATGATTCTTGTGCCTGCGGATCGCTCACTGGCTAGTAGAAATAGTTCAGCTACTGGGAAATTTCGCTTTGCTAAAATTTCTATTAAAGCTTCCCCCACGGCACCGGTTGCACCAACAATCGCAACATTATACTTACTCATGTGTCTTCTCTCTTATCTTGTTTGGCTAGGGCTCTCACCCTAGGCCACTGAATTAGTAAAATTTAGTCAATCTAAAAACCAACGAAGGTCTAAAAAAGATCGAAAATTGGAACGGAAGTAAGCTCTATCCATTGCCAGTCACCAAGCAGCTAAAGCCGATTGAGGGTGGCTCAAGAGCTGGGCGGAGTAAAATACCAAGGGGAAGTTTGGCGCCACTTGTCTTCAAATATTTTAATCGTGTCCGCTTCTTCTAAAGTTAAGCCAATATCATCCAAACCATTGAGCAAGCAATTCTTACGAAATGAGTCAACCTCAAAGGCAATAGTGCTGCCATCTTGGCGAGTAATGAGCTGCTCGCTTAAGTCAACAGTCAAAGAATAGCCTTCGTTCTCTTCGATATCTTGAAACATTTCTGCGACAGTTTCTTTATCAATAACGATCGGTAATAAACCATTTTTAAAGCAATTGTTGAGAAATATATCTGCGAAGCTAGGCGCGATCACGACACGAAATCCATAGTCATCTAAAGCCCAAGGAGCATGCTCGCGACTTGATCCGCAGCCAAAATTATCTCGAGCAAGTAGAATTTTGCAGCCTTGATAGCGCGGCTGATTAAGCACAAAATCAGGATTCAGAGGCCTCTGACTGTTGTCAGAATCTGGTTCCCCTTTATCCAGATAGCGGTGCTCATCAAATAAGTTGACCCCAAACCCTGTCCGCTTAATTGATTTCAGGAATTGCTTGGGAATGATGAAATCGGTATCCACATTCGCTCTATCCAATGGCAGAACCAATCCCTTCTCAACATTAAATTTTTTCATTTCTTGTCTTCCGTAACTGGCCTTTTGCAAGCCTGTAGTTTTTTAACGCGCTGTTTAACTGAGCCGCTTAACCAAGTTCTCGAACATCAACGAAGTGTCCATGAATCGCAGCAGCAGCTGCCATTGCAGGACTAACCAAATGAGTTCGTCCGCCAAAACCTTGGCGACCTTCGAAATTTCTGTTCGAAGTAGAGGCACAGTGTTTGCCATCTCCTAACTGATCGGCGTTCATGGCCAAACACATCGAACAGCCAGGCTCTCTCCACTCAAGACCTGCTGCAATAAATATCTTATCCAAACCTTCTGCCTCAGCCTGTTGCTTTACCAAACCGGACCCTGGCACCACCATGGCCAATTCAATCGTCGAAGCGACTTTTTTTCCCTCGACGACCTTCGCAGCCTCTCGCAAATCTTCGATTCTTGAATTTGTGCAGCTGCCTATGAAGATGCAATCCAGCTTTATATCTTTAATATTGGTGCCACCAGTGAGACCCATATATTTTAGAGCCAGAGCGATACTTTCACGCTTGGTTGGATCACTTTCTTGCGAAATCACCGGAATGCTCCCATTAATGGACGCAACCATCTCAGGGGATGTGCCCCATGTCACTTGCGGTTCAATGTCCGCGGCCTCTAATTCAACCACTTCGTCAAAGTGAGCATCCGGATCACTAACTAGTGATTTCCAAGCCTGCGCCGCCTTCTCCCAAACTTCGCCTTTAGGCGCGAAGGGCCGGCCTTTGATGTAATCAATCGTGGCTTGGTCAACGGCAATTAGCCCTGCTCTGGCACCGGCTTCAATAGCCATATTGCAAACAGTCATTCGCCCTTCTACGCTAAGTGCCATAACCGCTTCACCAGCAAACTCTATGGTACAGCCGGTGCCACCTGCGGTGCCGATACGACCGATGATTGCCAGAACCATATCCTTGGCTGTTACACCCGGTTTGAGGCGGCCGTTAACTTGCACCCGCATATTCTTCATTTTCTTTTGCATCAAGCACTGGGTAGCCAACACATGCTCGACCTCGGACGTCCCGATGCCGTGAGCAAGCGCGCCAAGAGCACCGTGAGTGGAGGTATGTGAATCACCACAAACAATGCTCATTCCTGGCAAAGTAGCACCTTGTTCTGGCCCCACAACATGCACAATACCTTGACGCATATCGGTCATTTTTAACTCGAAGATATTGAATTCGTCGCAGTTGTTATCAAGGGTTGTAACTTGAATTTTAGACACAGGATCTTTAATACCTTCTAACCCTTGATCCCGCTCACTTTTTGTCGTCGGAATATTATGATCAGGAGTAGCGAAATTGGCGTCTGCTCGCCACGGCAATCGGCCCGCTAGCCTGAGACCTTCAAACGCCTGAGGGGATGTAACCTCATGAATCAGATGGCGGTCGATGTAAATAAGTGACGTGCCATCTTCTCGTTGACTTACCAAGTGGGCATCCCAAATCTTGTCGTAGAGTGTTTTTCCGCTCATGCTTATTACCAATTAATCCTTTTTAATACTACGTGTGTGTATACTTTTGGTATTTATAGCTTTACCTAAACTGTATAACCGCGAAAACAGCAGCTATTGATCCCGCTATCGGCCCATCTGGCCCCTGTCTCTCAACAGATGATCCAGCAGCACCAAGGCTACCATAGCCTCTGCAATTGGGGTGGCCCGGATGCCAACACAGGGATCATGACGCCCGGTTGTTATGACCTGGGTAGGCTCTCCTGTCACTGTAATAGAGTCTCCAGGAAGCCGAATGCTGGATGTCGGCTTTAAGGCAATACTGGCAAAGATATCCTGCCCGCTGCTAATCCCGCCTAAAACTCCGCCAGAATTATTGCCCACAAACCCATCAGGGGTAATCGCGTCTCTATGTTCGCTGCCTTTTTGGGTCACGCAATCAAAACCAGCTCCTATCTCAACACCTTTGACGGCATTGATGCTCATTAAAGCCTTCGCCAAGTCCGCATCCAAGCGATCAAAGATCGGCTCCCCCAAGCCTATAGGCACTGAGCTTGCAAGAACCGAAATCCTAGCACCTATCGAGTTTCCTTCTTTGCTCAAGGCCGCCATGTATTCTTCCATAGCCTTAACTTTCGAGGCGTCTGGGCAAAAGAATGGATTACGCTCAACCTCATCAAAATCTACTGTTTCAGCACTAATAGGGCCCAATTGACTAAGATAGCCCCGTATTTGAGTGCCGCAGGTCTCTTTTAGGTATTTTTTAGCGATTGCGCCAGCCGCTACTCGCATTGCTGTTTCTCTCGCCGAAGATCGGCCGCCGCCCCGGTAGTCTCGGATACCGTACTTTTTCTGATAAGTAAAATCAGCGTGAGCAGGTCTGAACTGGTCTTTAATCTTGCCATAGTCCTTGGAGCGCTGATCGGTGTTGCGAATAAGCAGACCGATAGGCGTGCCGGTAGTCTTACCCTCAAACACGCCCGAAAGTATCTCAACCTCATCGTCTTCTCTGCGCTGGGTCGTAAAGCGGGACTGGCCCGGCTTGCGCCGATTAAGGTCCAATTGCATATCAGCGGCACATAGCTCCATCCCTGGGGGGCAGCCATCAACCACGCAGCCAAGCGCGGGCCCATGGCTCTCACCGAAGCTGGTTACTGTAAATAATTTCCCTATGGTGTTTCCGGACATTGAACAACTCAGTCTTTAATAACAAGGTTTACGCGGCGCGAGCGCGAAAAACGGAAGATTGTACACTATTTGCGAGTAGCCCTGAAACCGCGCAATTGATCCCGCGTCAGACAAAAGACCCCAGAACCGCCATGATTAAACTCAAGCCAAACAAATGGCACGTCTGGAAGCGCAGTTTTTAGAGCCTCCCGTGAAAAGCCTACCTCCATTATTAATAGACCATCACTCTTAATATACTGACCAGCTTGCTCCAATAGTTTGATCGGCAGCGCAAGCCCTTCATCCTCACTAAGTAAGCCTAAGGCAGGCTCAGCAAGATATTCAGGCGGAAGCTCGGCATACTCAGCTCTAGAGACGTAAGGTGGATTGCACAAAATTAAATCATATTGCTCTGTAATCGCCTCAAAGCCATCGCTTAGCAATAGACTTACCCGGCTCGACAGATCATGAAGAGACACGTTCGATGCTGCTAAATCTAGCGCGTCAGCAGATATATCGGCTAAATCGACATGCGCTTGGGGATATTCGAGCGCTGTAGCCAGCCCTATGCAACCACTCCCCGTGCACATATCCAAAACCCGCTGCGGGTCTGTATCGACCAAGCCCGCAAAACGGCTTGAAATTAACTCAGCAAACGGAGAGCGCGGCACGAGCGCCCTACTATCACTATTGAATTTGAAGCCTGCAAACCATGCGCTCCCAACTAAATAGGCCGCTGGAATATGCTCATCTATACGCCGACGAGCAGCCTCTTCGAGTTTGACCAATTGGGCCGCAGACAATATTTTGGCGGCTAGGTCGACTTCTTGATCGAATTCAATCCCAAGTAGTACAAAGACAATATAAACCGCCTCATCATATGAATTGTCCGTGCCATGACCATAAAAAAGGTCCGCAGATTCAAACCTCATCGCCAACTGTGAGATGTAATCCTGCGCTGTAACTACATTGCCCATCAATGAATCCATAAAATGCTTTACCAATAAATACTGTTATCGTAGGGTAGCGGCCAATAGTTAAAAATTTAGTTGTTAAGGTGAATTATCAATGGAAGAGTCCTTTTTAAAAATCATTCAGGAAATAGGAGAAGATCCTAGCCGTCCCGGTTTAGTGGACACTCCAAAGCGTGCCGCCAAAGCAATGAAGTTTCTCATGCAAGGCTATGAAATGGACCTTGATGAAGTCATTAATGGCGCTCTCTTTCCCACAGAAAATGACGAGATGGTCATTGTTAAAAACATTGAACTGTATTCAATGTGCGAACACCACATGCTACCGTTTATCGGCAAGTGCCATATCGCCTACATTCCCAATGGCAAAGTTATTGGGCTGTCTAAAATCGCACGCGTGGTTGATGTGTTTGCGCGCAGGCTACAAATTCAAGAGAATTTAACCACTGAGATAGCAAACTGCATCGTTGAGAAGACCAATTCCAACGGCGCCGCGGTTATCATAGAAGCTCAGCATATGTGCATGATGATGCGAGGAGTCGAAAAACAGAATTCGGTAATGACTACTTCGTGCATGTTGGGAGCGTTTCGTAATAGTTACAAAACGCGCAGTGAGTTTCTCTCGCTAATCAAGTAACTGACGCCGAACGATATCAATCCTGTTCGTGCACGCCGTGCTCACGCAACTAGGCGCCAAAGGCCCAACACCGTGTGAGGACAGCCTCGACGAAGATATTCCCGCCTGGATCAAGCGCCGCATAATTGTTTCGGCGCGCTTCTGAGTGCGCTCTTGAAGCTCGGACAAACTCATATTATCTGCAAGGTGGGAGACAATATAAATCTCAAGCAACGGATTTTCATTTAATACGGCTATCAACGTGTCTAACTGAGCACTTTCGATTACTTCATTACCCTGAAATTGAATATCTCTGAGCGTGCTAAACCCTTTCTCTGTTATTTCTTGAGCTAGGTTTCTTTGATTCGTTGTAGGAAAATTTTGCAGCGTATCTGTAGGCTCGGTAATTTCCACATAGGCGTAGAGGCGCCTATTTCCTCTAGTGATAATGTATACTGTGACATAGGAAGAAGCACGGCCGCCCGCAGACGTTTGATAGGCAAGATAGAATTGGTTTTGCGCAGGACCGTAAAGTATTCTATTTTTAAAAATATCATTAGCCCAATCGCTGCTACTGCCGCAGGATCTTCCTAAGCACCTAAACAACAGCTCAAAAGAATTATCGTCAAATTGATTCCGGAAAAATCGATAAACATCTTCCCCTGAATACTCCGACGGTATTTCATATAGGGTTTTACTTAAAACACCCGTCACTCGCCGAACCGCTTCTGGCCCAGCATTCTGAAGAATACCCAGCGCGACCTGATTGATCGTATTAGGGGTAACAGAGCTAGAAATGATGCTCGAGTTTGGAAAAGCGTCTATAAGCTCTTCAACAGGGTTTTGCTGCGCTGCTGCCAAATTTGCTTGAATTAACAGAACACCCGCTGACAATAATCTTAGTGCTTTATATCTTAACAGTTTTATCATGGTGAAAGAGTATACAGTACCTTGCCGCATCCAGGGGCCACAATGTCCATTGACACACAAGCAATATGACTAGTCCCCATATCACTGCTTGTCGCTAACGTCCCGTCTATCAAAAGCGCCAGTAAGTTGGATATCAGGGGATTATGGCTAATCAGGAACACTTGCATAACATCAATTTTTTCAATTTCATCCAACAGGTCATAAACGCCTGCCTCAGGCTCCAAAGCTTCGCTGACTTCAAAACTAAGCTGCGGATAGCTTACTTGAAGCGCTGAGCAGGTTTGCCTGGCGCGTTGATAAGGACTCGTTAGGGCGCGATCAATCTCCGGTGCATGTTGGCTTAATTTAGCTATTACTGAGCGATTGTCCATTACACCTTTGCGAGTCAATTCTCTTGCAGGATCTGATAACGCTTTCTGTTCCGCCTCGCCATGGCGCATCAAATAAATCATCATTTTCTGTTACTCACCATTATGAATTTTTAATAAAAAAAATGCTCTTCCAGTATCCCTGAGTACTAAAATAGCACTGTCTGCTAACTTGGCTCTGAGTCAGTGGCCTCAGTTGGGGAATCCGCTTGAGTTGATGCCGCGTCCAAATCGCTAGGTTTGGATGCTGCAGCAGTCACTTTCTTTTCTGCTGGTTTTAGAGTGACCGATGGAGTGTCGCTAGCAGAGGCTATGCCGGTTTTTGATTTCGCCGTCGACTTCTCCGCTTCCGTAATCGGTTTTACTGCTTCAGGCTGTGTTTTTCCCTCTTCCAAGTCAGGGGCTGAGTCTGAGTCTGAGTCTGAGTCTGGGTCTGGGTCTGGGTCTGGGTCAGGGTCAGGATCGGAATCCTCGTCCTTTACCGCAGGGTCAGCCTTCTCGAAAGCAGAATTTTCAACCACCGAAGTATCTTCTACCGGGAAGTCAGAAAACGGAAATGGGCGCTCATTGGAATTGTAAGAAATATAGTCAATTATTTGTGATACATATTGCTGCACTACTGACGCCAACCCTCTAAGATTGCGATTGCTTTGCCCTGTTATAAGAGCGAAAAGTATTTGCGCCGCCATCACCACAATAACGACAGGAACAAAAATTAGGTAAAGAATAAAGCCATAAGCCAGCATAAAGGGCAGTCGCACCCAGTGCGATGGTTGCTTTAGGTTATCGACTATCTCTTCAAACTTGTCTGTCATTATATTTCCTCATTGCTTAATACTTTCTCTTGATTGGCCTCAAATTCAACATCCAAGGCCTGCTCTCCTAGCATTAGAGAGGCTATCATAGTCTTTATAGATTGTTGCTCATAGATGATTTTGTACAAGCCGTTAACTAGAGGCATATAAACTCCCAGCTCATCGGCTTTTTCTTTTACATGCTTGACCGTGCTGACCCCTTCAACAACTTGTCCAATTTTCGCCATTGCTGCATCGACTGTTCCCCCTTTGCCAAGTGCGAAACCCAAGCTGTAGTTGCGGCTAAGGGGCGTCGAGCAAGTAACGACGAGATCCCCTACTCCAGCCAGCCCTAGAAACGTCATAGGGTCGGCGCCAAACTCACGGCCGAACCTAGCCATTTCAGTCAGACTGCGGGCTATCAACATACTATTAGTGTTGAAGCCCATCCCTAGAGCCGCCGCAATACCCGCAATAATGGCATATATATTTTTTAGAGAGCCACCTAGCTCCACCCCAAACATATCGTCATTGGCATAGACTCTAAATGTCTCGGATTTTAACAGCGCCTTAACTTCGTTTCTAACTTCTTCGTGGCTACTAGCAATGACAGTGCCGGTTAAGTGTCCTGCCGCTATTTCTTTAGCCAGATTAGGGCCACTAAGAACGCCAATCTTGGAATTTGGAGACTCCTCGCTCAACACCTGACTCATAAGCAGGAAAGTGCCCGCCTCGATGCCTTTTGTGGTGCTGATTAGCATCGCATCGGAATCTAATTCGCAAACGACTGCCTTAACAACCTCTCTAAAAGACAAACTGGGCACCGCCACGAACACAACGGCGCTGTCGTGTACCGCCTGCGCCATATTTATCGTCGCGTGAACACGACTATCAAGTTTATAACCTGGCAGGTACTGAGAGTTTTCGTGCTGGCTGTTTATTTGCGCTACTTGTTCGCTGCTGCGCATCCAAAATTGAACGTTGAAACCGTTGGTCGCGATGATATTTGCTATGACAGTACCAAAACTACCACCGCCAATGACCGAAATCTTATTGTTTTGCATGTTTACTCATTATGAGTTGAAGGTGGTTCAAATGGCCATGATAGTATGCTCACATAGCAATACCAAGGCTCGATGATCCTAGAATCAGGGTTTACGGCATAAAATAAACACCAAGGGCCAGACCACTATTTTAGCCGGTTCATTTCCCCACGCGAGATTAAGTTAATCTGAAAGTGCGGCCACCGGATCACAGCCAATAGCCTTAATGTATTTCTGCACGGCAGACCAGCTGCGAAGATATACTTCCACTTGATCCTGGCTCCAGGTTAAGGACATCGTGAAACTTGGGCTAGGGGTTTCTCATTGGGAAACTCTATTGTTTTGTATGCCTGCTCAATTAAAAACGGCTCTTGCGACCAATAGCCGGCGAGGAATTGCCGATACAGCTCGCCGATAATCTTATCCACCTTCTCATCGTTCGTGCGAATACCATAGGACCACACCGCCAATACTCCACTTGGTTTGAGTGTGGCATTAACAACCTGAAAAAACCGCTCTATTTCAAACCAATACAAAGCCTGAGACACACAAATTAGATCAGCACTAGCGGGATCAAGAATAGCCTCCTGGGGTAAAGCCACTCGATAGTCAATATTGGACATTTTTTCGCCGCATCAATTTGAGCGGCACTGCCATCAGTTGCTATCACTTGGTCGAAGTAGCTGGCTAGCACCACCGCTGATTGTCCATTCCCGGTTGCACAGCCCCAGACAAGGTCTGTCGCCGGCATCACAGAATTCAAATAGTCGAAAGTTCAGCCGGATAAGTTGGACGACCCTGCGCATAAACGTCAGCGTGTCCCGAAAAATGGTTTTTAAATATCATCTGATGCGGCCTCCAGAAACGCTATCCTATTGGATTGAAAAAATACCAGAACGTCTTATATTTTCGCTGAAGCAGTTATAGGGGTGATAGACGCCCCAAAAAAAAGGTCATACTCATTGTCCGCGGATATTGTTTGCCAACTCACGCGCTGTATATCTCTAAAGGTCTTAGTTTTAAATAATTTCATCCATTGTGAATCTATAATTCTTAGCATTCCATATAAGCCAGAGCGCGGCATATCTTGAACTACTCGAACTGCCTGAATGCGCCCAAACATATCGATGGCAACAAGCAAGTCGACCTCACCGTAAAGCCATCCTAGGCGGTGGCTGGAACAATAACCGTGATTACCTCGCCTTTAGATTTAGCTAAATAAGATCATATCGTAGACCCAGCGAATCTAACCTAAACCACTGCGTCTCTGCGCCTACCTCTCCCGCTCGGCTACCAGCATCAACAGCAGCCGAACCACATCGGCTAGAGCGTCATTATCATAGCTTTTCAAAGGCAGTGTAATCCCCCCAGAAAATAATCGAATTTTTAAGTAGAGACTTTTATGATGACATCACGAGGAGTGATTTATGAAAAAGTCTCGATTTACCGACAGTCAGATACTATCGATTTTGAAGCAAGCAGAAGCTGGCACCCCTATAACAGAGCTTTGTCGCGAACATGGCATAAGTTCGGCCAGCGTTTACAAGTGGCGCGATAAATTCGGTGGCATGGATGCCTCGATGATGAAGCGCCTGAAAGAGCTAGAGTCTGAAAATGCACGACTCAAGAAATGTACGTAGAAGAAAAGCTCAAAGCTGAGATAAGACAGGAAGCCTTAGAGGGAAAGTGGTAAGGCCATCTCAGCGAAAAGAGATGGCACAAAACCTAGTTAAAGAGAAAGGCTTAAGTATTCGCTTCGCTTGTCAGGTGTTTGGTATTAGCGAAACGTGCTATCGCTATAAAGCCACTCTCAGCGGCGAAAACTTAGCAGTAGCAGATTGGTTGTTACGCCTTAGCCAGGCCAAGAAGCGCTGGGGCTTTGGCCTATGTTTTCTGTACTTGAGAAACGTCAATGGCTACGGCTGGAACCACAAGCGCGTGTACCGAATCTACCGAGAGTTAGAGCTGAATCTGCGCATTAAGCCCCGACGAAGAATAAAACGTGATTACCCCGGCGAGCTAGACGTGCCTGTAGCACCGAGCCAAGTCTGGTCGATGGACTTTATGTCGGATCGGCTAGCTGATGCTAGGGCTATTCGAACGTTCAACGTAATCGACGACTACAATCGAGAGGCTCTGGGTATTGAGGTGGACTTTTCGCTGCCGGCGGCCCGCGTGATCAGATCTCTTGAACAAATTATTGAATCGAGAGGAAAACCTGCTGCACTGCGCTGTGATAACGGCCCTGAATATATTAGTGCCGCACTGGTGGAGTGGGCCACTAAGAACAAGATCACACTGATCTATATTCAGCCCGGCAAACCTACACTCAATGCCTATATAGAACGATTTAACCGAACAGCAAGGCATGAATGGCTTGATTTACATCTATTTGAAAGTCTCGATCATGCACAAATATTAGCCACGCAATGGACGTGGGAATACAATAACGAAAGACCGCACACTGCTATTGGCGGGGTGCCACCAAGGCAACTACTGCTGACAGCTTAACTCTCTATTTAAAAGGTCGTTAATAATGGGGGATTACAGCAGGACGTGGGCCAAGGCATTACGATCTAGGTTTTTACGGTTCTCCAGAATTTGGAATTGACTCGCGCGAAACCACCGAAATTAGCCCGACAGTAGAAATTATCGCAGCCGCGAAGTAATAGCGCCGCAGAAAATGGAAAAATCTGACTGCATCTGTTCAGTACAACGCAATTTGAAATAGTCAGTTGCAGGTGCGAAATAACGGTGGGCGGTGGGCAAAGAATGTGATGAGGATGAAAGTAAAAGTTAAGCGACTCAAACAGTAAAACTAGATAAAACCAGACGCAGACTTAACCAAAGACACCAAGGGTGAAGGATAAACACCCAAAAGAATTAACAGTAAAGACAGTAGCCCGATTACAAAGTAGGAGCTCAGGCTTTCTATACCGGCAATCGGAAAAGAAGTTTGCTGCTTTGCCTTCAACGGCTGCAAAATAATATACACAATACGTAAATAGTAATAGAGCCCAATGCCACTGCC
>Ga0208413_1001202_pt1 | contig 17092 bp, 12 predicted proteins | sample AntAceMetag02UKD_FD_184761 | JGI IMG/M metagenome (GOLD analysis project Ga0208413, IMG submission 184761) | Saline lake microbial communities from Ace Lake, Antarctica - Antarctic Ace Lake Metagenome 02UKD (SPAdes) (version 2) | ecosystem: Environmental > Aquatic > Non-marine Saline and... | reverse complement strand
GCACTCTTAATTTGGTATTCGACGCCTGGCTTTATCACACACAGTTAGAAGAATTGTTATCCTTAGCTCGGGCTTATCCAGAGCAGAGCATAGTGCTAGATCACGTTGGCGGGCCGTTAGGTATTGGTCCCTATGCTGGTATGCGTGATGAGATTTTTGTTGCTTGGAAGAAGAATATTCAGGAACTCGCCAGCTGTGAGAACGTTGTCATAAAACTAGGCGGGATCGGTATGGCGATAAACGGTTTCGGCTGGCATAAACGCCCTAAACCTCCAACTTCCCAGCAGCTAGCTGATACCAATGAGCCCTATTTTACATCCTGTATAGAAGCATTCGGCACTAATCGCTGCATGTTTGAAAGTAATTTTCCTGTCGATAAAGTGTCGGCGTCTTATGGCGTTCTTTGGAATTCATTTAAGCGAATTACAAAAAGCTACTCTGCTGCCGAAAAAACCGCCCTGTATCATGACAATGCGGTAAGGATTTATTCCTTGTCTGAGTCTAAAATTTGAGTCTAGATCTGACTATAAACCTAAACCTAAACCTAGCCCTAGGTTTCACCAAGAGCGGATACGGAAATTTCATCCACCCACCTCTGCAGATCTTCCAACACGGCATGAGCCAGCTTATCGTCACCATCGACTCTGTCTTTGGCTTGTGCCATAGCTGAATGAAATACCTGCTGAGCCTGTTCATCCAACACTCGAGACAACCTAAACTCGTCCCAGCGTTGGCCTTCCTCTTTAGATAAGGTTTCTGGGTAATTTCGAGCGCGAAACCTAAACAGTAGCTCCTTTAGTCGTTTATCTCGAAAAGGCATGTCTAAACGCCCGAGATCACTTGGCTTAGTTGCGCGGATAGTTTTCATTAAGGATTTGTCGTTATCCCCAAAAAAGCCGCCGCTGTATATCATGAAATCCGGATCGGTCTGTTCATCTGTAAAATCATCCCGAAATACCTCTGCTATTTTTTGCAAAGCTGTACTGTTGCTATTCAAAACTTCCCAATTAGCTTTACAGACGGCCATATCCACCGTGAATTTCTCCATGTTCTCGGCAGATAACACTGCCAAGGATGTAACCATCGGGCATTTGTTAATATGGATTGTCGTTAAAGGAATTCGTTCAACTCCTTCGGGGAGCTGATCACTACGGGTATAAATCCGTGTTTTTATTTCTTCTACGCTAAGATTAATCCATTGAGTTGGGTCAATGCGTAAATCGTAAACAATCACACCATTATTGTTAGTTGGGTGCTTACATAGAGGCATAATTACCGCGAGGCAGCCGCGTTTTGCGGGGTACAACATAGATACATGCAAAACGGGCTTCTTGGAGTCTGTATTGAGCTGAGCCTGAACTTTTTTCTTATTGCGCAGACCATACGCGAAATCATAAAGTTTAGGCTGCTTGGACTTAATCAGCTTAGCTATTTCAATAGTGGCGATGACATCTGCCAGCGCATCATGAGCATCTGAATGCGCAATACCATTAGCCACAGTTAGCTGATCTAGCTTAAAGCTGTTACTGCCATCTTCCTTAAGCGGCCAGTTAATCCCCTCGGCTCGGGTCGCGGCGCACAGCCTAACCATGTCTATAATATCCCAACGAGAATTGCCATTTTTCCACTCCCGCTCATAGGGATCACAAAAGCTCCGGTAGAGCAGCTGCCGGGTAATTTCATCATCAAATCGAATGCTGTTATAACCCACGACACAGGTATCAGGCTCAGAAAACTCACTGTGAATTTGGCGAATGAACTCAGCCTCGCCCAATCCTTGAGCTTTCGCTTTTTGCGGGGATATACCCGTAATTAGGCAGGCAATGGGGTTCGGGAGAAAATCATCAGCAGGCTTGCAATAGATCACTAGCGGATCGCCAATGATGTTCAGGTCTTCATCAGTTCGAATGCCTGCAAACTGAGAAGCACGATCGCGGCGCGGGTCTGCACCAAAGGTTTCAAAATCATACCAATAGAGGGTTTTCAATATTTGTGCTGCTTTTGTTTAGTCAATGAAGGAGCATTGTGCCAGATTCTTGAATAAATGGCTTTTTAGCTTGTGATTGTTTCACCCTAGCAATTCCTTAAAATCACTCATCTGTAGTAGTATCCTTAAGTTGTGTTTCTAAGTTGTTTGTTAAACCCCGCCGCCCTAAGCGGCAAGGACAATACCCTAACGATGGATTTTCGTGGCTCTCACATAATAAGCGTAAAGCAGTTCGATCGAGACGATGTTGAAACGGTATTTAAGGTTGCCCAGAGCATGGAGCCCTACGCCCAGCGGCGCAGCCTAACCAAAGTCTTAGATGGGGCCATATTGGGTAATATGTTTTTTGAACCAAGCACACGCACCCGAGTAAGCTTCGGCTGCGCCTTCAATCTACTCGGTGGCGAGGTGCGTGAGACCACTGACATCAAGACCTCATCCATCTCCAAAGGCGAATCCCTCTACGATACCGCTCGAGTGATCAGCGGCTATAGCGATGTGATTGTTATGAGACACCCGAAGATAGGCTCTGTGGCTGAGTTTGCCAAAGCCAGCCGTGTGCCAGTGATAAACGGTGGAGACGGTGCCAATGAGCACCCCTCACAGGCACTTTTAGACCTCTACACCATCAAGAAAGAACTCCAATCTAACGACAAGCTAATCGACGGTATGCACATCGCGATGGTAGGTGACCTGCGTCATGGCAGGACGGTCCATTCTCTGTCTCAGCTTTTGGTTTTGTACAAAAGCATCACCTTTACAATGATTTCTCCAAAAGAGCTGTGCATGCCAGAAGCAATCATCAGCTTGCTAAAAGATGCAGGACATAAAGTTATTGAGACTGAAGATATGGAATCTGGTCTGAAAGACAATGACACTGTTTATCTAACGCGAATACAAGAAGAACGCTTCACCACAAAATTAGAAGCTGACGTTTATCGTGGCCGATTTCGATTAAACCGAGAGATCTACACCATGAATTGCCAGCCCAATACAGTCATTATGCACCCCTTACCAAGAGATTCTCGCGAAGAAGCAAACGAACTGGACCACGACTTAAACCAGCACCCAAATTTGGCCATTTTTCGCCAAACTGACAATGGCGTACTCGTACGAATGGCCCTGTTCGCACTGATACTCGATGTGGTCAATACCGTTGATGACAGCGCGCAAAAAGTGGGTTGGTACACACAAAGCAGATTCGAGGACAGCTAGACCAAGTCGTTTGGCGAAAAATAAGGTCAACAATTTGGCTAACAACAACCAACTTCAAACACCCTAAATTACAGATAAAAGCAGAGTTAAGGCTATGGGATTTAACGACTTACTGAAGATGATGATCGAAAAGGACGGTTCAGACCTATTCTTAACCACCGGGGCTGCGCCAAGCATTAAAGCTCACGGCAAGCTCTCCCCGCTCATCGATAAAAAGATGCCTGAAGGTATGGTTAAGAAAATTGCCTACCAAATAATGGACGAAGAGCAAATTCGAGATTTTGAAAAAAACCCAGAAATGAACCTAGCCGTTGCCGATCCAGATATTGGTCGCTTTCGCGTTAACATTTTCAAGCAACGCGGCGAGGTAGCCATTGTTGCCCGTAATATCAAGACCGAGATACCCAGCGCCGATTCATTGGGACTGCCTGAGATCTTGAAAGACCTGGTAATGCAAAAACGCGGCATTGTTCTCTTTGTAGGCGGCACCGGCTCAGGCAAGTCCACCTCTCTTGCCTCGTTGATCGACCACCGCAATAAGACCAGCGATGGCCATATCATCACCATCGAGGACCCAGTTGAATTTATTCATCCACACCAAAAATCTATTGTGAATCAACGAGAAGTAGGCGTTGACACCAACAGTTATGAAGAGGCCCTGCAAAATACTTTGCGGCAAGCCCCAGACGTCATTCTCATCGGTGAAATACGAAGCCGGGAAACCATGGAACATGCTCTGGCATTTGCAGAAACAGGCCATCTTTGCCTCTCTACACTGCATGCCAACAATGCCAACCAAGCGCTAGATCGAATTATTAACTTCTTCCCCGAAGAGCGGCACAAGCAGCTGTTTTTGGATTTGTCACTGAACTTACAAGGTTTCGTCTCGCAGCGCCTCATTCCAACGGTAGATGGCAAGCGTGCTGCCGCAATAGAGATCTTACTAGGCACCCCTCGGATTTGCGATCTTATCAAGCAAGCGAAAGTTTTGGAAATCAAAGAAGTGATGGAGAAAGGTGAGCAGCAAGGTATGAAGACCTTTGACTCGGCTTTATTCGACCTCTACAAACAGGGCCGAATCAGCTATGAGGAAACCTTGAAAAATGCTGACTCAAAAAACAACGTCAGACTGCGAATTCAATTGTCTGAAAGTAAACCTGCCGGCGAAGAAGAGCTGGATGATTCGGGGGGGCTCTCATTGGTCACCCAAGATGAAGACTAACCTAGAACCTTTTAATACCGCTGTTAATGTTATTAGAAAGGAATTTCAATACTTACAAAGGATCTAATTTTACCGTGCTGACAAATTCCGAATACTTAAACCTTGACGCTCTGGATCTAGCTTGTGGCCTAAAAAATAAAGATTTCACTTGCTGCGAAGTCATGCACGCGGCTGTTAGCCGTGCTCGTGAAGTCAATCCGCGCCTGAATGCTATCAATGTAGAAAATTTTGAGCAGGCAACCGCACAAGCCCAAATTTTTGATAACGACGCCGCAGGCTTACAGCAAAGCCCCTTAGCAGGCTTACCCTTCCTGATTAAAGATTTGAGCCCTGTCAAAGGCTTGGCGAATAGTTTCGGCAGCAACCTGTTTAGGGGGCATATCGCCACCAATAACTCCAATATTGTGCGCCGCTATTTAGATGCTGGACTGATAATTATGGGGAAAACAAACACCCCAGAGTGGGGCTTAACCCTGACTACAGAGCCGGTCGCAAATGGTGCAACTCGCAACCCTTGGAATCTGTCCTATTCCACCGGCGGTTCCAGCGGTGGCGCCGCGGCAGCGGTGGCAGCAGGAATTTTGCCAGTAGCTCATGCAACTGATGGGGGTGGTTCTATTCGAATTCCTGCGGCCAACTGTGGGCTGGTAGGATTAAAGCCTAGTCGCGGTCTAACGGCCATAGAGAACGAGATAGGCGCATGCTGGAGCGGCATGAGTGTGGGCCATGTGGTTAGTCAAACCGTAAGAGACAGCGCTGCATTTCTCGATATTATTACTCTTAATAAGCCTCACTTGTTTCCAATGCCCCACCACGTCGGCTCTTTTACGGAAGATCTCGGCGCTGGCCTTGGCAGGCTTAGAATTGGCCTCCAACTTCAGCATCCCTTAGGTCAAGAGATCCATGCCGACTGCCTTCAAGCTGTTATTAAAGCCGCGAAACACTGTGAGGACCTCGGTCATGACGTCGTCGAGATTTCACACCCAGTTAACTATAAGGCCACCTCCTCCGCCATGGGGAAGCTGATAAATACACATGTGTATCAATCGGTTAAGAGCCAATTGGAAGAATTAAGCTTAACTATCGCAGAAAGCCCGATGGAAGAGTCGACTAAGCTAATGGCGACTGTCGGCAAAGACATTAAAGCAGCTGATTATATTGAGGCATTAGATGTACTCAAAACCGCCGAGTCTACAATGGCTGATTTTCACAGCCAATGCGATATCATCATTTCACCGGTTCTCAACATGCCTCCAGCGGAACTTGGCTGGCTAGATATGAACAACCCTGATCTAAAAGAATACGCAGAACGATTCAAGCAATATAGCGGTTTCACGGCACTTTATAACGGCACCGGCCAGCCGAGCCTGTCTCTGCCTTTGCATATGACAGCCAGTGGACTTCCAATTGGTGTGATGTTCACCGGCGCATGGGGGTCGGACAGCCTTTTACTTAAACTGGCCAAACAATTAGAAAGTGCACAGCCATGGCCAAGGCATGCGCCATTGGACTAGTTTTTGAATTCCAGCTTTCGTGAGCAAGCAGCGCCTTGACGCAAAATGTAGCGAATGTGCGTTAATACAGCATCAATACAATAACACTGTTAAAACTGTGACAAAATTATTAGCTAGATAAATAGCTAACTCGAAAATAAACATTAAAATCAATAAATACAACAGTTTCTAAATGACTATTAATGGAGATTCTAAATGAAATCCCTAGCCTTAACGCTCGCCATATCTTTCACAGTCTTACCCCTCAACGCCGCTCTCGCGCAAGATTCCGGCGAGGTTTTTACAACCCTGAAAACTGAATGGGGTGTTCCAGATCTGCAAGGCAACTGGAAAAATGCCACTGTCATGCCCTTTGAGCGGCCAAGTGATTTTGGCACCAAGCAGGCTTACACCGAGGACGAAGCACGCCAGTTAGAGCTTAGCGCCCAACAAGCAGTTGAGCGGGACAATGAGCCATTAGATCCAAACCGCACCGCTCCCGCTCTTGAGGCTTTGCCGCCGGTTGGAAACTACGATCTATTTTGGACAGATCGAGGAATGTTCCTACCAACAATCAATGGTGAATTTCGTACCTCAGCGGTAATTGATCCGCCTAATGGCCGAATCCCTGAACGAGTCGCTGGATTTCGCGACCGCGTGGCACAAATACGGGCAAGCCAGCCTGATCGCAATGACGGTCCGGAAGGGAGAGGTTTGGGTGAGCGCTGCTTGATAGCCTTCGGTAATAGCTCAGGCCCTGTCATGTCGCCCGTAATGTACAACAGCCATATGCAGATAGTGCAATCGCCAGGCTACGTTAATATCATTGTCGAGATGGCCCATGATGCTCGAATCATAAAAATTACCAACGACCGAAATCCTTCATCCCAAACTCACAGCAAATGGATGGGCGATTCTATCGGGCGCTGGGAAGGCGACACTTTGATAGTCCAAACCAAGAATTACAACCCATGGATGAGTTACCGCGGGGCGCCAACAGAGAATTTGACGGTGATTGAAACTTTTCGCAGAGAAGCTAACAACAAAATCATCTATGGCTTTACCGTTGATGACCCTACTGTGTACACGGCCCAATGGTCGGGAGAATACCCGTTGTCAAAAATGGAAGAGCCTGTTTATGAATATGCCTGCCATGAGGGCAATTATGGCATCATCGGAATCCTAGCAGGGGCCCGTCGCCTTGAAGCTATGGAAGCCGCGGGCGTAGAACGCGCAATTGAGCAGTAAATGGTACCGGAATCCTAAAGCGGGAACAGTAAAGACCCTGCGCGGAGTATTCGATTAACTCTGCGCAGAGGTTGCCTCTCCATATTTCACCAAGCTTTTTTCTTAAGCAGCATTTCCTAAAGCACAACTGAAGGCCAAGTGAAGCACTTTAAAAGCATCGCTCTCTTACTGCCTGTCCTTGCTAGCTTCTGAGCCGCCCCAGTGTTTGCCTAATATATAAAAGTGTTAGCACAAAATTGCCGATTTTAGGATCTAAGTGGCTGCCAAGGCTATCTAGCGAACGCCGTTCCTGACAGCGGTCACTTCCGCCAAAATCGCAATTGCTATTTCTGCAGGTGTCTTGCTGTCTATCTGAAATCCAATTGGGGCATGTAACTGGTCTATTTGTGCCTCACTAAGTCCTAGCTCAGGTAGTCGTTTGCGTCTTGCGGCTGACGTTCTTTCAGCCCCCATGGCACCGATGTAGAAAGCATTTGTCTTTAGTGCCTCCATCAGCGCCATATCATCTACTCTGGGGTCATGTGCCAGGGCAATCACCCCACTATAGGGATTGCTGAATTTCTCGCGCACAACGTCATCAGGCAGCCTTGCTGTAGTCTCAACGCCAGCGACATGCCAATTGTCCAAGTAATTCGGCCTCGGATCGCAAAGAGTCACTTCGTACTCAAGCGCAAGAGCCATCTCAGCTACGTATTTAGCGACATCTCCAGCACCAAGAAGCAACAACCGATACATAGGACTCAAGCTGTGGGTCATCATGTCATCAGCGATAATCACGGCGATATCATTACTGTGATCTGTAGCCGAGATATTGCCATTACTTAGATCGACCACACGACTGACTTCTTTATGCCTCTCCAAATCGCTAATCAATCGCGCAAAAGTTTCTAAGTTGGCAGAACTAGGCTCAATGTACTCAAGCAGCACGTGCAATTGGCCCCCACAAGGCAGGCGCAGGCGCGCCTGTTCCTCTTCAGTTTTTCCATACTGAACCACAAAGGGCTTAGCCTTTAAATCGAACTGCGCCTTCAAACTACCGTCTTGCAGTTGGCTAATGAAATCCTCTTCAATACAACCACCGGACACCGAACCCACTAATTCACCATCAGTGGTGCAGGCCATCATTGCACCGATGGGGCGAGGCGAGGATCCCCACGTTTTCAATATAGTGCAGAGCCAAACTGGCTTTTCGCGTTGCAACCACTGGTCTACTTTAGAAATTATTTGCTGTTGACTACTTTGCATCGATTTTCTTCATAATAAATGATTTAGTTTGGCTAAGTTTATACTTCACGAAGCTTCCATTTGCCGCGCCGAAAAACCAAGTAGCCTACTATACCAGTGAGCACATCGGATACAAAAACAGCCCAGAACACGCCAACAGGACCCAACTCCAAGAGCATCGCCAAAGAATAAGCTAACGGCACCTGCACCAACCAGAAACAGAACACGTTGATCCAAGTCGGAGTCATAGTGTCTCCAGCCCCATTAAAAGATTGAATTATCGCCATACCAATACCCCAAGGAATATAACCCAGTGCAAATATCCATAGCGCCTGCACCGCATAGCCCGACGCGGCCGAATCTTCAATAAAGATACCAACAACAGGAGTCGCAAAAAGCAGCATCATCAACGATGCAAATCCCATGTAAAAGGCATTGAATTTTACAATTTGCCAAACTGACTGTTCAGCCCTGTCAGGCAAACCTGCACCTAGATTCTGACCAACCAAGGTCGCCGCGGCATTACTGAGCCCCCACGCAGGCAAAATTGTGAACATTACAATCCGCACGCCAATGGTGTAACCGGCAACAGCCTCGTTGCCAAAACTGGACACAATTTGCACAAGAAAAACCCAGCTCGCTGTAGCAACGAGAAACTGCGCTATTCCTCCTAACGATATTCTCACCAGGGAGCTTAGAGTAGCCCAATGTGGCAGCATATTTGCGAAGTGCAGCCTTATTCTCCCGCCGCCGCCACAAATATAGTAAAGACCATAAAGCACACCGATTCCACGTCCAATGTTGGTCGCCACAGCAGCTCCTGCAAGCCCTAATTCAGGAAACGGTCCATAGCCGTAGATCAAGACTGGGTCGAGCACTATGTTTATGCAGTTAGCAAGGGTGAGTGCCTTCATCGCAAGGCTAGCATCCCCCGCTCCTCGAAAAATCCCGTTGATAAGAAACAAAAATAGAATCGTAAACGAACCAGCAAACATAAGCCGGGTATAAGGTATGCCGATGGCAAGCACTTCTTCGTCTGCCCCCATCGCCATTAAGATGTTTGGCGCGTAAAAGATTCCCATAAGCCCAACAATAATAGAAACAAAAATCCCTAGCCATATCGCCTGCGCTGCGGCAAGGGACGCGCCTTTACTGTCTTGCTCACCTATCCGGCGAGCGACCATCGCAGTGGTCCCCATACTCAATCCTATGGCGATAGCATACAAAAGAGTAATCATTGCCTCTGTCAGGCCCACAGTCGCGACTGCAGCAGTGCCTAATCCCGCCACAAAGAAAATATCCACCACGGCAAATACCGATTCCATAGCCATTTCCAAAATCATTGGAATGGCAAGTAGCAAAGTGACCCGCCCTATCGACCCTTCGGTGTAATTTAGTTCAGAATTACCTGCCACTGACTGCTTAATCAGCTGCCAAGCATTCTTTATTTTCTGTAATTTCATTGTTCAAATTCCAAAGTAAAGCTTGCGCACCCAGCAAAATATCCAAAAGGTTAGGCTAGAGTAAAGAATAAAAAATTTGACGGCCTGCAATCTTTTGTAAAAAAGAAAGACAACAGGTCGGAGAGGTTTTACGAGAGCTTAATACCCGGTGCTATTGCAGTACACTTGTCTGCTACCACAGAGAACCAACTAGCTGGAATTCAGTGAAGTTGCTCAGAGTTAGGTTGCCGGCAGGTTACGCTCAGTATCACAGGCTCAATAGTGAACCCAATCACCGACGCAGCTATGGAGCTATGGAGCGAAAAAGGAGCAAAAAAGAAAAAGAGTCGCTGGGATTAAATCAGCAATCGTCTTTGCTAAACGCTAACGAAAGCACCTGCGCCCTTGTCTTAAAAAGAATTAAAAAGCCCCTTGGTTTGTCCTTTAACCGTTGGCCTGTCCTTTAAATGTCATGTGTAGGTAAAGGATGAAAGATTGCTAGAAACTAGCGTTTTTACCGACCCGCACAAATTATCGAAATAGGAGTATATAGGCGAGATTTTTAGAAGTCCCCTTTTTTGTAAAGCCTACCCGATCAATCTTAGACGCTAATTAGGCAGGTGAACTTTTTTCTGTTGGCGCTGTTTGGTCTTTTTTACTACCCATGGGTCACTAAGCAAATCCCGAGCAATTGCGCCTGCCGCGCTTTTGTCAGTGAAATTAAGCATGTGATCAACAGCCCTATTGCCCGGATTGGCATTGTGTGTGATGCCTGCTTCAAGCTCCTCCAAAACATAATCACTAAGCCCCTCAGGTACGCGCAGATCACTTAGCCTCCCAGCTAGCGCCTTAGATTGAGTCGACACGACGTTCAAAGAACGCTCGGCTCTGGAAAGTTGTCTGATGGGATTGAGCGCACGGTATGTAGAAGTTCGCTCACTATGCTGATAATTAGCGGATTGCAGTTCACTCTGTCGCGGCAACTCACAGTCTCTGATACCAGCCTCCCTCTCTAACCGGTTACAACGATGAGAATAAAACCTGGTTCGCCTCTGAGCGTCAAGATATTGCAGGGACTCTTGAATCATTAATACCGGCGGCAAGCTGGCATCTGAAGATCCATTGCTGGGCAACACTGATATAGCGGTACCATCAGCGCTTGTATCTGCTTCAACAGGCTGAGATTCGGCCAGATCATTGTTTGGAGGCTTCTTATCAATATCAAGCTCTCTGGCGAGACTACTTGCTTGTGCCAGTAATTCTGCACTCGAGGCATCTTCGGAGACAGTCAATTTTGGAATCGCCTCCTCATCAAAAAGCAATTCAGACTCAGGAACCTGCCGCTTTTGAGGGTTTTGTACAAATATACGCATTGACACGGCTTTGGGCTTGGCAGGTGGTTGCTCGCCTACTTGCCGACCTACTTGCCAACCTATCTGACCATTAAAAAAGATAACCGCCAGCACCCCATGAAAAAGCAAGCTCGCCAGTATAGCAGGAAGCAATTTCCCAGAATCTGAAGAGTTCTCTTGCTGAGACTCAAATTCAAATAGTTCAATATCCATAAGAATTAGAGCTAATAATTAACGCTTTTAATTGGGAAACAAACCGAAGTGATCTGTAGTTCGGCCTCGCGCGGCAGACCCTTATTTACTTAGCGCGGGCCCACAGTAAGACAGCTAAGCGACCTGAGAGTTCCTTATCTCAAACTGCGAGGACTGCAGAGCTGCATTGAATTGATTCTACTGTAAGCTCCTTAGCTCATTCACAATTGGCACTTTGCTCTTATCAACTAGTGCCTAGCTAAACAGATCGGGTGCCATGCGCTGCGATTCCAGGCCCAGTAAATACTCTTTTGTTTCTAATCCACCGCCAAAGCCTGTTAGCTTGCCGGAGCTGCCAATCACTCGATGGCAAGGAATAATAATAGGTATTGGGTTCACACCATTTGCCGCCCCTACCGCCCTAGATGCTTTAGGGCGATCAATATGCTTTGCCAATTGACCATAACTCCATGTTTCTCCGTAAGGAATTTCCAGCAGGGCTTGCCATACAGTTCTCTGAAATTCTGTACCTGCTGGCGCCAAACGCAAATCAAACGTATCGAGCTCGCCAGTAAAGTATTGGTTTAGCTGATCCATGGCGTCGCTAAACGGCTCGTCGTCTCGCTGCCAGCCTGACTCGTGCCTGCGTTTCATTTTTCCTTGTGCAAACCCAAGCAATGACAGCACATCGCCTTGTCCGGCTAAGAGCAATGAGCCAATAGGGGTATCATGATAAGTGTAAAAGGTTTTCATACAATGACTTCCCAATGAAGTATTTAATTTGATCGAATATGATTAAGTGGGAATTAGACCTCTTCCCTGGCTAGCTAATTTCTTTGCGGCTCTCGTTTGCGCCTGCTTTGCTGTTTTCACTTTTTCCATAACCGGCTTATGAACAGCTCCATAGTGGGCCCATAGAAATATTACCGAATAAGCTCGCCATGGCTTCCAGCCCTCGCTTAATTGCAACAGTTGTTTGGCTGTCAAAGTATTCCCAGGCCTTGTCGCCGCTCGGCGCAGGATCAAATCAGAATAGGGAAACGCGTCAGGATCACTTAAGGCCCTCATCGCAATGTAATAAGCGGTCCATTCACCGATCCCTTTAATCGAACAAATTTTCTCAACAAAGCTATCCGTTTTTGTCGTGCAGTCGATAATCAAATCATTGTGCTCGACCATTTCTGCAATCTGTTTAATCGCGGCAATACGCTGCCCAACTATTCCCATATTATTTAGATCACAGTTAAGCAATGCCTCTGGACTAGGAAAAACACGGTTCAGGTTCGGATTATCACAGCTGTACTGCTGCCCATAGCTGTTCGCGATTCGCCCGACTAAAGTTGTTGCTGCTTTGACAGTGACTTGCTGGCCAAGCACCGCTCGTACCGCAACCTCAAATCCATTCCAGCAGCCCGGCACTCGCAGGCCGCTGTTTTTTTTAACTATTGGTCCTAATATTTTGTCTTTAGCGAAAAATCTTTCTATTTTCTCACTGTCCGCGCGCAAATCAAACACCGTCCGTATCCGATCGATAATATGATACAGCTGGCGGGACTCAGGAAAATTTATCTGTACTTTTAATTGAGTAGACGCGCCACTAAACTCAACTCGAAAATCACCTGTGACACCCTCTATGCTTATTGTCCTAGCATACGAACTATCTGTAACATGCTCGACCCCTGGAATATGTCGATAGGCAAGAAATGCTAATAATTTTTTCCAGGCAAAGGGCGGACGAAACGACAGGGTCATCTCAATCGCCTTTGAGCCCTTGCTAATTTGGCTTTTTTTGCGCTGCCTTAATTCTTTAGGGGTTCGGTCATAAGTCTTTACAAAAACGGCATTGAATCTTCTCACACTGCCAAACCCTGAGGCGAAGCAGATTTCTGCTAAGGGTAAAGTAGTCTCGTCTATTAACTTTTTCGCGAAGTGCAAGCGTCGAGTTTGTGCAACCTCAATAGGTGACGCCCCTATATGGTCTTGAAACAAACGCCCTAGTTGGCGTGAACCCACATCGATTTCATTGGCAAGGCCTTCCACAGAGCCATCATCTAAGTAGCCTTGATCAATAAGTTGCAGAGCACGCGAGACTTTCCAGGATGAGCCGCTCCACGCGGGGGTTCCTGGCGAGGATTCTGGACGACAGCGTAAACAGGGCCTAAATCCGGCAGCAGATGCAGCCGCGGCTGAAGGATAAAGCTGGACGTTTTTCTTCATTGGCATTTTAACCGGACACACTGGCCGGCAGTAAATTCCGGTTGTCAAAACCCCAACAAAAAAACGCCCGTCAAACCGAGCGTCGCGGCTCTGGCGGGCGTCCTCATATTCATCCGGATTCAATAACATCGTACAATCTCTATTTTACATGACTACTGCTGTACTGCTCAGTGATGGTCATCATACGCCCATTTAATAGATTTACTGGCCGTTTTCGGACCTTATCATTTAATTACTTTTCGGCCTAAAAACCAGCAGCAAACTATTTAAGTAGCCAACAGCTGAGAAGCTTTAATTGACATACATTTGAGCAAACTGAGCTTAGCCGGCCTTGAGCGCTCTTTGATTGCCGAAAGACCGGTCAAGCTTCATCTGCTTACCATCGTTGGCTAAGCGGTTGGGGCATCTCAGTGCCCAGCAATCTTGCCTCTGCCTTTGTCGTGGGAAACAGCGCGCCCTTCCTTACGCCTTCCTTCCTCTTCTTCTCTAAAACGAAGCCTCCAAACACGCTAGCTTGTGGGAAACAGAAACAAGGGCAACACGAACTTATTCTTCAGAGCGACTCGGCGAACACTGGTGGGACTATTGGGCCAAGCGACGATTTTACCAAGCTGTAAAAGCTATGAATCTAGAGCAGTTGCGTGGGAAGCTAGGTAGCAAAACAGGTAACAAGCAGGCTCAGCCGTATTCTTAAATCATGACAGCACCAACTCCTCACTTATAGATGGGTCGGCGCTATCGTAAATTAACCGATACCATACTCTACGCCAACGGCAATGCGGTGTGTCACCGCCTAGTGTATAGTTAACTGTTTTAATATTGTTCTGAATACGTACTGTGATTTGCTATGATTAGCTCCTAGCACACGCCAGCCCGCAATTAATTACTTACAAGAAGTGGAAAAATAATGTCAGACAAAGACTTACGGAAGTTTTCAAAAATAGTCGTTGATGGTTTTGAACAAGCGCCAAGTCGATCGATGCTTAGAGCGGTCGGTTTTGACGACGATGACTTCAAGAAACCACAGATAGGTATTGCCTCGACCTGGAGCATGGTCACCCCTTGCAATATGCACATCAACACACTAGCCGAAGAAGTCAACAAAGGTACCGATGCCGCGGGCGGCAAAGGTGTGATTTATAACTGCATCACAATATCTGACGGCATTTCCATGGGTACCGAGGGTATGAAGTACTCTCTAGTTTCTCGAGAAGTCATTGCCGATAGCGTGGAAACGGTTTCAGGATGTATGGGACACGACGGCATCATTGCCATTGGCGGTTGTGACAAAAATATGCCCGGGCTTATTATGGGCATGGCCCGCCTTAACCGACCTTCGATATTTATCTACGGCGGTACCATTCAGCCGGGCCCTAACCACACCAATATAATCTCTGTTTTTGAAGCTGTAGGCGGCCGGGCCGCGGGCACAGTGTCCGACATTGAATTGAAAAATATAGAGGAAACCGCCATCCCAGGACCTGGATCCTGCGGCGGGATGTATACCGCCAACACAATGGCTTCAGCTATTGAAGCTATGGGCATGAGTTTGCCTAATAGCTCGGCCCAAGACGCTATTTCGAGTGATAAAGTTGACGATTGCCTGAACGCTGGCGCTGCCATCATGAATTTGCTTGAAAAAGACATCAAGCCATCTGACATCATGACGCGAGCCTCTTTTGAAAATGCGATCAAAGTCGTGATTGCTCTCGGCGGATCGACCAATGCGGTTCTTCATCTGTTGGCGATGGCTCATACAATCGGCGTGGAACTAGAGCTAGATGATTTCACTACAATTGGCAAAAAGACTCCCATGCTTGCCGACCTAAAGCCCAGCGGCAAATACTTAATGTCTGAGCTGATTAAAATTGGCGGAATTCAACCGTTAATGAAGACCATGTTAGAGGCGGGCATGTTGGATGGCAGCTGCATGACTGTGACAGGAAAAACACTAGCGGAAAATTTGGCTAATGTAGGGCCCTATCCTACGGGCCAAGATATTATCCGTCCGTTGGACAACCCCATAAAGAAAGACAGTCACCTAGTTATATTAAAAGGCAATTTGGCACCCGGTGGTGCTGTTGCCAAAATCACTGGCAAGGAAGGTCTTAGCTTTAATGGTAATGCCCGTGTTTTTGAGTCAGAAGAAGATTGCCTGAAAGGTGTTCTTGATGGAACAGTAGTTAAAGGTGATGTGATTATCATCCGCTACGAAGGGCCAAGAGGCGGTCCTGGCATGCGCGAAATGTTAAGTCCCACTTCCGCCATTATGGGCAAAGGCATGGGCGAGGACATAGCCCTCATCACTGATGGTCGATTTTCTGGAGGCTCTCACGGCTTTGTTGTGGGCCACGTGACTCCCGAGGCGAGTGAAGGCGGCCCTATTGCCATTATTAAGACCGGTGATAGAATTTCAATTGACGCCGAAAATAATACGCTCTATCTGGATTTGAGTGATGCGCAGATAGCTGAACGTTTGAGTAAGTGGAAGAAACCAGCGGCTCGTTACACTAGGGGCGTATTAGCAAAATTTGCAGCTTCAGCCGCATCAGCTTCAGAGGGTGCCGTTACAGATAAATATCTGTAGCGGCGTCAAGTTTAAGATCAAATAAGAAGAATAAAAAATAGGCCAAGACCAAAAACAATGCCTGACTTTTTCACCAACATCGCCGGCTTGCTAGAAGGTTCTTTATTACAGAGCGCTGCATTATGGACCCTGCGCACAGTACCTGGATTTCCACCGATTATTCAAACTGTGCACATTCTTGGTATAGCCGTGTTAATGGGAACCATTGTCATGCTAAACCTAAGAGTTTTAGGAATAGCGGTTCGCTCACAAGAGCTAACCGAAATGACAAACCGGGTTATACCCTGGGTGTGGTGGGCATTAGTCAGCAATTTTATTTCTGGCGCATTTTTTTTGTTTGCCCGTCCCTACCGCTATTTCAGCAATCCTGTCTTCGGCTGGAAAGTTTCGTTCCTCATTCCGGCTGTCGTACTTACTCTAGTTTTTTATTGGATACAAAAAAGACAGCCTGGTTTTTGGGAAAGCGATGCAAGGCATCTTTGGAGTGCTAGGGCTATCGCACTGCTCTCACTCGCCTGCTGGATTATGGTTGCAATGGCAGGACGCTGGATTGCCTATGTTGAATATCTCTACTACCCAGCTTAACAATGCTTAACTTGAGTATCTATGCAGCTCGGAAACCACCACTATGATAAGTAGTTTTCTCAGAGATCCATTTTGGATAGATATCGAAAACTGGCCTATCAGCTGGGAGATTGGCGGCACCTCTTGGTTTCCTTTTTTAGAATCCATTCATGTTATAGCAGCGGCTATGGTTGTTGGCTCCATTTTATTCGTCGATTTAAGACTGCTGGGGCTAGCCGCCACGCGCTACCCAATTACCACCCTATCCAAAGAATTAGTGCCCTGGTCATGGGCCGCTTTTATTATTGCAACTATCACCGGACTTGGCATGTTTATCACCCGCGCAGCC
>Ga0208413_1001200_pt1 | contig 17129 bp, 9 predicted proteins | sample AntAceMetag02UKD_FD_184761 | JGI IMG/M metagenome (GOLD analysis project Ga0208413, IMG submission 184761) | Saline lake microbial communities from Ace Lake, Antarctica - Antarctic Ace Lake Metagenome 02UKD (SPAdes) (version 2) | ecosystem: Environmental > Aquatic > Non-marine Saline and Alkaline... | reverse complement strand
TTGCAACGGTATCTCCTTTTTGTAAATATGAAGGTCTAATCATAGGATTCAGTATATTTTTGTTCACTTTTTTGAATCATTATAAAAGTAGCGAAATAGCGATGAGCGAACATACCAAAAAACATCTTGTTACAGCTGCATTGCCTTATGCAAATGGGCCATTACATATAGGGCACATTGCTGGGGCTTATTTACCCGCAGACATATATGTACGCTATCTAAAATCTATTGGTGAAGATGTTGCTTTTATCTGTGGATCTGATGAGCACGGTGCTGCGATTACATTGCGTGCTAAAAAGGAAAGTACAACACCACAAGCGATTGTAGATAAATACCATGCAATAAACAAAAATGCATTTGCAGATTTTGGTATTCAATTTGATAAATATAGCAGAACAACTCAAGAGATACACAAGAAAACGGCACAAGATTTCTTTAAAGTATTGAATGATAAAGGTGTTTTTGAAAAGCAAACCTCTGAGCAGTTTTATGATAAAGAAAATCAACAATTTTTAGCAGATAGGTATATAGCGGGTGAATGCCCAAATTGTCACTACGGAAATGCATATGGAGATCAATGCGAAAAGTGTGGCAGCACATTGAATCCTTTAGATTTAATAAACCCTAAATCAACTATCAGTGGAAATATACCAGTTTTAAAAGAAACTTCGCATTGGTATTTACCTATGCAAAAAGACGAGGATTGGCTTAGAGAATGGGTGGAAAATGGAATTCTTGATGGTAAGGTTCATCATGACTCAAAGCTTTGGCGAAACCAGGTAATTGGCCAGTGTAAATCTTGGATTGATGGTGGATTGCAGCCAAGAGCGATGACACGTGATTTGGATTGGGGTGTAAAAGTTCCAGTTGAGGGTGCTGATGGTAAAGTTCTATATGTTTGGTTGGATGCGCCCATTGGATATATTTCAGCAACTAAAGAATGGGCTGAAGAGAATGGAAGAAACTGGGAGGATTATTGGAAATCAGAGAATACTGAGTTGATTCACTTTATAGGGAAAGACAATATTGTTTTTCATGCCATTATATTTCCAATTATTCTAAAGGCACATGGTGATTTTGTATTGCCCACTAACGTTCCCGCAAATGAATTCTTGAACTTGGAAGGTGATAAAATTTCTACTAGTAGAAATTGGGCAGTTTGGTTGCATGAATATTTGGAGGATTTTCCAAATCGTCAAGATGAATTGCGTTATGTGCTAACTTCAATAGCGCCAGAATCTAAAGATAGCGAGTTTACTTGGAAAGATTACCAAGCCCGGGTAAACAACGAGTTGGTCGCCATACTTGGAAATTTCGTAAATCGAGTTGCTGTATTGACTCATAAATATTACGAGGGTGAGATTCCTTCAGCGGATTTTTCAGAAGAAGAGAACGAGGTGCTAAAGCAAGCTAAAAAATTAGCAGTAAAGTCAGGCGATTTAATTAAACAATTTAAGTTTCGAGAAGCACAAAATACAGCAATGGGAATTGCGAGAATTGGAAATAAATATTTAGCTGATGTTGAGCCGTGGAAATTGATTAAAACAGATCCAGAAAAAGTTAAGGTTACAATGACTTTGGCTCTTGAATTAGTTTCAATGTTATCGGAAACGTTCAGGCCATTTTTGCCGGAGACATCTAATCGTTTGAATTCGCTTTTGAACGATAGAAAAACGCTAGCTAAGCCAGAATTACTTTTTCAGAAAATTGAGGATAAAGACATCGAAGTTCAAATTGAAAAATTAGCAAATAGCAAAATAATGAATGAACCAGAACCTGAAAAAGCAGGCCAATTGCCTGCAATAAATTTCGAGGACTTTACTAAATTGGATATTCGGGTAGGAACTATATTAGAAGCAAAAAAAGTTCCAAAAGCAGATAAGCTCCTGGAATTATTAGTTTATACGGGAATAGATAAAAGAACTGTTGTAAGTGGTATTGCCAAACATTATTCAGCTGAAGAGGTTATTGGAAAAAAGGTAAGTATTTTATTGAATCTTGAACCACGTAAAATTCGAGGTGTTGAGTCTCAGGGTATGATTCTAATGGCTGAAAATGCAGAAGGTGAACTCAGCTTTGTTTCGCCAGAGAAAGACGTAGAAAGTGGATCCGCTATAAGTTAGTCTAAAAGTCTTTAGTTTGAGTCTCTGCTTGAGGTTTAAAAGCCCCCATAGTTCAATGGATAGAACAAAAGTTTCCTAAACTTTAGATGTAAGTTCGATTCTTACTGGGGGCACTTTTGTGTTAGTTTTCAGGGAATTAGTTTTATAACTGCATTGCAAACTTGTTAAAACACAAAGCATGAATTTTTATTTTTTGGGGCAATTCTTTCAGTTTTAATTTCTAGTTGTATTTCTGAGGGCTGCACTGAGAAAGCTAATGAAAATTATGATTCTAAAGCCGATTAAGATAAGGGCGTATGTGTTTTTAATATGGATACTACTGGTCAGTTAATGTTTTGGATCTTTAAGGAAGTAGTTCCCCAATTTCAATAAAAATCACAAAGGAAGTTTCCAATTCAGTAATTGGAAATGGAGCTTTTGAAGAACTCTTTACAAAGGGAATTTCCTTCGCGCCAGTTGAATGCGAGAACGAATTACAGACAAATCAATCTTTGTTGCTCGCACTGCCATTTCAGAAACAGTGGAACAAACTCAACCCAAATGTCTCCATTACTAAGGGATGATTAAAACTGGTAAGTTAGTATTAATAAAAATTCAAATGAATTTGGCTCAGTCTCTTATGTAGGATTTTCCTTGAAACTTGAGGCGCATTTTACGAAATCACTATCGGAGAATAAGCTAAGCTACTGTTCCCTGACAACTACTTCCAGCTCCTGCGGCGCAACCAAAACAATGATTGTTTACTAAAATATTTCGTTTTTTTAATGCCTCAAGATTGAATTCCGAAATGTGTTGACTGCCTTCACCCGCAGTTTTCATTTCTAGCATTTGGTTAAAATCACAATCGTACATGTATCCTTTCCAATCAATTGAAACGGTATTCTTGCACATAAGGCCATCAACTGCTAAGGGATTAAAAGCACCAACTAATTTCTCCATATAATCCTCGTAGTTTTCCGAAGCTACTAAGTAATCTAGAAACCTGGATATGGGTAAATTGGTTATAGCAAAAAGGTTATTGAATTCAATATCAAAATCTTCTTTTAGCGCAGATTTAAATTCCATTTGCAACTGGTCTTGGTCACCAGGTAAAAATGCTCCACTTGGATTGTAAACTAAATCAAGAAAAAGTCCGGTTTCTGGATTTGCATAACCCACTTTATTCAACATTTGTAAAGCTTTAATCGACTTGTCAAAGACACCGTCTCCTCGCTGTCTATCGGTTTTTCCTCTTTGATAATAAGGTAAAGAAGAAGCCACCCGAACTCTATTTTTTGCAAAAAACTCTGGTAGATCGTGATATTTTGGATTGGCTAAAATTATAGTGAGATTAGACCTTACAATAACCTCCTTGACTCCTGCTGCAACCGCACTTTCAACAAACCATCGGAAGTTTGGATTCATTTCGGGTGCACCACCAGTTAGGTCAAGCGTGTGTATGTTATTACTAGCAATAACTTCAATGCACTCCTGCATAGTTGCTTTAGTCATAATTTCTTTACGATCAGGTCCAGCATCAACGTGACAATGCTTGCAAACTTGGTTGCACATATAGCCAACATTTACTTGAAATACTTCCAAATCATTAGGCTTTAGAGGCCATTGATTTATTTCTTGTAAGTGCGTTTGAAAAGAATCTAAGGTGCCTTTTTCAAAAGCACCACCATTCAGAACATGTAATTGTTTTTCAGTAGCTGAAAAATCATGTTCTCTAGCCTTTAACGATTTGATCATAAATATTTTGCTTCCATTTTCAATAGCTTACATACTCAGTTTCTTGGCTTTTTTCATCATTTGAGTTCCATGTACAAGAGTAGCCCCTCCTCTTATTGCACTAGCTACGTGCACCGCCTCCATCATTTCTTCTTCGTTGCAGCCTTTCTCTAAGGTATCAACAGTATAAGCGTCAATGCAATATGGGCACTGTACCGCATGGGAAACAGCTAATGCTATTAATGATTTTTCTCTTGCAGTTAAGGCGCCTGGTTTGAACACATCACCGTACCAATCGAAAAACTTATCGCCTAAATTCTTATTCCACTCTGTGATTTTTCCAAAGTTTTTTAAATCTTCTGGATCGTAGTAACTTTTTGAACTCATTTTTTTAATGGTTTAGGTTCCAATTATAATCTAAATAATCCAAGCTTGTCCCTTCTGGAACTTTAGAAGTAGAATATTTGTTAATGAAATCGGTTACCGTTTTCCCATCAATTTTAAAATCTGCGGAATACCAATTAAACAGTTTGCTTACTTTCGGGTTTTCTGGGTTAGAAAGATCGTTTTTAATTTTATACTGCAAAAAATACTCTGTTTGATCAGTCAATTGAGCTTCGAGATTATTTGCGGTAAAAGCTTCATTTCTTAGCCTCGGGCAAGAAACTGAAGCACAGTTTACTGCAAAATGGATTCTAGGCTCGTTAAATTGACCTCTTATTTTTTGATGTTCAATATTATTTAGATCTAGTTCCTCGTTGCCAATTTTAATGAATTTTATATCCCATGACGTATTTACCTTATAGATTGAACCCCCCAAATCCTTTATACTTTTAACGGGATAATGTTTAACAATAAGTTGAACTGTAAATGCATTATAAGCATTAATCCAATATGCCAATGTTTCGTTTTTTGTCCAGGAGGACTTTGGAGGGTTGTTAGATAAAAGAGTTAGGTAAGCATCTAAATGTTCTTTATCTTTTAAAAAACCTTCGTAATACACTTTGCCAGATTCGGTAACATGCTCCTTTACTAATTCATCCCATTGTTTGTGAGAAATTTGTGCCGATAGGTTGACCGTAAATAATCCAAAAAGTACAATTGCTAGCAGTTTCATTATTTTAAATAATTTGTGCAAACCTAAATTTGTTTTGTTTGCCTTCTTGCAATTCATCTTACAAACAAGTAAAAAGTGCTGAGTGAAATAATTCCAATGTTTAGTGAACCAGGTTTTCTGGGTAAATGTCTTGAATCTATCCGTGAAAATTGAGATTCTATAGAGATAATTGTTTGTAACGAAGGGATCTACGATGATACTGGATTTATTACTGCAGAATATAACGCTCTGTTTATAAGTTCACCAGCTTCTTAACGCGCCACTCAAATGAACTTGGTTGCAATTGCTGCTCATTGAGATGCCTTGTTGTTTTTACATGCTGATGTTAAAGTGCCTGCTGACTTTTTAAAAGAAATTGAAGTCTTAATGTGCAAACACGATATCAGGAGTTTTACATACATATTTGAGTGAGATCGTAACCTTTTTAATTATCAAACTAGTCTAAAAACAAAAAAGGTAAGATTTACAGGATTGGAAGATTAAGGTTTATCTGCTTGGAAAGATAATTTCCAGCAGCTAAAAAGTTTTAATGATTCTTTGGTGATTATGGAAAACTTTGACTTTAAGGATAAAGCAGAGCGATAAGAATATGATTTATATGTGTACTGCTTTGCAAAGGCTAACGGTTAGTGCAAGGAAATGTGAAAGAAATTATTTTCTATTGATTTGGCATCGCAGATACAGTCGCTTTTACTTTGTATTTGCTGAAAGTCAATAATCGAGTTATTTTTTTTATAAAAAAGTACTGTGTTAGTTTTCCTAGAAGTAATGTTTACTTTTTCTTTTTTAAGATTAGCTTAACCAAAGCCTTCCTTCTAAATTTGTAGCTATGAATAAATTAATGTTCCTACTTGTTTTGGTTTTTATGGCTCAAATATCTAATGCGCAATCGGTTTTTAAATTTACTGATTTCCATGATATGGACAGTACTATAAAACGAAGCCAAGGAACTTATTTTTATGGATTGGAAGAGGGTTTGTGGAAATACTGGTATAAGGACGGTAAGATTAGAGAGGAAGCAAACTATACCGAAGGAAAGTTAAATGGATCTGTGAAAATTTGGTTCAATAACGGTCAAGCTCAAAATGAAGGCTTTTTTCGTTTCAATATTCAAGATAGCGCATATACCTCTTGGTTCACTGATGGTAAAATCAAATCGATTGGTCAGTTTGATTATGGGTTTAAAGATAGTATTTGGAATTATTATTTTCCAAATGGAAAGCTCTACAAACAAGAACTTTGGGACAAGCGAAATGTAAAAGTATTTGAAGCTAGAGCATTAGATGGTACAACAACTTTGACTGAAGGGAATGGTCTTGTAAATAAGTACGTTGGAGAAGGAATTATTTCAGTTTCGAATTATTCAAAAGGTGCTTTGAATGGTGAATACATATCTTACTTTCAAACTGGAAGTAAAAAGGAAAAGGGCTCTTATGTGAGCGGCTTAAAAAATGGAGAATGGGTGATTTATTATGCGTCTGGTCAAATCAAAAGGTTCGAGACTTTCCTTAATGGTGAACGCCAAGGGAAAATGGAGGCGTTTTTTGAAGGTGGAGAGCCAAGAGTCACAGGAGCCTACATTGCTGGAAAGAAAAATGGGTTTTGGAAATTTTGGAGTGATAACAACAAGGTTTACATGCAAGGATTTTTCCTTAAAAATTTACAAGATAGCACTTGGACCTATTTCTATGAAAACAGCAGTCAAAAAGAATCAGAAGGTAACTTTAAGGATGGAAAGAAAAATGGCGAATGGAGATTTTGGTATCAAACAGGCGAAATCTGGCGAAAAGGAATTTATTCTAGTGGACAGAAAAATGGACTTTGGTCAACTTGGTTTGAATCGAGTCAAAAACTCCAGGAAGGAAACTATGAAAATGGTAAAGAGCAAGGGATGTGGGCAAGTTGGTATGACTCAGGTGCAAAGAAGGATGAAGGGAATTTTGAAGCTGGTTTAATGGAAGGCCATTGGAAGGGTTGGTATGAAAACGGTAAGATGAATTATGAAGGTGATATAGAGAACGGACTAAAAGAAGGAGACTGGGCGTTTTGGTTTTCGTCAGGTAGAGAGCGAGAAAAAGGTGGATATGAAAATGGATTTAAAGATGGTCATTGGCAATACTTCTACCCAAAAGGTGGCGTAAGGCAAGAAGGACCTCATAAGTACAATCGTCAAATAGGAGAGTGGAAGTACTTCCTAGATTATGGACAGCTTCAAAGAGTGATGAACTATAAAAAGGGAAAGCTTGATGGTAAAACAGAAATATACTATCCAGGTGGAACTATTATGGCAATTAATTTTTACAAAGCAGGCAAACAGAACGGTACTTGGGAAATTTTTAAAGAAGATGGATCTGTTTTAAAAACCATTAAGTATGAGAACGGCAAGAAAATCAGTAATTAAGGGTTAAAAACATTCAAGAAAAATTGTACATTTGCAGCGTTAAAACACTAAGGGAATAATTAAAAGAGGGTTTTTTTCCCTCTTTTTTATTGGATAAAAGTCTGGTTTGATTACAAAAGAGAAAATAGAATCATTAATAGAGGAAAAGTTGGTAGACACTGACTTTTTTGTCGTGAGTATTGACATTTCAACTGCTAACAAAATTTCAGTTGAGATGGACGGTGATAATGGGTTTCCTATTAGTGAGTGTATAAATTTTAGCAGACAAATTGAAGGTAATTTGGATAGGGAAGTTGAGGATTTTTCACTTGAAGTGAGTTCTCCTGGTCTAAATAAACCTTTCTTGTTAACAAGACAGTATCTGAAAAACTTGAATAAGCTCGTAGAAGTAAAGCTTATTGAAGGAGAAATGATTAATGGGACACTTACCTATGCTGATAGCATTAAAATTAGTGTTCAGACCTCTCGCAAAGAGCGATTGGAAAAAAAGAAGAAGAAAGTAGATATTGTTGAGGATGTGGAAATCCTTAGAGAGAATATATTAGAAACAAAATTGGTTATAGAATTCTAAATTAGGATGTTATGAATACCATTGAATTAATCGAGTCCTTTTCGGATTTCAAGGATTTAAAAAACATAGACAGAGTAACGATGATGAACATTGTAGAAGATGTGTTCAGAAGCGTACTTGCAAAGCAATTTGGTGATGCTGATAATTTCGATGTAATCATTAACCCAGATAAGGGTGATCTTGAGGTTTGGCATAACAGGGTTATCGTTCCAGATGGTGAGGTAGAAGAACCTAATTCAGAAATTTCGTTGACCGATGCACGTAAAATTGAGCCTGATTTTGAGGTTGATGAGGATGTTTCAGAAGAGGTTCAAATTGAAGATTTCGGTCGAAGAGCGGTATTAGCGCTTCGGCAAAATTTAGCGGCACGTATTCACGATCTTGAAAAAGATGGTATTTACAAGAAGTATAAAGACCGTGTTGGCGATATCGTTACAGGTGAAGTTTATCAGATTTGGAAAAAAGAAATTCTTTTGTTGGATGATGAGGGCAATGAATTAGTGCTTCCAAAGACAGAACAAATCCCTTCTGATTATTTCAAAAAAGGTGATACTGTAAGAGCGGTTGTTACTAAGGTTGAAATGCGAAATAGTTCACCAATTATTGTTCTTTCTAGAACATCTCCTGCATTCCTAGAGCGTCTGTTCGAAATGGAAGTTCCGGAAATTTTTGATGGTTTGATTACTATCAAAAATATCGTTAGAGAGCCAGGTGATAGAGCAAAAGTAGCAGTTGAATCTTATGACGATAGAATTGATCCAGTCGGAGCATGCGTAGGCATGAAAGGTTCTAGGATTCATGGTATTGTTCGAGAACTAAGGAATGAAAATATTGACGTAATCAACTACACGTCTAATCCAACATTATACATTACTAGGTCTTTAAGTCCAGCGAAAATTTCGAACATTACGTTTGATGAAGAGAATAAAAAAGCTGATGTTTTTTTAAATGCAGACCAAGTTTCACTAGCAATTGGAAAGGGTGGGTTTAACATCAAACTAGCTAGTAAGTTAACAGGGTACGAGATTGATGTTTACAGAGAGTCAGATATTGATGCTGATGATGTGAACCTTGATGAATTCTCTGATGAAATAGAAGGATGGGTAATTGATCAATTAAAAGGCATTGGCTTAGATACGGCCAGAAGCGTTTTAGATCAGGACCCTGCTGATATTGTGAAAAGAGCTGATTTAGAAGTAGAAACCGTAGAGGATGTAATTAAAGTCTTGAGATCGGAATTCGAATACTAGATGAGTAGCATTTGAACAGAGTTTTATATTTGCAACAATAGGTATTAGCGAAAGCTTAACAAGTATCGGAAAAGTTTTATATGGCAGTAGCGCACAGATTAAGTAAGGTAGCAAAAGAGCTGGGAGTAGGCGTAAACACAATTACCGATTTTCTTAATGAAAACGGAGTAGAATGTGATGGAAGACCTACGGCCAAGATTGATGAAAATGCTTACAACCTTCTTCTTGATCAATATTCAACAGATAAGAAGACAAAGGAAAAGTCAAAAGAGCTAGCCCAAAACCGTGAAGAACGTGTTACAATTACGATTGAAGATCAAAAGCAAGATGCGAAAGAAGAGCGTTTTGAAGATGTAGACGAGATTGTAATAAGAAATACCCAAGTGAAGCCGGTTGTGGATCTTCCAAAGGTGGAAAAGCCAAAAGAAGAGCCCGCTCCTGAAGTTAAACAAGAACCTAAAGTTGAAGAGGAATCTAGTGACGGTGGTCCTAAAGTTTTAGGGCAAATCGATCTATCTTCTATCAACCAAAAAACCAGACCTTCTAAGAAGAAAAAAGAAGAACCTAAACCTAAACCTAAAGCTGTAGTAAAACCAAAGGTTGAAGAAAAGAAGCCTGTTGAGGTAAAGAAAGTTGAGCCTATTGTAGAAAAGAAAGCTCCGAAGGCAGATGATAAACCAGAAAGAATTGAAACGAAAGTTGTTAAACTTGCTGGTCCAAAACATACAGGTCAAGTAATCGATCTTAGTAAGTTTAATAAACCGAAAAAAGCAAAACCAGTAGCATCTTCTAATGAAGATAAAGACACTGAAGCTGGTAAAAAGAAAAGAAGGAAGCGTATCCAAGTTGGTAAGCCAAATGTAATTCAGTCTGAAAAACACAGAAAGGATACACGTGGCGTAAGAGGAAAAGGTCGAAAGGTTGAACCGCCAGCAGAAGTTACTCAGGAAGCAATTCAAAAAGAAATTAAAGCAACTCTTGCTAGATTAAGTGGTGGTGGTGGAAAATCAAAGTCCTCTAAATTCAGAAAAGCTAAGAGAAGTGCCGTGAGTCAACATGCTGAAGAGCAATTAATTAAGGCTGAGGAAGAGAAGAGTATCTTAAGAGTTACTGAGTTTGTTACGGCAAATGAATTGGCAACGCTAATGAATGTTTCTGTCAATGATATTATCTCCGCTTGTATGTCTCTTGGATTGTTTGTGTCTATTAATCAAAGACTAGATGCGGAAACACTAACAGTTGTTGCAGATGAATTCGGTTTTACAATTGAATTTACTTCCGATAAGGCTGAAGAAGGTGATTTATTTGAAGAAGACAACGAAAAAAATATGGTTACCAGGTCACCAGTAGTTACTGTTATGGGGCATGTTGATCATGGAAAAACTTCATTGTTGGATTACGTTAGACGTGAGAATGTAATTGCTGGAGAAGCAGGGGGTATTACCCAGCATATCGGTGCTTATAAAGTTCAATTAGAAAGTGGTAATACAATTGCTTTTCTAGATACACCTGGTCACGAAGCGTTTACCGCAATGCGATCAAGAGGTGCTCAAGTAACTGATATTGCGATAATCGTAATATCAGCAGATGATAGAATCATGCCTCAGACAAAAGAGGCTATTAATCATGCTCAGGCGGCAGAATTGCCAATCATCTTTGCAATCAACAAGATTGATAAGGATGGTGCAAACCCTGAGAAGATTAAAGAAGAATTAGCTTCAATGAATTTATTAGTTGAAGATTGGGGTGGTAAATATCAGTCACAAGACATTTCTGCTAAGAATGGAACTAATGTCGCCGAACTTATGGAGAAAGTAGTGCTTGAAGCAGAATTGCTTGAACTGAAAGCAGATCCTAAGAAAAGAGCTACTGGTACTGTTATAGAGGCTTCTCTTGATAAGGGTAAAGGTTATGTTTCGACTTTGCTAGTGCAAGGCGGGACACTTCGAATTGGAGATATATTCTTGGCTGGCGCTCATACCGGTAGAATTAAAGCCATGTTTAATGAGCGTGGTGTGAATATAGAAGAAGCGGGTCCTTCGACGCCAGTTAGTGTTTTAGGACTTAACGGTGCACCAAGTGCAGGTGATAAGTTTACTGCAATGGAAGATGAGCGTGAAGCAAGAACAATTGCTCAAAAACGATCTCAATTGCAACGTGAACAGGGTGTTAGAACTCAAAAGCATATTACACTTGATGAAATTGGTAGACGAATTGCTATCGGTGATTTCCAAGAATTAAATATAATTGTAAAAGGTGATGTGGATGGTTCAATTGAAGCGTTATCTGATTCTTTGTTGAATTTATCTACGGAACAAATTCAAGTAAATATTCTGCACAAGTCGGTTGGTCAAATAAGTGAATCTGATGTATTGTTAGCATCGGCCTCTAATGCAATTATTATCGGATTCCAAGTAAGACCTTCAACATCGGCAAGAGCATTAGCTGAGAAAGAAGAAATCGATATTAGACTATACTCTATAATTTATGCTGCAATTGACGAAGTGAAACAAGCAATGGAGGGTATGTTGAAACCTAAAGTTGAAGAGCGAGTTGTTTGCAACATTGAAGTTAGAGAAACATTTAAAATTTCTAAAGTTGGAACTATTGCAGGTTGTATAGTCCAAAGTGGTACAGTTACTAGAAATACTAGAATCCGCTTGATACGTGATGGTGTTGTAGTTTATGCTGGATCTTTAGGCTCGTTAAAACGCTTCAAGGACGATGCGAAAGAAGTTAAGAAAGGATTCGAATGTGGATTGAATATCGAAAACTATAATGATATTAGAGAAGGCGATATCATTGAAGGATTTGAAGAGGTTGAAGTAAAGCAAACTCTTAGTTAATCTTCTGTTTTAATTTCTTCTGAGTTTAGTCGAGGTAAATTTATGTCGTCTTTTACTATAAAAGCATCTGGAAAATTTTCTTTTAATTCTATAAAGAAACGTTCAGTTTCTAAGCGGGTTCTAAAATCACCTACACGAACTTTAAATGCAGGTTTTTTATGGACGACATATGCAGGTACATCGTTGTATATGGTCAAAAATTCTGTTTGGACTTCGTTGGCTTGATTAAAGCTGTTTGGTCCTGAAGAAGAAAACAGTTGAAGCCTATATCCTTCAATGGTATTTTTATTATCGTTAATAATAATGATACGGTCTTCTAATTCCTTCAATCGTTTGTCGCTAATCACGGTATATGACTCGTTTTTTTCTACAGTTATTTTTTCGGAATTATTACCTGGGACTTGCGAAAAAGCACCTAAAAATAGAGTTTGAAGTAGGAAAGAAATCAATATTTTAATCATAGTAAAGTGTTTTAAACTAAAAAACGAAAGTAGTTTTTTAACGAAACACAAACCATTCCTTTTTCATTATCTTGAATTTGAAACACTTGACACATTTTTTAATTTAGAATGGTTCTAAATTAAAACTAGTAATTCAAAAACAATAAGGCACTGAGCGTTTACTTAACGTTTGTTATAAATTTGCACCTTAAGTAAAATTGAAATTGTATAAAGAAAATTTCAGTTGAAAACATTAAAAAATATGAGCAAATTTCAGAGGATGTTTAGGGTTGTAACCTACTCACTTTCAGTTGTTTTATTTACGTTTTTGCTTTCGAATTCAGCGTTAGCGCAAGATGGAGAGAAGCTATTCAAAGCAAACTGTTCATCGTGTCATAAGCTAAACAAAAAGCTTATAGGTCCAGCTCTTTCAGGCGTTCAAGAGCGTTGGGAAGATCAAGAAGCACTTTATGCTTGGATAAAGAATTCACAGGACTATTTAAAAAAGAATCCAGGAGATTCTTATGCTCAAGAATTATTTCTGGAGTATAACAAGTCTGTGATGACTGCACAGGCTGTTTCGGATGTTGAGATTGGTGCTATATTGGATTATATAGCAAATCCGCCTGCTGATAAGGCAGCGCCAGTTCCATTAGCGGTTAATGAAAACGCAGCTCCTGCAGAAGACAATACAACTTACTGGTTGCTAGGTCTAGTTGTTATTTTGCTTGTTGTAGCTAGAATACTCTCAGGTGTTAGAAGTAGTTTAGAAACTGTTAAATTGCTTTCAGAAGGAAAAAAAATCCCGGAGCCTAAAAGTTTTATTGAAGGTTTGAAACATTGGATTATCAACAACAAGAGATATACGGTTTTGATAGTTGTATTGATTCTAGCTTCGTTTTCGGTTAAAGGTTGGTATGCGCTCAAGAGTATTGGAGTTTATCAGGGTTATGCTCCAGAGCAGCCTATAAAGTTTTCTCATAAAATACACGCAGGAGTCAATGCAATTGAATGTGCTTATTGTCACCATTCTGCATACAAGGGTAAAAATGCAGGTATTCCTTCAGTAAATGTTTGTATGAACTGCCATGAAGGAATTTCAGAGGGCAAGGTTGATGGTACCGTTGAAATTGCGAAAATTTATGAAGCTGCTGGTTGGGATGCTGAGGATCAATCTTACACCGGTGTAGAAAAGCCAATCAAATGGATTAGAATACACAATTTACCGGATTTCGCATATTTTAATCATTCTCAACACGTGGTTGTAGGGAAACAGAAGTGTGAAACATGTCATGGTGAAGTGAGTGAATATGGTTACCCAATGAAGCAGTATTCAGAATTGACTATGGGATGGTGTATAAACTGTCACAGGGAAACTACTGTTGCGATGGAAGGAAATGAGTATTACACCAAAATTCATAATGAATTATTGGAGCGATACAAGGATGAAGAAATTGACGCATTCACTGTCGAACATATTGGCGGATTGGAATGTGGTAAATGTCATTATTAAACATAGATCACCTAGAATTATGAGTGGCAAGAAATATTGGAATAGTTTAGATCAATTAGAGGAAACTCCTCAATTTCTAGAAGAAGCGCAAAAAGAGTTTTCCGAGGCGGTGCCTGTAGAGGATTTTTTAAGTAAATCTAATTTGACAGATACATCTTCATCAAGAAGAGACTTTCTGAAATTTATGGGATTTAGTTTGGGTGCTGCGACTTTAGCAGCATGTGAAACTCCTGTAGTGAAATCGATACCTTACGTCGTAAAGCCTGAGGTTGTAACTCCAGGAGTTCCTAATTGGTATGCATCTTCTTACGGAAGAGGTGGTGATTTCGCAAGTATTTTAGTTAAAACAAGAGAAGGTCGACCGATTTTCATCAAACCCAATAAGGCTTATCCAGAGGCGATGAGTGGTGTTACTGCTCGAGTTAATGCTTCGGTTATTGAGTTATACGATGATAATCGATTTCAATCTGCTCAAAAGAGTGATGCTAGTGTAAGCTGGTCTGACGCAGACAAGGATATTAAATCGCAATTAGCTGCTATTAAGTCAAGAGGTGGTGTAATTAAGATTGTTGCTGAGTCAACAAGTTCTCCAAGCACGAAAGCAGCGCTTGCGAAGTTTGATGAAATGTATTCTTCGGATGTAGAAGTTGAGGTATCAGACGAAAACGGTGATGTAACAGGAATTCAAACTTTAAAAGAAAGTTGTGTTGTAACTTACGATCCAATTAACTATAATGGAATTTTAAACGCTAATAAGGCCGATTTTGGTCAAGCTATTATTCCAACTTACGATTTTTCTAAAGCTAAGACTGTTGTTTCTTTAGATGCAGATTTTATAGGAGATTGGTTAGATAATGTAACTTATTCTAAGGGTTACACCCAAAGAAGGAAACCAGATGGTGCTTGGATGTCTAAGCATTTTCAGTTTGAAACAAATATGACACTATCAGGGGCCAATGCAGATGTCAGGGGTGCTATTAAGCCTTCAGATCTTGCAAATGTCGCTAAAATGTTACATGGAGCGATTGCTAAATTAGCAGGTGCTGCAGGGGCTACTGGTTCTATTGTTAGCGACGATAACGAAGTGTCGAAGAAGGTAGAGATGGCCGTTAAGTCACTTTGGTCTTCTAGAGGAAAGTCACTGGTAGTTTGTGGTTCTAATGATGTTAATATTCAGCAAGTAGTTAACGGTATTAACAGCATGTTGGGAAATTTTGGTAACACGGTTAGAATGGATCGGGCATATAATGCTGTTCAATTGAATCAATCAATGACTGATCTTACAAAGTCAATGAATGATGGTAAGGTAGATGCAATAATATTTATGGATGCAAATCCAGTTTATTCGAATGCGTCATTTGCTGCTTCCATTGCTAAAGTAGGCCTGAAAATTTCGCTATCAGATAGACCTGATGAAACTAGTGCTCTTTGTGATTTTGTATGTCCTAATCATTTTTATTTAGAAGCTTGGAACGATCATCAGCCATACGCTGGTGTTTTTACAATGCAACAACCTGTAATACGACCATTATTCAAAACACGAGCCTCTCAAGAATCACTCTTAAATTGGTCGGGTGTTGAGTCCTCTTATTACGATTTTATAAAGAGCACTTGGTATTCAACTGCTTTTGCTGGTGCTGATGCTGTTTCAGTTGAAAACAAATGGAATCAAGCAGTTCAATCTGGAGTTTATATAGCTCCTAAAAGTAGTGATAGAGTAGAGATATCGTACACCGATAATTCTGCAATCGCTGCTGGAAAGATAACTTCTAAGTCAGCTGACTTAGAAGTTAAATTCTATGTTAAACATTCAGTGGGCAATGGTGCTCAGGCAAATAACCCTCACTTACAAGAAATGCCTGATCCAATATCAAAGGTTTCTTGGGATAATTATGTGACGATGAATCCTTCTGATATGGAAGGGAAATACGAGGCTCGTACCGCTCAAGCTACACCGGCAGATATGGTAACTGTTACAGTAAACGGTTACACTATGGAGTTGCCAGTAGTAGCTGTACCAGGTCAGAAACTAGGAACTATTGGAATTGCATTAGGATACGGAAGAACAGTAACAGGTAAGGTTGGACAAACTGGTGTAAATGCTTACCCTGCATTAGAAATAACTGATGGAAACATCTCTTACAGTAGTTCAAATGTTGCCATAGCGGATGCTGGTAAGACCTATCAAATAGCATCAGTCCAAACTCATCATACTATGATGGGGAGAAAGATTGTTAACGAAACGAATTTAGCTACGTTTAAATCTATCGATAAGAATGATAAATCTAAAGGGTGGAATAAAGACAACGTTTTACCTGATGCATTTGGCGAAGTAAAGCCAATCAAAGAATTAAATCTTTGGGAAGATCATGCTATTGATTTAGGTCATAGGTGGGGAATGTCAATTGACCTAAACTCATGTACGGGTTGTGGGGCATGCATTACTGCTTGCCATATTGAAAATAACGTACCTGTTGTTGGTAAAGATGAGATTCGTAGAACTAGAAGTATGTTCTGGTTAAGAGTTGATCGATACTTTACCAGTGATATGAACAAAGAAAAAGGTAAAGAAGAGGGTGTAGGTATTGTTAGTACATATAAGCAAATGGAAAATGCTTCGGCGTATCCACAAGTTGTATTTCAGCCTATTATGTGTCAGCATTGTAATCACGCACCTTGTGAAACTGTTTGTCCTGTTGCTGCAACTACACATAGTGAAGAGGGACTGAATCAAATGACATATAATCGTTGTGTTGGTACTAGATATTGTGCAAATAACTGCCCATATAAAGTAAGAAGATTCAATTGGTTTAATTACAATAAAGACACGAAATTTACTGGAATCAATCCGGCACAAAATGAGTTGCAAAGAATGGTATTGAATCCTGATGTTGTTGTTCGTTCAAGAGGCGTTATTGAAAAATGTAGTTTTTGTGTTCAAAAAATACAATCAGGTAAACTGGTTGCTAAAAAGGAAAGTAGACCAGTTAAGGATGGTGATGTTGTAAGTGCATGTTCTGAAGCATGTCCAACCAATGCTATTCAGTTTGGTGACTTGAATGATGGTAAGTCCAAAGTCAAAGGCAACTTTGATGATGATAGGTCTTATCATTTAATTGAAGAAGTCGGTACTCAGCCCAATGTTGCGTATATGA
>Ga0208413_1001199_pt1 | contig 17160 bp, 30 predicted proteins | sample AntAceMetag02UKD_FD_184761 | JGI IMG/M metagenome (GOLD analysis project Ga0208413, IMG submission 184761) | Saline lake microbial communities from Ace Lake, Antarctica - Antarctic Ace Lake Metagenome 02UKD (SPAdes) (version 2) | ecosystem: Environmental > Aquatic > Non-marine Saline and... | reverse complement strand
CCAAGTCAGAAGCAAAGACCAAAGTAAAAATCTTCAACGAGAGTGCTGCGATTGGCTTTCTACCTGCACTGCGTGACGCTATGTACTATGTAAAGCGACTGCACGAAGAACATGGTTATGTGTTTCACTGTATTACCAGTCTTAGCCTTGATGACAGTGCTTACAAACTGCGTAAAATGAATTTAGAGAAACTGTTCGGACCCACAGCATTTACTCACCTGATCTGTTTGGACACTGGTGCTGACAAGGATGAAGCATTGGAACTGTATCAAGGCACAGACCGTTACTGGATCGAAGACAAGTACGAAAACGCAGTTGCTGGTTTGAAGTTTGGCTTGAAGCCTATACTGGTTGAGCATGGATTCAACATGAATGAACCTGTACTGGACGGCATGGTCAAGTGCTTGAACTGGAAAGAAATCTACGAACACATCACAGGAGAATCAGCATGACAACAAACACACACGATGAGATCATTTTCGCTTTCAACAACTATCTAAAAGAAGCACAGTCTTTTGAAGAAAAGGGTGTCAAGGCCGCAGCCGCCAGAGCCCGCAAGGCACTGGGAGATCTACACAAACTTACAAAAGATCGCCGCAAAGAAATCCAAGAACGCAAGAACGAAATGTAATGTTAGCGCAATAAAACAGTTGTGTTGTAAATACTGTATGACACAAAACGAGCGCAAATGGGCCAATCAACTGTTCTGGATGGTAAAGGGACATCTTGTACCTGACAGCTGGCCAGAACAAGAAATACGCAAAATGGAAAACAGTTACTTCAATCGTGTCTGGGGAAACCACGAAGCGCAGATTCATTTAGAAGGCTTTGAAGCAGCATGGAACAAAAAACACAAATAATTGCTTGACAAACTCTAAACTTCTGTTATATTAGTAATACGATGTGAAGCAAGCGAGGGCAACTGTGTCTAAGAAATACTCCAAACGCTACTTGAAACCCACAGACTGGAACTTCAAAGGCAATCTGTTGCTAGGCACTGAATGGAGTGTTGCTGGCAGCAAAAAGGACAGTTTCTACACAGTTGCCCTTACTGAACAAGGTTTTACCTGCGACTGTACTGGATTTCAATTTCACGGTCGTTGTAAACATTCTATCAGCGTAGTAGAACGATTTGAATAATATCAACCAACCATAGAGTAGGAAAATACAATGGTTACCAAAACACGAACAGACTTTCGAGTATATGAAGAAGTTACCACACTGGGCAAGACACTGTGGCGAATCCGCATAGGAGGCCGCAAAGGTGATATGGTCACCAGCTGTAACAGTGTAGAACAAGCGGCAGAAGTTGCTCAACAGTTGAATTTGGATCCGTGGTATCTAGATCGCGGAAACACCAGAGCAGATCGAAATAGTTGACAAATCATAAAAAGAGTGTATAAATAAACTTGTAAACGTTGAAACAACGTGGACACATTCTGGACCTGGGGGCGGTACCGGGCAAAAATAACTCTTTTAGATAAATAATAATGTAGTTCGCGGATGGCAGTCCCAACTACTCTAAAAATACTAAAGGAGATTTCCAGCAATGACATATTATTTATATGTAAAAACACACAATCAAACAGGATTAAAATACCTAGGTCAGACATCTGCTGACCCATATACTTATAAAGGCAGTGGTACACGATGGACAAATCATCTTAAAAAACACGGTGCTGATATCTCTACAGAAATATTAATAATAACAGACAGTAAAGATGTTATTAAAGAAAAGGACATAGAATACAGCAACCGTTTTAATATTGTCGAATCTAACGAATGGGCTAATCTTAAAATAGAAGAAGGCGACGGAGGATGGAGTACTTGGAATAAGGCGCCTGCTGCCCAAGCAGCAAGATTAAAAGGTGCTAAAAAAGGAGGTGGACTTCGATCAACTTCATTTAAGAAGGGCGACCCTGAAGTTGTAAATCTTAGTAAAAAAGCTAACGAATCTAAAGAAAGGAAGATTAGAGACAACCCTGATGTCTATAAGGAATCATACAAAAAAGTTTCTAAATATCAAAAAGAAAATAATAGTATGAAAGACAAATGCTGGTGTGTTCCAGAAAATCTTACAGATACTTCGAGATTCAATCTTGACAAACGAGTTTTTTCCGTATATAATATACAAGAAGGATGGATAAGGATTACAGAAGCAAGAGATAGGCTAAAGAGAAAGTCTGGAGTTTATGGAAATTTTTGGATCTATAATCCAACAACAAAAGAAAATAAATACACGAGCGGCGAGATACCAAACGGTTGGTATAAAGGTCGTAGAATGGAATACTATAGGAAATAATACTGTCTTATAGTTTAATCACGAATAGGTGATTGATGTACCGGACTTGGCTTTCGAAGGCCAACGCCTCCACCATAAAGCACATATATAAATGTGTGTTTTACTCCGGGGGCGAAAGGGATCGACGGGCGTTAAAAACTTATTTTTAGGTATTCGTGTTGACCTACGTTATTCAGTCAAACATTCTAAATGCAAACGCAAATAGAGCGCCAGAGATGGCAATAGCAGCCTAAGGGTATGTGAGGGTTTTGTAAGTTGAACCTAGTAACAGAATCAACTTACACTTACAGACGGCAAAAAGGTTTAACATAGTTTTATCAGCTGGGTAAGAGAATGTGCCCGTTAAACTGGATATGAAGACCTTTATGAAACGGTATCGAGAAAAATCTGGAAAGAGAAAAGAAATAGATCATGACCAAAGTAAAATGGGCAATCAGCACTGAAATATTCGAAAAGCCTGGATTTCCGAAGATAACTGATGCTTTGGAAAGAAGCGGCCTTGAATACTTCAACTCAAAATTTGATCACGAAACCTGTGAATATGAAGATGTGCCGTTTGACCCCAGCAAAGATTGTGTTGTTGTATATGGCCCAATAAAATTTGCTAGAACCAAGGATAGAGGCTTTCTGCCCGGTTCATATTCATTCAATGATAATGTCAATACTAGACAGTATATGAGCAATCTTCCAAAAGAATTGTTCTTCAATTCGGATGCCATATATCTGCCGTTTGGACAGATTGTTTCTAGCAAAGCTTTGCTCTCTAAATTATTTGGTGACAGAATATTCATACGCCCAGATTCTGGTTATAAATCATTCACTGGATTTGATGTTTCTATTGATGATATTGAAGATGAAATAAGCGCCAGAAAACAGACTGAACATGTATTACCTGATGAATTTTGCATAATAGCAAAAGGTAAGCCAATCTTAGCAGAATATCGGATGGTGATATGTGAGAATCAAGTGATTACCGGAAGTCAATACCGCTGGGACGGAAAGATGGGTGTCCGCATTGATGTTCATCATGGATGTTGGGATTTTGCGCAAACTATTGCCCAACACAAAAAGTGGCAGCCAGATACGTGCTACACGCTAGATATATTCTTGGGTGAATCTGGACCATTGATTGGCGAGATAAACTCATTTAGTTGCAGTGGGCTATATAACTGTGATATGGATAAAATTGTCCAAGCAGTTTCCAAAACTGCAATTAAAGAATGGATTTAGAATCTAATCTAATATATGGATCATAATCCAATTATACTACACTATATGGTAGCTGTCAACTACTTTTTTTTGCTTTTGTGAAAACATTTCAGTTGACGGATCCTACGTGCTGTGCTATATTAAGTTATAGAGCAACACACAAGAGGGACTACACAATGACTGATTCACTTAAAGACGCAATTGACGTATTGATGAACATTGTAGCTGCAAAGGTTCGTGGACAGAGTAAAAAGAAACTAGAAGAGTTACTAGGCGGCCTATAAACTATGGCAATGAATCATCAACCAAAAAAGAACACAGATGAAGAATTGATTCAGCAGTTTCTCAAAAAAGGCGGCAAAGTTACTGTAGGGAAAACCAAGCCCATGCCCAGCGAACTGGGTATCAGCAACAGCACTTGGAACAACAAATTAACCAAGGCGGAAAAAGAATCCAAAAAGTGAATTGGATTGAAATCAATAAATACTACTATAATAAGTGAGGGCATATTTTTAACAAAGGAGAACCTCAATGGGTAAAAAAGGCGGCAACAGCAAAGGCTTTATAAGCCAAGGAAAACACAGTAATGTCAGCAATGGCGTGAAAAAAGCAATGCGTAAAGACTATTTGGCCAGCGGTGAACGTATGTTTAATCAACGTGCTGCTTGGGCAAAAGGTAAGAATGTAGTTCTTACTATACCAAATCCTAATCCTAACGAACCCGACAAGCGTTTTATACGAGTAAACGCTAAAGACCTTTGGGGATCACCCAAATACAATAGATAACATACAGTAGGGCCTGCGGGCCCTACACTACTCAAGAGGGCAAAATAAATGTATGAATATAGAGTAAAAGTACTACGAGTTGTAGATGACGACACAGTAGATGTAGATATCGATCTAGGCTTTGGCATATGGATACACAACGAACGTGTTCGTATCATGGGCATTGACACACCAGAATCAAGAACCAAAGATGCGGTGGAAAAACTGTTCGGACTAGCAGCAAAAAAGAGACTAGAAGAACTGCTGGGCGAGTATTCCGTACTGCGCACACAGGTTGCTAAAGATGGCACTGACATGAAGGGTAAGTTTGGTCGTGTGCTGGGTGACTTTATAGACGACGGCGGAAGATTCATAACCAAGATCATGATGGAAGAAGGACACTGTGTTCCCTATTATGGCGGAGCAAAAGAATTAACTGAAGCGCAGCATCAAAAGAACCGCGAGCGTTTGCTCGAAGAGGGTGTGATAAATAAAGATGAATACGAAGCAGCAAAACTGATAGAACACAAGTAAAGGAGAATTCATGTCAGATCAAGTAGAGAAAAAAGACGAAGAAGAGGACAACGGTCCTACTACAAGCGTTAGCAATGATTTCACCGCAGGGTCTGACATTGACAATCCACAGGCAAGCATAGGCGGTTCATCCAGCGCCAGCGCAGAAACAACTATAGGCGGCGTTGACTTAGAAGCACATGCCAGCGCAGAAGCACATGCAAGTGCAGGTACAGAAGTAACCGACACAACCGCCGCAGCAAGTGCTGAAGCAAGCATTGGTGCAGAAGCAGGCACAAGTGCAGCCTACGGTGATACTACTGTTGAAGCAAGCGCCAGTGCAGAAGCACATGCAAGTGCAGGAGCACAAGCAGGTGTAAGTGGTGGTAACGCTTATGCTGAAGTGGGCGCAGAAGTTGGTGCCAGTGCAGAAGCAAGCGTGGCCATAAGTCAGCAAGTTGGTGATGTGACAGTTAAGAACGAAACCGCAGTTCACGCAGAAGCAGGAGCAAGTGCTGGTGCAAGTGCTCAAATCGGTAAAGATGGCGCATCAGGTCATGCTGGTGCAACCGCTGGGGTAAGTGTAGGAGTTGACAATACTACCAGTGCTTATGACAGCAGTGGCAATGGCGGCGCTGCAACTGGTGGTGCAAGTATCGGTGTTCAAGCAGGTGCTGAAGTTGGCGGCGGAGCAACTATAGATGATGGTGTTGCTACTGTAGGTATAAGTGGTGAAGTTGCACTATTAGCTGGGGTTGATGTTGACCTGAGTGTCAGCGTAGATACAAGGCCAGCGCAAGAAGCAGCCAAAGACGCAGCAGAAGCAACAGCCAAAGCCGCAGCAGAAGCACTACGACAGGCAGACGCAGCCGAAGCAGAAGCAAGACGTCAAGCAGAAGCAGCAAAACGAGCAACTGAAGCAGCCGCAGCTGAAACAAAGCGAGCAGCAGATGCAGCCGCAGCAGAAACAAAGCGCAAAGCAGAAGAAGTAAAACGAGCAGCAGACGCAGCCGCAGCTGAAACAAAGCGAGCAGCAGACGCAGCCGCCAAAGCAACAGAAGATGCAGCCAAAGCCACAGCAGATGCAGCTAAAAAAGCAGCTAAGAAACTAAAGTTCTGGTAACAACATGGATCCGGAAACAGCAAAAGTAGGAATAGAATTTATCTACAACATGCGATCTCACGCAGTTGATATAGCAGTCGCAACTGCGTGGGCGCTGTCTGTGTATGCAGCGTTCCTATGGATCAAAAATAAGCTTGACAAGTGATCAAACTCCTGCTATTATATAAAAATAACAGCAGGAGTTTTTCTATGACAATGTCCATGGTGGGACCGTATCTGACCACAACCAAATACAATCGCAAGCAAAAAGCCAGCAAAAACAAGCGTCTTTCTCAAGCACAGGTAGAACATGAAGCTTGGCTCAAGTCAATGGGTGTAGGTAAAACAACACTGCCTACCAACGCCAAAGGAGAGCGTGTAGGCATTAATGAGATCCCAGATTACAAAACAAAGTCGTCAGTAAAGCTGAGTAATAATGTAGCTGGTCACGGCGCAGCTAAAGAGTCACTGACCTACAGTGGCGAGCGGCAATTGCTGGGAATTGCCACGATGCACAAAAGCAATATGGTTCCTGTGTTCGCAGATAAAAAACAAGACGCAAAAGACATTGCGGAAATGCGTAGAAACTAAAACACACAGTTTAAGCATAGAAATCTAACTTAAATACAAAACAAGGAAAAGAATGAAAAAATTTATCGCAGTAATCCTGTTGGTGCTGACATCAACACTCAGTGCTAATGCTAGAGAACCCAGCATTCAGCTTTTCACTCAAGAAGAATATCCTCAGCACTATTGTCTATCATTGAACATCTATCATGAAGCACGTGGCAGTAACCTAGCTGATCGTGCAGGTGTAGCCAATGTAGTAATGAATCGTACCAATGACCGACGCTATCCTGATACTGTTTGTGCAGTAGTACAACAAGGCGTTCAAGACAGTGCAGGCAATATGGTGCTTCACAAGTGCCAGTTCAGTTGGTATTGTGATGGCAAAGATGATGTTCCCACTGATACAGACATGTGGGTACAATCACAAATGCTGGCATGGAACGTAATCGAGGACAACAAATATCGCGGACTTACAGAAGGTGCAACACACTATCATGCTACATATGTTAGTCCTAATTGGACCAGTGAGCTTCAACTGGTAGGCAGAATCGGCGCACACATTTTTTATCGGTGGGAATAAACACCTATATTATCACTACATCACACAGGCGTAAATAACTAACAATGTTTATAGGTATACTAACACTACTCACAGCACTTTCAATTAGTGCTGTTGCAATTTACTACAGTGTAGCAGGTCTTATGACCATCTTCGCTGCGGCTGCTATTCCCATTATGATCATGGGCGGTGTGCTAGAAGTAGGCAAATTGGTCACAGCAGTATGGTTGCATCGCTACTGGCGTGAAGCAGCATGGTGGCTGAAATCTTATCTAGTACTAGCAGTGGTGGTGCTGATGTTCATCACCAGCATGGGCATCTTCGGATTTCTCAGCAGAGCTCATATCGAACAAACTGCTGGCGCTGCTGACGGCGTTGCACAGATTGAGCGTATTGATGCAGAAATTGATCGCAATCAAAACACCATACTAAGAGCCGAACAGCGTATAGTAGAACTAGAAACCACAGGATCCAGTGTTACCAATCAACTACAACAGCAGATTGATCTAGAACAACAGCGTGTTGAAAGTGCATATGATCGTATACAACCTGCTATCGACGAGCAGAATCAAATCATTGCGCAACAGACTGCACTGTTTGAACAAGAGTTAGCCAAAATAGATCAAGAACTAGAACGACTACGCAACTTTATCAACAACGACGAAATTGAACGTGCTCAAGCAATGGTAGGCACAGCAGTAGACGGAGACTATGGCCCTGCTACTGCCAGAGCATTTCAACAGTACCAAGATGCCAAAGCACAAGAACGTGAACAATGGTTAACTAGAATACAACAGGCACAGCAGAACGCAGTTGTTCTAGCAGCACGAGAAGAAGTAAGTAGGCTACGATCAGACGCTGATCAACAGGTCAGAGCCTCAAACAGTCTTATAAACAATCTGCGACAACAACTGCAAGCCAATGACACCAACAGTCTACAGACCCTGTTAGAAGAACAGAATCAACGCATACTCACTACGCAAGCTGAAACAGATCAGATGATGGATCGCAAGTTTGAACTAGAAGCAGAATACCGCAAGCTAGAAGCAGAAGTAGGTCCAGTAAAATATATTGCAGAGTTTGTCTATGGCACTGACGCTGACAAAGATATTCTCGAAGAAGCAGTTCGTTGGGTCATAGTTATAATCATATTTGTGTTTGACCCACTGGCAGTTCTCCTACTAATAGCCAGTCAATTTACATTTGAGCATCATCGTAAACTGAGGCAGGAGAAAAAAGACTATGATCAGGCAAGGGCAGATGCTGACGTAGCACACAAAGAAGATCAAGTTGACAGAAAAACAGAGCAAGAGCCTAACACCGATACCACTAGTACCGAAGTTGGAGGCGGACAAGAAGGACGAGACACTTCCGAGCGAATGGCTGTGGCCGGAGAAGAAGACCTAGATGCTGAGCCGATTCATACACCAGATGATTCATCTACAGATCTTGTTCTAGAAGTAGCAGAAAGTTTTGTCGAAAAAAAAGAACAAAATTTAGAATCACAGGAAGAATCAAGCCAAGAGCGTGAGCGCAGAATTGCTTATGAAACCAAAGAACAGGACGCTGCTTTTGTTCTTAACAAAACACAATGGAAAGACGCGAACCCTGACACAACGCTTAAACACTACAAGAATCTTTATATCAAAGGTCTTATAGACCATTTACCGTGGGAAGAGCCCGCCCAAGAAGATAACTACATAGAAGAAGGTTATCGTCAGAACGGCGAACAAAACGAACGTACTCTATTCAATAGATTAAAAAATAGGTAAGCTTTGAATAAAATTAACATAGTTACAGCGCCCGACCAGCTGTATAACGATAGTTTTGAAATACTGTTGTTGTACCCCAGCAAAGATTTACAGAACGAATTACAAAATAAATTTCTCACACACTTCGAAGGTGATGTTAACATCTATCTCTACAACCGAGATCGCTATGACGAATCTGAGATGGAATGGGTGTTGAGAATATTTAAAAGCGTTGATTTAGTGATTGTTGACGTTGACAACACTGCTCACTTTTTTAGAGATCTTTTGGCTTATATGATAGGCAAAAGCAAAACTTACTGGTTGACAAATACCGAAAAAAGCGTGTATAATCATATTAGTAAGCAGCACATTTATAATTTAGATTTTTTGGTCAATATAGGAGAACACAGTGTCCAAACACGATAAAAGACAAGAACAGGTTGTTAGAGGACTTAAAGTAGAAGTTCGCAATAATGATGTAGGATTTGCCCTGCGCAAGTTTAAAAAGAAAATTCAAGAAGACGGAATCATGCAAGAACTGCGTAGACGTGAGTTTTTTGAAAAGCCCAGTTTGAAGCGTAAGAAAGCAAAAGCTGCTGGCAGATCTCGTTGGCTTAAGAAGCTGCCCAAAGACCGTCTAGGTCAGTAAGAGGTAAACATGCGCATCGACAACGAAGTAAAATTAGACTACAAGGATGTGCTGATCCGCCCAAAGCGCAGCACACTTAAGAGTCGTTCAGAAGTTGACTTGAAACGTAGTTTTATATTTAGAAACTATGTGCCAGACTTCCCCGACAACTGTACAGAGGATCCACACTATCGAGGCATTCCTATCATGGCTGCTAACATGGACGGTGTTGGCACATTTGCTATGGCAGATGCATTGGGCGCACAAGGCATCTTTACTTGCCTTGTCAAAACCTACACTGCGGAAGAACTGATCGAGTTCTATTATGGTGACGGACTCAATCGCACAGACTATGTGGCTATGAGCATAGGCACCAGCACAGCAGATTTTGAAAAGCTGTGCGCCGTGTATGCTAAGTGTGAAGACAATCTAAAATATGTTTGCATTGACATTGCAAATGGATATTCAGAACACTTTACAACACATGTACGTGAAGTACGCAAACGTTTCCCACATCTTGTTATTATAGCAGGCAATGTAGTAACTGGTGAAATGACAGAGGAGTTGATTCTTGCAGGAGCAGATATTGTTAAAGTTGGCATTGGGCCTGGTAGTATGTGTACTACTCGTATCCAGACTGGTGTGGGCTACCCGCAACTCTCAGCCGTTATTGAATGTGCCGATGCTGCTCATGGGCTCGGTGGTCACATCATCGCTGACGGTGGCTGTACTTGTCCAGGTGATGTAGCCAAAGCATTTGCAGGCGGAGCTGACTTTGTGATGCTAGGCGGAATGCTAGCAGGACACGATGAAGGCGGCGGCGAAGTTATCAACAGAGCATTTAAGACTGGCGAAATACACTATGACAACGGCGAAGAATTAGTAGAAGCAAAACAGTTTGTACAATTCTACGGTATGAGCAGTGAAAGTGCAAACGACAAGCATTTTGGCGGATTGAAAAACTATCGTTCGTCAGAAGGCAGGACGGTCTTGGTACCTTACCGAGGTAGTGTAGCTGATACAGTACAGGATATCCTTGGCGGCATCAGATCAACCTGCACCTATGCTGGGGCTTCTAAGCTCAAGCAGTTATCAAAGTGTACTACTTTTGTGCGTTGTACTCAGACACATAATAGTGTATATGAAAAAACAACAATAGGTAGATAACACTGTGATAAATAAACTTGGACGCCATAATGGGTCCGATTATATCTTGCTTTAACGGGAGAAATAAAATGACAAGATTACAAACTCTAGACCTACCCTCACTACATCGTGCTACTATAGGGTTCGATCAACTGTTCCGTGATATGGATCGTGTGTTTGAAAACACAAAGTCTAACGGATATCCTCCATACAACATTGTACAGATCAACGAAGACGAATACATGATCAGTGTTGCCGTTGCAGGCTTTGGTATGGACAATCTAGATATCACACTGGAAAAGAATATCCTCACAGTAGAAGGTGTTGCACCCAAGGGTGATGAAACAGTAAACTATCTACACAAAGGAATCGGTGGTCGCAGTTTCCGTAGAACCTTTACACTAGCAGATCATATCGAAGTTCGCCAAGCAGGTCTTGAACTAGGTATGCTTAATATTCATTTGAAGCGTAATGTTCCAGAAGAACTACAACCAAAGAAGATTGCAATTACAGACTTTAACGGTACTGTACAAGACACAATTGAAGGCTAAACAAGTCTAGGGGGAGTGAAATATCTCCCCCACATAACCTAGGAGAAAAGCATGAACTCAGATGTAGATATTAAGATAGACGAAACAATCAAACACGTAGTCAAAGAGCCCGGCAAGTACAATGTGATTATGCTCAACGACGATCAAACACCTATGGATTGGGTAATTGAAATTCTAAAACAGGTGTTCCGCCACAGCGATGCTAGTGCTGAAACTCTTACTATGAACATTCACAACGAAGGATCTGCTGTGATCGGCACTTACAAGTACGAGATAGCAGAACAGAAAACTGTTGAAGCGATCAACGCTAGTCGCAATCACGGTTTCCCCCTACAGTTAAAGATTGAAGAATCGTAATGGATAGTGTAAGAAAGCACAGCGAAAAACACGCAGACACAGCGGGCAACAATCTAAGATCTCTTACACAGCGTATGCACGAAACAGCAGAGACACAACCGTTTGCTCAAGAACTGTTGAACGGCACAGTCAGTAAGAAACGCTATGCTACCTACTTGTTTAATCAACATCCTCAATACAATCTATTAGAAATGTTTGCCATGATGCATGGGCTGTCGGATCTAAGAATTGCTCCTAAAATACACGAAGACTATCAAGAACTATGGGCAGAGTTTCAGCCCAATCAGCCTCCACTGTTGCCTGCGGTAAAGGAATACATGGATCACCTAATGACTATCAAAGACGATCCGCATCGGGTTATGGCACATGTCTATGTTAGACACATGGGTGATCTCAGCGGCGGACAAATGATTGCTAAGAAAGTTCCGGGCAGTGCTACTATGTACCAGCACGACAACGCTAAAGAATTAAAAGAACAAATCAGAGCCAGGTGTGACGATTCAATGGCAGAAGAAGCAAATCTCTGTTTTGACTTTGCAGCACGTTTATTTGAACAGATGTCGGAGTTGCCAGAATGAGTGCTATTTGGGATCGACTGATAGAATGTCAAAACGATATTATCGCAGTGTTTGATACTTTTGCTGAAGAAATATCAGAGCAGGGACTGGAAGACTTTAATCAACCCCAAAACGGATGGATCAATCGTGTGTGGGCCAATCACAGTATTCGTCGTGCCCACATTGACGTTGTGGATGCTAGAGACACAAAAGGTCTTTGGATGATGCATGTGTGCATTTTCCCACAACTACACAACAACGCACCAATCTATGGTTTTGACGTAATCGCAGGCAAGAACAAAATCACAGGTGCCTTCCACGATTTCAGCATCACAACAGACCCTGATCATCCTATGGTACACGGCTACTATGATAGTGTAGACAACTTCGTACCCAAGAAGCAGCGTGAACTACCGGAGTGGGCTCGTAACATCTTTACTGAACGTATGTTGGCCGCGGGCAATGTAAACACTCTAGAAGAAGCAGAAGCAATCATCAACATAGCTGTAAACAATCTTCATGCTTACGTTGAAGAAATAAGAATTTTCGATCACACTGCGGATCGTGACGAGAGTATAAAAGCACAAAACTGGTACTGCGAAAATCAACAGCAGAATCCCCATACAGCTAAAACTATGAAGAGCCTAGGCTTAGATGAAGCGTCTGTTGATGTATTCTGTCGTGACATGTTGTTCCCTAAAATAGTATAAATACTCTAAATAGGAAATAACAATGCGTTGGAACGAGTTTAAAACAGTATTAACAGAATCAGGCCTAAGTAAAGCTTACTTACAAAAGCACAGAGGGCAATACCTTGATGTACTAATCAACATGATTGCCGCTGGTAAAGATGTTGAATTAGAAGGTAAATCAAAAATTGCATATGGTAAAACTGTAAAATTTGAACCATCTGAGGCCGAACGTCTTGCAAAAATGTTCTACGGTGAAAACTCTCCAATCGAAGACAAAGATGAAGTAAACGCTAACGACCGAGGTTTTTTAATTCCAGCAGGACAAGTTCCAAGTTCCGTAAGAGTAAAATTAAAAGGCAGAATAGAAACAGTTCCTACAGGAGACATTTTTAAAACATCAGAAATGAAAGGTTCTAAGAAACCGTTTAATTCTGGCGATGTAGGCGAAGCGTTCTTAGGAGCAGCGTGTACTGCAAAATTTGAAAAATTAGGTGAAGAAATTACCGAAGACGATGTTTTAAGTGTTATTAAACGATTGACTATTGTTGACGAAGGGAAAAATAAAAGAGGCACCTTACAGACAACTGCTGGCAAAGATAGTATAAAATATGTATTAGTATTAAACCAAACTAGTTTCGGCGCAACAATTACATCAGTAGGCGAAGGAAAATTTCCGCCTGAAATGACAGGATTAAATAGGTCTGCTGTGCTATGGGCAAACCGCAGCGCCGCTGTAAAACAAGCAGTAAAACAAGCAATAGACGATCCAAATAAAAATGTTATTGTTGTAAACTCAGATGGAGTGTCTGATCAAAAAGGAACCAAAGCAGATTTATTTTTAGATTTTGATGGCAACTCAATTAACTTAATTAGTGCTAAAGCAGGCGATGTAAAACAGTTTGGACAAGTGCCCGGCAACAGTTATGAAAAAGTGCAAACGCTGTTTAAAAGTATATTTGGCATCAATATCAGCGACAAATACGTTGAACAAATGAATGGCAGCGATGCTAATCATAACTATCCTATTTTTAAAGAAGTATACAAAGACGTAGCGCAAGACCTGCAACAAGAACTTGCAGGAAATACAAACGCAGAAGTTAAGTTTATAGAACGCATGTATAACGGCATTGCACACCATGCATCACTAAATGATCCCAAAGTTAGTATGGTAATATTAAAAGCATCTCCAAATGCTCCAGGATTTAAAGAACTAAATTTTGGCAACGAACTTAAAGCAGCAATGGAACAATTTGACTTACAAGTTAAGTATCAAGCAGATCCACCTAAAATATCAATACACGGAAGACCAATCGGCTCTGATGCAGTTGAAGAAACAAACCTTGCAGGTAATTCAATGTTAATACAAGTGCGTACAAACTTGAAGGGCGACAGTGGAAAGGGTTATATTCGTAGCCTTATTGAAATGGGCGGCTTATTAAAAGCAATTGCAGCAGTCGAAGATGACATAGTTGCTGATTCTACACCTGCTGCTGAACCTGCACCAGTAGATCAAACCAAAACACAGCCTAATAATCCTAACGCAACTGTTTAAACACAAACAGCACAGTTAATCATTTCCGCCAGATCCGATAAATAGTACAGTAGAGCGTGAGGGCTCACTGATTCTTTGAGGACTCGAGAATGATTGACTGGGGAGTTTGCGTTCTAATGAAAATACTATTGGCTGTATTATTATCCACAGCACTGCTCACAGGCTGTGCTAGTACTGTGAACAGAATAGATGATCTACAGGTCAAAGGCAAGAGTGTTGGACTGGGCATATACACAGTGCTGGACAATGTTAAAAATCATTATAATAGCAGCAGGAAACGACATGCTGTTATGCACGGCTTGTACAGACAGAAACGTTTTCTTGAAGCTGTAGAAGAATGTCGTAGATTAAAAGGACAGTTTGAAGGTAAAATGGATCTATATTATGATATGTGGATAGAACGGTGTGAGTATATGAACACACAAGGCCTGCCAGACAACTGGTCAGGCGTATTTGTGGCCACAAGCAAATGATAAATTATTTTAAAAATATATTCAACAAAGACACAGAGTACAACGGACAAGAAACAGATAATGTTAATGTTATCTGGATACACGGTGCCAATCAAACTGATTTAAGTTTTAAATATCTTAGAAGTCAAACAAACTTTTCAAAAGAAATATTTGTAAACTACAGCAGTATGAATCGCTTCAGTGATAATTTAGATATGATCACTGAAGAAGTGCAATGTCGCGGTCCGCATTTTGTTATAGGACACAGTCTAGGCGGGCTGTATGCTCTGCACCTTACCAAGTACATTAGAGTACTAGGCGGCGTAAGCATCAGCACACCGTTCGCTGGCAGCAGCACAGCAGATTGGGCCAAATATATTGTGCCAAACTATCCGCTGTTTAGAGATATTGGACGCAACGCAGATCCTATACGCCTAGCACAGGAAATAAAATTAACAGTGCCTTGGACACAGGTTGTAAGCACAACTGGTCAAGTACCATATCACGGTGGGCCCAACGATGGTGTTGTTACTATTGAAAGTATGAAAAGCAGATCGGACATGGCGCATGTTGAAGTTCCACACACTCATTATGAAACTGTGTGTAGTGACACTGTGGCTGATATTTTAATAGAAAAATACAAAGACTGTAACGTTAAGTATCAGCAACAACAAAAAACTAATCAATAAGTTGCTTGTGCTATATCAAATTCCATAATTAATCCCGACGGGCATCATCTTTGCCCTCGTTAGCAGCTATACGTTCTACATTGGGTTTGATATGTAGTACATAACTCAGCAGTGCGTCTATCTTGACTAGATCGTTGTTCATGGTCTGTACACGATTGTCCAGTGATCCCATGATGTTTTTAAGTGTGTGAACTGAATCAGTAACACTGGCAAGTATAAACTTCAGCGTAATGAAAACAAACACGCCGGCTGCTAATGCTCCAGCAATGGGAAAACCTACTTCGCCGACTAGTGTTAAAAAATCCATAAAGTGTGCCCTCTAACTTTATAATAATATTTATCAAAATAAATACATGTGAGGGCAAGGGCAATGAAAAAAATTATAATTCTATCAGCAGTACTGCTGAGTGGATGTGCTATATCTCTCGGAGACGTTATACCTGAGACTGTTGATAGAATACCTACTGTAACAGAAACCAAGCTGATAACTGCGGTACAATACGTAGACTATACCGAACAAGATCACAGAGCAGAACTGAGAGAATTTATCGGAGTAGATCCTGTAAGAACAGAATGGTGCGCAGCGTTTATCAATGCTGTTCTCAACGATAGCGGTATTGCTGGGTCAGAAAGCGTAAGCCAGCATCCACTGCTGGCCAGAAGCTTTTTAAATTGGGGCAAATCAGTAGACGCTCCGTTGGCCGGTGACCTTGTGATTTTTCCAAGAGGCAACCAGGGTTGGCAGGGACACGTTGGGTTTTACATCAGCACAGTGACCATAGACAGTGTAGACTACTATCAGATTCTGGGCGGCAATCAAAACAACAGTGTGAGTATCGAACTGTACCCTGCTAGATTAGCCCTGGGTATCCGTAGGAGCATGATCTAATTCATCGTTGTGTTCACAATCGCTACACACATCATTGTGGCATTGTTCACATACACCCTTATCGCAGTGGCAATCGTGTCCGCATTTAGTACATTTTTCCATGTTATACCTCCATATGGTATTTATCGGTTGACATAACGTTAGTCTATGTTATAGTTTAAGAAACATATAATCAAAAGAGGATATAATGAAAGTAGGAAGCTCGCTGTCTCGTTGTGTTAGAGACATTTATGAAGGCACAGTTGGTATCGACGATGTGTTGGTGATTGTTGCCCGTACAGATTTTGATCCAGAAAACGACGCACAATGGAAGTCAATTTGGAGAGGGTATGCTGGCGGCGCCGGTGCTGGTAGTTTACACAGTGCTCCTGAGTGGAGCAGCATTCCTGCTGCGGATGAACAGACAGTGCGCAACATCTGTGTTTATCTTAAAAAGCAGGGAAAACTACACCAGCCACGACAGTTTGGGGCTCACCCTCAAAGGTTAGACCACTATTGGTATGATGTAGTGCTGAGTGATGATGTTGTTGATTCAAACCCAGCAGCTAAGAAAGCATGGGATAATTACAAACTGATCGCAGGACTAAGTTAATGAAATATGCTGTAATGGTACCTTTTGGAAGCGACGATTATATCTATGTAACTCGCCCGACAGGTGCTATGTATGAAGTAGAACCTGTACTACACGACACCCACGAAGCAGCCGTAGAAGCAGCGGCTATTTGGGGCCAAAATTCGAAAATAGTACCATACGAGGAGAACAATGATGAAGCCTGAAAAACCAGCAGAAGGTATACTCAAACTAAATGATTGGGGCGAAAGTGTTTGGTATCAAGTACCGTGCGATTGTACTGATCCTGATCACGCCCATACGGT
>Ga0208413_1001195_pt1 | contig 17267 bp, 10 predicted proteins | sample AntAceMetag02UKD_FD_184761 | JGI IMG/M metagenome (GOLD analysis project Ga0208413, IMG submission 184761) | Saline lake microbial communities from Ace Lake, Antarctica - Antarctic Ace Lake Metagenome 02UKD (SPAdes) (version 2) | ecosystem: Environmental > Aquatic > Non-marine Saline and... | reverse complement strand
ATCATCATTCGACCCGGGATCGACGTCGACCCCGATCGCCTCGCTGCTCAGCTCGTCGAGTTTGGCTACCGCAGAGAAGAACTGGTCGAGCACCGCGGCGAGTTCGCCCGACGCGGCGCAATTTTCGACGTCTACCCAGCGACAGCCGACGCCCCAATCCGCATCGACCTGTGGGGCGACGAGGTCGAGCGACTGACGCGTTTCGGTGTGAACGATCAGCGCTCAACCGACGACCTGGACAGCGTCACGATCTTTCCAGCCCGTGAGCTGATGCCGACCGATGACGTCCGCGCTCGCGCCGCCGGCCTCGTCGCGAAGGAGCCGTGGGGCCGTGAGCAGTGGGAACGCCTCGCCGAAGGCGCGCACTTCGACGGCATGGAGAGCTGGCTCCCCTGGCTGATCGAAGACGACCGTTTGATCACCGACGTGTTGCCGGCGAACGCCAAGGTGCTCCTCGTCGAGCCGCGCCGGATGCGCGACCGTGCACTCGACTTGATCGCCGAAGAGGACGACCTTGCACGGACCCTCGCCAGCACATGGGCTCGAGATCCCGACAAGTCGTTCCCGCGGCTACACGCCGATCCCGATGCACTTCTTGCTGCCGACCCCGCCAGCGGCACTCACTCTTTCTGGTCGATCGATTCGACACCCGAGTCGCCCGACACCCCGGTCGTCGAAGCATCAGGCTGGGGGCCGGTCGCCGGCGACGGCTCCGGACTCACCGACCGGCTGATACAGCTCATCGGCAACGGGTTTCGCGTGGTGGTCGCTGCCGACGGCACCGGATCAGCTGACCGCCTGCACTCACTTCTCCTCGACCAGGGGCTCGACTTCCCAATCCGCAAGCTCAGCGCCGCGATGTCTCAGAGCGGCGACATGCTCAACCTGGGCCCGGGCGGCCACATCGTGGTCGCACCGATTCATCGTGGCGCCACCCTGCCCAACGCAAAGGTCAGCATCGTCGCCGAAAGCGACTTGACCGGACGCCGCCGCGCTCACCGCAAAGCCCGTCGCCAGCCAAAGCGTGAAGGCACCACCACCTTCCAAGACCTCAAAGCCGGCAATTACGTGGTGCACCATCAGCACGGCGTCGGGCAATACGAAGGCATGGTCAAGCGGGCAATCGGTGGCGTCGAGCGCGACTACCTCCTCATCTCGTACAAGGGCGGCGACAAGCTGTACGTGCCGTCTGACCAGATCGACGCACTCCGCCAGTACGTCGGCGGCGATGCCCCGACAATGCACAAGCTTGGCGGATCCGACTTCGCAAAAGCGAAGAGCCGAGTCAAGTCAGAGGTCCGTCAGGTCGCGCAGGAGCTGGTCCTGCTGTATCAGCAGCGGATTACTGCAGTGGGCCACGCTTTCGCGCAGGACACGCCCTGGCAACACGAGATGGAAGAGGCATTTCCGTTCGTCGAGACGCCTGACCAGCGCACCGCGATTGCCGAGATCAAGGCCGACATGGAGCGCTCGCATCCGATGGACCGCCTGGTGTGTGGCGACGTCGGTTTCGGCAAGACAGAGGTCGCGATCCGCGCTGCGTTCAAGGCAATCCAAGACGGCAAACAAGTCGCTGTGCTCGCTCCGACCACCTTGCTTGCCACCCAGCACGGCAATACGTTTGCCGACCGCTTCGCCGGTTACCCGATCCGGGTCGAAGTGCTGTCGAGATTCTTGACCGCAGCTCAGGCCAAGAAGGTCATCGCTCAGGTGAAATCCGGTGAGGTCGACTGCATCATCGGCACCCACCGACTCCTCGCGGCCGACGTCAATTTCAAGGACCTCGGCCTTCTCGTCGTCGACGAAGAGCAACGTTTCGGCGTCCAGCACAAAGAGAAAATGAAGAGGATGAAGACGAACGTCGACGTCCTCACGCTCTCGGCAACGCCGATCCCGCGCACACTCGAGATGTCCCTCGTCGGTATCCGTGACCTCTCGCTGCTGCAGACCCCGCCGGCAGAACGCCAGCCGATCCTCACGTTTGTCGGCGAATACGAGGAGCGTGTTGCAGTCGAGGCGATCCGCCGTGAACTCCTTCGCGAGGGCCAGGTCTTCTGGGTCCACAACCGTGTGCGCTCGATCGACACAGCAGCTGCCCGGCTCCGCCAACTCGTCCCAGACGCGCGCATCGCCGTGGCTCATGGCCAGATGGATGAAAGCACGCTCGAAACTGTCGTCCAAGACTTCTGGGACGGCCACTACGACGTACTCGTGTGCACGACCATCATCGAATCCGGCATCGACATGCCCTCCGTCAACACGCTCGTCGTCGAACGGTCCGACCTCCTCGGCCTCGGCCAAATGCATCAGCTGCGAGGCCGTGTGGGCCGCTCTGGCCAGCGGGCCTACGCCTACCTCTTCTATCCGCCCGACAAGGTGCTGACCGAAGAGGCATACGAACGGCTGCGCACGATCAGCGAGTCGACCGAGCTTGGATCTGGCTTCAAGATCGCGATGCGCGACCTCGAAATTCGAGGCGCAGGCAGCCTGCTGGGCGAGTCTCAGTCGGGCCATATCGCAGCCGTTGGCTACGACCTGTACTGCCAAATGGTCACCGAAGCGGTCAGTGAAATGAAGGGCGAGCCAGCGAAGAAAGCTCCTGCGGAAATCAAGCTCGATGTGCCAACCGACTCGTTCCTCCCAACCGATTACGTGGCCAAAGAAGAGCTCCGGCTCGAGGCGTACCGTCGTCTCGCCAGCGTGCAGACCGACGCGCAGGTCGATGACATCCGCGCCGAATGGGAAGACCGCTACGGTCCGCTGCCCGAGCCGGCCGAAGCGCTGCTGCAGGTTGGCTATCTGCGAGCACAGTGCCATCGCCTCGGCCTGCGCGACATTCAGATCTCCACGACCGACGCCAAGCTCGCTCCAATCGAACTCAAGTTGAGCGAAACGATGCGGCTCCGTCGGCTCTCCAAGGGTGCCAAGTACAAGGAAGATCTCGGCCAGCTCGTCGTACCACTCCCCCGGCGGAACCCCAACGGCACCAACGCCGAACCGTCGGCCTACCTCGTCAAGTTCCTCCGTGACCTGGTCGAAGAGGCCACCCCGAAATCTGACTGACCGGTCACACTGTGCCTGGCACAGTGTGACCGCTATCGTCATGCTGGTGAAGCGCCGACTGTTGACGATCCTGCTCCCGCTGGCTGCCGCCTCGCTCACCGCAGGCTGCACCACGTTCACCGACAACGACGTTGCTGCTCGCGTCAACGACGTCGAATACTCGCACGAGGACTTGAGCGGCATCATCGACGCCATCGGCATCCCCGAAGAATCGACTAACGACCTCGGCACCATCCGATCCGTCACGAACACGTTGGTTCTCGCCGCCGCACTTCACGACTACTTCCGCGCGCAGGGCATCGAAGTCACCGACGCCGATCGCGATGCCGCCACCCAGGGCCTCGCCGGCAGCTTGCCGACATTTCTCGAAGCGCCTGACGAAGTCCGAGATCTGCTGATCGACGCACAGGCCCACCTGACGATCGTCAGCGCTCTGTCCAACGGCGCTCAGGCACAGCTCGATGCCATCAATGCCGCCGACGTCTACATCGATCCTCGGATTGGCACCTTCGACAGCGCAACCAGCGCCGTCGTCGCGCTCGGCTGAGCCTGGCGAGTCGAAATCTGCACATGCCCGGTCGCATCGTCGTCGTTGGTCTCGGGCCCGGAGGCGTCGACCACGTCACCGCCGAGACGCTCGCCACCATCGAGCGGATCAAGCACCGCCACCTCCGGACATCGATCCATCCGTCGGCGCACCTTGTGCCCGACGCCGTCACGCACGACGATCTGTACGAGACGGCCGACACGTTCGACGACGTCTATATCGAAATCACCAACCGGCTGACGGCTGCGGCGAACGAGCATGGCGAGGTGCTCTACGCCGTTCCCGGTTCGCCGCTCGTCCTCGAGCGCACTGTCCGCTATCTACGCGAACGGGCCGCCGCTGGAATAATCGAACTCGACGTTCTTCCTGCCATGTCGTTCCTCGACGTGGCGTGGGCGCGGCTCGGAATCGACCCGGTTGAAGCGGGCGTACGCCTCGTTGACGGCCACGAGTTCACCACTGCAGCGGCCGGCGAACGCGGACCGATGCTCGTCGCTCACACGCATGCCAACTGGGTCCTCAACGAGATCAAGCTGGCCGTCGAGGACGCTCGGGGCGACGAACCCGTCACGATGCTGCATGCGCTCGGCACCGATGCCGAACTCATTGTGGAGACGACCTGGGCTCACATCGATCAGACGATCGAGGCGGACCATCTCACGTCGATCTACATACCGCAGTTGGCCGCACCAGTCGGCCAGGGCTACGTCCGATTCCACGAGCTCACTCGCACGCTGCGCGAGCAGTGCCCGTGGGACATCGAACAGACACACGAAACGCTCATTCCATTCCTGCTCGAAGAGACCTACGAGGTCATCGATGCGCTGCAGGCTCTCGACCCCGACAACCCGTCGAGCGACGACGACCTGATCGAGGAACTCGGCGACCTGCTGTTCCAAATCGAGTTTCATGCCACAATCGCCGAGCAGGAAGGCCGCTTCACGATCGCCGACGTGACGCAGGGGATCCACGACAAGCTCGTCCGCCGCCACCCTCACGTGTTCGGTGACACCGTCGCCGATAACACCGCCACGGTGCTCGAGAACTGGGACGAGATCAAGAAAGCCGAGAAAGGCCGGACGTCGATCTTCGAAGGCATTCCACGATCACTGCCATCGCTCGCCTATGCCCAAAAGATCGGCCGGAAGGCCTCCAAAGTGGGGTTTGACTGGCCTGACGTTGCTGGCGCGTTCCCAAAGATCGTCGAAGAGACCGCCGAGCTCGCCGAAGCAATGACCCAGACCGACACCGCCGCCACCGAACTCGAGCTGGGTGATCTGCTGTTCGCCGTCGTCAACGTGGCACGACACCTCAAGATCGACGCCGAACTGGCGCTCCGTGCCGCAAGCGACAAGTTCCGGGCACGGTTCGAAGGCGTCGAGGCCTTAGCCGCCTCGAGATCCATCGACCTGAAAGCCGCCGACCTCGTCACGCTCGACGCGCTGTGGGACGAAGTCAAGAGCAACGCGAGCTGAAATCAGTTCCCGAGAAGTCGGGTGTCAGGTGACCCTTCCGGCCCAGGTGCTGGCTGACGGACAAAGTCTTCGAGCGTGTTCTCCCACTCGATCTTCCAGCGTCGCCATCGCAGATCAATCACTTCGTCGAAGACGGTGATCGCACGCCACGTCGCCATCGCGAACATCAACATCGGCAGCCCGTACACCACGCCAACCTGAACCGTTCGTTCCGTTACCGTCAAACCGTCGACGGCCAGTTGGTTTTGCAGTCCGAGGAAGAGGATCGCGAACCCGCCGATGAGGGCCAGCAACGGCGCGAAAAACCATCCGAGCATCACCCTGTGAGGCGCCCCGACCCGCGACGCCTGACGGGCGTGATAGCGGAACGGCAGCCACACCACAACGAAGGAGACAAGTACCACGGTTGCCAGCGCGAAGAAGTTGACTGCTTCGCTCGACGGTTCGCCAGCAGGGCCAGGTGACGGCTCATCGAAGAGCGCGAAGGCCTTGACAGCAGCGAAGGGCGCAGCAAATGCCCCGAGCCAGAGCACCACAGCAAGCAGTGGGTTCGACTGACGTTGGTACAGCGACGGGGGCACCAACTTGTTGGCGTTGTACATCGCAGCAAAACTCCAGAGCATGAGCGAGCCCGCGATGACGATGTGGAGTCCAATCACTGCGCGGTGCGACCCGATGTCACCCTTCTCACCCGTGTATTCGGCCCACATGGTCAGCGCCAGGGCGCCGAGCATCATTATCAGGATCGCGGTTCTCAGCCACCACGTGGAAATGAGCGACGGGGGCGGGTCGGAGCGCAGCGGCGAAAAGCTGGCGCTGCGGTTGTAGTTGACCGGGGCGGACCGGACCGATCCTTTCGGATCTGGCGCGACGAAGTCCGTAGGCGATGTGGTGTCGGTAGAGGGATCGCCGTCGGTGAATTCGGCGTCGGGACTCATTGCGGCGGCGACGCTCCAACGGAGGGTCCAACCGCACGCCCGGCAGCAACACGCGACACCTCAACGCTCCGGTGCTTGTCGAGTTGTGCATTGTGATGCCCTGCGAGGTTCTCAGCAGCATTGCTCATCGAGCGCGTTGACTCTGCTGCAGAGAAGGTCGCGACCAACTGCAGCAGGGCGCCAATAGCGAGATAGCCGGCAAGTCGCGCAACCTGCACCGACTCGGACGTCTCGGACAGCGTCGACAATCCAGCCAGGCCCTGGACGTGGACCAACAGGAGCATCCAGACGACAAAGGTCAGCAAGATCGGGTTTCGCCTGACGTTGACGGCCTGAGCAGAACGTTGGAGCAGGGCAAAGGGCAGGGACAGCAAGATTGCCTGGGCAGCGAAGCCAGCAACGACCCTGACGGCATCGCCTTCGACAATCAGGCGGTCGGCCACCGCCCAGACGGCGGCGGCCGTCGCAGGCCACATCCCGAACGCAAGAATTGGATTCCGCCGGCGACCCGATGCCATCCGGATGTTCGTCACCGCAGCAAAAGTCCACAAGCTCGCCAGGACGAGAACGACAATGGCAACTGACCGTTCAACGTCCTGCAGGAGAGCGAGAACGTCCCAGACTCGTTCGTTCTCCGTCGAACGGAGTGCACCACCGCGCGTCTCCTGCCAGAACAGGAACGCGACCAGAGCACCGACCATGCTGAGCAGCGACAAGCCAGCGAGACCAGCGCTGACGACGAAACAGACGACCCGCACTCCAGGAATCTGGCGAATGCGGCCCCGGTCTCGAAGTACCGCCTGGTTCGGGCCACCGTCAGTGAACATCGCGCCGAACCGGCGAGTTGTGGTCTTGTGGGCCAGCGAATACCGACGCATGAACGCTTGGGCCACATCGGTCTCGACCGCTGCAGCAGCACGCCAGCCGAGGAAAACGACTACAACCGCCGGCACGATCGCAACAACGGCGACGACCCAGGTGGAAGCCAAAGCATCGGAACCTTCGCCGAAGACGCCTCCGGCGCGGAACCAGAACACCAGTGAGCCACCGATGGCGGCGAGGGCCGCGGGGACCCACAGCCATTCAGCGAGCGTGACGCCGTGACCACCGATCCGTCGGACGACCGACGAGAGGTAGGTGATCGGTGAGTACAGCAGCGAGAGGAGCACAAGGATCGAGACGATCCCAAGGATCAGGGGGAGCGACGATTCAGTACCTTTGATCGGCGAGTTGAGCTCGCTTGAGAGATAGCTGACTGCACCCAAGGAAGCAACGATGAAGGCCACCGGCACGATCCACGTTCTGACCGCATAGCCAGGTCGAGGGGACTCCTGTGTACGTGCTGGTTCCATGATCCGACGGGCGTTCTCGACGACCATAAACGTCCAAAGCACAACGGCGATTACACCGACCGCTCCGGCAATCAGCGAACGAGGCGCGAGGGCCTCCAACCGTGGCTGAACGTCGACCTCACGGCCTCTCTGCCACCCGTGCAGGAAAAGCGACAACGCGACACCGGTCAGTGCGACCAGGCGGACAGGCAGCATCGGAAGAAGCGCGCGAACCGCCACATTGGATTTCCCGTATCCAGGAGTCGACGCGCTCGTGTCGGCCGCCGCCGCAACATCCGCGGTCAGCAGAGCAGGTGGAACGTTTGGGGCGGACACGGGAACCATGTGGAAGTAGATGTCGTGGCTTGCTTGCGGCGCGTCCTTGTCGTGCGATCGCGTCCCCACCGGTTCCATGTGCGTCCATCGACGTATTTCTGCGTCACCATAAGGATTTCTTTCCAAAAGTCTCGCTAAGCCGGTGAACAGCAGCCCGACCAACCAAACTCAATCTGTGCGTCTCCAACTCGCAAGTCCGTCTGACCACCCACTGATCGCCACGTTGCCATTCGATCAGGCGCTCACCGATTGGGATCTCCCGCAGATGCACGGCGTTTTGGGCTTGCACCGCCACGTCGTCCGGCTGATCGAACTCGGCGACGTCAGCTATGTCATCAAGGAACTCCCCAACCATCTGGTTGAGCGGGAATACCGCCTGCTTCGAGAGCTCGACGACGCCGGCCTTCCGACTGCCGAGGTCGTGGCCGCCGTCACCGGCAAGCCCAACTCATCCGACGGCATGCTCGTCACGAAGCACCTCGACTACTCGATTCCGTACCGCACGCTGCTCTCGGGACGCGGCTTGACTATCCCCTATCTGGGCGAACGCGTGCTTGACGCGTTGGTCGGCCTCTTGGTCCGGCTCCACCTCGCCGGATTCTTCTGGGGCGACTGTTCGCTCTCGAACACCCTTTTTCGGCGCGACGCAGGTGCGCTGTCCGCCTACGTGATCGACATGGAGACCGGGGAGCGATATCCGCAGCTCAGCGAAGGTCAGCGCCGATACGACCTCCAGATCGCCACCGAGCACGTCGCCGGTGGGCTGCTCGATCTCCAAATCGGCAAGCAACTCGCCGCCGACATCGACCCGTGGGAAGTCTCGCTGCAAATCGAGGACCGCTATAACGGGTTGTGGGCCGAACTGACCGAGCCTGCGGACTTTGTTCCTGGCGAGACCTTCCGGATCGAGCAACGACTGCAGCGACTACACGACCTCGGGTTCGACGTTGAGGAGATGGACATCGTCGGCGACCCAAGCAGCGGGCACATGCGCTACATCCCTCGGGTCGTCGAGCACGGATACCACCGTCTTCGGCTCAAGAACGTCACCGGCCTCGAAACCACGGAGAATCAGGCCCGGAGACTCCTCAACGACATTCGAGCGTTCGGCGCCGAGCTGCAACAGCAACGGTCTGCCACTTCGGCGAGTACGGGCGCCACGTTTCGACAGCTCCCCGAGAACGTTATTGCGGTTCGATGGCTCGACCAGCGATTCGAACCTCTCATCGCGCAGGTTCCAGAGTCGATGTTCAACAAGCTCGAGCCCGCTGAGATCTACCACCAACTCCTTGAGCATCGTTGGTACCTCTCAGAAGCGGGTGCCACCGACGTCTCGCTCGACCAGGCGCTCGCCTCGTACCTCGACAACGTGCTGGTCGATGCTCCGGATGAGATCGTCGCAGTCAACAACCACAACAACAACCACGACGACGACTGACAGCGCTCCCCGGTGACAAGTACCGCCAGTCTTATCGCCGAGTAGTGGCATCCAACGGCGAGTCCAAACAACTCCGCACACCAACAGCGGCAACGTGCAGCGGCCTCTAAGGTGGCCGAAGTATGAGCGAAATTCTGAACATCATCGGCCGTGAGATCCTCGATTCTCGCGGCAACCCCACAGTTGAAGTTGAAGTCGAGTTGGACTCGGGCTCGGTAGGTCGCGCGGCGGTTCCCTCCGGCGCATCAACCGGCGAGCACGAGGCAGTCGAGCTCCGCGACGGCGGCGACCGGTATATGGGCAAGGGAGTCCAGCAGGCCGTCGGCCATGTCAACAACGAAATTGCCGACGCACTCATTGGCCTGGACGCAGTCGATCAGCGCCTCCTCGACCGCATCATGCTCGACCTCGACGGCACCGACAACAAGGCCAACTTTGGGGCCAACGCGATCCTCGGCACGAGCCTCGCCATTGCCAAAGCTGCGGCAATCGAACTCGACGTGCCGCTCTACAAGTACATCGGTGGCCCGAATGCCCACGTCCTTCCGGTCCCCATGATGAACGTCATCAACGGCGGTAGCCACGCCGACAACTCGATCGACTTCCAGGAGTTCATGGTGATGCCGGTGGGCGCACCATCGTTCTCTGAAGCCCTGCGTTGGGGCACCGAGACGTACCACGTCCTCAAGAAAGTGCTTTCTGACCGCGGCCTCTCGACGGCCGTCGGTGACGAGGGCGGGTTTGCTCCCAACCTCTCGTCCAACGAAGAGGCGATCACCACACTGATGGAAGCCATCGAGAAGGCCGGCTTCACGCCAGGAGTTGACATCGCTATCGCACTCGACCCGGCCGTGTCGGAAATCTTCAAAGACGGTGCGTACCACCTCGCCCACGAGGGCAAGGTCCTCTCCCCCGCTGAAATGGCCGGCTACTGGACCGAGATGGTCAACAAATATCCGATCGTGTCGCTGGAAGACGCCATGGACGAGAACGACTGGGACGGCTGGGCCAAGCTCACCGCATCCGTCGGCCACAAGACCCAGCTTGTCGGCGACGACCTGTTCGTCACCAACTCCGTTCGGCTGCAGCGGGGCATCGACAACGACGTCGCGAACTCGATCCTCATCAAGGTCAACCAGATCGGCTCACTCACGGAGACACTGGACACCGTGCAGCTCGCAACCCGCCACGGCTACACCTCGGTCATGAGCCATCGCTCCGGCGAGACCGAAGACGCCACCATTGCTGACCTTGCCGTCGCCACCAACTGCGGTCAGATCAAAACCGGCGCACCGTGCCGATCCGACCGTGTCGCGAAGTACAACCAGCTCCTGCGTATCGAAGCCGACTTGGGCGAAGCCGCTGCATACCGCGGCATGGACGCCCTCGCTCCTCTGCGTAAGTGACCGGTCACACTGTGCCTGACACAGTGTGACCGCCTACATTCCAACCATGGCACGCGTTGAAGACATCGGTGAGCAAGACAATTGGCGTTGCTGGTTGTGCGACGACTCGGTCGATCCGGGCATGTCGGTGAACGACGATCGCGGACCGAGTGTCGATGCTCGGATGACCGACAGGAAGGCGAAGAAGAAGGGCAAGGGGAAGTCGAAAGGCTCGACCGACCTCCTTGAACGCCTCGCCCATCGTGGATGCAACACGGGCAAGGGCAACATCGAAGCAGTCGTTGTCTGGAACGAGCAGCTCTTCACGATCGACCCGGTTGCAATCATCCCGACCGTCGACCGGCTCGCTGCGAAGGGCGGGCGAGAGATCTTCTGCCGCTGCCCGACCGCTGCCGACGCCGACACAACGGCTGCGTGGCTGATCGATCGGATCAGCCGCCTCGAGCCCGGCCTTACCTTGACCAGTGACATTCAAGAGGGCGGCGGCCAGTACCTCGTTGCCCTACGCGCCTGATCTCCACCGCGAAACAAACCGTTGCCATCGCATGGCTTGACCAGACGTCGCCGGGCCCGGCCTGTACTTTCTGAGGATGCGCGGACGAGGAATCACCATGTTCTTGGGCGGCGCGTTGCTCGTCATCAGTGCGTGCAGCGCCACGGTTCAAAGCGCCACCGAAAGCGCTGGAGTGACCGAGCCTTCCGCTGTCGAGTCAAGCCCGGCAACTCTGGCAACTCCTGACACCGCGATCGCCGATGATGCACCGGCCACCTCGATGCCCGTCGCCACGTTGCCCGAGACCACCATCGCACCCACGACGACCGAACCCAAGCCACAGATCTACGACCCGGCGTGCGTCGTCGAAGTCGAAGCACTGGACTCGCTCGGTCTGATCGCCAACGCGTTCGACGACGAGACCGTGAATGTTGTTGCGCTACGCGCCGAAAACAACCTGCCGACCGCCGACATCGAGGTCGGTCAGCTACTCGACGTGTGTACCGGCAACGGCCTCGATGACATCACCGGCGAGCAACGCGCCGACCCCGACAAAGCCGTCGTGGATGCAGCAGTGCGCCAGAACGTCGAGATCCAACAGCTCAAGCTCAACAAGCTGTTCGAAGAAATCGGCACGCAACCACTTCTCGTCGACGGCGTTTCAGGGCCGGTCACACGCCAGCGGCTCTGCGCTGCACGACTCGCCATGGGGCTTGAAGTCAACACGACCGATATGGCTGCGGGCAGTGCCGAAGAGCGGATGCTGCTCGCTGCGGACGAACTCCCAATGCCGTTCACGTCGGCACTCAACCAGCCGAGGTGGATCCTGATCGACCGGACCTGTCAGTTCATGTTCGTCGGCGAGGGTGCCGAGCAACTGGTCTTCGGCTTCCCGACGTCAACCGGCTCCGAGGGGTACGAGACACGCGACCAAGACCAGGCACGCGCCTTCCGGTTTGATCCGGCGGTCGACAACGGCGGCTGGCACGACAGGAGCGACTTCCCGGTTGCCGCCGACAATCCGCTGAACGGCAACATGTACCGCCCGCTCTACTTCGATCTCGGTCAGGCAATCCACGGCGCCAACAACGTCCCGACCTCTCCGCAGAGCAAGGGATGCGCCCGCCTGCGCACCTCGCACCAAGATCAACTGGTCGACTGGCTCGGCCTTGCATCAGCGACGACGCCGACCTGGAGCGAGCGGACCATCTCGGTCGCCGTGAACGTGCAGGGCGAATACGTTGGCTCAATGTAGCGTCCGCCAGTTGTCTCGTCTCCAGCACATCCGCGAGCACTGAGCTCGCCACATCGAACGGGAATCCTGTGATCGAGACGAAAAACACCGATGAGCTCGTTGCCGGGATTGCCGCTCGGGCAACCGCCCATCTGGCCAATCCACCGCGAGGCCATGATCTCGTCATCAACTTCGCTTCACCCCGCGAACTGATCGACACGTTCGACACCACCGTCGGCTTGGCATTCGCCGAAGCGGCCTCGGCCGAACACGACGATGCGGTGCTGGCCGCAGTCGACCTCGTGATCAAGCACTCGATGCACACGAGCCATCCGCGCTTCGTCAACCAGAACTTCGCCGGGCCCGACCCAATCTCGGTCGTTGGCGACTGGCTCGGGTCGGCGCTCAACACGACGGGCGCGACCTTCGAGGTTGCCCCAGTGTTCACCCTCATGGAAAGCGCGGTGCTCCACAAGCTCGGCCGATTCGCGGGCTACGTCGAGGCCGGTTCCAATCCAATCCCATCACTGCCGCCCGGCATGTTCTGCCCGGGTGGCAGCGTCGGCACCTTGTTCGCACTCCAACTCGCCCGCCACCGTCACCAGCCCGATATCGCGCAGCGCGGCAGCAACGGCGATCGCCTTGCCATCTTCGTGTCCGAAGCCGGGCACTACGCAGCCACCAAGTCGGCTGCGCTCCTCGGTATCGGCAGCGACCATGTCGTCAAAGTCGACGCCGACTACGAGGGCTGCATCGACCCTGCTGCTCTCACCGCGGCCATCGACGCGGCAATCAGCGCCGGAGCGATCCCCCTCGCAGTGATCGGCACTGCGGGCACCACTGTGACGTCGGCTTTCGACGACCTCGACGCAGTTGCCGATGTGTGCGAGCAACACGGCGTGTGGCTGCACGTCGACGGCTGCTACGGCGGCTCAGCACTCTTCTCCGCGGCCCACGCACATCGACTCGCTGGTGTCGAACGCTCAGATTCGTTCGTCTGGAACCTGCACAAGATGATGGGGATGACGCAGCAGTGCACGGCACTGCTGGTCAAGCGCCCCGAACAGTTGGCTGCCTGTTTCGCTGGCCACGCCGACTACCTCTTCCAACCCGACAAACAGTTCGCCGAGTACGACTCAGGCGACCGCACCTTTCAATGTGCACGGCGCATCGACGTCCTCAAACTGTGGCTCGCATGGAAGGCGCACGGCGACGTCGGCTTCGCGGCGCGCATCGACCATGCAATGGCCATGGCCGACTACACACGCCAACACATCGCCGAGAGCGACGGCGCCTTTGTTCCGGTCGTGTCCGGTTCGTTCACCAACGTTGTGTTCGCCTGGGTGCCACCCGAGCTGCGACCGCTCGGCTCGATCGACAACCTCGGTGACGGAGTTCGCAACCGGCTGCATGGACTGCCGCCGAAGATCAAGGCACAGATGCAGTCGCACGGCACGGGAATGATCGGATTCCAGCCCATCCACGGGATAAACACGTTCCGCATGATCTGCATGTCGACGACGCTGCAACCCGACGACATTGACGCCCTCCTCGACGCGATTGATCGCTACGGCAACGCTGTCAGCTGACACAGGACTCGGGCGATCTGATCCCGTCAGAGCTTTGGGCGTTCAGATCTCGGGTCGTAGAAGGGGCGGAAGGATGGGGTCGCGTCGAACTTGGCGCCGTTGACCTTGAGCTCGAAATTTGCTTCGAGTACCGCGGCGCGTGGCATGTCGACCGGGGTGGTGACGTACCCCATGGCAATGGCAGCACCGACCGTGTGGCCGTACATGCCCGATGTGGTGTGGCCAACGAACTCGCCATCGCGAAAGATCGGATGATCGTGGTACAGCAACGGCTCCGGATCGTCGAGCTTGAACTGCACTAGGCGCTTGCCGAAGCCGGCGGCCTTCTGCGCCAACAGCGCCTCGCGGCCGATGAAGCCGCCCGGTTTGTCGAACGCCACTGCGAAGGACAGCCCCGCTTCGAACGGGGTGTCTTCGTCGGTGATGTCGTGGCCCCAGTGACGGAACGCTTTTTCGAGCCGTAACGAGTTGGTGGCGTGGTAGCCGGCGTGCACGAGACCGTGGTCGGCGCCGGCGGCAACGATCAGGTCGTACACGTGGATGGTGAACTCCGTCGGGATGTACAGCTCCCAGCCGAGCTCGCCCACGTAGGTCATCCGGAGCGCGACGACCTTCGCATAACCGAGGTCGATCTCACGGGCGGCGCCGAACGGGAACGCCTCGTTCGAGAGGTCAGCATCGGTCAGCCCCTGAAGCAGCGCACGTGAATTCGGGCCCTGAACGGCGAGGCACGACAGGCCAGAGGTGACATCGGTAAACGTGACGTTCGCATCGGCAGGAGTGTTTTTCTGAAGCCAGTCCATGTCACGGATCTGGGTCGCCACGGCGGTCACCACCATGTACTCGTTCTCACCCATCCGGTTGACGGTGAGGTCAGCTTCGATGCCGCCCTTGTCGTTCAGCCAGGCGCCGTACACCGAGGTGCCGGGCGCAACATCGATGTCGTTTGCGCAGATTCGGTTCAGGACAGCAGTCGCGTCGCGCCCCTTGACCATGTACTTCGCAAATGACGTCTGATCGAACAGGGCCACCCGCTCACGACACCCAGCATGTTCGGCAGCAGAGTTCTCGAACCAGTTCTGACGCCTGTACGAGTACTGGTACTCGGCCGTCTGGCCTTCGTTGGCGTACCAGTTCGGCCGCTCCCAGCCCGACGCTTCGCCCATGGCTGCACCGGCCGCGACGAGGCGGTCGTGGAGTGGTGAACGCCGAGCGCCGCGTGCGGTCGCTTTCTGGCGGAACGGCCAGTGCATTTCATACAGCAGGCCGAGCGTCTCTTCGGCACGGTCGCGGACGTAGCGGCGCGTGCCTTGGAACGGATGGAAGCGTCGGACGTCGACGTCGGCGAGGTCCATCGGCGAACGCCCGTCGACAATCCAATCGGCGAGCACACGGCCAGCACCACCGGCCGACTGGATACCAACGGAGTTGAAGCCCGATGCGGTGAAGTGGTTCCGCAACTCGGGGGTCTCACCCAGAATGTATGCGTCGTCGGGTGTGAACGACTCGGGGCCGTTGAAGAACAGCCGGATACCCGTCTCACCGATCACGGGCATGCGGTGGATCGCCTTCTCGATGACGGGCGCCAGGTGGTCCCAGTCGTCGGGGAGGTGGATGAACGGCGTGTCGGGCAGCTCGGTTGCGTCGATCGGTTTCGCGACCGGCTCGAAGAAGCCGACGAGCAACCGGCCCGACTCCTCTTTGATGTAAGTCGAACCGCCCGGGTCGCGCAGCGTCGGCAGGTCGCGTCCGAGCCCATCGATGTGTTCGGTAACGAGATAGAAGTGCTCGCAGCCGTGCAGCGGGATCGAGGCGCCAGCGCGCTGTGCGAGGTGGCGTGACCAGAGCCCCGCCGTGGTCACGACGTACTCGGCTTCAATAGTTTGTAGCTCGCCTGTGCTTCCCTGCGCCCGGTACGTCACGCCGGTGGCGGTCCTCCCTCGTGGAGTCGGAGCCGTCACGATGTCGGCGACGTCGATGCCCTGAAAAATCCGTGCGCCATTCGCCTTGGCGGCCTTCGACAGGGCAATGGTCGTGTCGACGGGGCTGGTCTGAGCGTCACGCGGCACATGCACGCCACCGATCACATCCTCGACGTTCATCAACGGCCAGTGCGCCGCGAGGTCCTCGACCGACACCTGATTCACTTCGATTCCGAAGCACTCGGCCATGTCGGCGCCGCGAATCAGTTCTTCAAGCCGCTCTTCGTTGGCCGCCACCGCGATCGATCCGGTGCGCTTCATGCCCGTTGGGTAGCCGTCGGCATTGAGCTGTTCGTAGAGGTCACCCGAGTAGGCCGCGAGTCGCGTCATGTTGTGCGAGGCACGCAATTGTCCAACGAGGCCCGCCGCATGCCAGGTGGTGCCGCTGGTGAGTTCGTGACGCTCCAGCAGCACGACGTCGGTGACGCCCCGAAGCGTCAGGTGATAGGCGATCGAGCAGCCGACAATGCCGCCTCCAACGATGACCACTTGAGCACGTGCAGGAACTTCAGGCATGAGGAGGGCAAGGCTTTCACATTCAGAGGAGAGAGGAGGACAACAGAGAGAGAGAGAGAGAGAGAGAAAGAGAGAGAGAGAGAGAGAGCAGTCAACGCAAAGTCACGGTGTGGAAACAATCTCGAATGACACACGTGGTTAGATGCACTCACGTTGCTGTGAGAGCATCTAACATATCCGTGCTACCTTATGCCATGACATGCGGCACACCTGCCGTCATCAACCCGAGAGAAGGTGAATCCCCATGACCGACCAGCTCCGCCGCGATCACCAACACGATCAAAAAGCAGCCGCGCAGTCCCACTTGATGCCCCACTTCACCAAGGGCGCAGCCTGGCAAGCAGAGAGTTTGGCGGTCATCGACCGCGGCGAAGGCTGCTACGTCTGGGACACCGACGGCGTCAAATATCTCGATGGGCTGGCCGGCCTCTTCTGCACCAACCTCGGCCACGGTCGCTCCGACCTGACCGCTGCGGCGATGAAGCAGATGGATCGCCTCGCCTTCTACCCCACGTGGGGCACGGCCACCCCGCCGGCGATCCAGGCCGCAACGATGATCGCCGACCGTTTCCCCGGCGACCTCGACGAAGTGTTCTTCGTCAGCTCGGGTTCCGAAGCAGTCGAGTCGGCGCTCAAGTTCGCCCGCTTGTACCACGTATCCCAAGGCGACACTGAGCGATACAAGGTCATCTCCCGTAACTGGGCGTACCACGGCACCACCCTCGGCGCCCTCAGCGTCACGGGCATCCCGAAGTTCCGCAAGCACTTCGAGCCAATGATGTGGGACGGTGTCCGCCACGTCCGCAACACCTACGGCGACTCAGTTCCCGAGGGAACACCCGCCAGCGAACTCGAGTCGGTCAAGGCGATCGAGGCGATGATCCTCGCCGAGGGGCCCGAGACCGTTGCAATGATCAGC
>Ga0208413_1001188_pt1 | contig 17314 bp, 14 predicted proteins | sample AntAceMetag02UKD_FD_184761 | JGI IMG/M metagenome (GOLD analysis project Ga0208413, IMG submission 184761) | Saline lake microbial communities from Ace Lake, Antarctica - Antarctic Ace Lake Metagenome 02UKD (SPAdes) (version 2) | ecosystem: Environmental > Aquatic > Non-marine Saline and... | reverse complement strand
GGTAGCAGGCGAAGGCCTCATAGGCTTCCCTAACCTTTTAGTCAGCGCTTTAGGCAACACCGACTTTTCTTGGATATTTTTACTCGAACTATTTATTGGCATTTTAATCGCCTTCTTTCAACGCACCGGAGCCATCTTAAACTTTGCACAATTTATTGAGCGCCGACGCATGACCAGAAAACGGGTTCAACTAATCTCTTGGTTTATGGGAATGTTCGTTTACTTCAGCGATTACTTCAGCCCCCTTTTTGTTGGCGCCACCATGCGCACGCTGTCAGACAGGTTCAAGATTTCTCGGGAGAAACTGGCGTACATTTGCGACTCCACCTCAGCACCGGTTAGCATATTGATACCCATTACTGGCTGGGCAGTTCTGGTGGCCGGACTGATTATCGGTATGGGCCCCATAGAAAATGCCGGCGATGCTATGACCGCCTTTATTTACTCAATCCCCTACAATATTTATGCTTGGCTTGCGGTAATCATGGTGGGCTTGATCGCGTCGAATATAATTCCTGACTTTGGTCCGATGAAAAAGGCGGAGCTGCGAGCACAAAATGAAGGCAAAGTATTAGCCGATGGCGCACAGCCTCTTATGGGTGAAGAACTTACCAATATAAAACCCTTTCCGGGCATCAAAACAAGCTTACTTTGGAATTTTATATTTCCGGTAATAGTCGTTATTGGCTTCGCCGTCGGCTCAGTTATCCTTACCGGCAGTGCCAAGCCTATGGAAGCTTTTATGCTCGCCGCGGTGGTCGCTGGCATTGTTATGCGAGTTCAGGGGATTCCTTTGAATGAGATAATAAACACCGCCATGTCCGGCGTAAAAGGCATCATGCCTGCGGTGATTATTCTTATGATGGCCTACGCGCTAAACGATTTATCGGCGTCACTAAATACTGCGGGCTATATCATATCGGTAACTGGGTCGTGGCTAACTCCGACTCTACTGCCAATGTTGGCCTTTTTGCTTACCGGCATCATTGCGTTTTCCACCGGCACGTCTTGGGGCACCTATGCGATTATGATCCCAATAGCCGTGCCACTGGCATTCAGTTTTTCAGGAAATGAATTAGACCCAGTGGTTTATGCAACTATTGCAGCGGTATCGGGCGGCGGTGTCTTTGGCGATCACTGCTCCCCTCTTTCTGACACTTCAATCCTGGCATCCACTGGCGCCGCCTCAGACCATATAGATCATGTTAAGACACAGCTGCCTTATGCAACGTTAATTGGCCTTATCAGCGTCATGATTTATTTATTAATAGGGTGGTCAATATAGATTTACGTGAGCGTTTTTTTGTTAGGGTTTAGCTGACAATCATCTGAAATTACCGAGCCTTTTAAGAGCCCTTCTTTAATAGCTGGCCTTTTCGCTTACCGCCCCCTTGATTTTCTAACCAAGGGGGCAAACGATTCCGATTTTATCAGATGTCGAAGCGGAACCCCGCGTAAAAGGTTCGCTCTAACGACGGTTCAATACCGTCGTTACGCACTCGGCTGTAGTAGTCTTCGTTAAGCATGTTGTTGATGCCTCCATGCACAGTCCAGCGGTCGCTATAACGATATTCGAGACTAAAGTCGACCACCTGATATTCAGGTATTTCGGCTGCTATTTCGCCAACACCTGTGCCTCGGGCGAGGTTAGAGTCCTGCCAGTACTGATCGCCAACTAGCGTAGCGGTAAGCGCTGCGTTCCACTTGTCATTTTCAAACAGAAAACCTGTACGGATAAGATGTCCAGGGGAGAAAGCTGTCTCATTGTTGACAAGATTAGGGTTAGCGCTGCGGATTATTTCTGCATCTAGAAAAGAGCCGTTGGCGAACAACTTAAGCGAGCGCGACGAGCTCGGCAAGACGTCGTACTCAGCACTAAACTCGAGACCTTGATGGCGAGAATCGCCGCTGTTCACCCGCTCCACGTCTGTGATATTCACCTGAAGCTGCTCGACCTTGTCCTCGAAATCGATGCGGAACAGACTAACGTCGAAAACTAGGTTATCGATTGGCTGGCTGCGATAACCAAACTCATAGTTGATTGCGCGTGACACGCCGGGGCCGTTATCGCCTGTTAGTTCTGATGCTGGGTTAATCAGATCATCAAAGCGTTGAGGGCGGTAAGACTCCGAGGCATTGGCATACAATTCCGATCGCTCGCTGATCTGATACGAAAGACCAAGGCCGAACAGAGTTTCATTGAACGAACGGTCTATGTTAATGGCATCTCGATTGAGGCTGGCATTTTTCACCAATTCCTCAAGGTTATAGTTGACCCGCTCGAAACGCACTGTTGGCACAACGCTAAGCTTTCCAAAGCTGAATAGATTCTCGATGAACACGGCACTATAGTTCATGACCCGATCCTGCTCAAAGGTCAGATCGTTACTGTTCTGGCTGCTAGAGCGAATATCATCAGTGACATGACGTGTACGCGGGCTGTCGCCGACATAGGCGGTAGAGCCCACCGTCATCACGTTATTATTCCCCCAAGACAGGGCATAACGTAGATCGAAACCGTAATTTGAGAACTCCTGCTGGTCGATAGCGGCTGTTGCGGGCTCCATAGCTGGATTGCTAAATTGAGCAGAACGCCGGCTTACGCGGTCCATGTAGGAGTAATAGACGCTACCATCTAGCGTGGAGGATTCGTTTATCTTTTGCTCGTAGCTAAGAGTCGTGATCAGTTGATCAATTTCGATCCGGTTGAAAGGCGTCCTGGTTTGATCGCGGTCGGCGGCAAACTCTTGCGACGTAAGCCTGCCCGCTTCACCGGAGTCGGACTGATAAAGGTCCACGTCTAAGCCCAAACGAATATCTTCAAAGCCCTCGTAAGAGAGGCCGACATAGCCGGAGTTGACTTCATAGTCCTCGTTGGTGCGGGGACCATCGGCTCTGCGGCTATCGAACGACGCTAGGACACCGAAATCATTTTGAGAGAAGTTCACCTCGTTATAGGTGCTGTACATGCCGTTACTGCCGACTGTCTGGTCTGTCCTAAAAGAATTTTCCGCGTTGGCATCTGCTCGGCGTGTCACAAAATTCAAAACGGGGCCTATTTGCGGTCCGTTTAGTAATCCAGCCCCGCCACGGACGAACTCGATTCGCTCGATCCGCTGGGCGGCTGGCATGTAATAAATTGTGGGGTAGCCAAACATGTCTGCCGCAAGAGGTACGTTGTTCTGGAAAAACGCAACGAACTCAGATTCGTGCGGATTACCCAGTCCGCGATAATTAACGTTGTAAATGCTAGGTACCTGCTGGTCCGAGACAAATAAGCCGGGCAGGCGAGAGAACATCTGGCGCAAATTGGGCTCGACAAAGACCGGCTGTTCGTCCATGTTAATTAACGTTGATTTCTTACCTTCGAAAATCCTGCCGTTCTGAACAGAAGGGAAGAACCCTTGGGATGATCCCTGAACTTCAATAATTTCAATATCTTCCACAGCGTTGCTGGCAGCTGAGAAAAACAAAATGGAGAGCCCTGCGGTTCCTACTAGTCGAGTGATATGCAATGTAATGATTCCTTGATGATAATCGTAATGCGAATGATTATCATTAAGATACGATAATGCAGATGAGTCGTCATTTCGTTTAAACCAATAATAGATCGATTACTCCGAACTATTGAATGCTGCAGTGATGGATTATCCGAGAGCGCCAGTTGCCTGTTAAAACTTAATTTAGCCCGGCCCCACTCGATAACTTGCAGTCTTCATGGGGCTTCGCCAGCATAGCATCAGGCCTAAGGGAAATAGGATCACCCGGTAGTGGATTAAGAAGAGAGCTATAACGTGGGCAACAATAGCCTGCACCTTATGCTGATCAAGATACTAGGGTTGGCCTTTTCCAGCAGCAGTAAAATGAAAAATATGTTTAGCCAATTATCAATATTCTTCGACGCCCATGACGGCCTACTGCTGATTCTGGGCGCTTTTTCCCTTTTAGCATTTGTTGCTACACTAGCTATCGTTCCTTGGCTGGTTGCACGCCTGCCAGCCGACTATTTTAAAGCACGGCAACGCAGCTCTGCACTGGCTGAAAGATTACACCCTGCTCTGCTAATCCCAGCGATCTTCTTGAAAAACTGCTTAGGGTTACTAATTTTAGTACTGGGCATCATCATGTTAGTGATTCCCGGCCAAGGATTATTGACGATGCTAATCGGAATTTTGCTAATGGATTTTCCGGGTAAATTCAAATTCGAACGCTGGTTGGCCCAGAAGAACGCCGTGCTTAGCTCTATTAATTGGCTGCGTAGACGCAAAGGCAAGGCGCCCCTCCTATTTGACGATTAATGAGTAGTTGCCTCGTGGCCGCTCTCAACTTCCGCTTAAGCGTCGCTGTGCTCCTCTCATTTGCATCCCTCTTTTGCCCGCATCGGATATTCAGATCGATAACGCATAGAATATTTCACGCTTGCTCTGGCCTAGCCTTGCCAACTACTGTAAAAAGACGCTATGAAAATTCCTAAGCGAATTCAACCTCTGATAGACGAAGGGTTGATTGATGAAGTCCTAAGCCGCCTGATGAGCGGAAAAGAAGCCGATGTGTTTGTAGTGCGCTGCAACTCAGAAATCCGCTGCGCCAAAGTTTATAAGGAAGCCGCCAAACGCAGCTTCAAGCAAGCGGTACTCTATACAGAAGGCCGTAAATCTCGCAATAGTCGCCGCAGCCGCGCGATGGACAAAGGCTCTAAGTTTGGCCGCCAACAGCAAGAAGAAACTTGGCATAACGCAGAGGTAGACGCTCTCAATAAGCTCGCTAGAGCTGGCGTACGCGTTCCTCAGCCCTACGCCTGTGTAGATGGCGTCTTGCTAATGGAATTGGTCACCGACAGCAAAGGCGATGTCGCACCGCGCTTAAGTGAAGTATCTATGTCTGTTAGTGAAGCGCTCGACGGTCACGCAAAAGTCATTGAATCTGTGGTCCTTATGCTTTGCGCTGGCTTAGTACATGGCGACTTGTCTGAATTCAATATTCTGGTGGATGAAAACGGCCCGGTAATAATTGATCTTCCACAAGCTGTTGATGCTGCCGCCAATAACAACGCCGAATCGATGCTAGAGCGCGATGTAAACAATATCCGCGATTACTATGGCCAGTTCGCACCGGAATTACTCAGCACCCAATTTGCCAAAGAAATTTGGCATCTGTTCGAAGAAGGCGACCTAAAGCCTGACACTAAGTTAACCGGCCTATTTGCCGCTCCAACCGAAGCTGCCGACGTCGATGGAGTGATGGAAGAGATTGAGTCAGTGAAAGCCGAAGAAGAAAGCCGACTCGAGCGGATGAAGGAATCAGAGAACGAGCCTTAGCCTGAAACTGCGCTAACCATATCGTGCAACGCAAAATTACCGGCTCCAACTAGGCCCGCTGCCAAGTTTGGAATTTCTACTGATTTAAGGGTTTGGAATGAACCAGCTTGCCTCCCTTCTCCTCGGTTTCTTTTGCCTCTGCCTATCGCCAATCGTAACCGCTGTCGAGCTACTTAACGACTTTCCCGATGAGATTAAGGCCAATGAGCGATACGTGTTCTATTCCCATGGATTGATTGTAGAGGGCGACAACCCAAAACCTATTCACCCCGAATTCGGCACCTATGAGTTCGAGATGATAAAGCGGGCAATTTTCAAAGATGGCAACTTCAATCTGATTGCCCACCACAGAGAGTTAAACACCAATCAGCATACGTATGCTAATCAGCTTGCGACCTGGGTAAAGCAACTAATTGAGGCTGGAGTTGAACCGGCTAACATTACATTAATCGGTTTTTCACGCGGCGCACAAATTACCGCTGAAGCCTCTACCCAACTAAACCAAACCGGCATTAACACGGCACTGATGGCATTCTGTTTTGACGGCGACTACCCAATGGATCCTCCACTTCAATTTGGTGGTCATGTGCTTTCTTTTTATGAAACAAGCGACGTAGTTAAATCCTGCCAAAAAATATTGGACCGCAGCATTGCGGCTAAATCTACGAAAGAAATCGCTATTACGACCGGTAAGCGCCATCGTGCTTTTTATACGCCGATGTCACAGTGGATGGTCCCGCTTAAGAATTGGCTAGCAACACTTGATGCTTTAGCTTAAATTATTCACGCTTCGGATAGTGACTTTCTTCAGATAACACGCCTTCTATACTGGTGTTCCAATTGAGTGATTTAAAATTATAAGCATCTACTTTTGTAGCGGCTATCGCAACTCCAGCAAAACCAGTTTCTAGCGGCAGCGATTCCTGACCAGAAATCGCATTGTCTAGATGCGTTCTAAGCGGATTAAAAAAACCACACCTATCAACTCTGAACCCTGCTGGCTGCGAAAAAAGGATTTTAAGCCCTTCGTCAGAAAACCTCCAAAAATCCCATGGTTGCTCATGCAGAGGCCAGGAAAAATGGGTGGCATGAAAGGCAATCCCACCCTTCTTTAATATTTTGTTAATTTCAAGTGCAACCGCCCAAGGCATAGCAAGGTGCTCGACGACACTTAAAGAAAATACGGCATCGAAACTATTTTCTTCAAAATAATCAGACAATTTATGCGCATCGCCGACTACATCAGTATTTTTATCTGGATAATAGTCGAAGCCAGTATAAGAAACCCCCTCATCAAACAAGGCCCTTTTGCTTGTACTAAAGTCCCCTACAATCCTCGAGCCAATCTCAAGCACCTTCAACTTATTTTCATTAACGTGCGCAACGAAATCTCCGAACAAACCTCCCGCATCCATAAAATCTACGGACGGCTTAGGGTAGTCACCGATGAGATTAGTTTCCGCATAGGAAGTGCCGCTTTGATGAACAGTTTCAAAGCAAATATGGGTCTCGCTTTTACGCCGAATTTGAATCAAAAACCCGCACTTTACACTCGGCTCAAATGGTAGCGAAGCAACAACATCCGGCCGGTCATGCCAGCTATCTATTATAACTTTGGCATCCCCCAATCAAAATCGACACTGCTTCTAGCTGCTTTTTAGAGTGTAAAATCCAGCCTCTTAGACCTAGATAGTAGTCGTTTGACCATGAATCATCTATAGACCAGAGTAATTCTCCGTCTTCTTCAGGTTTATTCATATTAAGAATGCAAACTCCAATGTCTTAAACTTGGAGGTTTAACGTAGCTTCTTTTCTTATTGGCTTTGTATTTTTTTAGCCAGCTCGTCTTTGTTGTGCAGTCTATAATTGCAATCGTATTACAAGCTTAAAGCTCTACTAGCTCAGAAATGGAAATATGTAAATGTGCCTAATAATTGCTTTTCCTCAGCCTGCTTTGTAACCATGTAGAATACATTTTAAAATTGAGGCGGATTTCAGTCGCCAGTGCAACACATTGAATATAGACGGCCAGTGGGCGACACTCACGGTCGACTAAAACACAATGTGAGATCACTATGCCAAAGACATATACCCGATTGACCGGAGACGAACGATACCAGATTTATGAGGGAGTAACAGGCAATAACGATCACATCGTGAAATAGCCTTTCTGGCGAATAAACATGACAGTACGGTTTCCCGAGACGTCGATAGAAATACGGGATTACGCGGCTATAGACCCAAACAAGCGCAGGAAAAAATTCAGCAGCGAAACGAGAATAAACCTAAATATAAAAAACTAACGGCTGATGTTAAGCCAGTGATTACTGAAAATATTACGCACGAATGGAGCCCCGATCAGGTAAAGGGCCGGCTCAGAAGCGAAGGGCTTTCCGTGGTCTGTGCGACGACCATCTGCGGCTTCATCCAACAAGACAAAGTGTCGGGCGGCGACCTGCACAAGCACCTCCGTCATCGGAATCCGCACAAAAGGCGTACCGGCTCACCTGAGGCTAGAGGCGAAATTACTAGACGCTAGATACACGTGAAAGAAAAAGAATAGCACATCAATTCCAAGCCGATGTCCAGCAGGGGCATGGCACACATACTGCGATGCAACCTGCGCCTGGGCTTATACCTGCCTGGCGACTGAGTATTTTTATTGGTCACCGACGTCAACCTTAGCAGCTCAAGATTACCAAGATCGCCTTAATGAGATTCAACTTGAATGGAGTCCAAAAGCTAAAATGCTACTGACAGTCTCTACTGAAGGCAGTAAAGCTATTTTTAACATCACAATGCGGTATGTGTCGGGTACTGAATTTCAATTGCTCACAGAAATACCAGTACCAGAGTAAAACTAGATAGACGAAAACGAGCAACAGGTGCCGGGTGATTACGCCGGCCCCCTGTTTAGCTAAGCTTTGAACGAATAAAGTCTCGGATATGACCCAAGGCGTCTTTTGCCTCAGGTAAATCGGGACCAAAGCCTTGAAACACGTGAACCATAGTCGGCCAAATTTGCAAAGTAATATCACCATTCTGACTGATCGCTTTATTTGCATAACGAAGGCTGTCATTAAATAGCATTTCGTCTTTGCTCACCTGCACAAGCGTTGGCGGCAAATTCGACAGATCCCCAAGCAAGGGTGATATCTCTGGATCATTCACAGGCCTGCCCGCTCCGACACTCATAATCGACCGCAGGAAAAACCTCGGCATTTTTACTATTTTACCCATAGCTGGCCCAAGAAACGGATCTGACTTGATATTAGTGATCAGGCTTGGACTGGAAAAGGTTGAATCTGTTACAGGAGCCAAAGCAATGGCGCCGTCAGCTTGTCGTAATCCGTTGTCCCTTGCCCAAGCGATCAAGGCAAGAGTTAAATTACCCCCAGCTGAGTCACCTGCAACAAACAGATGTTTTACCGGCGCCTGTTCTTTAGGTCCATTATTAAGAATCCAGTCATAGGCAATGCGGCAATCTTCGTGGCAATTAATAGTTTTGAATTCCGGCTGCATCCGGTAGGCAATCGACAGCACAGAAACCCCAGCCAAGCGAGAGAGTTCAGAAGCAAGGTAGCGATGGCTTTTTGGACTTCCAACCAGAAATGCTCCACCATGAATATACAAAAGGCGTTGATCTGGGTTAGCCCCTTCGGCGAGAACCCATTCTGCACTAACGCCGCCCGCATCAACGGGGATGATCTGTGAATCGACTGGTTGGGCAAAAAAATCATCCATCTGCTGCCTACGCACCTTGATGTTGGTTGTCGATTTGGAGGTAAATACGTTCAGCTTCTTCACCACATCTAGGTGCTGAGAACTGATCTCACTGGCAGCTTTCATTAGAGCCGGCACTGGCTGATCAAATTGACTGTGATCTCCAGATCGATGCCTAAAATTGAGCCAAACTACAATGAGCAGTAAGGCGGCTAAAACAACTATCCCGGTGACGGCTAATATCGACATAATCTCTCCTAAAGGTAATTTGATAAAAATACACTGCCAAGCTAATTGGTGCAAAACAGCTATGGCGATAGCTAAGTCACGACGCTTCACAATTGAGCGCTTTAGTACCCTTGCGTAGTTATATTTGTTAGTGATTTATAACGGTGAAAGACTTAACTATACCGTTACAAAGTCACTTATAGTGTAAGCCACGCTGGTGCGATTGAGTTAACAAGCTCTTGGTAATCTAAAGCATTCCTCGGGCTAACGTTTGCTTATGCTGTAAATGCCCTTATATCGCGATCGTGCGCTAGTGCATGAACCTTAAATTCGTATGCTCCTCAGCCTTGTGAGACACTTTGTCATTCAGAAATTTAAGGACCAAGCATGCATGCTGGTCAATTAGAGTACGTGGGCTTTTGGGCAAGGGTCGGTGCAACACTAATCGATTCACTATTGATCGTCGCTATCACATTGCCTTTGCTTTTCGTTATATACGGTGGCGGCTATTTTTTATCTGAGGCCTTGATTAAAGGCCCCGCCGACTTCTTAATATCCTTTGTCTTACCGACTATCGCCATCATAGCTTTTTGCCATTTAAAGCAAGCAACACCCGGTAAAATGCTTATAGGAGCAAAGATTGTAGATGCAAAAACCGGCTCAACGCCTACTACCCGCAAACTGGTTATTCGTTACTTTGCCTACATCATATCTTTTATCCCGCTAGGTCTTGGTTATTTCTGGATAGCTTTCGATTCAAGAAAGCAAGCATGGCACGATAAGCTAGCAGGCACTGTTGTGGTAAGAAGTAAAGACAGAAGCCCGCAAAAGGTTGAACTCGATTGAAAACTAAAGGAACACTAAAGGAAAACTAAAGGAAAACCAATAGCTCAAATTTAGCTTGGCGGTTAAGTTAATAAAGCCTTAGTATACAGTTATGTTTGTCGGTTTGGCTCTAGATCAAAGAAGAAGGGTTGCGCGACAAAGGGCTTTCTAAAAAACCAACCTTCTTGCGATAGCGCACGCCGCTGACAGCCGGCGGGTAACGAAGCTTACGAGACGTTACAACCGTCCGAAACGCCACCCTCTTTTTCAAATATTGACTCAATGCTGTCAATTTTTGATTTTTCGAGCACTGCATTAACATTCAAATTAACGGTGCGAAAAATGCCAAGCCGCCACTCTTACATTCAGAAAGCTTCCTTACGCGAATTATTTTTCTATTATTTTACAATAGCCTAGCTATCAAATATGACAATTTATTAACAATACCCAGAGGCCTTTTTTTAAAACCTCGAGGTTATCTCAATTATCATTTCTTATTGCAAGCCTATCATTTCTGAAAACATATTTATTGTTGCTGACAAATCCATAAAGTCACTTCTCTACGTATAAGGTTCGAGAATTAAAGAAACAGTAAAGTTTCTTGAGGTCTCATACGTTAGAGGCCCTCAGCCGGATCTACCCAACGGATGAGACAAGTGCCTCCTGTCTTTTAAAAAAATTTTCAGCTCTTCAAGGAGAACAAAATGGAAATAACTGCGGGCCAATATGAACTGGTTTACAACTTCTTTTCCTTCACAATAGCAACGATGGCTGCGGCTACAATCTTTTTCTGGCTCGGCCGGTCTCAGGTTTCTTCAGGGTATCGAACCGCGCTAACCATAACCGGTTTAGTCACGTTCATAGCTCTCTATCACTACGTCCGTATTCTAGACAGTTGGAGTGACGCCTATACTCTTGTAGACGGCGTACTGACCCAAACTGGAGTTGCGTTCAACGATGCCTACAGATACGTTGACTGGTTACTAACCGTACCATTACTCCTTGTCGAGCTGATTCTAGTAATGAAGCTCAGCCAATCTGAGTCAACCTCCAAAAGTTTACGACTTGGCGCTTTAGCCGCGCTAATGATCGTGCTTGGCTACCCAGGTGAAGTCGCTCTAGATGCTGGAACACGTTGGATGTGGTGGGCTGCTGCCATGCTGCCTTTCTTATGGATTGTCTACGAGCTATTTGTTGGCCTGAAGGATTCCATCGCAGAGCAACCAGCAAAAGTTCGCGGCCTAGTTAATGGAGCACGATGGCTAGTGCTTATCAGCTGGTCCTTCTACCCGATTGTATTCGTCTTTCCAATGATTGGGTTGTCCGGCGGAACAGCTTCTGTCGCAGTGCAAATCGGCTATACGATTGCCGACATCGTTGCCAAGGCTGTTTTCGGCGTAGTCATCTACACCATAGCGGTACGCAAGTCCGAAGCGGATGCCGAGGCAGGTGTAGCGAGCACGGCATAACTACTTCGAACATCAATGTATAACTAAGGAGAGGGGCCGCTGCGCGGTCCCTCCATAGGTTTAAAAATGCAGTCGATGAAAAATAATATTTCGAAATTCACCAGCGCTAGCAAAATTCAGTTGGATGAAGTTAATCGGATCCTTCGAGCTGCCACAGTCGAGCCACTCGATGAGAACACAGTTCTACGAGCTGCTTTAGATCACCACCTTCTTCAGAATGGATCCCAATCCAGAGCACAGCTTACATTGAGCGCTGCCAAGGCTTTGGGACTATCTCACAACAATCAAATTCATCTCGCCGCTGCGGTCGAATGCCTCCACAATGCGTCCCTAGTTCAAGATGATCTGCAAGATGAAGACACTCAAAGACGAGGCCAAGAAGCAGTCTGGTCCCGGTTCGGGTCCAATGTTGCGATTAACCTTACCGACCTGATGATCGCGACTTCTTTTGTTTTACTTGCCCAAATGGACAACCAAAGTTGCCTGCCTGCACTGCTCACTTGCATGCAGAGGGCTATTGCAGTGACTTTGCAAGGCCAGAGCCGCGACCTCTGCGACAAGGGCGCTACAAGGGCTATAAAAACCTCTTTGGCGGTAGCAGAGTCCAAGTCCGGCCCCCTCTTCGCTCTCTGTCTTGAATTGCCTTTAATTACGGCAGACAAGTTTTCTTCATTAAGTACTGCACAACAGGCGGGCAATTTTTTCGGCGCGGGCTATCAAGTTCTCGATGATATTCACGATGCTGAAAATGATCAGGCTACAGAAAACAGCGCAAATGTAGTGGTTGTTTTTAGCGAAGTGCTGTCTGCCAAAGATGCTTACTGTGAAGCGCAAACTGTTGCACGCCATTACCTCGCTAGAGCTCAACAGCTGGCCGAGTCATTACCAGATAACTGCGCTGCCTTACTAGTACAATACTGCAGTATGCTTACCCAACAGCTGGAGGAATCAGAGCAATGAACCGTGCTATCGTCATTGGCGGAGGCTTTGGCGGAATCGCTGGCGCACTGCGTTTACGCGCTAAAGGATATGAAGTATCTATAATTGATCGCTGCCCAAAACTTGGCGGTCGTGCTCAAGTGTTCGAACGTGAGGGCTTTCGTTTTGACGCCGGCCCAACTGTATTAACTGCTCCATTCCTGTTTGACGAATTGTTTCAACTGTTTGATCGTCGCCGCGAAGACTACGTTGATTTTGTACCGGTGAATCCTTGGTATCGATTCCAGTTTCCTGACGGCGAGACTTTCGACTACGGCGGGACTCTTGAGGACACACTTTCGGAAATTGAACGCTTCAATCACGCAGACAAAAAAGGTTACGAAGCTTTAGTAAAACAGTCTGAACGTATTTTTGACGTCGGCTTCACTAAGCTAGCCGATCAGCCATTTCACTCCTTTACTACCATGCTTAAACAAATACCTAGCTTACTTAGGCTCAAATGCTACCGCACGGTTTGGCAATTGGTGAAGGCACATATACAAGACCCCAGGCTACGCCAAGTATTTTCCGTACAGCCCCTTCTGGTCGGCGGCAGTCCATTTGACACCACTAGCATTTATGGGCTCATTCACTTTCTCGAACGCCGCTGGGGGATTCATTTCGCCATGGGCGGTACAGGGGCTTTAGTCGATGGGCTTCAGAAATTAATGAAAGAAAACAACATCGACATTCAGCTAAACACTACAGTCAAACGAATTGTGGTCGAGGATAAGCGCGCTACAGGTGTAGAGTTGGAGTCCGGAGAAATATTGTCTGCCGATGTCGTGGTATCTAATGTCGATCCAGTGCATTTGTATCGCCATATGTTAGATAAAGACCATCAGGCCATGAGTGCGCGACTTAAGCAGCGACATGCCCGCTTGTCCATGGGCTTGTTTGTGCTGTTTTTTGGTACCGACAAACAATACCCCGATGTGGCGCATCACACTATTTGGCTTGGTCGCCGTTACCAAGAACTGCTAAAGGACATTTTTCACGGCAGCAAACTTCCTGAGGATTTCTCTCTTTATTTACACCGCCCTACTGCTACAGACCCAAGCTTTGCCCCAGCGGGAAAAGATTCTTTTTACGTGCTGGCACCGGTACCTAATTTGCAAGCAGGCATTAACTGGGAGCAAGAAGGCCCGCGCCTGCAAGAAAGAATTGTGAAAGCACTTTCCGATAGCATTCTGCCTGATCTTAAAAAGCATATGGTCGCAGACTTTTATATGACCCCAGAAAATTTCGCTCAGGACTATCTAAGTGAAGGGGGTGCAGGTTTCTCTGTCGCGCCGCTATTTAGCCAGTCAGCTTGGTTTCGATTTCATAATCGCGCTGAAGGCCCAGAAAACCTTTACTTAGTTGGAGCTGGAACTCACCCTGGCGCCGGATTGCCCGGGGTACTGTCATCTGCCAAGGTTCTTGACCGCTTAATACCTGAGCCTGGTTTGCAAGCTCAGCCTCTCGCAGTTTAGGGGTGTTGTGAACGCACCAAATCATCCACCGGCCCATCCCGCTATGAAGTCCTCCCGCGGCGCATCGCCATCGCTTGAGCTTCAAACCCAAGTGGCATCGACGAATTCAGTAGAGGTCCTCGCTAAACACGGAAAATCATTTCGCTTTGCAGGCCGTTTTCTTAGCCCAGAAGTACTGCAAGACTGCGCTCGGCTCTATCACTTTTGCCGGCTGCTAGATGATGTAGTGGATGAAACTGCCGATACTTTCGAAGCCTTAGCCGCGTTAAAAAAAGTACGTCTCGATCTTAAACAGCAATTCAGTTCAGAGCCCGTAGTGCAGGACTTTATTAAACTCGCACAGCAATACAGTTTCGATTCAGACGCTGTTCAAGAGTTGCTTAGTGGCTTAGCGTCCGATCTAACAAAGGTAGAATGCAGCAGCGAAACCGAACTAAAGCGTTACAGCTACCGAGTGGCGGGTGTAGTTGGCATTTTTATGTGCCGGATTATGGGTGTGAACGACGCCCAAGGGCTGGCCCATGGAATAGATTTGGGCATCGCAATGCAGATGACCAATATAGCTCGCGATGTAGTCGAAGATGCTGCAGCGGGCCGACGCTATCTCCCCTCGGATTGGGTGGAGCACTGCTCACCGCAGGAATTACAGTCACCAAATCGTCAGCAGGCGGCAGTAGTGTGCTGCGGCGTAAAGCGGCTACTCTCGGAGGCAGACCGTTACTACTGCTCCGCTTGGAAAGGATTGAAATATTTGCCGCTGCGAAATCGAATCGCTATCGCGGTTGCAGCAGAGGTGTATCGTGGCATAGGAGTTAAGCTGTCAAGGCGCCACTGCAATATTTGGAGTGGCCGGGTTCGACTTGGACTCCTTCGAAAATCTGCGCTAGCAATAAAGGCGCTACTCAAACTCCTAATAATCGCCATTAAAAAAGAAGACGATACAGTGCATCCCATGAAGCTACATTCAGAATTGTTAGGCTTGCCCCTAGCCAATGCTCTCCAAACAAGGTCAGCAGCTGATGTCGAAACCTGACTACGACTTAATCATAATTGGCGCCGGCTGTGCTGGATTGTCCATGGCTCGAGAAATTGCCCGTCAATGTGATAGTAAAAATAACCAGCGAGTTATGCTTCTTGAACCAAGAGAAAGCTATAGCAATGACCGAACCTGGTGTTTTTGGCAACGACAGCCTGAAATCGACCGAGCCCTAGTCAGCAAAAGCTGGAACGCCTGGCAGTTTGATACTAAAGACGATGTCGTCGTTCAGCGATCAGCGACCGACTGGGCCTATCACTGCGTCCCTGCCGAAACTTTCTATAAACAGGCTCAACAAGACATTGATCGGACCTCATCTATGACTCTGCTGCTGGGGCAAGTGGTTGTCTCGGTAAATTCAAGTCCTCGCAGCATTGAGGTAGAGACCGGTGCTGGCTGCATCAGCGCAGCTCAGGTTATTGATACGCGTCCGCCATCATCAGAGCGATCCAATGCCGCGTCGCTCAAACAGGTTTTTTATGGTTTAGAACTGCGCTTAAACGAGCCTCAGCAGCATACGGATATTGCCAAACTGATGAGCCATATGAGCAGTGATGCCGATGGCTTCAAATTTCATTATCTACTGCCATTAGCACCTGAGCGTGTTCTTCTTGAGGTAACTCGGTTTTCAAAATCCGCTTTAACTCCGGCCAGCCTAGCGGGCGAAGCTCACAAAGCCCTGCAAACCTACTTTCCTAGCGGTGTTGCCGAGATCATGAGGCACGAGCAAGGGCTTATTCCCATGGGACTGCCACCTACATCTACCACTGGCGACACTCGCTGGGTGCGCGCTGGCACCAGTGCGGGCGCCGTACGTGCGTCCAGCGGTTACGCCTTTCAACGCATCCAGCGCTGGGCGCGCACAGAGGCATCATCCTTTCTAAAACAGCAACCGCTTACCGGACAGTATCCCGTAACCGGAGTGCTTGGCTGGATGGACCGTGTCTTTCTTGAAACTCTGAGTAGGCAGCCCGCTTTAGCACCAGATCTATTTATGGCTCTGGCTAAAGGCGTGCGCGCTGATAGATTGACGCGCTTTTTAACTGAGCAGCCACGCGCCTTAGATTTGGCTGCGGTGATCAGCGCATTGCCAGCCATGCCCGTCTTGAAAACACTTAAGCTGCGCCGCGCTGGCGCGCATAAACTCGTAACCGGAAAAGCTTTTGAGTGAATTCACTATAAACTTAAAGATATGGCACCAACGTATTTTTTTGCTTACGTCCGGCACCATAATATTGAGCCACCTGGCCGGTCTACAGCTCAGTCAAAGCACACAGTTGCTGCTGCTTTTGACTGCCGTTGCCGTGGCTGGACTTCCTCATGGCGCCCTCGACCCGCTAGTAGCAAGACGCGCCAAACTGTGGCAACGAGGCTCAGGTTTACTAGCCTTCTCACTGCTATATTTATTGATAGCTAGCGCTGCATTTAGTCTTTGGATGCTTTTCCCCGACACCACTTTAGCGAGTTTACTAGTCATGTCGGTATGGCATTTTTCTGGTGATTGGCGTTCAGCATTGCCTCGCAGTCAATGCCTGGCCATGGCAGCTGCCGTCATCTGCGCTCCCGCACTTTGGCACAGGACAGAGGTTAACGAAATTTTCAGTTACCTAACTTCCACAAATGCTCACTTATTCACCTCATTTATGGCTTACTTGGCACCTTTATCCTTGCTAGCCGCAATTGCTGCTCTGGTAATAAAAAAAAATAGTGGCGCGGACTTGCTCATCGAATTCGCAATACTGATGCTAGCCGCAGCTGTGCTACCGCCCTTGATATTCTTCCTGGTGTATTTCTGCTTACTTCATAGCCCACGGCACTTATTAGACGTTACTCAGGGCTTTACGCGAGCGGAAGTAACCAGCTACGGAATCGTTTTTACAGCACTGTCTTTAGGCCTCGCGGTTGCCACATTTTTTTTACTGCCCGATACCGGCATAAGCGAACGTCTTACTCAGGTTCTCTTCATCGGCCTACTCGTTCTAACAGTGCCGCACATGCTCATTATTGAACATGCGAGTAAGCGGCACACACTTCATTCTCCAAGGAGAGCAACATGAACGATATCCTGCAGCGAAAAACCGATCATATTGACTTGGTGTTAGATCAACGTGAGCAGACTGACAATCTCGCCAATAGCTTCGACGACGTAACGCTTGTACACAATGCACTGCCAGAAGCTGATTTTGCGAAACTTGACCTAAGTGTTAAGTTCCTTGGCCGTAAGCTGAAGCTGCCTTTTTTAATCAGCTCGATGACAGGCGG
>Ga0208413_1001177_pt1 | contig 17441 bp, 15 predicted proteins | sample AntAceMetag02UKD_FD_184761 | JGI IMG/M metagenome (GOLD analysis project Ga0208413, IMG submission 184761) | Saline lake microbial communities from Ace Lake, Antarctica - Antarctic Ace Lake Metagenome 02UKD (SPAdes) (version 2) | ecosystem: Environmental > Aquatic > Non-marine Saline and... | reverse complement strand
GACACGCGGAACCGTCCACTGCGAGATCTTCGTATCTCTGTTACCGATCGGTGCAATTTCCGGTGCGTTTACTGCATGCCAAAGGAGATTTTCGGCAAGGACTTCACGTTCTTGGGGCGAGCCGAATTGCTGACCTTCGAGGAGATGACCCGGCTCGCCAGGATCGCCGTCGCACACGGGGTCGAGAAGATCCGCCTCACCGGTGGTGAACCGTTACTGCGCAAGGGGCTTGAGGAACTTGTGCGGATGATCGCCGTGCTCAAAACGCCAGATGGTCGTGATGTTGACATTGCGTTAACGACGAACGGATCGGCTCTGCAGGTCAAGGCTCAGTCGCTCAAAGATGCTGGTCTGAGGCGGGTGACCGTCTCGCTCGACTCGTTGGATGACGCGACCTTCAAGGCCATGAACGACGTGGACTTCCCGGTCGCAAAGGTGTTGCACGGTATTGACGCCGCCCACGAAGTCGGCTTGGGCCCGATCAAGATCAACATGGTTGTCAAGCGCGGTCACAATGATCAACACATTGTGGCAATGGCGCGGCACTTCAAAGATTCGCCATATATTTTGCGCTTTATCGAGTTCATGGATGTCGGCACCAGCAACGGCTGGCAGATGGGTGAGGTAGTGCCGTCGGCGGAAGTTATCAGACGTATCAACGCCGAACTGCCACTAGAAGAGGTTGCGCCAAATTACAACGGCGAGACCTCCGTGAGATGGCGCTATCGGGACGGTAGCGGCGAGATCGGGGTGATCTCCAGTGTCACCCAGTCGTTCTGCCATGACTGCACTCGGGCTCGAATCTCCACGGAAGGCAAGCTGTTCACCTGTCTGTTTGCCACAGACGGCCATGACTTGCGCGCCCTCATGCGCGGCGGATGCTCGGACGAGCAGCTCTCCTCCGTCATGGCCCATATTTGGCGGGATCGCACGGATCGCTATTCGGAGTTACGCGGTGCGAAAACCAATGAGCTTCGCGTAACCGGAAAGAAGAAGATCGAGATGTCCTACATTGGCGGCTAGGCGCGGCTGATTTGGACGATTTGCGGTTGATTGACGGATGAATGTCCCAGGTTCCGTGGAATTTCGGTGACGGTTCGTCCATACACGGGCTCCTGCACCGTCGTCGACGAGTCATCGGTCAGTCGCCGTCGGCGCGCGAGGGGAATGATTCCCACACATCCGTTGATCGGCTAGTAATACACCGTTCTTCTGTTCAGCCAATAATGGCGGTCGGCACAGTTTTTGATTCGGCGCGCTCGACAATGTGCTTGGCCATCGGTGGGAATACGAATGCGTGAAATGGTGCGACGCACCACCAGTACACGTGGCCGGACAGGCTCTTGGGCCAGTAGACGGCGCGCTGGGTCAGCTTGGATCCGCCATTTTCGCCGGCGGTCACTGTGAATTCCAGCCAAGCCCTTCCAGGCATTTTCATTTCGGCTCGCAGACGCAGGAGCTCGGGAGCTTCCCTTTCCTCAACCCGCCAGAAATCAACGGTGTCCCCTACTTTCAACACATCAGGAACGCGTCTTCCGCGCCTCAATCCAACGCCACCAACTAGTCGGTCAATGAAGCCGCGAATTTCCCATAACAATTTTGCCGAATACCACCCGTTGTCGCCACCAATGCAATCAACTGCCGCCCACAATTCGTGCGGGGTGGCAGCCGAATCGAGCGCTTGAATATCTTCGTAGAGAGTTCCGCCAGCCCAGTCCGGATCACTCGGTAGCGGTTGACTGGGAACACCAGGTGTGCTGGCACTTGACCACCGCGTGGTCACTTGGGCGTCTTGGATCCGGGTCAGTGCCAATTCGACGGCTTGATCAAATGGAAGTAGACCTTGGGGCGGATCGGGGATCAGGTCTTTGATATCACTGTCTAGACACACTGCTGGGAATCGCAATGATTGAACGAGTGGTCGCGCAATGGCGCGTGGAACAGGCGTGACCAATCCAACCCAATGGCTGGAGAGTTGAGGGGTCAGCAAATTGATGGGTAAAATCAAGCGCTGGGGCAGTCCCGCGACCTTGGCGTAACGCTGCATCATGTCTTGATATGCCAAGACATCAGGCCCACCAATATCAAAAGCCCGACTTACTTCTGGCGGTAATTCAGCGGCTAAAATTAAGTAGCGGAGAACATCTCGTACTGCGATTGGCTGGGTCTGCGTTCGGACCCACCGGGGGGTGATCATGGCTGGGAGTCGTTCCGTTAAGTACCGAAGTATTTCAAAGGACGCGGAACCGGACCCAATGATTACAGCGGCTCGCAACTCGATCGTTGGAATACCAGAGTCGTGCAGGATTTGACCCACGTTTACTCGGGACCGCATGTGAGGCGACATTTCTTCTGCAGGTAGGTCTGGGGCCAGTCCACCAAGATACACAATCCTCTTAATGTCGGCATGTGTCGCGCACTGGGCAAAATTCTCCGCAATGCGGTGCTCTTCGTTCTCTAAGTCTTTGCCCTCTTGAAGCGAATGCAGAAGATAGTAAGCGACGCTTACCCCTTGCATAGCCTTTCCCAGGGACTCCGGGTCACCGGCGTCTCCGGCAGCAATTTCGATTTGATCAGACCAAGGGAAGTCCCTGAGTCGCTCGGGATACCGGGCAAGCGCTCGAACACGCAATCCACGCTGGACGAGTTATCGCACAAGCCGACCGCCGACATAGCCCGTGGCGCCGGTTACCAGATAGATCGGCCGAAGATCCTCTGTCGATTCGGGCTTATCCATGCCCCTATGTGTCGCGGATCCAGCCTTTGTGCGATTTAGTAGTGCTGCCCCCGTGGAATGTGATCCGGCGGCGGAGCGCTCTAGTCACATTCCGAGCGCACTGAGGATTTCACTGGGAGTGTTCAGCACGAGGTCGGCTGCGGAGAGTCTGTCCTGCGGCGTTCGAAAGGCGAGCCCGATAGAGAGCATGCCGGCGCGACTAGCCGCCTCGATTCCGAAAGGGCTATCTTCAATGACCAGACAATTCTGTGGCTCAACTCCGGCTCGTTCCGCTGTGACCAAGAAAAGATCAGGGAATGGCTTTCCACGCTTCACGTCTTCAGCGGTTGTTATTACCGAATCCGAGAAGAAGTGGTTGATCCCAGTCGTTGTGATTCCCAAGGTGACTCGCTCTCTGCTTCCACTGGATGCGATGGACACCCGTCGATTATCTGCAGCGAGAGCACTAAGAAGTTGAGACGTTCCAGGTATTTCTTGGAGCCGGGTGCGAAACTCCTCAAAGAGTGCCGTGTGAAAATCCGCATGTAATTTGTCGCGGTTGACGACTGCTCCAGCGCTTCGCAAATCCTCGACCACGAAATCAAAACTGGTTCCGAGATAACGATCAAACGCGTCGGGAATAGTAGTGGGAACTCCGTGCGTGCTTGCGATATTGGCAAGCAGTTCCATCGCAAGAATTTCGCTGTCAACCAAGACACCATCGTGATCGAAGATGATCAACTCGGGTTTGAATATCATGTATATAAGCCTTCCCGCTATTCAGTTGCCGTGGATAATTGTGCAAAATCAACACGTCCGAAGAGATAGTCAATTCCCAACTGAGCCCCACCCTTGAGTCCGACAAGGGCCCCCAGTTCACTCGGCTTGAGAGTGAGATCGCGGGTGGCAAGGGGAAGAGAATATTGATAGATACTCTCTCGAATATTTGCGATCACGTTGTCACCGGCTGCGAGCAGCTCGCCAGCGATCACCACAGTATCCGGGTTAATCAGACTGACGGCCTGGGCTGCAGCCTGGCCGACCACTTTCGCTGCGGTTTGCACAATGCTAATTGCCGTAGGGTTCCCATCTTTTGCGAGATTTGCAACGTCGGTCACATTGTCGACAGTGAGACCTAACGCTGACAGATCTTGGACGAGTGCCCAGCCGCCGGCAATTGCCTCGACACATCCGACCTGGCCACACCGGCATACCGCCCCGTGGGCTTGTGTGGATTGAGTGTGACCGATATCGCCCGCCGCACCGTTTGCTCCCCGAAGCGGTCGACCATTGATCACCAGACCACCTCCGATACCAGTCCCAAGTTTTATGACGAGAAGTAGTTGTGAGTTTGGGTGTGAGATCCGCTGCTCGGCTAGCGCTATGAGATTGACGTCATTATCAATGATTACGGTGGCGGGGATGCGAGCACGAACGTGCGCTCGGACATCGAATCCATGCCAATTTCTCATCATCGGTGGCCGCACAACGTAACCGGTGTTGAAGTCGACGGGGCCAGGAAGGCCAACAACGATTACTTTCTGCGATTGCGGAGAGGCGGTTTCTCCAAATAATCGGTTAAGTTCAGTTGCGGCCCAATTTAAAATCGCTTCGGGTCCCAGCTCTACTGACTGTGACAACAAAGCATCCTGGAGTATGTCGCCGTCTAGGTTGGCGAGACCAACTCTGGTCCGGCTACCGCCAACATCAATTATTCCGATGTGCGCTCCATCGGGATTAATTTGAAATTTTTGGGGAGGCCTACCTCCTGTGGAAGTGACGATTGGAGGCTGAAAGATCAATCCTGATTTTTCCAGTTCTCCCAGAGCCTCATTGAGAGTTGCGCGAGCGACATCAAGGGCAGTCGCAATCTCCGTCCGACTTGCGGAGCCGCCTTGGGCTCTCAATGCTCCGAGAATTGCAGCCGCTCTCTCACCATGCGGAATCGGCAAAACCATGGGCTACTTCTCCTTACTTAGCTCTAGACGTTGTCGGACTGTAGGGTTCATGCCCTCGATCGGGAATCGTGACGATTTTGTTATCTGTTTCAATTGGCTCAGACAAGAATACGCTATTAACATTAACTTTACCAAAACTTATGTCAACTCGGATATAAGTGGTTGATTCAAGGAGGACTTATGGCTCGTCGAAAACGTGCCGCGGGAATCATGGCAGCATTTGCCGCAGGGACTTTATTGCTGGGTGCTTGCTCTTCGGGTTCCGAAGATGCCGCCACCGAAGATGCCGCAACTGGCGGGACTGCCGGAATTAAAATTGCCGCTGTCATTAAAGATGAGGCAAACCCATTCTTTGGCACCATTGCGGAGGGTATGCGTGAAGCAGCTGCCGAATACGGTGTTGATCTGACTGTGGAGTACGCACCAACGACCAATGACGAAGTTGGTCAGGCAGACAAGTTGAACACCCTTGCAGGTCAAGGATTCGATTGCTTTGTTGTCATCCCCATCAGTTCAAACAACCTTAATCAGGGACTTGGACAGGTAACCGCGGCCGGAATCCCGATCGTGAATATCGACTCCCCAGTTGATACCGAGGGACTTGCAGCCGCTGGTGGAGTCATCACAGCCTTCGTTGGTACTGACAATTTCCAAGCTGGCGTCGCAGGTGGCAAGAAAATGAAGGAGATCGTGGGCGATGGTGCAACCATCGGTCTGATCGCCGGGCTTGCTGGCAATGTCACGAGTAATGCGCGGATCGACGGATTCCAAGAGGGTGCTGCTGGGCTTACTTTTGTTGGCCCCGTGACCGCTGACTGGGAAACCGCCAAGGCATTGGATGCAGCAAAAGCAATGATCGCTGCTAACCCAGAAATTGCCGGAATCTTTGCAGCTAACGACACAATGGCTCAGGGTATAGCTCAGGCTGTTGCCGAGTCAGGCAAAGACATCAAGGTCATGGGCGTCGACGGCATCGAGCCAATTCTTGTTGACATCGAGTCTGGCAAGGTAACCGGATCTGTCTCCCAGTATCCATGGGTGATGGGTAAACTTGGCGTTGAAGCTTGCATCGTCGCGGCGCAAGGTGGGACGGTCACGGAATTCGTAGAAGCACCCGCAGTTGTGGTTTCAGCAGATAACGTCGCTGAGGCAATTGCGAACTTCCCGAAGCCTCCAGGCACCTTCGAAAGCCCATTCGCTGCATTAATTAAAAAGTAGCTCAGGTCAACTAATCCCACCATTTGTTGGTGGGCCACATCAAAGGAACTGTCTTGCAGACACCGGATGTGAAGGAGTCGGGGGTCGTCCACGTGGCGGCCCCCGAAACCCCTTCTAGATTAAAGCAAATCGGATTCAGCTTAAAAAGCCCATACTTCTGGGCTAATTGGACAGTGTTACTCGCACTCATCATCTCCGTGATTGTGTTTTGGGCCTTGTCCCCTGATACTTTTCTTAGCGCTTACAACATCTCCACGATTCTCACGGCAGCCGCTGTTCCGGCCATTCTGGTAATTGGTCAAGCATTCGTCGTGATGACCGCCGGTATTGATCTTTCAAACGCGGCCATAGTCACTCTGGCCGCGGTCACCTTTGGAGCCATGTTCGCTGCTGGTCAGCCGCTCGTACTTTGTATGGGTTTGGCGATAATCATGGGAATTATCGCTGGCGTGGTCAACGGTGTAGTGATCGCCCAGTTCAAGATCAATGACTTTATCGTCACGCTTGGCATGTTGAGCCTGGCTCAAGGTGTGGCCCTGGTTATCTCCAACGCGACTCCCGTTCAAGTGATCTCAGAACCACTTGCCACGTTCGCACTCGGCAAGATAGGCGTGTTCCCGTACATCATGATCCTTGCGGTTGTATTACTGATAATCGCACAGTTCGTTTTGACACAGACCCGCTTTGGCACTCACGTACTGGCCACGGGCGGCAATACTGATACGGCCAGAGCCATGGGTGTTAAAACCAAGGCAATGAAGATTGCGGTCTACGCCATTTCCGGTGGAGCCGCGGGTATCGCTTCGATTGTTTTGATCTCGCGCATTGGTGCGGCAGAGCCTTCAATGAATACTTCGTTGCTGCTGAACTCGGTCGCTGCAGTTGTACTCGGTGGCGTATCCCTCTTCGGCGGCCGAGGCAACATTGTTGGGCCGTTCGTTGGCGCAATTTTGCTCACCATGATTATTAATGGACTAATCGTCGCTGGAGTTCCGCAGTATTACCAATTCATTGCCATCGGGCTGATCGTGATGGTCTCGGCTGTTTTGGTGAGGTCGGCAAAATGATAAATATAGTTGAACCAGATGTTATCGCAGTCGAGACAAAAAATATTGTAAAGAGTTACGGTTCGGTTAACGCCCTGAAGGGAGTTTCCATCACCGCGAAGGCTGGCGAGGTGACATCGATAATCGGTGACAACGGAGCGGGCAAGTCCACTCTCATAAAGATAATCGCTGGAGTGGAAAAGGCTGACGAAGGAAGCATCGAAATTTTCGGTGAACCTGTGTCATTTCATACCCCCGAGGCGGCTAGGGAGGCCGGGATCGAGACGGTCTATCAAACGCTGGGCCTTATTGAAGACCTTACGATTTGGCAAAATCTTTTCCTGAAACGTGAGGTCATGATTGGTCTACCTCCTTTCCGCATCCTCAACAAGAAAGTGATGCGAAGTGAAGCGGTCCGAATGCTTGCCGAGTTGGACGTTCACATCCCAAGCGTCAAAGCTCGGGTTCGAGGCTTGTCCGGTGGACAACGCCAAGCTGTTGCCATTTCACGCGCAGCAGGCTGGTCAAGCCAAGTCGTGATCATGGATGAACCGACAGCCGCATTAGGGGTTCGTGAAACTGCAAAGGTTGAAGAACTTATTGAGCGACTGAAGGCGCGTGGATTGGCAGTGATCGTCATCAGCCATAATTTTGATCAAGTACTGAGACTCTCTGAGCAAATTTGGGTTATGCGGCAAGGAAATGTCATCACTGGTATGAGAGCTCAAGACACCAGTGGAGATGAACTCGTTTCGCTCATCACCGGTGCCAAAAAAGCGAAGGCTTGATCTAACCCGCCCAAAACGGCATTAATCTGCCACGACGAACAGGATTCAGATGAAAAACCTCCTTGGAGTTCACGCCCTGGTTTGGACTGGCGGCTGGTCACCGGAGCAGGCCGAGTTTGCAATCGCTTCCACTGCACAAGCCGGCTTCGACCTTATTGAGATCCCAGCACTTGATCCATCACGTATTGACATTGCCGACACCAAGATGCGACTTGAGAAGCATGGGTTGAAAGCAGGCTTCTCGCTAGGACTCACCCTCGACACCGATATCAATTCGGAAGACACGGTCAAGGTTGATCTGGGTCGCGCGATATTAATGGATGCACTCGCGGTCGCACGCGGTGTTGATTCGACCTACCTTGGTGGTGTTCTTTTTGGGGCGCTTGCAAAATATCCAGGTCCAACCTCGCAAAAGGCCAAAGAAAACAGTGCCTCTGTAATCAAGGAGTTAGCTCAAGAAGCGTCTCGAGGTGGCATCACTATTGGTTTGGAATTCGTGAATCGATATGAGAGCAATCTGCTGAATACGGTTCAACAGACGCTTGACTTTTTGGATCTTGTAGACGAAGCGAACGTAGTCGTGCACGCTGACGTCTACCACATGAATATCGAGGAGGAGAGTTTCCGCGAGCCGCTTCTTGCCTGCGCCGATCGTCTGGGATATGTGCACATAGGCGAGTCCAATCGCGGCTACCTGGGTCAGGGCACGATCGATTTTCCGGAGGTGTTTGGCGCTTTGGCTGACATGGACTACACCGGGCCTATTACCTTTGAGTCATTCTCATCCGCCGTTGTAGATCCAGGCTTGTCGAATACTTTGGCTGTGTGGCGAAACTTATGGTCGGACGGTATGGACCTCGCAACGCATGCGCGCGAGTTCATGTCGAACGGACTTGAAACAGCTCAGGCTACCCGGGGCTCTCGAGACAGATAAAGCATCGTTGTGACTAAGGCAAGAGAGATTTTCACATGAGCATGCTCGGAATTGATCTGGGAACGGGATCAGTTAAGTGCGCCGTTGTTGATGCCTCTGGTCAAGTACTCGCAAGTGCGAGTCAGACCTATCGGGTTAGTTCTCCCCAACCAGGTTGGGCAGAGAGTGATCCGCTTGAGTGGTTAAGCGCCACACGTGCCGCAGTAAAACGAGCCTTGGCTAATTCAAACGAAACCCCCACTTCAGTTGGCTTCTCCGGACAAATGCACGGCGTCGTTGTCGTTGGGAAAGATTTGAAACCGTTGCGCTCAGCGATTCTTTGGGCCGATGGACGAGCGACTAAAGAAGCTGGACGTATGGCAGGTGACTTGGGCGTTGAGTCGCTAAGTCGACTTGGTTCACCAGCAGTTCCGGGTTTTGCAGCAACAACTCTTGCGTGGCTCAAACAACATGAACCTAAAGTGTTAGAACGCGCATCACACGTTTTGCAGTCAAAAGATTGGTTGCGGGTCGCGCTAGGTGGCGAGATCGCTACCGATCCAAGTGACGCTTCAGGCACGCTGCTTTTTGACGTGGGTGCAGGTCAATGGTCAGAAGAAGCACTGGATTGGTGCGGCATCGACCCAGCGTTGCTCCCTCCTGTTCGTGCCTCCCAATCAGCTGGCGGCAACGTGCGACTTGATGGCCACGATTTGATGAGCGCAATTGGCGGCGCTGATACGGCTTGTGTTGTGTCCGGGCTGGGGCTTGTTGCAGGCCAAGGTTTTATCGCCGTTGGAAGTGGATCGCAGACTGTTCGAGTTCTCGAACGGCCAGACTTTGATCAGAGCCTTAGCACACATACCTTCGCGCTGGTAGGAGATCCGGGCGCGGGGTGGTATCGAATCGGTGCGGTACAAAATGCAGGTCTCTCTCTCACCACAGCGCTCAACTGGTTTAGTAGCAATGTGGATGAAGCAACATGCGCGCTCGCAAAGGGAATTAGAGATGATGACCCGATATTTGTTCCTTATATCGCTGGAGAACGCACGCCATTTATGAACGCGAATCTCCGAGGTTCCTGGCACGGATTATCACTGGGTACTGACCGAGCCGCGATGTTAAGAAGCATTCTTGTTGGAGTGGCTCAGGCAGTTGCGCTAGGCACCACAGGGGTGGTTAACACCGGCGTCTCCATGCCCAGGCCGACACCTCTAGTTGGAGGCGGAACCCATGACCCGCTGTTTCGCCAGTTGCTGGCCGATACCACCGGATTAACCCTGGCGATTATGGATGCACCAGACGCCGCGGTGATCGGTGCAGCGCTCCTCGGCGCGGGTCGCACGAGTGTTCCAGTGCCAGCAGGTTTCTCCGATGTTGTCGTGCCTAACAAAGAAGCGATGGAGCGCCTCCGTGTCCTAAGGGAAATAATGATTCAAAAAGTGATGGAACAGGAGCATTCATGAAGGTTGCGATCGGATCAGACCACGCGGGTTACACACTGAAGGAGACGCTGCGGATCTGGCTTACAGAAGCAGGTCATCAAGTGACCGATGTTGGTACTTTCAACGAAGAACGTTGTGATTACCCGCACTTTGGAGCCGTGGTGGGACGGGCGGTGGCGAAGGGCGAAGTTGAAGCCGGTGTTGTTGTCTGTGGGAGCGGACAAGGTATTTGTATCGCGGCTAATAAAGTTCATGGTGTGCGTGGAGGAGTTATACGCAGCAATACGGACGCAGAGATGACGCGCCGTCATAACAATGCAAACGTAGCCAGCTTCGGTGAGCAATATACGGATTCAGCAACTGCGATAGATGCGCTTCACGTATTTTTGACAACACCTTTTGACGGCGGGCGGCATCAAGCTCGGATCGAAATGCTTGCTCGCCTCGATGAAACAAACGGAGAGTCAGAGGTATAACGTCAACGCGTGTGCGGAAACATTTTGTCCTCGGGAACATCCGGTGCGAGCCGACCAAGATAAACGCTTTCTAAATGTTGGCAATGCGCTTCCGAATCACTGAATCCGCGTGACCTGTTAAGGAGAAAGTGCCGGTAGGACCGAAGAGGGATCGATTAGTCCTTCGGGGCCGCAAGGTCTTTGAAGAACTCTAGGCCAACCGACTCCTTGATGACGTCGACGTCGTCCTGTAGATGAGCGAGTCGGTGGATGGTTGGCCGCGCATCACCAAACGCTACTGACTCCGCGAGCCCGCGGCTAATGGCGGTGCCGGCTGGATCGGTGATGATGACTGTTCCCTCGGCGTAGTGTGTTGCCCATGAAACTTCGGGTCAGCCGTACCGTCGGGGTGATTGCGAAGTGGATCGCGGCACTCGCCGTGGTACCACTCATCGTCGTCGCGCCAGGTGCTGCGGCCAACGCGCCGACCTGTTCCCCCGCAACGGGACTTGGTCGTGCGGTAGCTCTTGACGTGCGGTACGCCCAAGCGGCGGGAACCAGCTTCGCGTGGGCAGATGTTGGTGCGGGACGCCCGCTGCTCCTGCTGAATGGCACTGGCTCGCCGATGGCCGAGTGGGATCCCGCGCTGCTCGCGGGTCTTGCCCAGGACGACCACCGCGTCGTGGTGTTCGACTATCCCGGTCTGGGCCTGTCCGGTCCTGCTCCGAGCCGGATCACTTTTTCTGCTATCGCCGACTGGACAGCAGACTTGATCAGTGTGCTCGGACTCGGCACGCCCGACGTCCTCGGCTGGTCGATGGGTGGATTTGTTGCCCAGCAGCTCGCCATCCGTCATCCTGACTCCGTGGGTCGATTGGTGTTGGCCGGGACTAATGCCGGGGGCCCGTCGGCGGTGCTCGGCCCAACCTGGGTGCAGCAAGCCGACAGTAATTCGGACGGGAGCATGCAGTCCTACTTGATCACAAACTACCCACGCACGAACTGCGCGCAGCGAGCCGGGCGGGAGTTCGTTCGACGGCTCACCACTGCCGTCAACAGCGACCGTTACCCCAAGGAGTCCACTCCGGCACGCACGTACAACGCGATGGTCGAAGCTGAGGATCCCTGGCTCGAAAGTTCCGCCAACGTGCGCGCCCTCACCGACATTTCAGTCCCGACATTGGTGATCACTGGAAATAAGGACGTCATCACTCCACCAGCGAACAGCCGCATCATCGCGCGAGCAATCCGGGGAGCACGCCTCATTCTCCTACCACGATCGGGCCACTCGTTCCTCTTCCAAAAGCCCGCGCTCGTCGCCCGTACCGTGCTGGACTTCCTCGATGCGAAAAGTTGATGTCGAGTTGGCATCCATGACATGAGCGGCGAGCTGTTTTACAACAAATGTGGCTTTCGTTGTTCTTGGGCAATTCGATCGGCTCGAATTCGGTTGTCAAACCGAGAGACGAACCACATGTGGGGCACTGTTAAACCCCACACTATGGCGAGTCCGATCCAGAGAACCGCTCCCGTCAACGCATCTGGGCCCCAAAAGACGGTGAGCCCGGCAAGAATTGCTATGAATCCGAGTAGTGCCGGAATCCCAATTTTCGTGACGCTGGCGAGTGAACGCAGAGTGATTTCACCGGACGTTACTTGGGCCAATCGAGCGGTGTGGCGGGCCGCGTGCCAGAAACCAAAGTAAACAGCAAAAGGCAATAAATGGCGACACCACAAGACCCAGGGTCGCCAAAGTGAACAATTCGAAAGCGCCACGTAGATCAGCTCGATTGATTAGCGCCAAGACCGTGACAACAATTAATGTAAGTACGACTCCTCGAGTAATAGTTGTCACTGGACTGGAATAGATCGAGGAGAGTCGCGGTTCAAGTGAAACGACGGTGCTATATGCGGCGGGAGAAGTAAGTGGAAGCAGAACCGGGGCGCTGCCCAGTGCCAGTGCGTAAAGAATTCGGAATTTGCCAGTTACGGGCGCCTTATCTTGGAGCTCGGCGGTGGCTTAAACATCACCTGTGCCGAAATGCCATACGGACATAGCGAGAACGAGAACGAAACCAAACGCTGGGAAAGCAATGATCACGAGTGCCGCGGCCGCGGCGATGGACACGTAGATGACACCAATGCGAATCCAGCCCCGCCAATTAAGTTCATGGACCAGGGTCAGATTGTCAGCTGATCCGTGCGGGATACCCAAAGCCAGAGCGATGAGAGCGAGTACCGCGGGAATGGGACCGATGTTGATTGTCGAGGCGGTAACTTGAGTCAGCAGGCTTCCGATTACCGCACACCACACAAGGATTGGCCCGATATTGAGGACAACCAGACCAGAATTAATTCGGCGCACCTGTGCCTGTTGGGCTCGAGCGATTGAAACTGCCGTAGGTAAAGTCTGGCCTGTGGTTGGCCAACGCACCACTTCAACGCTGAACTTGGGCCGACCGGCCTCCGTGCTCGGGATAGATTCCGTGATTATCTGCCGCCTTGATGGACCGAGGGGAACAAGACCCCTCTTTATTTGCGCACTAGTCCACGACTGCCGTTTTTACGGGTCGATCGCCCATGGCGACGGAAAGAAGGATTCCACTGTCGACACTTGCAGTGAGTGTCATAGGCCAATGAGGCAATTGCATGAGTGAACCAGCAACTAGCTCGACACCTTCATCCAGATAGCCAGTGATCCGCAAGTTCAGTTCGCCTTGAAGGACCAGAATCCATCCCTCTAGCGGAGGATGCTCGATTTCCATTGATTTCCCTGCCTGAAGCGCAGTTACTGTCTGCCTCAAAACGCAAGCCTCACCTTCGTGCAGGGAAACCGAACTCCGACCTTCACTATGCATTTGGGCCGTCGCGAGTAGATCTGCGACGCTTTGCGTCATTGAAAAAACGTTAACCATTAAAAGTCACCTCCGGTTGGTTCTCAATCTTAGGAGTTTAATCCTTGAATTTTCATTTTGCCTGCGCTTCACGTGAGTTAACTTCGGTAAGAAGCCTTAAGTTCTTGTCGGTGGTAGCGGGTTAATCCATCCAGTTTGTAATACGCGCTGTGGCCACCGATTCCACGGCCCAGCGTTCCCAGAATCGCGAGAACGGCTCCAATAACGAGAAGAACAATTCCTAAGGTGATCATGATGACTCTCCTGTGTCAATACGAATAAAGTCTACTTCTATTGAGTCCGTCGTGAAGTGTTTTGTCAAAGCAGGGGAAAAATAAATAGCGATTCGTGACTGCGAAGTGTTTGGTCAGAACCGGCTTTGTTGTCCTTGACTCGACATAAACTGAATGGAATTAGGAACGAAGAAAAGTTCCGGGTCTCGTTACCGTGATAGCGCATCGGGTGCCGGGGATGCGCGATGTATGCGTTGGCTCACGCAATTTAATAACTAACCCACTATCCATGCGGACGCTAATGAGTGAGTCGTGACCGTGGAAAAGTGAGTCGATAAGAGTTGAATTGGGGTTTGAATTAATATCTATGACGAATGCTTCTGGGCGCAAAATCAACGTACCCAGCTCGCGGGGCGTTAGTTGATCGGAATTTGTTACGGCGCTTACGCCAAACTCAGTGCGCACACTTTGATTGGTCTCGCTAATTGCCGGAATCGTATTGATCTCTCCCAGGAGTTGGGCGGCCTCTTTGGATTTAGGAGTGTTGTAGAGCGAGTGCGGGGTACCAAATGCAATTAACTTTCCGTTTTGCAGGATGGCAAGTTGATCAGCCGTTGCCAGCGCTTCTTCTTGATCATGGGTGACCATGATTGCGGTTGTGGAAGTCAAGGTGAGAATGCTTCGAATATCCTCGCGCATCTGCGCGCGAAGTGAAGTATCCAATGCAGTAAATGGTTCATCGAGCAAAATCAATTTAGGTTTGGGCGCCAACGCTCTTGCCAAAGCGACTCGTTGCTGTTGCCCACCACTGAGCTCTTGAGGTCTGGCGTGAGCGTATTCCGCCATGTCGATGATGGCGAGGAGTTCATTTACACGCTGTTTCCTTCGAGGGTCGCGCTTAATTCCAAAACCGATATTTGCACTTACGTCGAGATGAGGGAAAAGTGAACCTTCTTGTGGGACCAACCCAATATTTCGTCTTTCCGGTGGGACCGGCGATTCGGTACTAGAAACCATTACTCGGTCGAGGGTGATCGACCCTGCAATGGGTGTGAGGAACCCCGCGATGGTTTTTAGGAGTGTGGACTTGCCTGAGCCACTAGGTCCCAAGACGGCCAATAGTTGCTGTTGGGAAAGATCAAAAGAAATATCACTGATAACTGCCTCGCCACCGTACCCGGCGCTCAGGCCTCGGATTGAAATCGCACTCACGCGTTCACCATAGTTTCTTTTTCGCTGGTTAGGAAACCACGCGAGAGAGCAAATGATGGAACTGCAGCGAGGAGAATGAGCGCCATTGCGTAGGGCGCGGCGGCCCCAAATGCGGCCAGCTCAGTGCGACTCCACAATTCAGTCGCCAAAGTGTCGAACCCTGTTGGCCGCAGCATCAGCGTCGCCGGGAGTTCCTTCATCGCTGTCAGCATGACGAGTAACCCACCAGCGGCAATTCCTGGCAACGAAATTCGTCCACTCGTGTAAAGCCACGCGCGTAGCGGGTTGTAACCCAATGTTTGTGCGACCTGTCCCAGTGCCGGAGGGACCGCTTCAAGTGCACTGCGGGATGCGCCGAGTGATTTTGGAAGGAAGAGAACGGCGTAGGCGAAAGCCAGCAACGCGAAACTTTGGTAGAGGAATGGCACTGTGTTAATCGAAAGGAAAACGAGAGAGAGTCCAATCACTACGCCGGGTAACGCCAAACCTGAGTAGGAGAGTGACTCGATTGCGCTAGCGCTTTTACTGCGAAACTTGGAAGCAAGCGCAGCAATGGGAAGTGCTAACAGGACTGCAATTACAGCTCCTGTTGCAGAAATCCAAGCTGTGTTCACGACAGCTGTCGTCAACTCGGACCAGTCGAGTGGACGGCGTGCTCCTTCTGTGAGTCTGATCAGTAGAGAGACGATCGGGATGCCGAGGCTAATTACTGCTATTGCAATGAACCACAGTGAACTCAGTGCAGATAGGGCTAGAGTGGGTGTTTTCGCGATGGCTATTGAGGCAACACCCTTGTCAGCCCGAAATCGCAATGAACGACCGCGAGCCCTACGCTCGAGTAAAATTAGAATCACAGCGAGGATCACCAACATACCGGCGAGTATGGCTGCATTACTTCGATCAAAACTTGCTCGGTAAGAAGTATAAATTACCCTAGTGAATGCATCGACTCGAAGGAGTGCGACCGCGCCGAAATCTGAGAGCACGTAAAGAGCGACGAGGAGTGAACCCGCTGCCGCTGCGGGAACGCTTTGCCGAAATGAAGTTGCAAAGAATGCAGCCGTCGGTTTTTTACCCAACGACCTTGCAACTTGTTCAAGTCCCACGTCGGCTGATCGAAGTGAGACCAGTAATGGCAAGAGAACGTAGGGGAAACTAACTGCGGTCAAAACCATCGCTGCAGCCCAAAAGCCGTTCATCCCCGGAATTAAAGCAACCCAAGCGTAAGCGGCAACATAAGAGGGTATGGCGAGGGGAAGTGCGACCGTCGTGAACCAGAAGCGCCGAAGTGGCATTTTTGTTCTTGTTAGAAAAAGTGCAGTTGGGTAGCTAATGGCTAGGCAAGCAACAACCACGACGACTGCTAGACCGACACTGATTGCAACTGTTTCCCAGGTCCGTAAGCGGCTAAGAATTGCAAAAATTTCACTCGCGCCAGCCCCACCAATTCGAATCGCCAGATACACCAATGGAATTGCAGCGATGCATGCACAAAACGCCGCCCCCCAAAGAAGGAGGGACGGCGTTTTAGTGCGTCTCTTAGTTTGCATTATTGTGTTTAGAGTAAACCAACATCTTGCAGCATGGTGAGAGTGCCTGGCAGATCAGACAGCTGCGCAAGGGCGATGTCGGGACCTGCGAGTGAATCAAGAGCAGGAAGGTTTTGAGCGGATGCAACACTGGCAACCAATGGGTACTCAAATGTGTTGGTGACAAACCATTCCTGGGTGCTGGGTGAAAGTAACCATTGCACGAATTCGATGGCAGCAGGGTTCTCGGCTGCTCCCTTGAGGATTCCCACGCCGGCAACATTTATCAATGATCCTGGATCTTTTGGAGCCATGAAAGCAACTTGGGCTCTCATGTTCTCTTCGCCGACCTCAGCTGCTTTTTCATACCAGTAGTAGTGGTTGATCAAACCTAGTTGAACCTGCCCACTATCGACAGCATCGAGAATCAATCCATTTTTTTCATACTTTTGGACATCATTATTGACCAAACCGGTGAGCCATTCTTTTGTGACATCATCTCCCTGAGTCACTCGCATAGCGGTAACAAATGCCTGGAAAGACCCATTCGTCGGGGCGATTGCTACTTGACCGCGCCATTTCGCGTCGGTCAACTCGAATACTGATTGTGGCACCTGATCCACTGGAACAATTTCGGCGTCGTACGCAATGACGCGTGCTCGTCCGGTAACACCTGTCCAGGTGTCATTGACCGCTCGGTATTCCGCGGGAACAAGACTGGTGACGCTCTCGGGCAGGGTGCTCAGGAGTTCTTCAACCGAACCCAAAGCACCGGCATCTTGGGAGAAGTAGACCTGGGCAGGAGAGCGGTCACCTTCCTCGAGCATCTGTGCTGCCAGCTCGGCACTGTCGCCGAATCGGGCGCTGACCTTTATCCCGGTCGCATTTGTGAACTCGGCAAAAAGTGGTCCAACGAGCTCTTCACTTCGGCCGGAATACACCACAAGCTCGCCGGGCTCAGCGATCTCTAGACTGGGCTCAGTTGTCTCTGCACTGGTATCTGCCTCGCTTGAGCAGGCAGCCAAGATTGGGAT
>Ga0208413_1001171_pt1 | contig 17510 bp, 37 predicted proteins | sample AntAceMetag02UKD_FD_184761 | JGI IMG/M metagenome (GOLD analysis project Ga0208413, IMG submission 184761) | Saline lake microbial communities from Ace Lake, Antarctica - Antarctic Ace Lake Metagenome 02UKD (SPAdes) (version 2) | ecosystem: Environmental > Aquatic > Non-marine Saline and... | reverse complement strand
GTAAGAAAAATATGATTGACGATATGTTGAGGTTTGAAAACGAATATCCATACATACGGTAGGCGTAGTAGTACCTGAATGTTTACACCTGTGTATAACTTCCTTTTATAATTATAAGTAAGTAGTACAATAAGTACATTACTAGATAACAGTATGAGAACTTAACAACTAAATAAACAGTATGGATATAAACAAAACTTCAGAAAAGTTTGCCAAGATGAGTCTTACTTGTAAGGCTGGAGAAAGTGAGGTAGAAAAACACATTAAATTACACAATTTCTTTTTAGAAAAACTTATTGAAGCAAGAGAAAGTAGAGACAGGGAAATCTTAGAGAAAGTAGAGAACATGGAAATGGAAGATACGCAAAATGGTAAATACGGAGAACATTTCAAACTACAAGCAGAATTATTAAATAAACACATAATGCCACACATAAAAGAAAGGTTTAAAGAGATTATTAACAAATAAATAAAAACAAACGTATGAAGGGAGTCCATACAGTAGCTAAATCAAACCATGAAGGAATAGTACAGATTATAGATGAGTTTAAGAAATGGAATCCTGCTGCAAACAATTGGTTTAGCAACAAGACTCAAAGAAAAGCATGTGAAGACATTATAAAGTACATAGGACTAGAGGTGGCATTACAAGCTATACCTTTTCTTCCACAGACAAACGAGATGGAGTTTGTACCAACGGTAACAACACCACTTCAATTATTAGATAAGTATTCTTCTTTAAAAGCACAACTTATTAAGAAGCAAGATAAAACATACGAGATATGAGAAAAGCACTAGATAAAGGAAAAGAATGGTTAGGTCGATACAAAGAAAATGACAAATTGAAAGAGGCTAATATTTTTCACATGTACCAAACAAAAAAATACGGATTGGGTAATAAAGGAATGAATGGTTATCATGATGCAAAATTGTTTGAGTTGCGTTGTTACAATAGTAAAACTTTAGAATTTAGGATTCTGCAAGACAACCACGATGCCTTCAGTTTTAACAAACCTTGTAAGGTGAAGATATTTGTAGATGGGAGTACAATGCTCTCTTTCGAAGATGTGTTAGAGATTCCTGTTTGGATAGTACAGCATATAATTTTGGAATAACATGAAATTCTTTTACATTATAGAAAAAGATAAAACAATACATGAGATGGTATATACACCTGAAAAGTATGAGAGTGCATTATATGCTCACGCTAATGAGAATGTATTAAAGCTACGACCAATCGTAGGAGAACCTTACACAATCGTTGCTAGCAATATAGCTAAAGTACTTTCTCAAGAGAAATACTACGACTACAGACAAACAATGCCTAAGAGCTCAACGTATCTATTAAAAGGAACTTGGTACGACTGTAAAGAAAACAAAGTAGTACAACATACACAGTGGAAACAAATAGAGATGGAACGAAGACTAAAGCTACGAGATACAAATCAAACTAAAAGTGATTTAACAGAAGAAGAACGAGAGCTAAAGATAAAGGAGATAAACGAAACATTATTCAAACTAAAGGAACAGCATGACACAACTAGGACATAAAGTAACACCACAAGCTATAAGAGAATACTGTAACTACTCTTATGACAGGTACGAAGACCTAGATGTAGAGTGTGGACTGTATATAGGAGCTACACACTCTTATGTTCATGGGAATACTCCAGGAACACCAATGCTTTTTGAGAAGTACTTTGCTTATCAAGGAAATAAAGTAGACATTGTAGAGGTAACATCAGTAGCTATTATTTGTAATTAAAACTGTTGATAACTCACTCGACATACTCACATAGCTTGCTATAATTAAAGGGTATTAAGATAACAGTAAACAAAACTATGAGCAACACGATCAACGAAACAGCAGTAGAAGAACTAAAGGTATTTTTAGATGTAAACAATATCCTATTACGAGATATACGATACTGTGGCTATGAAGAAAAGTATTTCAACTACGAAGTAAAGAACTTAGAAGATGACTACGATATTAACCACGAGGTAGACGTACTAGAATGGATACCAACAAAATACAATGATGCCTTTACAATGTTGAATAAAGAGTTTGATGTAGTGAACACTGCAGATGATATAAAATACGCTACAGAGTATATAACTGAATTAGAGTAATATGGAAGACTCTATAAAGATAATGAAACAAGTAACACTTCTGGCTACATCTAACTTCACAGAGGGATGGGGTCACGTAGAAGATTATGAGAAAGGAAGCGAAGATTATCAAAATATGCTACAGGCTTTAAAAAAGCTAAAGGCGAGGATGGGATATTTAGCAGACAATTGTAAAATAACACCACGATGAATTTAATTGAAAAAATAGCAGAAGTACAAAAAGAAATAGGAAAGATGAGTAAAAACCAAAAAGGGTACAACTACCAATACTTTGACATCAATCAAATACTAGAACAGCTAAAGCCTCTCTTAGAGAAGAACAAGCTAGCAGTCACACAACCACTAACTAATTTAGAAGGTAAACCAGCATTGATGACATGTGTATACGATTTAGAAACTGATGAGAAGATAGAAACAATAACTCCGTTGATTGAAAGTACTAAGCCACAAGACATGGGAAGCTGTATCACTTATTACAGACGATACTCTTTACAATCATTATTTGTACTAGAAGCAGAGGATGATGACGGTAAGACAGCAAGCAAACCAGCAAAAAAAGCACCAAGCACCGCAGAAGCATTACAAGCAGACACTCCAGACTTTCTGGACTAACAAAATAATATGGCAAAAACATTAAATCTAAAAATAGACGTAAAGAAGCTTACTAAAGACAAGCTAGTAGAAAACAATTACACAGGTAAGGACGGAGAAGTAAAAGAACTCAACGCAGAGCTTGTACTAGTAGAGAAAAAACAAGAACGTATTATCACTACTGGAACTAAAAAAGATGGGACACCATGGGAACTTGTAGAAACTCACTTCATTGCAGAAAAGAGCGCAGAGGGAGAGGAAAGTAACTACGTTGGTACTGGGAGTCAATTTAGGGATGTAAACAGCTCACAAGCGACTACAGAGGCTCCTAAGGGTACATCAGGAGAGATGACACAGGAAGATATTGATTCGATTCCTTTCTAATAACTAACTAATAAATAATATGTTCTGGAATAAAATACCAAAAGGATATGTAGAGACAGTAGATGGGTACATTGTAAAAGAAAGTGAGTGTAAAAGTGTAATAGTGACTGACGACTTTGTGACAATATCTAGTAACAATGGTTCTAGAAAGAAATATTATCGAAAAGAAGTTGCCCCAAAACACTGTATAGAATTTAATAGTTGCAACGCTGAAATTATTTCAATAAAAGAAAACGGTACACCTATCGGTTACTACTCTAAAGAAGAAGTAGAGAAATTAGAGGCAGAGATTAAGGAACTGAAAAATAAGTATGAGCCTATTACTGCTGGTGGCATTGTTGGAATATTAGACGAAGCTTGTAACATTAGTATGGGAGACTACTACACAGACCAAGTTGAAATTGGGAAAAAACCTAAAAAGAAAGGTAGAGGACGTCCAAAGGGAAGTAAGAACAAGAAATAATGGCAAAGCGTTCACTAAATCAAAATTCAGCAATGCACCTATGGTTTGACCACATATCACAAGCTCTTAACAACGAAGGTCATACATTTCAAGACCTTATTAAAAAGATAGAAAGAGCAGAGATAATGGTTACACCTGAAAATGTAAAGTTCTTATACCAAGAAATGTGCATGGCACTGTATGGAACTAATAAAACAAGTGAACTAGAGAGCGACCAAGTAGGAAAGGTAAACGATACATTTAATTTATGGCTAGCTCATAACTTTGAATTACACGCACCATTTCCAAGTGATGATGGGTTAGAGTTTATAAGTAATAAAGAAATATAAATATGAAACTTTTTTTAGCAGTAGTAGTTTTTATAGCAATGATTTTTGCATACGGATTGATTGTAAAGGGTGTTCACTATGAAACAGGTAAGGGGGAACATGTTGGATATTTAACTGCAGTTGAATCTTATGGAATTATATGGAAGACACCAAGCCTCTATATAAAAACAGAACTTGAAAGCTCCCAAGAAGATAAATACTGTATCTTAAAGGAAGACAAGGAGTTGATTACAAATATTGAAAATGCAGTTAGTAATAGTAAAAAAGTAAAACTAACTTATATTGATTGGATTGTTAGAGGAGTTAGTAATTGTGACCAATATGATACTGCAGTTGTAACTGAAATTGAGATTTTAAATTAAAAGATTTGTAGCACTACATTGGTAGTGTTGAGGGTGGGGCTAGTTTACTGTTATTTACTCCTCCTACTCTCTACATTGCCTGTGGATAACTCACTCGACATATTCTTCTAACTAGCTATAATTATAGAGTAGTTAACCAACAACAGTAAACAAATATATGACAATAAAACAAATTCACGAAGCCATACAAACACTAGCAAGCGAGAACATGACAGAAGACGGAATACATCATGATGACTGGTGCGATAGAGAGTTTGAGTATACAGACAGTATTGTAAGACAATTAGTAGAGGACTTTGAAGTGGAAATTAACCTTGTGGAAGAAGTACCACTTTTCAAAGGTAATAGAGAAGCATTAGCAAACCTAACCAAATAAATATGTTTAAAGACAAAACAACAAGAAAACAACGTATGCAGAAGAAAGAAGATAGAGAGATGAACTTTGCATACGCATTACTAATTGTAATTACACTAACAGTAGTACTAGCACAGATTCTACACTGGACACCATTACAAACTATTTAACAACTAAATACTCACCTGTTTTCTGCCACTCAATCGCAAGCACTAAGGTGATGCGAACCCAAAGTAATATTCCGTGGTCTGGGTGGCACGAAACAGGTGAGTACACCATTACAAATTAACTTATAGAGATGTGGCTAAAAAGTATTATCGTTAAATGGCTAACGACTTCAACAAACACGATATACAACTAATATGGCAGTCACATCCATACTGTGCAAAGTGTGGGAGCAATCAAGGTTGTAGTTTCCACCACAACTACAGTCGGCGTATGCCACACACATCTAGCATGTATAACGCCATTTGTTTATGTGTTGTCTGCCACAAAGAAGCTGATGCACATAATACTGGAAGTAGACAAAGTAAAGAGTTCCAACAGGAGCTACTAAAGTTGATATTCAACCAAGTAACTAACAGTTATTACGAGGTTAAACAAGTGGATAAAGACTTCCTAAAGTACATAGATGATGATGTACAAGAGGTGCTTAACTTGCTATAATTATAGTAATGGCAAGCTCTACAAGTAGAGGAAACTACTACAAAAGAAAAACTAAGAAATGGTTTGAAGACAAAGGGTACACAGTTGAACTTACAGAATTTGTATGTGGCAGAATGATAGGTAAAGGAAAGGTAATTTACCAAAAGATAGATGTACTAGCTTCAGATGGAATAGCATACAACGAAAAGGAATTTATATTATGGAATAGTAAGCATACGATTACAGGGGACATAAGTGGAGTGAAACACAAAGGACTGAAAGAATACAGAGAAATTAAAGTACCTCCATTCATAGAAAAACAGGTAATAATATGGCAACCAAGAATTAAACAACCAGACGTATTTAAAGGATAAATAACACAAATATGAACATATACACAAACAAAGTAAGGGTGATGAGGAATACAGAAGACTCAAACAATGAAGAAATGAAAGAAATGATTGGACAAGAGCTTGAAGTGTATGAAATTTGTCCACACGACAACACAATTCTTGTTTACAATAAAGATAAAAGTGACTTCCACTGGTTCAACCTTTCAGACGTACGCTTCCTAACACCAGCGAAGTTTGAAGGTAACAGCATAGCTATTGGTGATTATGTTAAAACAGCTTTTTACGAGGGAATTGTTACAGGTTTTTATGTGTTAGACGTAATGCACAGGGTAGTTTTTGAAGATAAACAATACGGAAATACTTGCATTGAAGGAGACGAAATCAAAGCACACGACATTACAATAAGAACAGAAACTATTGAAATCAACGGTAAGAAGTACAACAAAGAAGAGGTAGAGATCAGATTATCAAAGCTAAAGGAAATTAAGTAATATGAACAAAAACAACACAGGAGAAGGCAATAGTGGTAACAGTAATAGTGGTTACTGGAATAGTGGTCACAGGAATAGTGGTCACAGGAATAGTGGTGACTGGAATAGTGGTTACTGGAATAGTGGTCACAGGAATAGTGGTTACTGGAATAGTGGTCACAGGAATAGTGGTTACTTCAATACAGGTTCACCAGATAAAATCCAAATATTTAATCAATGGGTAGACATGACACATGAAGAATTTGAAAATAAATACAATATCTATGCCGATATCCCACTAAACAAGTGGATAGAAGAAAAAGATGTACCAGAAGATGAACTAACACCAGAAATAAAACAGATGGGTGGTTATCTTAAAACTTTAGATTTCAAAGAAGCATGTCAAATATGGTGGAAAGAACACCCAGAACGACATGATGACTTTCTAAAGTTACCTAACTTCTCATCTACTATCTTTGAAGAAATTACAGGAATAGATACAGAAGCAAAAGACAATAAAATGGAAGAAGCAATGGAGTTGTTGAAGAGTGAGGGGTATAAGGTGATAAAGGAGTAGAGAGCAAATTATCAGACTTAAACTAAATATATGAACAAAAAAGACTGGAAGACATGGAGCAAGGTAAAGAAAGCAAAATACTTAAAACTAGCAAAAACACACAGAACAGCAGATAGGTTTTCACAAGGTGAATGGATTAAAGGAGGAAAAGACGAAGAAGGTATGCACAGAGGTTGTTTCTATGGTTGTTTAATGCAGACAGAAGACGATGTGCTATCTAGTGCAAGTAGTGTTATGGGATTACCTGAATGGATTGTCAGAGTATCTGAAAAGATATTTGAAGGACTGCCAAAAGACTTAGCTAAAGAGTTCCCTGTTAAATTACTTGAAGCAATACCAACAACTACAGACACAGAGCAGATGTGGAAAGACTGGAATTATGAAGTTCTTATGGACAAAGGACATGGACAATATAAGTATTGTGGAGATAATAAAGAGTGTAAAAAAGCAGTAAAACAGTGTGCAGACTTGTTCAAGATGGAGGTGATTACAGAGAAAGCAGCACGCTCAGCAGACTCAGCAGCACGCTCAGCAGCATACTCAGTAGCATACTCAGCACGCTCAGCAGCATACTCAGCATACTCAGCAGCACGCTCAGACCATTACATTTGGCTATCAGAAACACTAATTAAAATAATGAATACATGAACAAAGAACAAACAGAACTAGAGGAAATAGTAGAAAGAGTTAGTAAAGAAACAAACATTGCTTATGATGAGTATTCTGAAGAATACACAGATATTTTAAGAAAAGCCCTAAAACAATACGCAGATAAGAGAGTTCAGGAGGAGAGAAATAGAGTCTACAACTACTGCCTTGAGAATGTCGCAGATAAAGCAGGGTTAATGGAAATAAACCAGCTACTTGATGTAATTAAAGGTAATGAGGTTGAGTACAAAGAATGGCACACCTTAATAACTAAAGAATAGATGGACTTTACACCTCTATATTGTTATAATTATAGATACAATGATTAACTATTCAAAATTAAAAGAAGACGGTTACCTTACTGTAAAACACTTAGGAAGGTTCGAACTAAAACCATCAAGGAAAGGAGAGATTAACGGTACGTTTGGAAGTAAAAAGAAATACGAGAACAGAGTAAAATTTACACCAAGTGACTACTTAAAAGAGAAGGTATTAACTAAGAACAAATAGATATGAATTATAAAGCAACTTTAAGAATAGAAGGGGTAGACTTTGAAGTAGAAACACCACTACCTAAAGGAAACGAAAATAACGCATCTATTTTACAGCCCTTGCTAGAAGGACAATTAGCACGATTAGTTATAGAGAGATTCAATAGTGAGATTGAATACAAAATTAGCGATAAAGAATAGATATGAGAGAATTGACATGGATTAACGTACTACTTTATTCGGCAATGTCTGGTTGGTCAGGCTTTGCCTGGGTTTTTGGGTTTGAATTCCTTGTAGTGATGTGGATTTCGTTTGTCATAATGATGACTGGACACCACACCACTTCGATTTACTTACACCTTAAAAAGAAATAACATGAAAGAAAATATATATTGGATAACATCAACTTATTTACTTCTAGCTTTAAATGTCTTATTAACTTATCTACTTATAAACAAATAACCACTATACATAAAGCATAGGTAAGCATGTTACAATTAAAGGTATTAACAACAAATATATGAACTACACACTCAATGAAACACAACTAAAGAGCTTATACGCAGAAGATACACGTATAGAAGATCCAGTAGCAAGAGAGGAGGCAGTAAAGACATTCTTAAACAACTTGTAGTATGTCTATTATAGAAAATAAAGTAAAAAAGTTAACAGTTACAAAACAATTATTATGTCAAAAGTGCCAAAACAACTAACACCCTTCAAGAAAGGAGAGTCAGGAAATCCAGACGGTAGACCTGTTGGCTCTATTTCTGCATTATCTCGTTTAAAGAAAGAGTTTAGAGAACACCCAGAAAAGTTTGATGAGTATATGGAGAGATATATAAGTAATCCAGCTAATGAAAAGCATGTAATGGAAATGCTAGATGGGAAGCCTACACAGATGGTTACAGGAAAGGACGGAGAGTCTTTACTACAGCCTGTACTAGTACAAATAATCAATGACAAACAAACAACAGACGATACAAATTCCGAAGGAGCTGAGTAGACTACTAGATAAGGACTGGAGAGAAGCAGCAGTCTATGGTGGTAGAAACTCATTGAAGTCACATACAGTGGCTAGAGTGTTACTTATACGTGCTAGACAGGAGAAGCTAAGAATAGGATGTTTCAGAGAGTTCCAAAACTCCATTAGTGATTCATCACACCAACTACTTAAAGACCTTATAGAGAAATACGAGCTACATGACTTCAAGGTTACAGATAACTCTATTGTGAACACAGTAAACGGTTCAGACTTTTTATTTAAAGGATTGAAGAGAAACGAGCAATCAGTTAAGTCTATTGAGGGTATTGATATAGCATGGGTAGAGGAGGCACAGACAGTCTCAGAGAAGTCATTAGAGATACTTACACCCACAGTTCGTAAGAAAGGCTCACAGCTTATCTACACATACAACAGACTCTTAGAAGAAGATCCTATACATAAACGATTAGTGATAGAGGGTAGACCTAACACACTAGTAATAAACATTAACTATGATGTGGCTATTAAATACGGATGGATGGAGCAGGTACTTATTGAGGAGATGGAAGCTGATAAAGCAGAACGACCAAAGCTATACGAATACAAATGGCTAGGGAAACCATCAAGTAAAGAGGGTAAGATTTACAAAGGATGGATTAAGAGAGATGATGTACCACATGAAGCAAGACTAGATAGTATCGGATTAGATTATGGGTATACAAATGACCCTAGTGCTGCAATTGCTATCTATTACTACAATGGTGGGTATATCTTAGATGAAATCTTATTCAGGAAGGGCATGTCTAACAAGCAGATTGCTGACGTTATAAATCTATACCTAGCTAATCTGGAATTAAGTACCACTACTGTAGCTGATAGTGCAGAACCAAAGTCTATTGCAGAGATGAGTTCTTATGGAGTAAACATCATAGGAGCTTCTAAGGGGAAGGATAGTGTTAGTCAGGGCATACAGTTCGTACAATCACATAAGATAAGTGTTACAGCTAGCTCAACTAACCTATGGGAAGGGTATCAAAACTACCTATGGGATGAAGACAAGGACGGGAACCTACTTAACAAACCAAACCATATGTTCTCAGATGCATTAGATGCAGTGAGGTATGGATTTGATATAGTTAAGGGAAGAGAGAAGTTTAGTAAACTAGATAGATTACGATTCAATGCAAAACGACAACAAACACAACAACAACGGTCAGCTAGGTAACATGGATGATTCCATTGATGTAATGCTATATGGGGAAGAAACACCCGAGAGAGCTAGATTACAGATGCAATTAGACAGGAGAAACGCTCGTAGAGGGCTAAGTATCAATAAAGCTAAGTAGTTGTGATATAATTACTCAATATGACAACTATTTTCGATATAAGCAAAACATTAACAAAGCGATACGATGGTCCTATCGAAGTAGAGGAAGGACTTAATTTCTCCTTAAAAGATACAAACAAGCGTATTGAGTATATTTCTAACTCAAAGTATTTATCAGGAGATTTAGATGAGTTTGGACGAGAAAAACCATACTACAACATTGCTAACTACAGACTTAATGTAGCTATTCGTGCTACAGATTTTGATACTAAAGATGTGAACATTGTTTCAGAGACTAGAGACTATGTACGTTCACTACTTATAGGTAAACGTGTACAGCAATGGATGAAAGATAGTGGATTTGCTAAGACTCTTAACCGTATGGGTGAGAAACGACCAAAGTATGGTTGGTTACTCGTTAAGAAGGTAATGATTGACGGTAAGATTAACGTAGAGGTAGTTAAGCACAAGAACGCCATCATTGACCAAGGAGCTAACCCTATGGAGCATCCTATTAAGGAAATGCACCTACTTACTAGAGCACAACTAGCAGATAAGAAGGATGTATGGGACAACGTACAGGATCTATTAGACATGAACTTAGAAGAATATACAGTAGCCGAGATTTCAGGGGAAATGCCTGATTCTGTGGTTGGTGGTTCAGAAGATACATACTCAGAGTATAAGTTCTTTGTATATGAAGATGGAAACAAAGAGGATAAAGAGCTATTTAGTGAAAAGAAAGATAGTTATTACAAATGGGTAGGATGGGCAGAACAAGACAACCGAACACCACGAGGAGTAGTAGAAGACATGTTTGAAGCACAGACAGGTACTAACGAATCACAGCTACTACAGCGTGACGCTATGATTATGGCTTCTAAGACAGGATTCGTTACTAACGATGACACTATCGAGAACAATGCTATTGCAGACCTTGATAATGGATTCATTCTAAAACTTGGAGATAACAAGACGTTTACACAAGTAAACACTATGACTAACGCACTACCAGCGTTTGATAGAGCTAAATCAGACTGGGATGAGCAAGCAGAGAAGGTAACATCTACATTCGATGCCTTAACAGGGGAAACACTACCTTCAGGAACTCCATTCCGAAGCGTTGCTATCCAGAACCAAGAAGCAAGCTCACTATTCATCTACCGTAGAGAAGAGATGGGTATTTTCCTAACAGAGATGTTTAATGATTGGATTATTCCAGAGATTGTTAAAGACATTAACCAAGAGTGGATATTGTCAGCAGAGTTCTCAGCAGATGAACTAGCTAAGATAGATGAACGATTTGGCATCTACAAGGCTAATGAGGTTATTAAGCAGAAACTACTTAACCTAAAGATTGATACAGACTTCAACGCAGAGTCATATGAACAAGCAATCGAAGCCTTCAAAGAGATTCTTGCAGAAACAGACAACACACGCTTCCTAGAAGTACCAAAGAACTACTTTAAAGACTTTAAATTCAAAGTATCTGTTATCACAACTAACGAACAACGTAATAAAGCAGCAACACTAGAATCACTATCTAATATCTTAGGGCAGGTATCTAGTACATTCGACCCGAATACAGGAACATTCGCTATGTTAGAGAACCCAGCATTAGCATCAATCTTCTCTCAGGCAGTTGAATTGTCAGGAGCAGGAATAAGCCCTGTTACACTCAATAAGCTACAAAGTAGTGCAGGAAGCAAGAACATTGCACCACAGGCACCACAAGGGCAACCAGAGGGTATTGTAGAGGAGACTGCAACAGCAACAGAACAAGGATAAGTGGATAACTACCTCGCTATTACTAGTTGAGGGTATATAATATGGGTATGAAACTAAATTGGACAGTAGACAATATATTAAGACACCCTTTGCGATGGGGGAAGTGTCCTGTAGCTCAAATAGATGACCATAAGACTTTTGGTATTACTTTTGAGACTCGTTATGAGACGCTGTATATCAAAAAACGGTGGGTTCTAGTTATATACTACGGTTCTGGGTATAAGGCATGGAGCAATTATCCTCTTAAATAAACATATGAAACTACTACAAAAATTCTACGCAGACTTTCAAACACGAGATGAGGTTAAATCTTATTTACTATTACAGCTAAAGGACACAGCAGGTAGTAAAGCCTTACAAGGGGAAGATACAAAGGGATTTAAAGAAGCTAAGGAGTGTATAGAGACCTGTTTTAGAGATATGGAGTATAAATACAAGGAGAAAGAACCACGCAAACCTACCAGTGCTAGGTAGTTGTGTTATAATTGTAAACATAACTCAAAAGGTTATTTATTCATCATCAGTAGTTTAGGAAGCTACTTTAAATAATTACACTTTAATGACTGAAGAAAATAAGGAGACTCTTGATGCCGCAGTTCAAGACGATGCTAGTGTCAGCACCGACAACAACGATACTTTAAACAAAGATTCTGAAGGTAAAGACTTCGAGAAGCTATACGAGAACCAAAAAGCTCGGGCAGAAAAAGCTGAAGGGAAGTTAAAAGATGTTAAATCATCTGTATCTGAAGAACCTGTAGTCAAGGAAGAGAAGGAAGAAGTAAAAACAGGACTATCTCGTGAAGAGGCTATCCTATTTGCTCAAGGACTTACAGAAGAAGAAGTATTAAAAGCAGGTAAAATCGCTGAACTTGAAGGAATTTCACTAAGTGAAGCTACAAAAGACGAGCTTTTCGTTACTTGGAAGGAAAAGAAGGAGAAAGAAGCTAAGTCTGCAAAGGCACAGCTAGGAACTTCTACTGGTTCACCCGCAGTAGCAGAGAAGAAAGACTTTAATAGCCCAAACTTAGACAGAGATGACCACAAGGCACTCTTTGATAAAGCACATGGTAAATAGGTAGTTTCAACGCCTGATAGTTAATTATTCAAACGATTAACAATTTGTTGAGAAAGTACATTGACAATTGCATTAGGTATATTTAATCCGCTGTGATAAAATGAACACATGGCAGGAAAGAAAGGACAAGTTCCTTGGAACAAGGGTAAAACTGGCGTCCAGGTTGCTTGGAACAAAGGAATAAAGACGGGCAGCAATACAGCTCACTCTAAGAGGCTTCTTGAGAAGTATTCAAAGGGATGGTCCCCACGTAAGGGTAAAAAACACACAGAAGAAACTAAAGCTCAAATGTCTTCTGACAGAATTGGACACACCAATAACACTGGTCGTACTCATTTTAAAGATGGAGATAACACGGGGAAAGAAAATTCTAAGTGGAAAGGTGATGATGTAGGGTATTCTGCTCTCCATGATTGGGTTGCTAAATGGAAAGGGAAGAAGCCTTGTGTGTGCTCTATATGTGGATTTGCTGACCCTTACAAAGGTCACTTTCACTGGGCTAACATAAGCAGGGAGTATAAAAGAGACCTTGATGACTTCACCTGTCTATGTGTTCCATGTCACGTCAAATATGACAGACATGATTTAAATATTTCTAATGCAATTGTTAAAGTACGTTAACTTAACAAATATTATATATGGCATTAGGTAAGTGACTTTGCCTAATTAAAATCTTGTATATGCTGGAAACTCCCAAGAGCCGAAGCCTGAAAAGGTGGGGACTAACGGACAATCAGCAGGGAAGCTCGAAAGAGAACCCTCAACGACTACCATCGAGACACACGCTCGCCATATAACGAAAGAGTGAAGGTATAGTCTGACCTCATAGGAAACTATGAGAGGAGAACCCGAAGAGGTACTCCCGCCTTGAAAGAGGTAGTAACACAGAGACAGACCACTTTGTTGCAGCCGACTTGGCAGCATCAATCGGAGAAGTATGGGGAAACAAAATCAACGACTTCTACCGTTCAAAATTAGTAGCAGCTAACTTCTTTACAGACCGTTCAGAAGACGTAATTGCAGGAGGGGATATTATTCACACACCAGTTATTGTAGAACTTGCAGCCGCAGCCAAACAGGCACAGACACAAGTTGTACTTGCAGATAACGCACAAACTTCAGTAGACCTAACTATCGCTACTCATTCACACGTTGCCTTCATGATTGAAGATAAGGAAGCAGCACAAGTAATGAAACAGTACAAAACGCAAGAAACTTACATGAAGAATGCAGCGTACACAGCAGCAAAAGCACTAGATTCAGCTATTACAGCTCTATTCGTAGGCTTTACAGCAGTTGCAGGAACTACAGGAACAGCTTTGTCAGATGCTAACGTACTAGACGCAGTAACCAAGTACACAGCAAATGATGGAGACCTAGATGATGCAGCTTGGATTCTTAATCCAAAGACTATCTGGGCTGACCTTATGGCAATTGATAAGTTCTCACTTGTGCAAAACACAAATGGAGCTGATCCACTTCTAAAAGGACAGATTGGAATGTTGTACGGACGACCAGTTCTATCAACAACTAACATTGTTAGTGACGGTACAGATTTACACGGATTCTTTGGAAACCCTGATGCAATTCACTTTGCAACAGCAGCACTTCCAGGAGCAAAAGACGCAAATGGAGTACGTCTACAAGCAGAATACAAACTAGAATGGCTAGGAGTATTGGTTGTAGCAGACATCCTATTCGGAGTTATTGAAAACCGAGAAGCAGCAGGAGTAGAAATCCTATCAGTAGACTAGTTCTACAGGGTTGAAGATTAACAACTTAATTGTTTCTTCAAGGGTAGACATCAGTTTACTACCCTTGAAAGAACTGATAGCAATTACATGAAAAGAAAAACAACAATATCTAAAGATTTGCAGCACATTACAAAGATGATTGACCCACGTTCAGGGAAAGTCTTACGAGAAGGTACTACACCTATGGCAACAGTTGGAGCTTTTAAAGCCAACCCAGTACCAATGGAAGAAGATAAAACAGAGGAAAGGCTAGATAAGATGGAACAAGGTATCGAGGAGATTAAGAAACTACTAACTAATAAATAATATGAGAAATATAATCATTAAAGACGAAGAACTTAAAGCACTTGTAGAAAAGAAAGGAGAGCTAGTAATGAAAGGGCGAAAGCACTATCAAAACATGGAAAAACTTAACGATGAAGGTAATGTTATTGGTGAAGAAAGAAACACTCTAGTTGCTCAGATTATTGAGAAAACAGCAGAAGCCATCAAAGATGAACCTATGTCAGAGTTTGAGCTAGCCTTAACTACGGAAATCGTAGATGGTGAAGTTCAAGTGTCTGTCATTGACAGGGTTGAGCAGTTTAAAGAGTCTCTGAAGGAAGAACGGGAGCGTGCAGAACGTAGAGAAGCTGGGGAAATGACACCAGAAGAGTCTATGGAAGACAATAAAGCCAAAGTAATCGAGGCAATTGCAGCTATCGACCCAATGGAGATAGACACAAAATTACAAGAAATACTAACAATATTAGAATAATATGATTAAAGTACAATTCCGAGATGGAAGAGTTAAGGAATTTGCAAAGAAAGAAGCTGCAGAACGATATGCTGAGGTTACAGGAGGAACAATCGTTAAAACACCAGTTAAAGCAAAGCCAGCACCAAAAACAAAACAGTTTTCTGAGCGTAAATAGAGTTACGTGATATAATGGAATATATATGAATTTCTCAGACACCACTAACAAAGATGGAATACTACAGAAGTGCGAACTTTACCTATTTGGGAGCAATTATGGCTCTATTACAGGTAGTACAGTACGTTTAGCTGAATTCACAGGACTATCTAACGATGCTATGGATAATGTATCAGACATTCTATTGAATTCTGATAATACATGGCAATGGGACGATACAAACAACACTGACTTCCCAATAGCTACTTCAGACCTAGTTAATGGTCAAAAGGATTACTCTTTTGCATCTACCTTCTTAAAGATTGAGCGAGTAGAAGCACTTGATAGTACTGGAAGTTATTACCCATTATATCCAATAGACACAGCAGACTTCAAACAGATGAATATTACGGAGACCGAGTACTCAACTACAAACGGTCTACCTATACACTACGATAAGATTGGTAATTCAATCTTTTTATACCCACAGCCTGATACTACTCAAGTTACAGCAACAGATGGCTTAAAAGTCCGTTTTCAGCGTGCAGGGTCATACTTTGCAACGACTGATACTACTAAAGAACCAGGGTTTGCGTCTATCTTCCATAAACTAATTCCTCTGTACGCATCTCTTGAATATGCGTCAGCTAACGAGATGGTCAATAAAGTAAACATGCTTACTGGAAAGATTGAGAAGGCAGAGTCACGACTAGAGAAGTTCATGGGTAAAAGACAGAAGGATTCAAAGCCAGTTATTAGCATGAAGCGTAAAAACGCTAAGTAATATGGCTACTTGGGCAAATCAATCAAAGAATACTTCTACTTGGGGTAATGAAGCACGTAACATCGAAGGAGAGTTCTATCTATTATTAGAAAGCGGTGATTTCTTACTACAAGAAGATGCAGGACTCATTGTCTTAGAAGGAGGTGGGGGATGGAGTAATATAACTAAATCATAATGGCAAATAAAAAGATTTCAGCATTAACAGCAAAAACAACACCCGTAGCAGCAGACGAGTTTGCTATTAACGATGTAGCAGGAGGATCAACTAAAAAAGTTACTCTTGATAATATAGATGACGTTCTTAAAGCAACTACACAAACTATAACTAATAAAACTATTGATGGTGACAACAACACTATTACTAATCTCGCTATTGGTGCAGAAGTAACAGGAGCTTCTACAGACCTTACAGATACAGCAGCTTTAACATACAACGCAGATACAGACGTTTCAGGTAATGGCTATGTACTAGACGAAGACAACATGGCTTCAGATAGTGCTACTAAATTAGCATCACAACAATCTATTAAAGCTTATGTAGACCTTAAAGCACCCATTGCAAACCCTACATTCACAGGAGAAATTGGTATAGGAGCAGTAAACGTGTCAGAAACAGAGTTAGGTATCTTAGAAGGGGCAACAACAACCACCGCAGAGCTTAATATCCTTGATGGAGTTACTTCAACAACAGCAGAACTAAACATTTTAGACGGAGTTACAGCCACAGCCACAGAACTTAACTATGTGGATGGAGTAACAAGCGCAATACAGACACAATTAGATGCTAAGTCACCATCGACAGCTCCCACATTCGCAACATCTATTACAGGTAGCTACCTAACAGCTTCAGAGATTTTAATAACTAATGGTTCAAAGGATATAGTGTCAGCACCAGTTGCTACTTACCCAAGTCTTACAGAGCTTGCTTATGTCAAAGGAGTTACTTCAGCTATCCAAACACAGATTGATGCTATTGGAGCACCAGAAGGTACAGCAGTTCTATCTACAGGAGAAGCAGGAGGTTCTAAATTCTTACGAGAAGATGGTGATGGTACGTGTTCATGGCAAGCTCTAGCAGGAGGAGGAGATGCTCTTACTTCAAATGG
>Ga0208413_1001158_pt1 | contig 17604 bp, 14 predicted proteins | sample AntAceMetag02UKD_FD_184761 | JGI IMG/M metagenome (GOLD analysis project Ga0208413, IMG submission 184761) | Saline lake microbial communities from Ace Lake, Antarctica - Antarctic Ace Lake Metagenome 02UKD (SPAdes) (version 2) | ecosystem: Environmental > Aquatic > Non-marine Saline and... | reverse complement strand
GACCCACGTCGGACCAGCTAGCGCCCTGCCGGGTGGGTCGGGCTTTATGCCCGATATGCTGCGGGTAGCTGCACGCCCTCCTAGATTTCTCCGGAGAGCCTATTACCGGTCCTATCATCGCATTTCGGCCCGTATTTGCGGTTGCAGGGACGAATGGATCGAGTCAGCTTACTTTTCCTATGTCGGTTATTTCCAAAGTTTTCGGCAAACCCTTGGTAAGCTCGGATGAGCGCCGCCGGGAGGCTGACAACGATGGGGCGATTGTGCAGCGGGTGCAGGAGGGCGAAGTGGCCGCTTTTGATCAACTGGTGCTCCGCTATCGCGAACGGGTTTACGGGGTCGTTTACAATATGACCTCCAATCGCGAGGATGCAGCAGATCTTACGCAAGATACTTTTATTAAGGCATTTAAGTCGATAAATCGATTTCAGGGACAGTCTTCGTTTTTTACTTGGCTCTACCGTATCGCGGTGAATTCCGCCCTGAGTCACCTGCGGAAGTCGAAATTGCGCACGTTTTTCAGCTTCGAGAAAATTAACGAGGACGACAAAACTATCGAAATCCTAGCCCAATTGACCGACAAGCATGGGGCTGATCGGGAACTGTATGTGCGGGAACTTCAGGAAAAATTGAACGAGGCGATGCAAAAACTGTCTATCAAGCATCGGACTGTGGTGACTTTATTCGAAATTGATGGCCTGAGTCATGAGCAGATTGCCGAAGTGGTAGGCTGCTCGGTGGGGACGGTTCGCTCCCGGCTACATTACGCCAAACAAATCCTTCAAGCCGATCTGCAGTCCTACTTGAATACATGAAATCCGATAACGAAAATCATAAACAAGTATCCCTCGACGACCTCTTTGCTCTAAAGCGGGCCGAACGTCCGCGCGACGAATTTTGGGACGATTTTCAACGGCAACTGCATGTTCGGCAGCGGGCAGAGGCCATCGAGCCGAAGCGCTGGTGGTTCACTTTGCCCCGCGTGCTTTCCGGATTGGCCCGTTATCAGATGCCCATCGGGGCAGCGGCGGTATTGGCCGTGACGTTTTTGTCTTTCCGCGACTACAGCGAACCCGGATTCGAAGTGATTTACCCCGAACCCGGGTTGGAAGCGGCCGCGCAAGTTCCTGTGGTCATCCCGGTAGAGCCCTCCTTCACGATGGAGATTGCTGCGATTGAGCCGGTGATCGAACCGCCGCCGGCTGCGACCGTCGCTCTTCCCGTGGTGATCGAAGTCCCCGCCCCATCCTTCGCGTCGTCAGAACTAGCCCCCATGGTGGTTTGGGCCGGTCCGGCTATTTTGGCGGCCGATATTGCCCCGGCGGCGCCGACGCCTTCCGCACTTTCGATTGCGGCTAATTTGGCCAAAGTCGAAGCCCAGCGATTGCAAGTCGGTCTGCTCTTGGGTGAACCTCAAGTCGAACTCGCTGCTTTGGTGAATCAGTCTAAAACCTTGAGCCGAGTCGCGATTCCTCAGCCCTCCCGCGAGCGTCTGTTCGTTTACCAAGCGCCCACCGAAGACTTCGCCATGCAGGCTCAGCGCCCCGCTGGCCCCGATACGCATGGCCTGATCGCCCGACGCATCAGTCAGGATGAGCTCTACGATTCAGTCAGCCGCGTCTCCGCCGATGGCGATCGATTGACGCTCAAGTTTTAAGCTCGGCTTTTTGCCAGCCTCACCAACCCCGATCCTCGATTGATCGGGGTTTTTTTGGGCGCGGGCGACGAGGGTGCGCGGTGGGCTCGAGAGTTGCTCAATGAAGCAGAGTTAAGCTTGGTGAAACCATGGCTGTTGTTCAGGACACAATTTCAATTCCGACCACGGGTGCCGGCACGCGCGAAATAACCGATGCCGTCGCGGCGGTGGTGGCGGCGAGTCAGCTGCGCACCGGGACGGTGACCGTATTTTGTCAGCACACCAGTTGTAGCCTCGTGATGATGGAGAACGCCGATCCCACGGCGCGGCGAGATCTGGAAAGGTGGCTGGATCGACTGGTGCCGGCCGACGACCCCGATTTCCGTCACACGCTGGAGGGGCCCGACGACATGCCTAGCCACATCAAAATGGCGCTCACGCGCACGAGTGAAGTCATCCCGGTGGCGGAGGGCCGCATGCTGTTGGGCACGTGGCAGGGGATATTTCTGTGGGAGCACCGGGCGAGCGCACATCGGCGGCGATTGGTTGTCACGGTCATGGGCGAGTAGCGGGATACGTCAGCCACGGGAGAGGATCGCATCCCTCGAGGCTGATCCAAGAAGTGGATACGAGAGGTGGGATACGGGGTGAAACGGTCGGGCGTAAAGCCCGCCCCGCCCCGCAGGGCGGGGACGGGTCTGACGTGGGTCGGGCTTTACGCCCGACCGCGCAATGGAGTGGGGCCAGGCGGGCCCGTCCATTTCGATCTCGTCCGTCAGGGTTTGGCTGGACTGAGGCCACCGGGGCTTTGCGGGATAACACCCGCTAGCGAAATTGATTTTCGCCGGAGTCGCGGCCGCTTTTTCACTGAGCTTGGCCCCGGTCATTTTTGGGTCCAGCGTAAGGGCATGACCTTGTTTTCTGCTGCGGCGACGTTGCTGCTGATCCTCGATCCCTTCGGCAACATCGTGATGTTTAACGCGATCTTGTCCAAGGTACCCGAGGAGCGCCGCCGCAGGGTTTTGATCCGCGAAGTGCTCATCGCGTTTGGAATTCTGATGACGTTTCTATTGGTCGGGGCGCCGCTGCTGAACTTTTTGGGCCTCGAGCAATCTTCGCTCAGTTTGGCCGGTGGTATTCTGCTCTTCCTCATCGCTATCGGCATGGTCTTCCCGAACAAAGCGGTGCAGTTAGGCGTGCCGGGCGACGACGAACCGTTTATCGTGCCGTTGGCGACGCCGATGATTGCGGGTCCGAGCGGCATTGCCTTCCTGCTCCTGCTCGCGAGCAAAGAACCGGATAGGTTAGGGGAGTGGATGATCGCTTTGGTCGTGGCTTCCGCCATCTCGGCCGGGATTTTGATCATGGGTGAACGCGTGGCCCGTATGCTCGGCACGCGCGGCATGCGCGCTGCCGAACGACTGATGGGCATGCTCCTGATCCTCATCGCCGTGCAGATGATGACCGATGGAATCAGCCTCTACTGGTTGGCCCTTCAGGCCGAACAAGCGGCGGTCGCGGCCAGCTGAACTACGGAGTTGGGGGAAGCTTCCGGCTACTTCCCCGGCACGCAGGCGCTACAGCCGTTGACGAAGAAGTCGTTGCCCTTGTCGTCGACGAGAATGAAAGCGGGGAAGTCTTCTACGTCGATTTTCCAGACTGCTTCCATGCCGAGTTCCGGATACTCTAGGACCTCGACTTTGCGGATACTATCCTTGGCCAAAATCGCGGCCGGACCGCCGATGGAGCCGAGGTAGAAGCCGCCGTGTTTTTGGCAGGCATCGGTCACGGCTTTGGAGCGGTTACCCTTGGCGAGCATGATCATCGAACCGCCGTTCTCCTGGAAAAGATCCACGTAACTGTCCATCCGGCCGGCGGTGGTCGGTCCGAAGCTCCCCGACGCGTAGCCTTTGGGGGTCTTGGCCGGCCCGGCGTAGTAGACCGGATGGTTCTTTAAATAGTCCGGTAAACCTTCGCCGGCATCGATCCGATCTTTGATCTTTGCGTGGGCAATATCGCGGGCGACAATCATCGGGCCGTTGAGCAGCACGCGAGTCGTCACGGGATGCTTCGATAGTTCGGCGAGGATGTCTGCCATGGGCTGCGCCAGATCGATTTTGACGACATTCGCTTGCTTGATGGTCCGCATTTCCTCGGGGATGAGGCGTCCGGGATTGGTCTCCATCTGTTCTAGCCAGATGCCGTCGCGGTTGATCTTGGCCTTGATGTTACGATCGGCGCTGCAAGACACCCCGATGCCGACGGGACACGACGCACCGTGCCGCGGTAGGCGCACGATCCGCACATCGAGGGCGAAATATTTGCCGCCAAATTGCGCGCCGATACCGGTGCTCTGGGCGAGCTTCAGCACCTTGGCTTCCAACTCGATATCGCGGAAGGCCTGTCCGTGTTCGTTGCCGGTGGTCGGGAGGGCATCCAAGTATTTGGTGGAGGCCATTTTGACCGTCTTCAGACAGGTCTCGGCGCTGGTGCCGCCGACGACAAACGTCAGGTGGTAAGGCGGGCAGGCGGCGGTGCCGAGGGTCTGCATCTTTTCGAGCATGAACTTCTCGAGGCTCGCGGGATTAAGCAGCGCCCGAGTTTCTTGGTAGAGGAAGGTCTTGTTGGCGGAACCGCCGCCTTTGGCCACGAAGAGAAATTTGTATTCGTCGCCATCGGTGGCGAAGAGATCGATCTGGGCGGGGAGGTTGGTTTTGGTGTTCTGCTCTTCGAACATGGAGAGCGGCGCCGTTTGCGAGTAGCGCAGGTTCTCTCGCGTGTAGCAGTCGTAGACGCCGTGGGCAAGCGCCGCCGCGTCGCCTCCGCCCGTCCAGACGTTTTGGCCCTTTTTACCCATGATGATGGCGGTGCCGGTGTCTTGGCAGAAGGGAAGGATGCCCTCAGCGGCAATCTCCGCGTTCTTGAGCAGGGTGGTCGCCACGTAGCGATCGTTGTCGGATGCTTCCGCGTCCCCCAAAATTGCCGCAACCTGCTCCAAGTGCTTGGCTCGTAGCGTGAATGAACAGTCGTGAAACGCTTGGTCGGCGAGAAACGTCAGGGCTTCAGGGCTGACCTTCAGGACAGTCTGACCGTCGAAATCAGCGGTCGTTACTCCCTCGGTCGAGAGGAGGCGGTAGGAGGTGGCGTCTTTCCCCAGCGGGAACGGATCTTGGTAAACAAACGGAGGCGTTGCCATGGCTATAAGAGTTGAAGGATCTTTGCCCAAACGGGGATGAAAATCCGCGTTTTGCGCAAGGAATCGCAGCGGATGCGCAATCCGGGGATCGGAATTCTAAACGATTTTGAGCTTAGGTAGATCTTGGCCGTCGACGAGCCCGACGGGTTTTCCGGCCGAGTTTACGACGATCAAGTCATCGATTTTGTGGGCTTCAAATAGGCGTAGGGCATCCACTCCCAGCGCGTCCTCGGCGATGGTTTTGGGCGCGCGCGTCATGAAGGCTTTTACCGGTTGCTGCAAAAATCCTTCGCCCGAAAGGGCCGCGCGGCGGAAATCTCCGTCGGTCAGAATGCCGGTGAGTTTGCCTGATCGGGCGTTGACCAGAGCGATGCTGCCACTCTTGGCCTTGGTGAGGCGCAGAATCGCGTCTTGGGTGGTGATCCCTTCGGGGGCCACGGCGAGGCGATCACCTTTGCGCATGATGTCGCCGACCCGCAGGAGCAGGACGCGACCCAGATTGCCGGCCGGATGGAATTTGGCGAAATCGTTCCGCGTAAACCCCCGTGATTTCAATAGCACCATAGCGAGGGCGTCGCCCAAGGCCATCGCGGCGGTGGTACTGGCGGTGGGAGCCAGTTCGAGCGGACAGGCCTCGCGCGGGACGTGGTAGATCAACTGATAGTCTGCTTCCCGCGCGAGGTCGGATTCGGGATGGGCGGTGCACGCAATCACCTTCACGTCGAAGCGTCTGAGCATCGTGAGCAGGCGTAGGACCTCTTCAGTTTGGCCGCTGTTACTGAACAGCATGGCAATATCACCCGGAGCGCAAAGTCCGAGGTCACCGTGCAACGCTTGGGTCGCATCGAGAAAGCAGGTTACAATGCCGGTGCTGTTAAAAGTGCCGACCAATTTTTGGGCAATGTGGGCGGATTTCCCCACGCCACTGCAGATGAGTTTGCTGCCTTCTCCGGTCGCCGTCTCAATCGCCCGCGCAACGTCCACGAATCGCCGATCGAGGCCAGCAGCGGTCGCGGCAATCGCGGCTTGTTCGATTTCGAGGCAATCGCGAGCGCGTTGCAGAGCAGATTTGGGTGTTATGGCCATTTAGGGTTTGAGTCGGCGCGACCATTGACAGACTTAGAATCAGCTTGCTGGCATTCAATTCCTTTTCCGTCTCCTCCTTCGGCCGGTGGTTTATCGCCGGAGCTACGCTGTGTTTAATTTTCGGCGTCGCGGGATGTAACCGATTGCCGGAGCGCGAGTCGATTGCGGAAGTCAGCGAACCGGCTTACGAGGAGGGCAAACGGCTCCTCAAGCAGGGGCGGGAGCAAGCGGCGTTGGCGGAGTTCAACACGGTGATCCAAACCCGCCAAGATGGCGCGCCCGAGTCTCACCTCGAAGTGGGCCTACTCTACCAGCTCGAGATCAAAGATCCCATCGCGGCCATCTACCACTTTCGCAAATATATCGAATATAAGCCCAATGGTCCCCAAGCGGATCTAGTCCGGCAACGGATCGATGCGGCGACCCGAGACTTTGCCCGTACCCTGCCGGCCCAACCGCTCGAGAACCAGACGATGCGCAACGACTTGCTCCAGGTCGTTGATCAGCTGCAACGGGACAATACCCGACTCAAGGATGAGCTGGCGCAACTCTACGGGAGTCGAGCCACGAGCCGGGGCACGGTGGCGACCCTGGCCGAGCCGGAGCCCACGCCGAATGCTCGGCCGGTCGCTCCTCCAACGGCCGCGGGCAATCAGTCCCGCTTCAGCCGCGCGCCGATTTCGGTCTCAGCCGAGTCGGTAAAAACCGAGCCGACCCGGCCCGGAGCGGCCGCCGTAGGCACGGCCGAACCTACCCGGATGCATACGGTGGTTAAGGGCGACACGCTCTACGCGCTCGCTCGCCGTTATTTTCAGGACTCGACCCGGGCCCGAGATATCTATGCCGCCAACCGCAACAAGATGCGGTCGCAGAATGATCTCCAAGTGGGCATGGTCTTGGTCATTCCGCGCTAGCAGGGCGTTTTCCGATGCGGCAATAACTGCCCACGAGCCCGCAATCCGTGCGGAGCAGATGGGGTGTAGATGTGCGACCTTAGTCATCTCATGCCACCGCCTCCCGTGATCCCGCCGTCCCACCCTCCGGCGGGCGACGACGCTGCCTTGGACCTAAATCTCATTCGCAAGTATGCGATCCCTGGTCCCCGCTACACTTCCTATCCTCCCGCCAATAAATTTCACGACAGCCTAGCCGAGTTGAATTTGGCGGGAGCGATCGCAGACGATAATGCCACCCCGGATCGGCCGCTGTCGCTGTATTTCCACCTGCCGTTCTGTCATTCGCGTTGTTGGTATTGTGGCTGCACCACCATCATCACCCGCCAAGAGGAGTGGGCCGTAACTTATCTGGCCGAGCTTAAAAAAGAGATCGCCTTGGTCGCGCAGCGTCTCGATCTCCGGCGGCCGGTAGAGCAACTGCATTTCGGCGGGGGCACACCCACTTTCTTTTCGGCTGAACTCTTGCAGGAGCTCGGGGCGGCGCTGCATCGCACCTTTCGTTTCGCGCCGGATGCGGAGTGCAGCATTGAGATAGACCCGCGGGTGGTTGCGCCCGAACAAGTGAAGGTCCTCGCGGCGTTGGGGATCAATCGCGCTTCCTTGGGTATTCAGGATACGAATACGGAAGTGCAGGAGGCGATTCATCGCGTGCAATCCGCGGAGCTCAATCGGCGGGCGGTCGATATGCTGCGCGATGCCGGTATTCCGGACATCAATCTCGATCTCATTTACGGACTCCCTCGCCAGACGGTGGCGACGGTCGAGCAGACCGTGGCGGATGTGCTGACGCTCTCGCCGGATCGGTTGTCCGTTTTCAGTTACGCTCACGTGCCGTGGATCAAGCCGGCCCAACGGATTTTCGACCAGCGCGGTGAGATGCCGGGGCCGGAGGATAAACTAGCCATGTTTGGCGTGATCAGCCGGGGGTTGAGGGCCGCGGGCTTTGTCGATGTCGGGTTGGACCACTTTGCGCGGCCCGATGATCCTCTGGCGATCGCTCGGCAGGAAGGCACGCTCCACCGGAATTTTCAGGGCTACAGCACGCGGGCCGGGGCCTCGCTTTACGCGTTTGGCATTTCATCGATCTCCTCGACCCCCGATGCCTATTGGCAAAACCCCAAGTCGTTGGCCGCTTACCGCGAGGCGCTGAGCGCGGGCAAATTACCGGCGGAAAAAGGCTATCGTCTTTCGGCGGAGGATAAGCGTCGTCGCCGTCTGATCATGGGGATCATGTGCAACCGGAGTTTGGATTTTGAACGCCTCGGGCGGGAATGGGATTGCCGCATCACGTCGGTGTACCGCGACGAGCTCGCCTCCTTGGCCGAGCTGCGGGCGGATGGGTTGGTCGAGTGGGACGAGTCGGGGTTGCGGATCACGCCGCGGGGCGAACCCCTTCTGCGCGTGGTCGCGATGGCGTTTGATCAAACCTTCGTGCGCCAAGGGCGGGCGCACGCCTTGACGGTTTAGCGCTGCGAGGGGGTTGATTTGGATCGGGGGGTTGCCAAACGCGCTGGATCGGAGAGATTGGCGGTTCCATGTCCGATCTCACCGACCTCTACCAAGCGGTCATCCTAGACCACAATAAACGACCGCGTAATCGCGGAAAACTACCGCAGGCTACCCGCGTGGCTTCCGGCGACAACCCGACGTGCGGGGACAACTGCACCGTCTATCTGAAAATGGATGGGGACCGCATCGGGGAGATCAGCTTCGACGGCTCGGGCTGTGCGATTTCGCAAGCGAGTGCGTCGCTGATGACCACGGAGCTAAAGGGCAAGACCTTGGCGGAAGCGGAAACGAAGTTCGCCTCGTTTCGGGATGTTGTGACCACGGGCAAGGAGCCCGACGAATTAAGCGAAGTCGCGGCGTTCGCCGGCGTGCATGCGTTTCCGGCGAGGATTAAGTGTGCGACGCTTTCGTGGCATGCCGCGATTGATGCGTTGAACAAACCGGATCAACCGGTGGAGGACTAATTTTTTATGGGCACTGATTTTTCAAATCTGCGGGTCGATTTCCCCGTACTTGATCAACATGTCGGCGGGCATCCGCTGGTGTATCTGGACAATGCGGCGACGACCCATAAACCCCGGGCGGTGATCGATGCGGTGGCGCGGTTTTACGAGCGCGACAATAGCAACGTGCACCGGGGACTGCATGCGTTGTCGATGCGGGCAACGGACGGCTACGAGGCCGCCCGGGTTCGGATGGCAAAGTTCATCAATGCTGCGGACTCCGCAGAAATTGTTTTCACCAGTGGCACGACGGCTTCGGTTAATTTGGTGGCCCAAAGCTGGGCTCGCGAGAACCTGAAACCGGGCGACGTCGTGCTCTGCACTGAGATGGAGCACCACTCCAACATGGTGCCTTGGCAGGTCGTCTGCCAGCAGACGGGGGCTACACTCAAATACGTGCCGGTTATCGGCGATGATGCGGAAGAAGGCCTCGATATGGCCGCCTTCGACGCGATGCTGACGGAGCAGGTCAAGTTGGTCGCCTTCACTCACATCTCGAATACGCTGGGCACGACCAACCCCGCCGCTGAGATGTGTGCCAAAGCCAAAGCCGTGGGGGCATTGACGCTAGTGGATGGCGCGCAGTCCGTCGGTCACGAAGACGTGGATGTGCAGGCCATGGGTTGCGATTTCTATGTCTTCTCGGGCCACAAAATGGTGGGTCCCACGGGCATCGGCGTGTTGTATGGTCGCCGCGAACTCCTGGACGCGATGCCCCCCTGGCAGGTGGGCGGCGGCATGATCAGCATCGTGGAATATGCCGGCAGCCAATGGAAACCCTCACCCGAACGCTTTGAATCCGGCACGCCTAATGTCGCCGACGCGGTGGGACTCCACGCGGCGATGGACTATCTCGATTCCGTCGGGCGGCCCAAGATTGGTCAACACGAGGCCGAGTTGGCCGCCCTGGCCTACGAAGGCCTCAAGGATTTGCCGGGCATCAGGATTTTGGGACCGCGATCTGGATTGCCGCGAGCCGGGTTGGTGAGCTTTGCCTTTGGAGGCGTGCACGCTCACGACGTGGTGACATTCGCAGACCAAGATGGCGTGGCCCTACGCGGCGGGCATCACTGCAACCAGCCGCTAATGAGCAAACTGGGTCTGCCGAGCACGACGCGGGCGAGCTTCTATCTCTACAATACGCCGGCCGATGTGGATGCCCTAGTCGCCTCTATGCGGCGTATCTTGAGCTTTTTTGGGGCTGATTAAATCGGAATTATATCCACAGCCATCCCCTAGGCCGTGAGTGGGCCGCGCTAGGGGTTGCGGTCCAAGCGCCATCGCAGTGTGGCGGTCCCATCGCAGTCGAGGAGTTGAGCCAATCGAGGCGGTCCCAAGGAAGCGCCCGCGTTAGAGTGAACCACCGAATGAAGCGGTGCTCCCAAGCCACGCCCGAAGGCTTGGAAGCGCAACCGCACGTAGACTGGGGTCAAAGAACTGCGTTTGAAGGGTCGGTTTGAACCCCGGAATTTAACCACAGATTTCACCGATCCCGCAGCGCGGGACAAGATACCGAGCCCGGTTCCACCGCCTTTTTATCCGGATCGTATCGGTGTGATCTGTGGTTAAAAAACAAACCAGTTCATCCTGCCTCACGGTGCTTTGCGCCCTTGCGTTAAAAAACACCGGCTGATGGCCCAACATTCACGAACCCAATCCCGGAATTCTTTCACCACAGATTTCACCGATCCCGCAGCGCGGGACAGGATACCAAACCCCACGCCGTTGCCTTTTATCCGGTTCGTATCGGTGCAATCTGTGGTCAAAGAACTGCGTCTGATTAGATCCGTCTCCAACCCCGGAATTATTGGACCGCAGATTTCACCGATCCCGCAGCGCGGGACAAGATACCGAGCCCCACGCCGCCGCCATTTATCCCTACCCGAGCGTTAACCCGCTCGCCGAACCTGGCCAACTCCAACCTCATTATCCCATCCCTCCGTGGGATGGTCGTGGAATTGTATTCCGAAAAGGCCGGAGGCTCGTGGTTCGATCTAGCCCCGTCAGTCGATCCCGGCTGACACGTTCGCATCGCTTGCCTAGCGGGCAGCCCCTCCTCATGCAACTGCCATGGACCTCTCCACCTCCTACCTCGGGCTCCGTTTAAAAAACCCCTTCGTCGTCGGGGCATCGCCGTTTTGCGATAACCTGAGCCTTTGCCAACAGCTCAGCGACGCCGGGGCTGCGGCCATCTTCATGCACTCCTTTTTTGAGGAGCAGCTGGAGGCGAAGACCCGGGTCTCCGCCCACCCTTTCAGGCGAGAAAAACGGGTCGAAACGGGTGAGCCCGACTACCCCGCTTACCCCGATTATCACCTCAACCCCGACCACTACCTGCGCCAGTTGGAACGGTTGAAGCGGTTGGTTGATATCCCCATCATTGCCTCCCTCAACGGACGTCAATTGGGCGGGTGGGTCGCATACGCGCAACGCATGGAAGATGCCGGTGCCTCGGCGATTGAGTTAAACCTCTATCAACTCGCAGCCGATCCGGCGGTGCCCGGTGATGAGATCGAGGCGGATATGCTCCAAGTGGTGCGGACGGTCGCGGCGTCGGTGAAGATCCCGGTGACGGTAAAACTCACTCCGTTTCATTCCGCGCTGGCTCATTTTGCGGCCCGCCTCTGTGAAAATGGAGCGGCCGGCATCACGCTCTTCAATCGTTTGCATCAGTCGGACATCGATTTAGTGAAGCTGGAAAAAGTCACGCATCTCCGTTTGTCGGACCCCAGCGACCTCCTTCTGCGCCTGCGGTGGTTATCGATTTTGTCGCCAGACTTCCCCGGGTCGTTGGCGTGTAGTGGGGGAGTGCATTCTGCGGCCGATGCGGCCAAGGCTCTGCTCGTCGGAGCCGACGTGGTCCAAGTCGTCTCGGCGCTCCTGAAGCACGGCCCCGAACGGCTGGCGGAAATCATTGTGGGATTCGAAGTCTGGATGGAGAGCACCGGTTACGAACGCATTTCCGATTTCCGCGGCCGTTTGAATCACGGTCAGTCCCGTGATGCCGGCAGCGCTGAACGGGCTGATTACCTCAGTATCCTGCAAAGCTGGAAGGTTTAACTGACCACGGTGTAGGCAGGGTGGGGCAGAACTGGAAAATCCCATTGACCGAGCCCCCGAGAACCGGCTTAGCTGATCGTCTTTCGCTAATTATGGGGTGTTGCAAAGCTCCCCGGAAAGCAACCTGGAGAGGTGGCAGAGTGGTCGAATGCGCTCGCTTGGAAAGCGGGTATAGGGTTAAACCTATCGGGGGTTCGAATCCCCCCCTCTCCGCCATTTTCGAGATCAAAAGAAACCAACGAATGGGGTGCTAGGTGATCGCAAACAAGGCGAGGAAACGTGCCGGGGGATGAGAACCCTAAGGGTTCGACGGAGCGAAGCGCGAAGCGCGCAGTGGAGAAGGGACGCGCGCAGCGCGGGTGCGAAGCACCGGTCCAGAGGACCGCCAATCCCCCCCTCTCCGCCATTTTCGAGATCAAAAGAAACCAACGAATGGGGCGCTAGGTGATCGCAAACAAGGCGAGGAAACGTGCCGGGGGATGAGAACCCTAAGGGTTCGACGGAGCGAAGCGCGTAGCGCGCAGTGGAGAAGGGACGCGCGCAGCGCGGGTGCGAAGCACCGGTCCAGAGGACCGCCAATCCCCCCCTCCATGTCTGCCGTAGCTTTAGTCGCCACCGGCGACCTTGGCGAAGGCGGATCCGCCCGTCGCAACTGCGAGTTCCCTGATTTCGTGAGGGCAGGTTCCGCCGTCGTCTTGCCGTTGGGCTGGGATGAGGCCTCCTAAGTCCTAAACCACCAGCCCCTCTTACGATCCGCGATTACGCCTTCCAGCCTGCTTCGCCGTCGCCGTGATTTATCACGGCCGACACGTTTATGCAGTTAACGTCAACCCCGTACTGAGTGGCTTCGATTCAGTCGGTTCCCTATTTCCTTCAATTGCGTTCTTGGTCCATTGGAGTGTTACGCCTGCGCTAGTGTTAGAATCAGGATATGTGCGCTAACTCCTCCTTGGGTTTATCTCATCGCACATCTGCAACCCCTAACCCCAACCTTCAGACCCCCCTTATTTGATCTCGTCGCTGGTGGCGGCTTTTGATAGTTTTAGGTAATACCCTTTCCCCGTTGTCACCCCGATCCGCCGTGCGGGCCCTTCTCGTTGTCCCTGCCTCTCGCGAGGTCGAGGGATTCTAGGGCTCCCAGATTTCCGGCCTAGTGTCCTCTCATATTTCTACTAGTGGCGAAGCACCCGTCGCTGGAAGTGACCAACCCCATACCATGCATACCATACAGAAATACCACCTCCCCAAGTTCGTCTTGGTGGCGGTTTCGGCCCTCTTGACGGCCGGTTCTTCGTGGGCTCAGGAAGTATCTGAGTCCCTCGAAATTGATAACGAACAAGTCATTACCCTCTCACCATTCGAGGTATCCGCCGAAAACGAGCAGGGCTACACTGCTGCTACTACTCTGGCGGGTAACCGTTTGAACACCGAGCTCCGCGACATCGGTAACGCCGTTACCGTCGTTACGCAGCAGTTTCTCAAGGATATTAACGCGGTGAACAATGAGTCCCTGCTGCAATATACCGTGAGCACCGAGGTCGGTAACGTTCAGGGTAACTTCACGGGCACGGGCGATGGCGCTCTGCTCGATGAATCCAACCGTTTCGCTAACCCTAATTCGAACACCCGGATTCGTGGTTTGGCGGCGGCGGACAACACCCGCGACTTTTTCCTAACGAATATCCCTTGGGACGGCTTCAACGTCGACCGCGTCGATCTCCAACGGGGCCCAAACTCGATTCTCTTCGGTCAAGGCAGTCCCGCCGGTATCATTAACATCGGCACCAAGCAGGCCATGTTCAACAACGCGAACGAAGTGACGTTCCAAGTGAGCAGCTTCGGCTCGGTGCGAGGCACCTTTGATTTTAATCGGGTTATCATGGATGACCAATTGGCCATCCGAGTCGCCGCCGTGACCGACAATGAGAACTATAAGCAAAATCCTGCTTTCTCCGACACGGAGCGTATTTTCGGAGCAGTTCGTTACGAGCCCGGCTTCCTCAAGCGAGGTTCCGCCCGCACGATCATCAAGGCTTCCGGTGAGTTTGGTTCGGTTGATTCCAACCGTCCCCGCACCCTGCCTCCGATCGACTTGATCACGCCTTGGTTTGATAACCTGAACCGTGAATTGTTCAATCAGCACCAGGTGCAGGACGACCAGTCTGGTCGCCCCAACTCAGGTCAGCAGCGTTCTTCCGTCAATGGAGTGGTCAATCCCTCCTTCGAGCCTTGGCTTGGTAACTTTGGCCAACAATTCGGTGGTCCGAATCTCTTCTTCGATGGCAACAGCCCGACGCTTAACGACTCCTGGGTTTGGGAGTTACGGGAAGACCGCGGCCTCCGTGCCGACGGCACGGTCGATAAAGGTCTCGACGGATACGGTTTCAACCGGGCCGCCGGTATCGCCAACTATTCCACCTATGCCCGGCAAGCAGGTCTAGAGTTCTCCGAGTTTGGGGTTCATCGTAATCGCCAACTCACCGATCCCAGCATCTTCGACTTCTACAATAATTTGTATGATGGTCCGAACAAAGAAGAGTGGCAGGACTGGAACCAGTTCAACGCGAGTATCGCCCAGACGTTCATGAACGATAAATTCGGTTTTGAATGGACCATCAATCAAGAGAACTACGACAACGGCCAATATGCTTCGATGTCCGGTGATCGTCAGGCCATCTATATCGACATCAACGGCATTTACGGTGACGGCTCCCCCGACACCGGTCTGCCCGCGGGCGGCGAACCGTTCTCCGACGGCACGCCCAATCCTAACGCCGGTCGGCCGTTCATCACCGACTCCGGCCAGTTCGGCAACAATTCGTTCGAGAGCGTGCGTCAGTCTGATCGCTTGACTGCTTTCTTCCGTCACGACTTTTCCGACCGTGAATCGCGTCATGTATCTCGGCCCGTCGTTGCTCGGCCGTACCAGTGCTGCTGGCGCTAACATCCCCCGTCCGACCGCGTTCTCTCAAGTGCCCGATACCGTGAATGTGCGGTCGTTCGATTCCACTTGGAACGCTCCCGGAGTCGATCCCGCAGCCTTCTGGGAAAATGGTTTCTTCCTCGCTGGTTCCGATGGTCGGCTCTCCACTCAGTCGGAGAATCCCGCCAACTACGTCGGCTTCCGCGATGTGCCGGTCAATATCTTACGAGCCGAGGATTCCGACGCTAATCGTAATATTCTTTCGCGCAGCGCCCGGCTGACCAAGTCAGATGTCGAATCCCAAGCCTTTGTCTGGCAAGGGCATCTCTGGAACAACGCCGTCGTTGGCACCTGGGGCTGGCGCGAAGACACCGCTCGCGCTTGGGGTCTGGCCAAGCAAATTGAAAACTCAAATGTCCCGCAGGGTTTCATCGATTTCAGTGACTATGAACTCGCGGATGATTTCGACAACGAGCTCACCGTTGAGTCCACCAGTTATTCGATTGTGGCTCACTTGGATGAGCTCCCGTTCCTCGACAAGCTAATGGAGCCCCTGCCGTTCAACACTACGTTCTTCTACAACGACTCGACTAACTTCCAGCCGGAAGCCAATCGGGTTGATGTCTACGGTGAGTCCATTGCCTCGCCGGAGGGCCGCACGATTGATCGTGGTCTGCTCTTTGCGACCAAGGATGGCAAATACTCCCTCAAGGTGAATAAGTATAAGACTACGGTGCTCAATGCTACCAGTTCGGGACTCAACGGTTCTTGGTTCATCGGTGCCTCCCAAGCTTGGTCTGCGGGCTGGGTCAACAAGTTCGAGTTTAACATCCGAGGCGGTTACAATATCGCTAACGCGGTCGTCCCGAATGAACCGAACGATGGGGAGTTTAACTATAACACCGCTCCCGGTGAGACCCTCGCTGACGCCCAAGCCCGTGAGGCCTCGGCGATCAGTGCATGGCGCAACTGGCAGGCGTCGGTTGATCCCCGTTTCTACGAAGCCTGGGGCCTCAATCCCAACGAGCTGACCCGTCAACCCACCGCGAGCGAGCCGCAAGGTTTCTCGATCACGGAAGACGCGATCTCTGAGGGTTATGAAATCGAGTTCAGCGCTTCGCCGACCCGCAACTGGCGCCTGACGTTCAACGCGTCCCGGACCGAAGCGACTCGCAGCAACATCGGTGGCACGAACCTCTCCGCCTTCATCGGAGCTTACGAAAATGCCCTCAAAAACCAAGGTGCGGGAGATCTCCGCATCTGGTGGGGTGGCGCCGGCAGCGAAACCGCGTTGTTCCAATGGAATAACAACGTGGGTTCCGAGTGGGCTGCTCGTAAGCTGCAAGAAGGCACCGCCGTTCCAGAGCTGCGCGAATGGCGCTTCAACGCCATCTCCAACTACGACTTCTCCGAGGGTTTCCTCAATGGCGTCAATGTTGGTGGTGCGATCCGTTGGCAGGACGACGTCGTCATCGGCTATCCTCCTCAACGGGTGCCGAACGATCCCGCCAGCATCAGCTTCGATCTGTCTTCGCCTTACCTCGGCCCCGCAGAGACGAATTTTGATTTGTGGGTAGGTTACCGCCGCAAGCTGAGCGAACGCTTGGACTGGAATATCCAGCTCAACATTCGGAATCTCGGCCAAGGCAACGACCTCATCCCGATCACCGTCCAGCCTGATGGCACGCCCGCGGGATACCGCATCGCACCTTACCAGACGTGGTCGGTCACCAATACGTTTAGCTTCTAAAGTCTGAGCTAACCCAAAACTCACAACGCCTCCCCTCGGGGAGGCGTTTTTTTGTCCCTCCAATCAAGTGTCCCCCCGCGCCCTAGGTTCTGATCGCGAGGTAGGGCGTGCTCGCCGAGCGCGCCGTTTCATCCTCCCCAGCCACGGCGGGCCGGCCGGCTGCGCCATCATCCTCCGCCGATGCTGACGACCATCAGGCCGCGGACGACACGGAGGTCGTCCCTCCGGGGAGGGACCGGTTCCACTCGGTCCGCGGCGGGGTGGTGTAGCAACTGTCTTATTTTAGGCTGATTACACCGGACCTCACCCCGCCAACATGGACCGCCGCTTCATCCTGCCGGCGAGACGTAGCTAAATAAATTGAAACCCGGGGTCAGCGACCCCGGCTACACCCTACCCGAATGTGCTAGGTCAAGCGGAGGAATGCCGTCCGAACGGGTCATCCCGGCTACAACTCGCCCAAAGGCGGCATCCTATCTTACTGTAGCCGGGGTCGCTGACCCCGGTGGGGGTAGTGGCCATGGGGTTGATCTACGAACACGCTCTCCCCGCCGGGGCTCGTCCGAAGGCGGCATCCTATCCTACTGTAGCCGGGGTCGCTGACCCCGGAGCGGGGTGGTGGCCATGGGGTTGATCTACGAACACGCTCTCCCCACCGGGGCTCGTCCAAAGGCGGTCGCCTATCCGACTGTAGCCGGGGTCGCTGACCCCGGAGCGGGGTGGTGGCCATGGGGTTGATCTACGAACACGCGCTCCCCACCGGGGCTCGTCCAAAGGCGGTCGCCTATCCTACTGTAGCCGGGGTCGCTGACCCCGGTGGGGGTAGTGGCCATGGGGTTGATCTACGAACACGCTCTCCCCGCCGGGGCTCGTCCGAAGGCGGTAGCCTATCCTACTGTAGCCGGGGTCGCTGACCCCGGAGCGGGGTGGTGGCCATGGGGTTGATCTACGAACACGCTCTCCCCACCGGGGCTCGTCCAAAGGC